>FTLB01006394.1_pt1 | contig 315833 bp, 262 predicted proteins | sample 1658291 | NCBI WGS metagenome assembly FTLB01 (sample SAMEA3914812, study PRJEB12502) | metagenome | biome: forest; material: soil | place: Canada | collected 2011-07-07 | depth 0.1 m
CGCTCACTCAAAATACTGACAAGTCATTCACTAGCTTTGACACTAATGATTTCCTTATTTTTCTTCTTCGTGAACATCTATTACTTTTCGTCTTAACACTTGCGCTGACGCGCTCATGCCAATTCGCTCGCAATACATGCCCACATTTATTGACTGTATGTTGTTAAAGAACGCCCGGTTATCCCTGGCTTTTTTGAGACGAAAATATGGTGGTTTTCGCTGCTGGCTGCTCAATCGTTTTGTTGGCTTGCCGAAAAGAAGCGAGATTATGGCGACTCTTAACGCCCACGTCAACAACTTATTGCGAATTATTTTAAATAAGTTCTGCGAGTTTTTTGAAACACAAAAAAGGCACTCGATTAGGTGCACATTTTTTAATCATTATTTTAGTCACTACCTTAGTTGGCGAACTTCGTCATGACAGGTTGGGAGCCAACCACCGCTCTATGTCTTCCTGCGGTATTGAGCGACGCGCGGCCATATCAATCACCTGATCCATATCGACTTTACCGACGTTAAAATATTTGGACTCCGGATGCGCAAAATAAAAGCCCGAGACCGCAGCACCTGGAATCATCGCGAATGATTCAGTGATATGCATATCGATTTCTTCACATTGCATCAACTTGAATACATCCGCTTTCACCGTATGTTCCGGACAGGCCGGATAGCCAGGTGCGGGACGTATTCCAATATAGGCTTCCTTGATTAAATCGGCATTACTCAACTGCTCATCAGCGACATAACCCCAGAAATCTTTACGTACGCGTTCGTGCAAATATTCCGCGCAGGCTTCGGCTAAACGATCCGCTATCGACTTCAACATAATGCTGCTGTAGTCGTCATTCGCCTTTTCAAATCGTTGTTCGTATTTCTCTATGCCCAGCCCCGCTGTCACTGCAAACATGCCGATGTAATCGGAGACCCCGCTGAATTTGGGTGCAATAAAATCAGACAGGCATTGGTTGGGACGTTGCACACCATCGATCACCGGCTTTTCTAATTGCTGACGCAAACCGTAATAGGTCAGCGCCACCTTACTGCGAGTTTCATCAGTATAAATTTCGATATCATCGTCACTCACCGTATTTGCCGGTAATAACATGATGACGCCATTCGCAGTAAGCCATCTGCCTTCGATGATCTTCTTCAGCATGGCCTGGCCTTCGTGAAAAACTTTGGTCGCAGCCTCACCAACAACTTCATCGGTCAATATCGCAGGATAGGGTCCGGCCAAATCCCAGGTTTGGAAAAATGGTCCCCAGTCTATGTATTGCGCGATAGTCGCCAAATCGATATTTTTCAAAATTCGCCGTCCGATAAATTTGGGTTTTACCGGCGCATTTTTCCCATCAAACGATAGCTGCATTTTATTTTTTCGCGCCTGCGCCAGGCTCACCATCGGCAATGCTTTTTTATTCGCATGCAGAACACGTATCCGCTCATAATCCTGCGCCAGGTCATCCACATATTGCTCTCGTTGATCGACAGTCAACAGCGATTGCGCAACCGATACTGAGCGCGACGCATCAGGAACATACACCACGGGTCCTTCGTAATTCGGCGCAATTTTTACTGCGGTATGTGCCCGACTGGTTGTCGCTCCTCCGATTAACAATGGAATTTTCAACATGCGGAAATGAGGATCGCGCTGCATTTCTTTTGCGACGTGCGCCATTTCTTCCAGCGACGGCGTGATCAATCCGGACAGGCCGATAATGTCAGCATTTTCAGCTTTCGCCATCGCCAATATTTCCGAGCACGGCACCATCACGCCCATGTTCACCACTTCAAAATTATTACACTGCAATACAACTGAGACGATATTTTTTCCGATATCGTGCACATCGCCTTTGACTGTAGCAATAACAATTTTTCCTTTTGGTTTATTGTCGCCGGAACGTTTTTTTTCCGCCTCAATAAACGGCAGCAAATGCGCGACGGCCTGCTTCATGACGCGTGCGGATTTAACCACTTGCGGCAAAAACATTTTGCCCTGACCGAATAAATCACCGACCACATTCATGCCGTCCATGAGCGGACCTTCGATAACCTGAATCGGAAACTCAAAACCTTGCCGCGCTTCTTCAGTGTCCTCCACGATCCATTGCGTAATGCCGTGCACCATGGCATGTGATAACCGTTTTCCGACCGTGTCACTACGCCACTCCAGCGTAGCTTCAACTTTTTTATCTCCGGCCTTCAAAGTAGCCGCCATATCGATCATGCGCTCGGTTGAGTCAGGGCGACGATTTAACACCACATCTTCAACACACTCACGCAGCTCGGGACTCAATTCGCTATACATGCCAATCATGCCGGCATTTACGATACCCATGGTCATTCCGGCCTGAATCGCATGATACAAAAATACCGTGTGTATCGCTTCACGCGCCGGGTCATTGCCGCGGAAACTAAAGCTGACGTTCGAGACACCGCCACTTATTTTCGCACCCGGCAGATTCTGCTTTATCCAGCGTGTGGCGTTAATAAAATCAACCGCGTAGTTGTTATGTTCTTCAATGCCGGTCGCGATTGCAAAAATGTTGGGGTCGAAAATAATATCTTCCGGCGCAAAATGAATTTGATTAACCAACAGGTTATAAGCGCGCTGGCAAATCTCTATTTTTCGTTCATATGTATCGGCCTGCCCTTTTTCATCGAACGCCATCACGATAACCGCTGCGCCATACCATTTGCATAATTTGGCCTGTCGCAAAAACTCCTCTTCGCCCTCTTTCATAGAAATCGAATTGACAATGGCTTTACCCTGTACGCATTTCAATCCGGCTTCTATCACCGACCACTTCGATGAATCGATCATCAACGGTACGCGCGCAATGTCCGGCTCGGAAGCGATCAGATTAAGAAAACGCGTCATGGCTGCAACTGAATCCAACATTGCTTCATCCATGTTGATATCGATAATCTGTGCGCCGTTTTCTACCTGCTGACGCGCTACCGCCAGCGCCTCATCGTATTGTTCATTTAAGATTAAACGGGCGAAGGCTTTGGAGCCGGTGACGTTGGTGCGCTCTCCTACATTCACAAACAGAGATTGTTCATCAATGACAAACGGCTCTAAACCGGACAATCGCATTACCGATGGAACTGATGGAATTTGACGTGGCGCGATGTATTTGATTTCTTCCGCTATTGCCTGAATATGCGCAGGCGTCGTACCGCAGCATCCACCGGCAATATTCACGAATCCACTTTCGGCAAATTCACGAACTAACGAGGATGTGACGTCCGGTGTTTCGTCAAAGCCGGTATCACTCATCGGATTGGGCAAACCTGCATTCGGATAAATGCAGACAAAGGTGTCCGCAATAGTTGAAAGCTCTTCCGCATACGGACGCATTAACGCTGCGCCCAATGCGCAATTGAGGCCAATAGTCAGCGGTTTGATGTGGCGCACCGAATTCCAGAAGGCCGGTACAGTCTGCCCTGACAAAATCCGTCCTGAGGCATCAGTAACTGTCCCTGAAATCATTACCGGCAATCGCTGGCCACTGGATTCAAAAAACGATTCAATGGCAAACAGAGCGGCTTTGCAATTTAGCGTATCAAATATCGTTTCAACCAGCAGCACATCTGCGCCGCCCTCAACCAACCCGCGTGTCTGATCAAGATAGGCTGTGACCAGTTGATCAAAGGTGACATTACGTGCGGCGGGGTCATTTACGTCGGGAGAAATTGACGCTGTCTTCGGTGTTGGTCCCAAAGCGCCCGCGACGAAGCGTGGCTTATCTACAGTGCTGTATTTATCACAGGCTGCACGCGCCAATTTTGCGGCGGTCACGTTCATCTCATAGGCCAGATGCGCCATGTGATAATCATCTTGCGCGACGGTGGTGGCACCGAAGGTATTCGTTTCAATAAAATCTGCGCCGGCTGCTAAATATTTTTCATGTACTTCTGAAATGATCTGCGGTTGTGTCAGCGTCAGTAATTCATTGTTCCCTTTTACAAACAGTTCTCGACCTGGTCCGGTAAAATCTTTAAACCGTTCGCCACGATAGTCCGCTTCCGACAGTTTGTACTGCTGAATCATGGTGCCCATCGCGCCATCTAAAATCATGATGCGTTTTTTTAGTATGTCGCGCAATTGAATTTCAGTTGCACAAAATTGTGATGGGTTGGGAGCTGAGGCTAAGGTCATTATTATTTGTCAGTCAGTTTTTGGTATACGCCAGAAGATGGTCGGATGATTATCCGATCCGCATGATGCAGTTACAGAATTCTTCCTGCTGGAAGGCCTGTAATTATACGCTCAACCTATATGCGTTTTTCGCATGGCTATCTATGCTTATCTTATAAGCTTAGTTAAATTGTTGTGGATGATAATTTGCTATGACTTAATGCGCTTGGTAACCATTACGCTGGTTAATATAGATCCGGCGACTATGATGGCGATTACGAGCAGTGAAATCATGGTCGGCACATGCCACCAATCTGCCACCAGCATTTTGGCGCCAACGAACATCAGCACCAGAGCCAGCCCATATTTTAAGAAGTGGAAGCGTTCTGCCATGTCCGCCAATAAAAAATACAACGCGCGCAATCCCATGATGGCAAAGATATTGGAGGTAAATACAATAAATGGGTCGGTGGTGATCGCAAATATGGCGGGAATAGAATCAACGGCAAACACCACATCGGACACTTCGATCAGGATCAGAACCAGCAGCAGCGGCGTAAATATCCGCTTTCCATTATCGGTAACGCTAAATTTTTCTCCCCTGAATCCATCGGTAAAAGGCAATATTTTTTTTGCATATCGCACCACCGGATTCGAAGTCATGTCTGGCTCTTCCTCGGCAGACCACATCATTTTAATTCCGGTAAAAACCAGGAACACCCCGAACAGGTATAACACCCAACTGAACTGCTCAACGACCCAGACTCCGGCCAGTATCATGGCGATGCGCATCACGATCGCACCCAACACGCCGTACAGTAAAACCTTGCGCTGATATTCGGCAGGAACGGCAAAGTGATTGAAGATCAGCAGAAAAACAAAAATATTATCGATGGACAGTGACTTTTCAATCACGTAACCAGCTAGAAATTCCATGGTGGTCGTCTGAGCAATTTCGCTGGTGGATGTGCTGCTCAGGTAAAGCCACAAGCCCAATGCGAACAGCAGCGCCAAACTGATCCAAACCAACGACCAGACGGCAGCCTGCTTTACGCCCATTTTTTGTGCCTTGTTACCGCCGACTGCAACGATATCAATAGCCAGCATGGCCAAAACAAATGCCAGAAATACGCCCCACATCCAGGGTTGTGCGATGGTGTGCATTTGTTAAATTCCTCTTGATGAAGCTGGGATGAGTCTTATTTTTAACTGTTAAATTCTTTATCTGCGCGACTGCTTTTGGCGCAATTTTTCTATCGCAGCCAGCTGAGCCACTGCGGTAGCCAGTTCCACCTGCGCCTTGGCAAAGTCAATGTTTGTGCCGCGATTGGTCATTGCCTCTTCTGCGCGTTGCTTCGCTTCGGCCGCTTTTACCGCGTCCAGATCTTTCCCGCGGATTCCGACATCCGCCAAAACAATGACGTGATTTGGCTGCACTTCGATTACGCCACCAGCCACAAATACAAACAATTCTTCGGTTTGACCAGGAACTACAATGCGGACCACTCCCGGTTTAATACGCGTTATTAACGGAGTATGTCGCGGATAGATTCCTAACTCTCCTGCTTCGCCAGGTAGCACTACAAATTCTGCCTGTCCGGAGAAAATGGATTCTTCTACCGATATTACGTCTACTTGCATCGTGTGTGCCATGTTGCAGCCTTCAAGCTTGATTACTCGTTTCCGGTTTTATGGCGAGTATCAACCATAAACTGAACCGGGCAAAAAATTTCTATGACAATTTACCAGATTAAAATAGTTACGTTCACAAAATAAAAAAGGCAGCCGAGGCTGCCCATTTTATGTAGACCTTGTTGCTATTACCGTTTTTGACGCAATTTTTGAATCGCCGCCAACTGGGCAATGGCTGTTGCCAACTCTGACTGCGCTGCAGCGTAGTCAATATTAGCATCGCGATTGACCAGAACATCTTCAGCGTGCTTCTTGGCTTCCGTCGCTTTTGCTTCGTCGAGGTCTTTACCACGGATCGCTGAATCAGCCAGTACGATCACATGTTTCGGCTGAACTTCCAGCAAACCACCAGCTACGAAAACAAATACTTCTTCAGCCTGATCAGGAACGCGAATACGAACTGAACCTGGCTTGATACGTGTGATTAATGGTGTATGTTGCGGATAGATTCCCAACTCACCTGACTCACCCGGCAATGCGACGAATTCGGCCATCCCTGAGAAGATGGACTCTTCTGCGGAAACTACGTCAACTTGAATTGTGTGTGCCATCTTGCTTACCTTATAAGAAGTCGAAAGATGAGCCGCAATAATGCCTGCGGCTCAAACAGCCTGCATTATGCAGCTGCCATTTTCTTCGCTTTTTCGATAGCTTCGTCGATGGTACCAACCATGTAAAACGCTTGTTCCGGCAAGTGATCGAGCTCACCAGAGGCAATCATTTTGAAGCCCTTGATGGTGTCTTTCAACGAAACATATTTACCTGGTGATCCAGTAAACACTTCAGCTACATGGAATGGCTGTGACAGGAAACGTTGCATTTTACGTGCACGTGAAACGATCAACTTGTCTTCTGGCGCCAATTCATCCATACCCAGAATCGCGATAATGTCGCGCAATTCTTTGTAGCGTTGCAGAGTACCTTGAACAGCGCGAGCCGTTTCGTAGTGCTCAACACCGACTACTTGTGGATCCAGCTGACGTGATGTTGAGTCGAGTGGATCAACCGCTGGATAAATACCCAGAGAGGCGATGTCACGAGACAAAACAACGGTGGAATCCAAGTGAGCAAAGGTTGTTGCTGGAGATGGATCAGTCAAGTCATCGGCTGGAACATAAACCGCTTGAATTGATGTGATTGAACCGGTTTTGGTTGAAGTAATACGCTCTTGCAGCTTACCCATTTCTTCAGCCAATGTTGGCTGGTAACCCACCGCTGAAGGCATACGACCCAACAACGCGGAAACTTCAGTACCAGCCAAGGTATAACGATAGATGTTATCGACGAAGAACAGCACGTCTTTACCTTCGTCACGGAAACCTTCAGCAATCGTCAAACCAGTCAATGCGACGCGCAGACGGTTACCTGGCGGTTCATTCATCTGACCGTATACCATGGCAACTTTATCCAACACGTTTGAATCTTTCATTTCGTGGTAGAAGTCATTACCTTCGCGAGTACGCTCACCAACACCGGCAAACACGGACAAACCAGCGTGTTCTTTAGCGATGTTGTTGATGAGTTCCATCATGTTGACGGTCTTACCAACACCAGCACCGCCGAACAGACCAACTTTACCGCCTTTAGCAAACGGACAAACCAGATCAATCACTTTGATACCTGTTTCTAACAAGTCTTGTGATGGAGAGAGTTCGTCGTAGGCTGGTGCTTTACGATGGATAGGTGCGTGCGTAGTCGTTGTTACCGGACCAGCTTCGTCAATTGGGCTACCCAATACGTCCATGATCCGGCCTAAAGTTGCCGTACCGGTTGGAACCATAATTGGTTTGCCTGTATTTTGTATCATCATGCCACGACGCAGACCATCAGAAGTACCCAGCGCAATGGTACGGACGATACCGTCGCCTAATTGCTGTTGCACTTCTAACGTCAAGTCAGAGCCTGTCATTTTTAAGGCATCGTATACCTTAGGCATCGCGTCGCGTGGAAATTCAACGTCCACAACAGCGCCGATACACTGAACGATTTTGCCATCAGCCATGTTCGTTCCTTCTTAATTTAAATAGTTACTTGTAATTTTCCGTTTCGACACCCGGGATTAGTCATTAGACTAAACCGCCGCCGCACCAGCCACAATTTCAGAAAGCTCTTTGGTAATCGCTGCCTGACGAGTTTTGTTATAAATTAACTTCAACTCACCAATCACGCTACCTGCATTATCGCTAGCAGATTTCATCGCCACCATGCGGGCCGATTGTTCTGACGCCATGTTTTCAGCTACACCTTGATAGATCAGTGCTTCAACATAACGGACTAGCAGTTCATCGATCACTGTTTGCGCATCTGGCTCATACAGGTAATCCCACGAATGGTCACCCGATTTGACCTCCAGTTTATCGGCCGTCAGCGGCAATAATTGCTCCACTTTCGGCTCTTGCTTCATCGTGTTAATGAACTTGGTATAACACAGGTAAACTGCATCGAGTTTTCCATCTTGATAGGCGTCCAGCAAAACCTTTACCGGGCCGATCAATTTGTCTAAATGCGGTGTATCACCGAGTTGTACCACTTGCGCTGATACCTTGGCACCAATCCGGTTTAAAAAGCCTAAGCCCTTATTACCGATTGCCACGGTTTGAATCTTGCATCCCTGACCTTCGGCTTCGCGCAACTTGTTGGTCACCAAACGCAAAACGTTGGTGTTCATACCGCCGCACAAGCCTTTATCTGTCGTAACCACAATCAGACCGATGGTTTTGGACTGATTTTGCGTTACCAAGAACGGATGTTTGTATTCCTGATTTGCCTGAGACAAGTTCGCAGTGATGACACGAATCTTTTCACTGTATGGGCGAGCCGCACGCATCCGCTCCTGCGCTTTACGCATTTTGGATGCAGCGACCATTTCCATCGCTTTGGTGATCTTCTTCGTATTTTCTACGCTTTTGATCTTGCCCCGTATCTCTTTACCGACAGCCATTTAAGCCCCCTTTTTACAGCATTGGTTTATTCAACCAATGCATGATTACGATCAGTAAGCGCCGGATTTTTTGAAATCAGCAACAGCGGCGGCCAATACTGCTTCACCGTCTTTATCAAGTTGCTTGGTTTCTTCAATCTTTTGCAAAAGGGCAGCGTGTTTGGATTTCATGAAATCATGAACGCCGGCTTCGAAAGCTAATACTTTCTTGACTGGCACATCATCCAGATAACCTTTATTCACGGAGAACAAGGTTACCGCCATCAATGAAATCGACAATGGTGAGTACTGTGCCTGCTTCAGCAGTTCTGTAACGCGTGCACCACGATCCAACTGCTTACGGGTTGCTTCGTCCAGATCTGATGCGAACTGCGCAAACGCAGCCAATTCACGATACTGTGCCAAGTCGGTACGAATACCACCGGACAGATTTTTAATAACTTTAGTCTGGGCAGCACCACCAACGCGTGACACGGAAATACCAGCGTTAATCGCAGGACGGATACCAGCGTTAAACAGGGAAGTTTCCAGGAATATCTGGCCGTCGGTAATCGAAATTACGTTAGTTGGAACGAAAGCGGAAACGTCACCAGCTTGAGTTTCAATGATAGGTAATGCCGTCAATGAACCTGTTTTACCTTTGACTTCACCTTTGGTGAATTTTTCAACGTAGTCAGGATTAACGCGAGCTGCACGTTCCAACAAACGGGAGTGCAGGTAGAACACGTCGCCTGGATATGCTTCGCGTCCTGGTGGACGGCGCAACAACAGGGAGACCTGACGATACGCTACTGCTTGCTTGGACAGATCATCATAAATGATCAAGGCATCTTGTCCGCGATCACGGAAGTATTCGCCCATTGCGCAACCGGAGTAAGCAGATACGTATTGCATTGCTGCCGATTCAGATGCGGAAGCGGCAACCACAATGGTGTATTCCATCGCACCGTGTGCTTCTAATGAACGTACTACGTTTTTAATCGAAGACGCCTTCTGACCAATCGCTACATAGATACAGGTAACGTTTTGACCTTTTTGATTAATCACGGTATCAATCGCCACGGCTGTTTTACCAGTTTGACGATCACCAATGATCAATTCGCGTTGACCGCGACCAATCGGTACCATCGAGTCAATTGATTTCAAACCGGTTTGCATAGGTTCGGAAACAGATTGACGTGCAATAACGCCTGGCGCGATTTTTTCAATCGGTGCAGTCAATTTTGCGTTGATAGGACCTTTGCCGTCGATAGGCTGACCCAGCGCATTAACTACGCGGCCGCGTAATTCCGGACCGATAGGCACTTCCAGAATACGACCGGTACATTTAACTGTGTCGCCTTCGGAGATGTGTTCGTAGTCACCCAGAATAACCACACCGACGGAATCACGCTCCAAGTTCAGCGCCAGACCAAATGTGTTACCTGGAAATTCCAGCATTTCACCTTGCATTGCATCGGATAAACCGTGCACGCGGCAAATACCGTCGGTAACGGAAATAACCGTACCTTCATTGTGAACTTCAGCGGTACTTTTAAGGCCTTCAATGCGGCCTTTAATTATCTCGCTGATTTCTGATGGGTTGAGTTGCATATTAACTCCTAAATTTTTTTCTAAGCTTGAGCCGATTTTGTAAAAACAAATTCAGTTCTTAAGCGGTCAAGGCTATTTGCATTTGCTGCAGCTTTGCACGCACCGATGTATCTAAAACTTCATCACCAACCACGACGCGCACACCGCCAATTAAGGAGGTGTCTACTGTCACACTTGGATTAAGTTTGCGACCAAATTTGGCTTCCAGCGTTTGGCACAAAGTAGAAACCTGTGCGTCTGATAGCGCAAACGCGCTGCTGATTACTGCATCAGCAGCGCCTTCGTGGGCATTCTTTAATGCGAAAAATTGGGCAGCAATTTCAGGCAACACTAACAGGCGATGATAGCCAGCTAAGGTGTTGATGAAATTTTTTGCTTCTTGATTCACTGGTGATTTCAGTACAGCCAAAAATGTATCTACAACTACAGTTGTAGGAATTTTTGGATTCTGCACCAACGCAATTACATCGGCGTTTTTTGCTGCTTGCGCCATTTCGCCAACCAACTCTGCCCAGGCAGAAAGGTCGGCCGACTTAGCCACACGAAATAGTGCCTCAGCATAAGGACGAGCTATCGTTGCGATTTCAGCCATGATTACAGCTCTGCTTTTAATTGATTCAATAAATCAGCGTGTGCTGAAGCATTGATCTCGCGTTTCAGAATTTGCTCTGCGCCTTTAACTGCCAACGCTGACACTTCACCACGCAATCCGTCACGTGCTTTGGTGATTTGCTGAGCTGCATCCAACCGTGCATTTGCTACGATACGTGCGGCTTCGTCTGAGGCAGTATGTTTCGCTTCATCGATAATCATTTGTGCGCGTTTGTCAGCTTCGACAATACGTTTTTGCACTTCATCGCGTGCACCGGCTAATTCTTGCTGTACGCGTTTATCTGCTTCTTTCAATTCGATCTTGCTGCGTTCTGCTGCAGCCAGGCCGTCGGCGATTTTCTGCGCGCGTTCATCGAGCGCTTTCATCATCGGTGGCCATATAAACTTCATGGTGATACCGGCCAGGATGAAGAAAACGATAAATTGAACAATAAACGTTGAATTCAAGTTCATAATAATTCCTTATCGTATAGTTCTATCCGCAAACCATCGTTTGCGGCAAAGGAAATAATATTAGTGAGCTATGAATGGGTTAGCGAATGCAAACATCATTGCGATACCAACACCGATCAGGAACGCAGCATCGATCAGACCTGCCAACAGGAACATCTTGGTTTGCAATTGGTTCATTAATTCTGGTTGGCGAGCAGACGCTTCCAAATATTTACCACCCATTAAACCAATACCGATACATGCACCGATAGCGCCCAAACCAATAATCAAACCACAAGCCAATGCTACGAAAGAGAGGTCAGTCATGACAGTTCCTTTAAAGTTAAAATACAAAACGAAGTTATAAATCTAATTACTAAACCAAAACAAATATTCAGCGCGACTACTAGTGACCTTCATGTGCCTGACCAAGATACACCAAGGTCAACATCATAAAAATAAACGCCTGTAAGAACACAATTAAAATATGGAATACGGCCCAGATTGTTCCGGCAACCACCTGGCCAAATAATCCGGCGGCTGTCATTGTTGAACCGAGTAAAGCGATCAACAGGAAAATCAATTCACCGGCAAACATATTTCCAAACAGTCGCATACCTAACGAAACGGTTTTCGCAACGAACTCAATGACGTTTAATAAAACATTGAAAGGAGCAAACCAGATTCCGAATGGTGCAGCGAAAATTTCATGGATAAATCCGCCAAAACCTTTAACCTTAACGTTGTAGTAAATCATTAAAACAAACACGCCGAGCGCAATTCCCATCGTTCCATTCAAGTCGGCTGTTGGTACAACGCGGTGATGTCCGATAGTTGAGTCGAGCCCGGTAAAGTGAAATAGGCGGGCAAACAAATCGACCGGCAGAAAATCCAGTGAATTCATTAATGCAACCCACACCAGTACAGTCAACGCCAGAGGGGCAATAAAAGAACGATCGCCATGTATCATATTTTTTGATTGTCCTTCAACAAATTCAACCAAAAATTCTACCGCGCCCTGAAAACGACCAGGAACGCCGGATGTAGCACGACGTGCAGCTATATACATGATTCCGACGGCAAGCAGGCCCGTGAAAATCGACCAAAATATGGTATCCATATTGAAGATCGACATATCAATAATGCTGGTTTGATGCTTAGTTGAGAAATGTCCAAGATGATGGACTATATATTCTGACGCTGTAGGTCCGGCTTCTGGCGCGCTCAAGAGGTTGGCTAAGTTGCTCATATTGGATTAGCTTCTAAATAGTAAAATAAAATAACTTTTTAAGACCACAACAAAGCCGACTAAAAAGGCCAGCCAATGTACATCGTGGTAAAACTTAACTACCGCTGCTAATAAGGCGATAGTTATTAATATCTTTAAAAACTCACCGGTAAAAAAAGTAAATGGATTTGCTCCCCCGGGTTTCTTCGTTCCGGCATACAACCGTAGTGCAAATAACGCATTGGGAACTGCGTAGCAAAGTCCACCTAACAGGGCCGAGATTCCAGCAGCCTGCCCGCCGATTAAGGCAGCAATAATCGCAAGGATGAAAGTCGCGCAAAATTGTAGCGTTACTATGCGCGCCATACCCTTCCCTTTTTACTTGTACTAATTTGGTGATTGTGTTTTAGGATATTCTGTCGTTGATAGCAATGCGCAATCCTACTTTCGTAGATTTGTTTGCGTCTTATGACTGATTACTTCTAACAGACCGGCCAAAACCGGGGGAATTATACGTGCATGCCATCTTGGGCGTCAAATTTTGCTCTTAAAAATTCATCATAAAAGATGAAGATTTAATAATCCAATCAGTAAAATTATAAATTACATACTTTAATAAACAATTTTATTGAGCGATGTGTTTTGACCACTCTTTGGCTGCCTTCACAGGCTGATTGTTTAACAGTTTATGAATATGCTCTTAGCTTCGCCAATATGCCATCCAGAGCATCTAAACTGGAAAAATCGATGATCACCTGACCGCTACCTTTTGCGCCTAATTTCATTTGGACCTGAGTAGCAAACAAATCAGACAGTTCTTCTTCCAGTCTCGCGATGTCCCGTGATTTTTCTTTGCTATTCGGATTTTTGTCCGTCGCTTTATTCTCGGTACGAATGACCAATTTTTCCGTCTCACGAACAGATAAACGCTTTGCGACCACTAAATTAGCCAGTTGAATTTGCGTTGCTGCGTCCACTACCAGTAATGCGCGCGCATGTCCCATATCGATATCACCGGCCATCAACATGGTTTGAACTGATTTCGCCAAGTTTAGTAAGCGCAGTAAATTTGATACGGCACTACGTGAGCGACCGACGGCCTGTGCTGCCTGCTCATGCGTAAAGCTAAAATCATTGATTAAGCGCTGAATACCTTGTGCCTCTTCAAGCGGATTTAGATCTTCACGCTGGATATTCTCGATCAAAGCCATTGCGGCGGCTGCAAGATCATCAACGTCTTTTACTAATACAGGAACCTCTGTCAGGCCTGCTAATTTTGAGGCGCGATATCGACGTTCACCTGCAATAATTTCGTATTTAACGACTCCGCCATTGGGGCTAGCAATAGGACGTACTAAAATCGGCTGCATCACCCCTTGCGCTTTGATGGATGAGGCCAATTCAGTCAACGCGCCTTCATCCATACGAGTTCGAGGCTGATATTTACCGGCCTGTAATAAATCTAAAGCGAGCGCATTCGGAAATCCCGGCAAATTGGGGACTGCCTCTGCAAATGCATCTGATCCACCCAATAGAGCATCCAACCCCATTCCCAAGCCTTTTAATTTCTTTGTTGCCATGATTCTTACTTCCTTAATAAACTACTTTGTTATCAACTTATTTCTAGCTTTGCGAGCGGCTTCATTGCGTCACGGATTCCGCATTTTCTAATTCTTTAATTCTTTCAACCATCTCGGCAGCAAATGCTAAATAGGCCACAGCACCTTTTGAGGTTGGGTCAAATGACACACCGGGCATTCCGTAAGATGGCGCTTCAGCCAGCCGGATATTGCGCGGAATAACAGTTTTAAAGACCTTGTCACCAAAATGCTGTTCTAACTGCTCGGAGACTTGTTGTGACAAGGTCATGCGAGGATCAAACATGACGCGCAATAGGCCGACAATTTCTAAATCGCTGTTTAAATTTTTATGTACTTTTTTAATGGTGTTTGCCAAATCGGATAAACCTTCCAACGCGTAATATTCACATTGCATCGGGATGATTACTCCGTGGGCGGAACACAATCCATTTAAGGTAAGCATTGATAATGCTGGAGGGCAATCGATTAAAATAAAATCGTATTCATCGCTAACTAATTTCAATGCCTGGCGCAGACGATTTTCACGGTTGTCCAGCTCTACCATTTCCACTTCGGCTCCAGCCAATTCTCGATTGGCCGGCAGAACATCGTAGTTACCAGTTTCAGATCTTTGTCGTACAGCTTTTACATCAGACAGCCCCAGCAACACCTGATAAATCGTCGCTGTCAATTTTGATTTATTAATCCCGGAACCCATCGTTGCATTTCCCTGGGGATCCAGATCAACCAATAAAACCCGCTGATTGATTTGTGCCAGACTGGCGGCCAAATTTACTGTTGTAGTTGTTTTACCAACTCCACCCTTTTGATTTGCTACACAGAAAATTTTCGCCATAGGTTTCAATTTAAGATCAATGCTTATATTGTTGTATTGGAATTATTGTTGTTCTATCCACAGCAAATGTCGCTGCGCGTCTAGATTTGGAACTGAAACTGCCTGCACCTTTTTAACCAGCCAACCTGACGGTAATACGGCTATTTCATCTTCTGGCAACTGACCCTTTAACGCGATCATTTGCCCGCCTTTATTAAGTAGGTGTCCAGCCCAATTAACGAAATTGGACAGCTCGGAAAATGCTCTTGAAGTAATTACATCAAACAATACCTCTACCTGTAATTGCTCAACTCGTCCGGTGTATACAGTGACGTTATCAAGTTTGAGTTCTGCCTTCACTTGCTTTAAAAATGCCGTTTTTTTATTCACTGTATCAATTAGTGCAACTTTGGTATTTGGATAGACTATCGCTAAAACTATCCCAGGCAATCCTCCACCTGCTCCGACATCCAAAATATTTAATGCATTTTTAAATGCAAACACTGCAGACAAACTATCCAATAAGTGCTGCTTAACCATATCGACGGGATTTCGAACCGAGGTAAGATTGTAAACGCCATTCCACTTGATTAGCAGGTCGAGATACAACATCAATTGATTAATTTGATTTTCAGACAAATTTAGTTGTAGTGCTACGACGCCTTGCTTTAGTAAATTTTCAATCTCAACTTGCTTATCTGCTGCAACCTTAGTCATTACCATAACTAGATTTCTCCACCAACCAAGACGCTATTTTGAGAGAAGTCTTTATAACCCCGTTTTTTTAAATGCACTAACAATAAAGAAATCGCCGCTGGGGTTACACCGGAAATCCGGCTGCATTGCCCTAAAGTTTCTGGGCGTTGTGTATTCAGTTTTTGTTTTACTTCGATAGATAATCCGGTCACTTCCAGATAGTCAAAATTATCTGGCATAGGCAGATTATCAAAATGAGCGTGGCGCTGAACCTCTTTTGCCTGCCTGTCTATATACCCGGCATATTTCACGTGAATTTCAACCTGTTCTCTAACCAGATCTTCTTGCACACTTGGTCCTGCCACATCCTGCCCATCTACACCACGTAAAGTCATTAAACTTTGGTAGTTAACCTGCGGGCGCTTTAGCAAATCAGCTAACGAATATTCTCTTTCAAGCGCTTTTCCTGTCACACGTTCTGCCTCTGCATCAGAGACCATGCGTGGATTAACCCAGGTTGATTTCAGTCGCTCCAACTCGCGCGCCACTGATTCTCTTTTCTTCTCAAATGCCGCCCATTGAATATCACTAACACAGCCTAACTTTCTACCGATCTCGGTCAATCGCATGTCTGCATTATCTTCACGTAAACTGAGTCTGAATTCGGCCCGACTGGTAAACATCCGATATGGCTCTTGTACACCTTTAGTCACCAGATCATCGACCAGTACGCCAAGATACGCTTCTGATCTGCTCGGCACCCAGGCCTCTTTTTGTTGAGTAAACAGCGCTGCATTTAATCCCGCCAACATTCCTTGGGCGGCAGCCTCTTCATAACCGGTTGTTCCATTAATTTGACCGGCGAAGAATAACCCCTTAATTTGCCGGGTTTCCAAACTGGTCTTCAATCCTCTCGGATCAAAATAGTCATATTCAATGGCGTAACCTGGTCGCAATATGTACGCGTTTTCCAGCCCTTTCATGGACCGGACTAAATCCAATTGAACATCAAATGGAAGGCTTGTTGAAATACCGTTAGGATAAAATTCGTTAGTTGTCAGCCCTTCCGGTTCGAGAAAGATTTGATGTGATTCTTTTCCAGAAAAACGATGAATTTTATCTTCTATTGATGGGCAATACCGCGGGCCAACACCTTCAATAACACCCGTATACATAGGACTGCGATCAAGTCCCGCACGAATAATTTCATGGGTACGCTCATTGGTATGCGTTATCCAGCACGGTACCTGCCGTGGATGCATCGCAGTATTTCCCAATACCGAGAATACAGGGACTGGATCTAAATCCCCTGGTTGCTCCAACATACCAGAGAAATCAATACTTCTCCCATCAATTCTTGGAGGGGTTCCCGTTTTCAGTCTGCCTTGTGGCAACGATAATTCTTTAAGTCTCGCAGACAAGGTCGCTGCCGGTGGATCGCCAGCGCGACCAGCAGCATATTGATTCAATCCAACATGTATTTTCCCGTCAAGGAATGTTCCAGCAGTGAGAACAACTGCATGGGATTTAAATGTAATTCCTACCTGTGTTACCGCCCCAACCACCCTTTCGGCCTCTATCAACAAATCATCTACCGCTTGTTGAAATATCCAAAGATTAGGTTGATTCTCCAATCGACTACGAATTGCCTGCTTATAGAGCAATCGATCAGCTTGCGCTCTGGTCGCACGTACTGCTGGGCCTTTTGATGAATTTAAAATGCGAAACTGAATACCAGCTTCATCGGTTGCAATTGCCATTGCTCCGCCCATCGCATCTACTTCCTTAACCAAATGCCCTTTCCCTATTCCACCGATGGAAGGATTGCATGACATTTGACCTAAGGTTTCAATATTGTGGGTCAACAATAAAGTGGATTGACCCATCCGGGCGGAAGCCAAGGCAGCCTCCGTTCCTGCGTGCCCACCACCAACAACAATTACATCGAATACTTTTGGATATTGCATACCAACCTCAATCTAGCAAGAGACGAGATTATAAATCGTTTTTATCTATTTACCTTACCTCATTGAAATGGTTTCACGTGAAACATAACCAGATCGTTGAAGTACTTTTTGGTTTCACGTGAAACATATAAAAATATCTGATAGAAATTTTTAATCAGTCAAAATTTTCAATCAACAACTGCCTGTGGATAAACCTAGGGATAAGTCACTAATACTTTGTGGGAAATGCCAGTCCAGATTCCAATAAATATAAATCAAAAAATCTAAGAACAACGTTAAGTGCAATAATCGACTTGTGGATAAACTCCCAAATTAAACAAGAATAATTTGTGGGCAACTACTCTTCTTTAAAAAACTAAAAAGTTATCCAAATTTAGCTGATCGAAAACAAGCTGGCAATTAATGTCTTTATAAAAGCGCTAATCAATTGAATTTAAAAATAAATATTCAGTTATCCACAAAAAACACGACGTTTACTATTACTACTATTTAGATATATATACTTACTCTATAAAACAAAGAAACAAAAAAACCCTTCAAATTCCTTTAAATCTTTAACCCATGATAAAACATGCCTCTTTTATCTTGATCAAACCAACTACCGAAATAAGAACAGAACCATTTTAAAATCAGACATTAAAATTTTTACCGCAAAGTAGAAAGCAGTCTGTTAATCAGACAAACGTAGCGGACACTCGAAACTTGGTTTACTTTCTCCGTTTTCTATTCTGCTGTCGCTTTTCTTTGATAATGTAGTGAAACGAGTCAATTCCCATCCAAGCATTCATTCTGAAACTTTCCGATGCAACTGTTGATGCCGGCATTTTGTTGCGGCTCACCTGAATCGATGAAGTCTAATTCCTAGCTCTGTCTGTAATCTCGTTAATCCAAGGCCTTGCCGACAACCTTAACGCTGTTATCGACAGTAATCGATACCCACGGCACACCTAACGTTCCAACACCTGTAAAACAGGTTCTGGCAGAGGCGTAATCAGCATGAACATAAAATCAAAAAATAAATTACGGATCAGCCCAGCTGTCGACGTGTGAATAACTTCTAATATTAAACAAGAACAATTTGTGGGCAACTACCTTTATTTACAAAACTAAAAAGTTATCCAAATTTAGCTGATCGAAAACAGACCTTCAATTAATGTCTTTATAAAGACGCTAATCAATTGAATTTAAAAATAAATATCCGGTTATCCACAAAAAACACGATGCTTACTATTACTACTATTTAGATATATATACTTACTCTATAAAACAAAGAAACAAAAAAACCTTTAATACCGGTTTGACCCATAAAAAAAGAGACATGTTTTTCATGTCTCTTTTTGATTTACAAAAGTAATACTTAACGAATAAATTAACTAACTATCTAATGTCATTAAACTTGCATTCCCACCAGCAGCAGTTGTATTAATACAGACGGCGCGCTCTGCTAACAGTCTCCAGAGTGGCAACACGGCATTTTCAGAGGATTCTATTACGCTGGTTATCCCGTCGTCCTGAAATGCAATGACGGGCTTTAAGGACGTCAATAATGATGTTTCAACTAAAGCAACTTGGGAAAGAATGGCATCAACCTCGGTTAATTGAATAATCTGTTTGATAGATTCAGGCAAACTTAATGGAATCAGGTTAAAAGTTGATTTTGACATTGACGGGATATTGTCAGTCGCAAGAATTGCCGCTAATTGATTTAATAGCGTACTGACATTGGTTGCTGCACAAAAAACTCTCCCACGGGGAGCAAAAGCTAAGGTATTACGTTCCCCAGTTGGACCGGGTAAAACCAATGTCATTTTGCGGGGCGAAGTTAATGCATACTTTTCTGCGATCTCAGCCATCTTGTCATGACCATGTGTTTTTAACCAAATTAACAATGTGGTGAGCAAATCTGAAGAAGGTCGTTCAAATACAGTATGTCCATTAACCTGATCATCACTCCCTGATTGCAAACGTTTTAAATAAAGAGGTCCACCCGCTTTAGGGCCAGTTCCAGACTTTCCTTCACCGCCAAATGGCTGAACACCTACTACTGCACCGACGATATTTCGGTTCACATAAATATTCCCCACGTGAGCGTTCGCTATAACGTATTGAATAGTTTCATCAATTCGCGAATGTACGCCCAACGTTAAGCCATAGCCCGTTTGATTAATTTGCTCGATAAGCTGTGGTAACTGATCGCGCTGAAAACGAATTACATGCAAGACAGGTCCAAAAACTTCCTGTTTTAATTGAGACAGATTTGAAATTTCGATAACGGTAGGCGGTACAAAGTGACCGTTTTTGGCCGCCTCCGAGAGTGGCAGCTGATAGATGGAATTAGTCTGTGAGTTAGAGTTTGCGTGATTACGTAAAGCATCAATATGCGCCAACAATTTATCCTTGGCTTCTAAATCAATAACCGGACCGATATCTACATTCAGTTGATCAGGGTTACCTATTCGCAGCTCTTTCATCGCGCCATACAACATTTGCATGGTTTTATCATAGATATCATGCTGCAGACACAAAACGCGTAATGCCGAGCAACGCTGCCCTGCACTGTCGAATGCAGAATTTAATACGTCCTGAACGACCTGTTCTGGTAATGCGCTGCTGTCAACGATAAGAGCATTTTGACCACCAGTTTCAGCAATCAAAGGAAGGTCACATTGTTCAATAACAGAACGCTTTGCTAAAGTCTGGTTAATTAATTGAGCTACCTCTGTCGAACCTGTAAAGATCACACCCTTAACACGAGAATCCCCTACCAGCTTCGCCCCAACGGTTTCTCCCTTGCCTGGCAAGAACTGTAATGCGGTTGTCGGCACGCCGGCCTTATGTAAAAGTTGAACAGCCCGAAAAGCGATAAGTGGAGTTTGTTCAGCCGGCTTTGCCAATACAACATTACCAACAGCTAAGGCTGCGCTTACCTCACCCAGGAAAATAGCCAATGGAAAATTCCACGGACTAATACATACGACGGGACCTAATGCGCGGGTGATTTTATTCGATGAAACCTGGGCAGCGTAGTAACGTAAAAAATCGACAGCTTCACGTACCTCAGCAACAGCGTTCGGAAAAGATTTTCCTGCCTCGCGAATTGCCAGCGCAATAAATTCAACACGATGTGATTCAAGTAAATCGGCCGCTTTGTTCAAACAATTGACACGCTCCTGCACAGAAGTGTTTTGCCATTCGCTGGAGTGAGTTGCGGCAGCAGCAAGAGCAATTTCAACATCGTGACTATTGGCTTCAATAACATGACCAACGATATCGCCTAATGAAGCAGGATTTGTTATAGAGTGATTGTTCGTTGCAGAGACTATTCCATGCAATAGCGGTTTTGCATGCCATTTATGAGAAGCAAATGGCGTAATTTCCTGGGAGAGCAGCCGTAAATTCTGTTCATTTGAAAAATCAAAACCGGACGAATTAATCCGCTCTTTATCAAATAAATTAGCCGGCAAATTGATACCGAAATGCGGTAGACAGGCTAATTTCTCAGCAACTGAAACTGGATTTTCAACCAAAGAATCCAGCGAAACAGATTCATCTACAATCTGGTTTACAAAGGATGAATTCGCGCCATTTTCCAGTAAACGACGAACCAGATACGCCAGCAATGTTTCGTGTGATCCGACCGGAGCATAAATGCGGCATGGACGATCCAGGCGATCTTTACCAACCACCTGGTCGTACAATGTTTCGCCCATACCGTGCAAGCATTGAAACTCATAATCGCTAATATTTTTTTCTTCTGCCCATGTATAAATAGTTGATAGGGTCAGCGCATTATGGGTCGCAAATTGTGGATAGATCACATCCGTTGCAGCCAATAATTTTTGAGCACAAACCAAATAGGATATGTCGGTATACACCTTGCGGGTATAAACCGGATAGCCACTCAAACCATCAACCTGTGCGCGCTTAATTTCTGAATCCCAATACGCACCTTTCACCAAACGCACCATAAATTTTTGGTTGCTGCGGCGTGCCAGATCAATTAGGAAATCTAAAACATAAGGGCACCGTTTTTGATAAGCCTGAACGACAATTCCTAAACCTTCAAATCCGGCCAGGTCAACATCGAACGCTAATGCTTCAATTAGATCCAGTGACAATTCCAAACGATCCGCTTCCTCGGCATCGATATTAAAGCCAATATTGTATTGTTTAGCCAATAACAATAATTTTTTTAAATTAGGTAAAAGTTCATCCATAACCCGACGGTACTGGCTGCGACTATATCTGGGATGAAGAGCAGAAAGTTTTACGGAGATTCCAGGACCATCTTTAATACCACGGCCATTTGATGCTTTTCCAATTGCATGTATTGCTGCTTCATATGCCGAGTAGTAAAAAGCAGCGTCTTTTGCAGTTAACGCTGCCTCACCCAACATATCGTAAGAATAACGATATCCGCGACTTTCATTTTGCTGTCCGTTCTTGATGGCCTCTTCAATGGTCTGCCCAGTGACAAACTGGTTACCCAGCATGCGCATAGCAAGATCGACGCCTTTACGAATGAGTGGCTCACCACCCTTAGATATTAGCTTGGTTAGCGCAGAAGTAAGTCCACGCTCACTGCTGGTTGCAACCAGTTTTCCGGTAACCAGTAATCCCCAGGTAGCGGCATTGACAAATAATGAGGGCGATTCTCCAAGATGTTTGCGCCAGTCACCTTTGCTGATTTTATCGGCAATGAGTCGATCTACGGTTTGGTGATCCGGTATCCGCAGCAAGGCTTCTGCCAGACACATTAATGCCACCCCTTCATCCGAAGAAAGCGAGAATTCATGCATTAAAGCATCTACACCTGAAGAATGAGTCCTCTGCTCACGCACTTCTTTCACCAGATTTTTTGCCAACGTTTGTATAGGGGTGTGATCAAAAGGTGCGAGCTGGTCAAGTAAAGACTGAACAGCTTTTGACTCATCACGACGGTATGCCTCAGTAATAGCAAGCCTCAACTCGGATGGCCCAGGTAAGACTTCGGTATGAAAAATGGAGAAAGGTTGGTTCATAGTGTGTTGTAGATGAGTATGAATATTGGAATGTTCTAAATTGTCAATTAAGCAAATAGATTATGGTAATAATTAATTATTTGTGGAAACTTTTTAATAAAATAACAGTCAGAAATTGCCAAACTGAACTAAAGTAATCGTTGAAGTGCTTTAAAAATTAAAAATTAAAAGCAATTCTAAAATCAATAATCTGTTGATTTTATAGGGGATTACTAATGATTAATTCTGGAAATTTGATGCATCAGCGAAATAAAGTATTTTGTGCGAAAATTACGCCAAATTAAATTTACCTATGAGATATTCTTATGCTCGACAAAATCAGTAAAAGAATTTTGGCCGAATTACAAAATGACGGCCGAATCAGCAATGTAGAACTGGCAAACCGAGTCAACTTATCGCCTGCAGCCTGTTTGGAACGAGTTCGCAAATTACAGGAGTCTGGTTATATCCTAGGATATACCGCCCAGCTCAATCCACAATTACTCGATGTGGCGCTATTAGTGTTTATTGAAGTTGTACTGGATCGTACAACCCCGGACGTGTTTGATGCGTTTAAACGCGGCGTTCAGGCGATACCCGAAGTTTTAGAATGTCATATGGTTGCAGGCGGTTTTGACTATTTGGTCAAAGCGCGCGTAAAAGATATGAATGCCTACCGTGACTTCTTGGGTAAATCATTATTGCAACTTGGTGGTGTTCGCGAAACCCACACTTACGCTGTCATGGAAGAAGTTAAAAACACCACTCATCTCCCCATAAAATAAACGTCGCAGTTGAAATCAAAGCAAGGCGTTTTGATGTTCAATTTGCGGATTATCAGAATTGAGCGTTTTTTCAACAAGCTGGATCAGGTTATCGCGCAGCCATTTGTGTGCAGGGTTACGGACATCGCGTTCATGCCACAACATGTCGACATTGACTGCCGGTGTTTCAATCGGTAAATCTTTCCAGATCAATTGATTTTCTATTCCTGTCGACGAAATAAGATGTTGCGGCAAGACGGTAAGCAAATCCGAATTGGCCACCACCCTACCCGCGGTAAAAAACTGATTTACCGTCAGCAGAATATGTCGCTGCAAATTCATCGGTGCAAGTATTTCATCGATTAGTCCATGCGCCCGGCCGGAAAAACTTACCAACAAATGATGCGCATCGCAGTAGCTTTTCAAGGTGAGCGGTTCTTTCGCCAACGGATGATCTTTGCGCATTACACAAACGTAACGTCCGGTATATAGGCTGTTATGCTGAATCGGGCTCTTTGCCGAACTCTGTCCGCCGGCCAGTTGATAAACAACTCCCGGAAAAAAACCGACGGCGATATCAATATCTCCATGTAAAAGCATCGCCCGTGGATCCCTGGTTACCAATGGCACCATCCTGGCATTAATTCCAGGTGCATGCTGTTCTATTTCACGCACCAGATGCGGCATCCAGTACGCCGCGGTCGAATCTGCCATAGCCATCCGAAATGAAGCGGTGAAACTGGATGGCTCCAGTGGAGCGGGAGCAATCGCAGATTCAAGATTGCCTAGCGACTCACGAATCGCCGGCCAGATACTTTCGGCACGGGGCGTCGGCTTAACGCCATAGGCTGTGCGTATCAGCAATTCGTCGTTAAAGGCGTGTCTTAATCGCTTTAATGCATTAGAGACAGCCGGTTGCGTCATTGCAAGCTTGTCAGCGGAGCGGGTCAGATTCTGTTCAATCATCACGGTATTAAATACGCGCAATAAATTTAAATCCAACGTTAAAAAGTTCATAGAAGTCCTAATAATTAAAAGTCGAGTTATTCATAATTAATATAATTCATTTTCAAGCTATAAATTTTCGTAGCTTAAAAAAAATTCCCAAGTGGAAAAGATCGGATCAAAACATCATGTAAAAAATAAGCTGAGCCAACAGCGATAAGGGCAGCTATTGAACAGCTAGACAGCACAACAGTTTCAAGCACAAATACAGTGAACACTGGCGTGAAATATGAGTTCCGCTATTTTCTTACTTGCTTTGTTATGCACAAAATTGCCCAAAGAATAGAGATCGCCAATTTGATAAACTAATGGATTAACTCGATCGCATAACATATTGATTTAAAAAGAAAATATAAGAATATGCAATAAGTGGTTGACCAATTAACAATGTTTTTTATCGTGAATAACTCAGTTAAACCGGATTCTATTCACAAAGTTATCCACAGAAATTGAGCGTAGTGGCGCCTGGCATCCGGTTGAATAGAGTTTGACAAGTCAGCACAAAAAAATAAGCAATCTAAGCGATAATAACGGTCTGCAATAATTGCAATACAAAAGGTCTTTATGTCATTTACAGATACGCCATTACAAAACGATACTTTCTTACGCGCATTAAATCGTCAGCCAACAGAATACACACCAGTTTGGCTGATGCGTCAGGCGGGTCGCTACTTGCCTGAATACCGGGAGTTAAGAAAAAAAGCAGGCTCATTCATGGGACTGGCCAAAAATCCGGATTTCGCGACAGAAGTAACGATCCAGCCCTTAGATCGTTTCAAACTGGATGCAGCAATCTTATTTTCAGATATTTTGACGATACCTGACGCGATGGGTTTGGGACTGTATTTTGAGGATGGCGAAGGACCAAAGTTTGAACGTGCATTAAGGGATGAGGCTGACATTCTGAATTTGCAGGTCCCTGACATGGAAAAGCTGAACTATGTATTTGATGCTGTTACACAGATCCGAAATACATTACATGGTCGGGTTCCACTGATTGGTTTTTCCGGAAGCCCCTGGACTTTGGCCTGCTATATGGTTAAAGGCGGCAGTTCAAAAGAATTCCGCACTATTAAGACGATGTTATATAGCCGCCCGGATTTAATGCATCACATATTAAAAATTAACGCGCAGGCAGTAGCACACTATTTAAATGCACAGATCGATGCTGGTGCTCAGGCGGTGATGATTTTTGATTCATGGGGCGGCGCTTTGGCCGATGGGGAATATCAGACTTTTTCTCTAGATTACATGCGTGAGGTCATACGATTAGTAAAGAAGGAAAAGAATGGTGTAAAAATACCGTCCATCGTGTTTACCAAAGGTGGCGGACTCTGGATAGATCAGATCGCAGATAGTGGTGCCGACGCGGTAGGTCTGGATTGGACCGTCAATCTTGCGCTCGCCAGAGAAAAAATTGGCCATAAAGTCGCCTTGCAAGGGAATCTGGATCCTATGGCGTTGTTCGCTGGGCCGGAGCAAATTGAAAATCAGGTAAGGTCGTTAATATATAGCTTTGGCAAACCAAGCGAGCGCAGTGGTCACGTATTTAATCTGGGCCACGGGATATCCCAGTTTACGAATCCTGAATCAGTGGCCACCCTGGTTGATGCTGTCCACAAATACAGCAGAGAAATACGCAGCAAGTAAAAATCTGAAAAAAATGCGAGTGGTTGTATGGAGCATGAGTCAGAATATGGCTTGTGCAATGCAACAACCAGAGTTGACGCGGGATTCAAGATGAAATCGACCGAAAAGGCTTGTTAATAAAATAGCTGCGGACCTCAATATGCAAAATCCGTGATTAGTTATACACAAAAAAATTAATTTATTTTCTCTGTCAATAGTTTTTGTGGAAATATTGAACTATTTTTCAAGCTATTGATTTAAAAGATAAAATTATAAATATGACGGATTTTTTACGCTATGAAAATTATGTTGCCGTAATGAATTACCGATTAGGCATAAAGATTCTCCACAAAGTTATCCACAGAAGTTGGTTATACAAAAACACACTTACGAATCCATAAGTTAGCCAATTTCTTAAGGAACTACATTAAGTTGCAAACCGAAAAAATACTCCAAATTGCACTGGATACGCCATTAGAGCGCGTCTTTGATTACATTTGGACGGGCCAAATAACGAATGACGACCAGCCAGAAGTAGGCCAATTTGCCCTGCTCACTTTTGGCCGGCGCGAAATGGTGGGATTGATAGTCGCGATACAAAGCGAATCAGAAGTCCCTCGCGACAAGTTAAAAGCCGTGCTTGAAATCAGAAAACAGCTGCCACCAGTATCAAGGCACTGGATTGCGCTGTGTCAGTTCGCCGCCGATTATTATCAAAGACCGCTGGGCGAAGTTGCACTCCCGGCTATCCCAAAAAATTGCCGTATCTCCAAAACTGTCGCGCTAGACAAAGCGTTAACGAAACTCAGTCAACCCAAAAAAATGACTGCGCAAGCAGCGAAGATGTTTGCGGCAAACATTCCACAACTCAATGAGGCCCAGCAAAGCGCCGTTGATCACATTGTTTCTGCCAAGGGCTATTCTGCCAATTTATTGTATGGCGTAACCGGAAGTGGAAAGACCGAGGTCTATTTACAAACGGCCGCACAAATTCTGTCGCTTGATGCAGAGGCGCAAGTGCTAGTCTTAGTACCGGAAATTAATTTAACGCCGCAATTGTTTGAGCATTTCCAGGGCCGTTTTCCAGAGCATTCTGTAGCCACTTTGCATAGTGGCATGTCAGAAGGTGAACGAACACTCAATTGGCTGGCAGCACATACTGGGAAGGCGAGGATAATTTTGGGTACCAGATTAGCGATTCTGGCGTCCCTCCCGACACTGAAGCTGATTATTATTGATGAAGAGCACGATGCCTCGTATAAACAGCAGGAAGGGCTTAGGTATTCCGCAAGGGATCTGGCAATCTGGCGCGCCAGGCAATTATCTATTCCCGTTGTACTCGGGTCGGCCACGCCCTCACTAGAGACCTGGCAACACGCCAATTCAAAGCGTTATGCAAAATTGTCATTGCCAAAGCGGGCCGTCGATACGGCCATTCTGCCGACCATGCGCCTGATTAACATGGAGAAGGAAAAGCCGCTAGATGGATTAACGACATCATTAATCTCCGCAATAAAACTGCGGCTTGAGAAAAGTGAGCAGTCACTAATCTATTTGAATCGACGCGGTTACGCGCCTGTAATCGCCTGCGATGCCTGTGGCTGGATGAGCAGCTGTACACGCTGCAGCGCATTTTTGGTACTGCACAAAAACGAACATAAACTGCGTTGCCATCATTGTAGTTTTGAATTACGGATTCCAAAATCCTGCCCGACCTGTGGTAATTCAGATATTCAACCGCTAGGTCGCGGAACCCAAAGAATTGAAGAGCATCTGCAAAAAATATTTCCGGACGCTAGAATCAAACGCATCGATGCCGACTCGACCAGATTAAAGGGTAGCGCCCAGGATGCCTTTGAAACCGTGCATCGTGGCGAAGTCGATATTTTAATCGGCACCCAAATGGTCTCCAAAGGACACGACTTCAAGAATCTGACTCTGGTCGGCGTCATCAATCCGGACACGGCATTATTTACTCAAGACTATCGCGCCGGAGAAAAGCTGTTCGCACAGTTAATGCAGGTCTCTGGTCGCGCAGGCCGTGCAGCACCAAAGCAGGATGGCAATCCCAGCGAAGTGATCGTTCAAACGCGCTATCCACAGCACCCTTTGTATCGCGCGCTGAAAACACATGATTACCCAGGATTCGCCAAAGAATGTTTGCAAGAAAGGCAGCAGGCCGGCTTGCCTCCCTTTATATTCCAGGCTCTGTTAAGAGCGGAAGCCAGAGACCTTGCCACCGCGCTGGAATTTCTGCAATTCGCCACGGAATTAAATGTGCCGGAAAATATCAGCATGCATTCGCCGATTCCGATGAGCCTGATGAGACTGGCCAATTCGGAACGCGCGCAATTATTAATCGAATCTCATTCGCGCCCAGCATTACAGAATTTTTTAAAAGTATGGCTGGCGCAATTGAGAAACACCAAGACCAGCGCCAAGTGGAGCATAGAAGTCGACCCTGTAGATATTTAACGGTAAAGTTATTGATCTCCGGCGCAACGGGTGCCGGGAATAAACGCAGGCTACGCAAGCTATCACGGCACTATTTAGTTTCGCTATTTATAAATCGATAAATACCGTCGTCGCCTTTCAGACGTTTCACCTTCCCTGCATACCAAAGATAATGACAGTGCGCCAGCGCTTCGCCGAGAGCAAACGTGAGCTGATGGGTGTCGAGCGGACGTGGGAACATGACCGGGACTATATCGTTGGCAGATTGTGGCGTCACACATAAGGCGACAACCTCAGCCAGACGATCATCGTGATGATGTATCAGCTGCTGTACCCGCATATGTATGCCCTGGAATGGTTTGCCATGTGAAGGCAGCACCAGCGTATCTGAATCGAGTGCACAATACTCATCCAGCGAATCCAGAAAAAGTTTGAGCGAATTCGCAAACGGTTCAATCGGCCACACCGATACATTGGTCGAAATACGCGGCAACAGCATATCGCCGGAAATTAAACATTTGAGTTCTTCGCAATACAAAGATACGTGTTCCGGTGAATGGCCAAAACCGGTCATTACCCGCCATTGATGCGCGCCAATGCGAACCAGATCGAGATCATGCAAACGCACATAGGTGGAAGGGATGCTGGGAACCAGTCCGGGATAATAATCTTTACGTTCCGATAATCTGGCAATCAGAGCCGGGTCGGTCGCGCCGTGCTGTTGAAAATGCGGCAGCATCGAAGCGCCGTCAACACCAGGCAAACACGCCTGCATCATGCGGCCAAAAGCGAATTCTCCGCCACTCATCCACAACGGAACATGCCAGCGTTTGCACAACCAGTCTGCCAGACCCAGATGATCGGGATGACAATGGGTAGCAATGACACGCGTCACCGGCTTGCCGCGCAGATGATGCGCAAATATGTGCTCCCAGTTGGCACGCGTTTCATCATTGGCAATACCGCAATCGATAATCGTCCAGCCCGTCCCGTCTTCCAGCAGCCACAGATTGATATGGTTGAGCGCAAATGGCAGCTTCATGCGCAACCAGTAAACGCCGGCGCACACCTGCATCAGTTCGCCGGGTTCCGGCATGTTGTCTTCGAAGGGATAGGTTAAGTGCGTTTCAAGCGGATTCATGATTGCTTTCAAAAATGTCGGTTCAACTAAGGCGGAATTTTCGCCTACAATAGCCGTTTACGTAAACGTAAAGTGCGCGTAGACAAACTAAGCAAACTAAGCAAGCTAAGTTTTAACAACTAGAATTGTGTGATAGTACAACCAGCCGCAGAGAAGACAACGTGTCAACAGCCAAAACTAACAATACCTTTACGATTTCCGAATTGTCGCGCGAGTTCGATATTACACCCCGCGCCATACGTTTTTACGAAGATCAGGGACTATTAAGTCCGAATCGTGAAGGCCCGAGTGGGCGTAACCGGGTTTATACCGCGCGTGAACGCACCCATTTAAAACTCACTCTGCGCGGCAAACGGCTCGGGCTATCATTGTCCGATATTAAAAGTCTGGTCGATATGTACACATCGCCGCGCGATACCGAGCCGCAGCTGCAGCGCTTTATCGCGGTGTTGGCACAACATCGCGCCGCACTTGAGCAGCAACGCGAAGATATTGAGGTCTTGCTGACCGAAATTAGCGGTCATGAGAAAGAGTGTCAGCGGATTTTGAAAACGGGTCTGAAGACGGAACCCAAAAAGGCAGCAAAGGCCAAAGGAGTCAATAGCAAGGCAGTAGTCAAAAAACAATGAAATCAATTGACGTTTACGTTAACGTCAATTGCGGTTATGATTTTGCCCGAAACCAGAACTCCGCCCTTAACTACCATTCCTACCAATACCGAAAAGTGAGAAAGCCATGTTACATCTGCCCGGTTTAACTTTTGATCACGGTGAAGATATCGCCGCGCTACGTGAATCAGTACAGCAATTTGCCGCCAAAGAAATCGCGCCGCGTGCCGCCGAAATCGATCGCAGTGACCAGTTCCCCATGGACTTATGGAAAAAAATGGGTGATTTGGGCGTATTGGGGGTAACGGTGAAAGAGCAGGATGGCGGTATCGATATGGGCTATCTGGCGCATATCATCGCCATGGAAGAAATTTCGCGCGCGTCCGCATCAGTCGGACTTTCCTACGGCGCGCATTCGAATTTATGCGTCAATCAAATCAATCGCAACGGCACGCCGGAACAAAAAGCAAAATACTTGCCGAAACTGATTTCTGGCGAACACGTCGGCGCATTAGCCATGTCGGAACCGAATGCCGGCTCCGACGTAGTCAGCATGAAATTGCGCGCCGATTTCAAAGGCGACCGCTGGGTATTGAATGGCACCAAGATGTGGATCACCAACGGCCCGGATGCCGACGTTCTGGTGGTGTATGCCAAAAATGATATCGAAGCCGGCCCGCGCGGCATGACTGCATTTTTAATCGAAAAAAATTATCCAGGATTTTCAATCGCGCAAAAACTCGACAAGCTCGGCATGCGCGGTTCCCACACCGGCGAACTGGTGTTCCAGGATTGCGAAGTACCCGCTGAAAATGTATTGGGCGGATTAGGTAAAGGTGTCAATGTTTTAATGTCGGGTCTCGACTTTGAACGCACCGTATTGTCTGGTGGCCCGCTCGGGATTATGCAGGCCTGTATGGACGTGGTCGTACCGTACATTCATGACCGCAAACAGTTCGGACAGCCGATAGGCGAGTTCCAGCTGATGCAGGGAAAAATCGCCGACATGTATTCCACCATGATGGCCTGCAAGGCCTATGTGTATGCGGTGGGACAGGCATGTGACCGCGCAAAAAATCCTGAAGCGGTGCGCGCCTTGCGTAAAGACGCAGCCGGTGCAATTTTGTATTCAGCCGAAAAGGCGACCTGGATGGCCGGTGAAGCGATACAGATTTTGGGCGGCAATGGTTATATCAATGAATATCCGGTGGGACGTTTATGGCGTGACGCCAAACTGTATGAAATCGGTGCAGGTACCAGCGAAATTCGCCGGATGTTAATTGGCCGTGAACTGTTCGCTGAAACAAAATAATCATGAGAATCTAGGATCATGACCCAGACAAAAGTTCTGCATCACCGCACTCCTCTGCTCGCGCATCGGGAGTTGTCGCGACAGCTGAATAAATCCGTATGGCTGAAAATGGAAAATACCCAGCCGTCCGGATCATTCAAGATGCGTGGCATAGGCATGTTTTGCCAGCGTGCCGTATCGCGCGGCGCATCGCATTTTGTTTGTCCCTCCGGTGGCAATGCCGGGTTTGCCGCTGCTGTATCCGGTGTTGCACTGGGAATTAAAACCACGATACTGGTACCGGAGTCCACCTCGGAATCGGTGCGTGCGGCGATCGAACAAATCGGCGTGGAACTGATCGTGATTGGCAGTGTATGGGATGAAACCAATCAGGCGGCATTGGCGATGTGTCGGGTAGAAGATGCCGTGTATATTCCGCCGTTTGATCATGCCGACGTGTGGGACGGTAACGCAACCGTGATTGATGAAGTTGCACAGGAAGCCGAGTTCGATGTGGTGATCTGTTCAGTTGGCGGCGGCGGTTTGCTGGCGGGCGTTGTACAGGGCCTGCAGCGTAATGGATTAGCCTATGTCCCGGTGATCGCGGTTGAAACCGAGGGTGCAGCATCGTTCTATGCCGCCGTTCAGGCCGGCCAGGTGGTCACCATCCCCGAGATCAATACTATCGCAACCACACTGGGTTCCAAACGTGTCGCGCAACACGCTTTCGATTTGACCAAAGAGCATCAGATTCATGCTGTGACAGTCACAGATAAGCAGGCCACCGATGCCTGCGTCAGATTCGCCGATGATATGCGCACGCTGGTTGAACCGGCCTGCGGTGCGGCATTGGCTGTCGCCTATGAAAATCTCGCAGTGCTAAAACCGTTTAAGCGCCCGCTGATTATCGTCTGCGGCGGGATAGCGGTGGATCTGGCCAAAATGGCGGAATGGAAAAAAGTCAGGGAAATGCAATGAACCAGGTCGCCTTCCCCAAACTGCTCTCGTCGCAAATCGCATTCGATATTGCGCGGACCATTCTGGACGGCTTCAACAAGCATTACCGATTATTCCGCGCCGTCAGTCAGCAGGCCAAAATTCATTTTGAAACAGGGCAATGGAAAGCCGCACAAAAAGCCGCGCGCGAGCGGATATCCTACTACGACAAACGCGTCGTAGAGTGCGCAACAATACTTGAAGATGAATACAGCGACGGCGATTTAACCGATCAGGTCTGGCGCGAAGTCAAATTGCATTACATGGGTTTGCTAATCGATTATCTGCAACCGGAACTGGCAGAGACTTTTTTCAATTCGGTCTGTACCAAAATGCTGCACCGGAATTATTACAACAACGATTTTATTTTTGTGCGCCCTGCCGTTGCGACCGAATATATTGAAAGCGATCTGCTACCTACCTATCGCGTGTATTACCCCGGTGCCGACGGTTTGCATTATTCGCTCAAGCGCGTGGTAACCAATTTTCAGTTAAACGCATCATTCGTTGATCTGGATCGCGACATCGATGCGGTTGCATCCTGTCTCGCAACCGTATTTGGCATGACCCAGCTAGAACCTAATTATCAGCTGCAAGTGTTGTCTACGCTGTTCTTTCGCAACAAGAGCGCGTATATCGTTGGCAAAGGCATTAACGGCAATCATGAATACCCGTTCATCATTCCGATTCTGCATAATCGCCATAACCATCTCGTGCTGGATACGGTGCTGCTGGATCCGGTATTGATCAGCATATTATTTTCGTTTACGCGCGCTTATTTTATGGTGGATATGGAAGTCCCTTCCGCCTACGTGCAGTTTTTACGCAGCATCATGCCGAAGAAACCGCGCAGTGAAATTTATACCGTGGTGGGTTTGCAAAAGCACGGCAAAAATTTGTTCTACCGCGATTTTCTGCATCACCTGACTTATTCATCCGATCAAATCCAGGCCGCACCTGGCATACGCGGACTGGTCATGCTGGTGTTCGCCCTGCCCTCGTTTCCCTACGTTTTCAAAGTAATCAAAGACAGTTTTCCGCCACCGAAAGACACCACCAAAGAACTGATTAAAGAAAAATATCAGTTGGTGAAAAACCATGACCGGGTCGGACGCATGGCCGATACGCTGGAATATTCCGACGTCACGTTTCCGCGCAGTCGCATCACCGAATCGCTACTGGACGAAATCCGGCAATACGCTCCATCGGTGTTGGAAGTGACCGAAAACGAAGTCGTCATAAAACATTTGTATATTGAACGACGCATGGTGCCGTTGAATATCTGGCTAACCGATGCAGAAAAAAATCAGGACGAGCAGGCGCTGGAACATGGTGTGAAAGAGTACGGCGATGCGATTAAAGAGTTGGTGATGGCGAATATTTTTCCGGGCGATATGCTGTATAAAAACTTCGGCGTAACACGATTGGGGCGCGTGGTTTTTTATGATTACGATGAAATCGAATACATTGTTGATTGCAATTTTCGCAGCATCCCAGCGCCACGTAATGAAGAAGACGAAATGGCCGCCGAACCCTGGTATTCCGTCGCTAAAAACGATGTTTTTCCAGAGCAATTTGCGCCATTTTTATTAGGGAACGCCAAAGTAAGAAAATATTTTATGAAATATCACGCTGAATTACTCACCGCTGCTTACTGGCAGCGCTGCAAACAGCGCATAATAGAAGGCCATGTCGAAGACGTGTTTCCTTATCCGCAAGAAATAAGATTTTGTCATTTGTCGTCTGGTCAAGAAAATCCCGGCCAGCGATCAGATTTGAAACCGGCAGCCTAAGTCTACACATTAAACTTGCTGCCATTATTTGGAGATTAGTATGAATATCGTTATTGTTGGCGCAGCTCGCACACCAATGGGTGCATTTCAAGGTGATTTTTCTTCGGTAACCGCAAGTCAATTGGGCGCTGTCGCAATCAAAGCGGCACTTGAGCGTGCAAATGTTCAACCTGATGCAGTTGATGAAGTCTTGTTCGGCAACTGCTTAATGGCCGGTCAGGGACAGGCGCCGGCGCGTCAGGCAACGCTGGCAGCAGGATTACCAAATTCAGTCGGCGCAGTAACCTTGTCGAAAATGTGTGGCTCCGCAATGAAAGCCGCCATGATGGCATATGACTCCATTCTGGCTGGTTCCAATCACATCGTCGTAGCCGGCGGTATGGAATCGATGACTAACGCTCCTTACCTGTTACCGAAGGCACGCGGCGGTTATCGTATCGGTCACGGTCAGGTCATGGACCACATGATGCTGGATGGTTTGGAAGACGCGTACAGCCGCGATGAAAAAACCGGCGGTGGTCGCTCGATGGGAACATTTGCAGAAGAGTGCTCCGCAAAATACAATTTCAGCCGCGAAGATCAGGATGCGTTCGCCACTGAGTCTGTCAAACGCGCTCAGGCTGCGACAGCCGATGGCTCGTTCCAATGGGAAATCGCAGCGGTGACCGTCAAGGGTCGTGCTGGCGACGTCGTCATCGATAAAGATGAAGGTCCGTTAAAAGCCAAGCTGGATAAAATTCCTACTTTAAAACCTGCATTCAAAAAAGACGGCACGATCACTGCCGCTTCGTCTTCATCGATCAATGACGGTGCTGCAGCACTGGTCATGATGAGCGAAGAGACCGCTAAAAAACTCGGCTGCAAAATCTTGGCACGGGTAGTCGGACACGCTTCGCATGCACAGGAGCCGAACTGGTTTACTACCGCACCGGTCGGCGCAATGCAAAAACTGTTCAAGAAAACCGGTTGGTCTGTCAAAGATGTTGACCTGTTTGAAATCAATGAAGCGTTTGCCACCGTACCTATGGCTGCGATGCGTGAATTTGATATTCCACACAGCAAAGTCAATGTGCATGGCGGCGCCTGCGCATTAGGTCATCCTATCGGTGCCTCCGGTGCGCGTATCATTTGCACCCTGATCGGCGCGTTACAAAAACGCGGATTGAAGCGCGGCGTTGCATCACTGTGTATCGGCGGCGGCGAAGGCACTGCCATGGCGATTGAATTGGCATAACGAATCAATTCAATAACTGAAAAAAGGTGGGCCTAGGCTCACCTTTTTGTCTAAGAAGAGTGAAGCAGTTAAAAAAAGCGAAGTACGAACTATGATTTTAAATTCAGAGCACCAAATGATCCGCGACGCGTTGCGCGAATTTTCGCAGGAACGTTTAGCGCCCAACGCAGCGCGCTGGGACAAGGAACATCACTTCCCGAAAGAAGAATTGGCACAATTGGCCGAACTCGGCGCTTTTGGCGTCGCCGTACCGGAACAATGGGGCGGTGCAGGTTTAGATTATTTGTCGCTGGCTTTAGTGCTGGAAGAAATTGCCGCGGGCGATGGCGGTACGTCGACGGTTATCTCGGTCAATAATTGCCCGGTATGTTCCATCGCGATGATGTATGCCAATGAAGCGCAAAAAGAACAATGGTTACGTCCGTTGGCACAGGGTGCCATGTTGGGCGCGTTCTGTCTGACTGAGCCGCATGTCGGCAGCGACGCCGGTGCCCTGCGCACCACCGCGGTTAAAGACGGCGACGAGTACGTTATCAACGGCGTCAAACAATTTATCACCAGCGGCAAGTACGCCGATGTGGCAATCGTCATGGCTGTGACCGATAAGGCCGCTGGAAAAAAAGGCATCAGTGCATTTTGGGTACCGACCAGCAGCAAAGGCTATATCGTCGCGCGCCTGGAAGAAAAAATGGGGCAACGCTCTTCCGACACCGCGCAAATTTTATTTGAAGACTGCCGCATTCCTGCCGCGAATTTAATCGGCGAGGAAGGTCAGGGCTATAAAATCGCGCTGTCCGGACTGGAAGGCGGTCGCATCGGCATTGCGTCGCAGTCGGTTGGTATGGCACGTGCTGCGTTTGAAGCCGCATTGAGTTATGCGCACGAGCGCGAAAGTTTTGGCAAGCCGATATTTCAGCACCAGGCCATACAATTTAAACTCGCTGACATGGCTACGCAGATTGAAGCGGCACGTCAACTTATCTGGCATGCCGCGAGTATGAAAGATGCAGGCATACCATGTTTAAAAGAGGCGGCGATGGCAAAATTATTTGCCTCTGAAATGGCTGAGAAAGTGTGTTCTGACGCGATCCAGATACACGGCGGCTACGGTTATGTTACCGATTTCCCGGTAGAGCGGATCTATCGCGATGTGCGCGTATGTCAGATTTACGAAGGTACCTCGGAAATTCAGAAAATTATCATCAGCCGTGCATTGGCCTGATCATTTTTGAGTCAGCCTGTGAGAACAACTATGAGCACCCCACTACAGTTTTATTTTGATTTCTCGTCACCTTACGGCTATTTTGCCGCAGTTCGCATAGACGAATTGGCTGCGGAATTTGGCCGCCAGGTTGACTGGCATCCGGTTTTGCTCGGCGTTATTTTCAAGACCACAGAAACCAAGCCGTTGTTAAATCTGCCGTTAAAAGGTCCTTACTCCAGACATGATTTAATTCGTACTGCGCGTCACCACCAGATCGCTTTCAAATTGCCCACCGTTTTTCCGATTGCAACGCATCAGACCGCACGTGCGATGTTGTGGATACAGAATAAGCACGGCAAGGATATGGCGAAGCAGTTTGCAAGAAAATGCTATCAAGCCTACTTTGTTGATGACATCAATATCAGTGAAGTCGATGTGATTTTAAAAATTGCAGCGGACTGCGGTGTGAATAGCAATGAAGTAGCCAGCGGTATACAACTTCAGGAAATAAAAGATCAGCTAAAGACGGAAGTTGATGCCGCGTTGTCACAGGGAATATTTGGCTCGCCCTTTGTCGTAGTCGATGGTGAACCGTTTTGGGGATTTGACCGGTTTTATCAAATTGAAGCGCTGCTCAAACATGGCCAAATCTAAGCAGGATCCGCAGTGTCCGTGCGGATCGGGATCCAGTTATCAGCAATGTTGTGAGCGATATATTTCGGGAAAAGAATCAGCGCCGAATGCAGAAGCGTTAATGCGTTCGCGCTATACCGCCTACACGTTGGAAGACCAGCAATATCTGCAAAAAACCTGGCACCCCAGATCACGACCGGAACTCCATCTGGATCAGCAGGAACCCTGCAAGTGGCTAGGTCTGAAAGTAATCGCGCATCAGCCTGCAGACCAAAAGGCAACGGTGGAATTTATCGCCAGATATAAAGTCAATGGGCGCGCCTTGCAGTTGCATGAAATTAGCAAATTTGAATTTGAAGATGGACATTGGTTGTATGTAGATGGTGCTTTTCCCGATCAAAGTTAAATAGAATAAATATGAAACTAGAATCCAAACTCATTCCACGCTCAGAAGAATTTCTGGCGAACGTCGCTGCGATGCAGGTCGTGGTCGATGATCTGAAAAATAAAATCGAAAAAATTATATTGGGCGGCGGTGATGCGCCACGTAAAAAACATGTGGCGCGCGGCAAGCTGCTGCCCAGAGATCGCGTACAGATGCTGCTTGATCCGGGTACCCCGTTCCTGGAATTTTCACAGTTGGCGGCCTATGACATGTATAACAATGATGCTCCCTGTGCCGGCGTCATTACCGGTATAGGAAGAATTTCCGGCCAGGAGTGCGTGATCGTCTGTAACGACGCGACGGTAAAAGGCGGCACTTACTATCCGCTCACTGTTAAAAAGCATGTGCGCGCTCAGGAAATTGCCGAGCAAAATCATCTGCCCTGCGTGTATCTGGTTGATAGCGGTGGCGCAAATTTGCCGAATCAGGAAGACGTATTTCCTGATCGCGATCATTTCGGTCGTATCTTTTTTAATCAGGCGAATTTATCCGCACAAGGGATACCGCAAATTGCCGTCGTGATGGGTTCCTGCACGGCAGGCGGCGCGTATGTACCGGCAATGAGTGATGAATCGATTATCGTGAAAGATCAAGGTACGATATTTTTGGGTGGTCCGCCGTTGGTGAAGGCCGCGACCGGTGAAGTCGTCAGCGCCGAAGATCTGGGCGGTGGCGATGTGCATACCCGATTGTCAGGGGTGGTTGATCATCTGGCGCAAAATGATATGCACGCCCTTTCGCTGGCGCGCACCATCGTCTCAAATTTAAATCGCAGGAAGCCCGATCAGTTGTGTTTAAAGGAAGTGGTGGAGCCAGCCTATCCCGCAAAAGAATTGTACGGCGTGATACCGGTCGATACCCGCAAACCGTTTGACGTGCGTGAAGTGATCGCACGCGTTGTCGACGGCAGCGTGTTCGATGAATTCAAAGCGCGTTACGGTACAACCCTGGTTTGTGGTTTTGCCCATATCCACGGCATGCCAGTCGGAATTATTGCCAACAACGGCATACTGTTTTCAGAGTCGGCATTAAAAGGCACGCACTTTATTGAACTGTGCTGCCAACGCAAAATCCCGCTGGTGTTTTTGCAAAATATCACCGGCTTTATGGTCGGACGCAAATATGAAAACGAAGGCATAGCGCGTAACGGTGCAAAAATGGTGACCGCTGTGGCGACTGCCGCGGTACCCAAGTTTACGGTGATTATCGGCGGCAGTTTCGGTGCCGGAAATTACGGCATGTGCGGTCGCGCTTTCTCACCGCGCTTTTTATGGATGTGGCCGAATGCGCGCATTTCCGTCATGGGTGGTGAGCAGGCTGCCAGCGTTTTGGCAACGGTCAAGCGCGACGGCATCGAAGCCAAAGGCGGCAGTTGGTCAGCGGAAGAAGAAGCGCAATTCAAGCAACCGATTAAAGAGCAGTATGAACATCAGGGCCATCCCTATTATGCCAGCGCACGGCTGTGGGATGACGGTGTGATCGACCCGGTTGATACGCGCATGGTACTGGCGTTGGGATTGTCCGCTGCACTGAACGCACCTATCCCGGAAACCAAATTCGGCCTATTCAGAATGTAAGGAAAATCATGAGCTACGAAACTATTCAGGTGGAAATCGAACATGGCGCTGCAACGGTCACACTCAATCGTCCGGACGTGCGAAATGCGTTTAATGAAACCGTGATCGATGAATTAAACCAGGTGTTTCAGGACCTGGGGCAGATGGATAACGTCCGTGCTATCGTGCTGGCCGCCAACGGTCCGGCGTTTTGCGCCGGCGCCGATTTGAACTGGATGAAAAAAATGGCGGGTTATACCCACGAAGAAAATCTGGCCGATGCCGAGAAGCTGGCGGAAATGCTGTATCAGATTTACTCCTGTACCAAACCGGTAATCGCCAAGGTGCAGGGTGATTGTTATGCCGGTGGCATGGGATTGGTTGCAGCTTGCGATATTTCGGTGACCGTCGATACGGCACAGTTTTGTTTAAGCGAAGTCAAACTCGGTCTGGTTCCTGCCACCATTTCTCCGTATGTGATCAAGGCGATGGGCGCGAACGCAGCACGTCGTTATTTCATTACGGCAGAAAAGTTTGGCGCCAAAGAAGCGCATCGCATCGGATTTGTGCATGAGGCGGTCTCTGCCGATCAACTGGATGCGACAGTGGAGCAGATAGTCAAAGCGATAGTCAGCAATGGACCGAATGCAGTAGTGGCCGCGAAATGGCTGGTGGAAGATGTGACCGGTGCGGAAATCGAAGAGGAATTGTTGGCCTATACCGCAGAATGTATAGCCGAAATTCGTAGTTCCGAAGAAGGCAAAGAAGGTGTTGCTTCGTTTTTGGAAAAACGTAAACCGAATTGGTTATTGCATCTGAACTAAGCTTGACGATGTAGATGTAGATGTAGATGTAGATGTAGATGTAGATGTAGATGTAGATGTAGATGTAGATGTAGATGTAGATGTAGATGTAGATGTAGATGTAGATGTAGATGTAGATGTAGATGTAGATGTAGATGTAGATGTAGATGTAGATGTAGGTTGGGCTACGCTTTATCAGCCCAACACTCTGCCTCAAAATACGCGCATAGCCCCAATATTTAACTGTGGAGTGTTGGGCTGATAAAGCGTAGCCCAACCTACAGTAGTGAGATTAATAAAGGATTAAAGTTGAAATCAAACAGTAACTGGGTCGCCAGAAGTCTGCAACATGTCTGGCACCCGTGTACGCAAATGCAGCATCACGAATCGATTCCGCTGGTGCCGATCAGTCATGGCCGCGGCGCATGGTTGTACGACGCCGATGGCAAGCGCTATCTGGACGGCATCAGCTCATGGTGGGTCAATTTATTCGGACACGCCAATCCGCGTATCAATGCCGCGTTAAAAGACCAGCTCGATAAACTGGAGCATGTCATGCTGGCAGGCTTCACGCATGAACCGGTGATTGCGTTATCAGAAAAATTATCCGCAAAAACAGATCATCAGTTAGGGCATTGCTTTTTCGCCTCAGACGGTGCCTCGGCGGTCGAGATCGCACTCAAAATGAGTTTTCACAGCTGGAGTAATAACGGGCTACCCGACAAGCGCGAGTTTGTCTGTCTGCAGGGCAGCTACCACGGTGAAACCATAGGCGCATTGTCGGTCACCGATGTTGCACTATTTCGCGATGCGTATGGACCATTGATCAACTCATGCCATGTGGTGATGTCGCCGGATTCCCGCGCGGCACAAACCGGTGAGTCCGCCGAAGACGTGGCGATACGCGCGATTGCAGAAGTAAAAAAATTGTTTGAGCAGCGCAGTGAAAAAATTGCCGCCATCATCGTTGAGCCGCTGATTCAATGCGCTACCGGTTTTGCCATGCATGACCCGCTGTATCTGAAGTTATTGCGTGAATTATGTGACCAGTATCAGGTACATCTGATCGCCGATGAAATCGCCGTCGGTTGCGGTCGCACCGGTACTTTTTTCGCGTCTGAGCAGGCCAATATTTGGCCGGATTTTCTGTGCCTGTCCAAAGGCATCAGCGGTGGCTATTTGCCGCTGTCTCTGGTGATGACGACCGATAAAATCTATCAGTCGTTTTATCACAGCGATGTCAGACGGGGATTTTTGCATTCGCATTCCTACACCGGCAATCCGCTGGCCTGTCGCGCAGCATTGGCTACGCTGGATATTTTTGATACCGACCAGGTAGTGGAACAAAATCTTGCCAGAGCAGAAAAAATCAGCAAGGCACTTATGCCGCTGCAGCAGCACGCACAGGTCAACAATTTTCGGCAACGCGGCATGATCTGGGCTTTCGATGTGCCGAATGCCCAACCGGGATTTTCCTTGCGATTTTTCAGCGCGGCATTGGAGCAGGAATTGTTATTGCGCCCGATCGGCAACACTGTCTATCTTATGCCGCCATATATTCTGGACGATGAAGAAATTGATTTTTTAGGTCAGCGCATGTTGTCGGTATTTGAACAGGTTGGTGCATGAATATGTCAGCAAATAAGTTATTAAAAAACATTGAACAGCAACTCGGCTCGCTGGGAGAGCAGGATTTATTGCGTCGCCGTCGCGTCACTTCGTCACCATGTGATGCCGTGATGGAAGTCGATGGCAGACAAATGCTGGCGTTTTGCAGCAACGATTATCTGGGGCTGGCCGCACATCCGCAGATACAGCATGCGATGCTGGAAGGCGTGCAGCTGTATGGCGTAGGCAGCGGCGCATCACATTTAATCAGCGGTCATTCCAAGGCGCACGATGATCTGGAAACGCGGCTGGCAGAGACACAAGCACCTTATATCGAGCAGGCGCGTGCCCTGTATTTCAGTACCGGCTATATGGCTAATCTTGCCTTGCTGTCCGGACTGGCCGCAGTCAATTTTTCAGAGACAGAAATTTTCTCTGAAAGTCTGAATCATGCGTCCATCATAGGCGGCACCAGATTAGCGCGCTGCAAAGTGCAGATATATCCGCACACCGATGTAGTCGCTCTGGAAAAGTTATTACAGCAAAGCAGTGCAACAACAAAAATAGTCGTCTCAGACAGCGTGTTCAGTATGGATGGAGTGATTGCACCGTTATCAGAAATGCTGGCGTTATGTGAACGTTACGATGCCTGGCTGATGATCGACGACGCGCATGGCTTTGGCGTACTGGGTGCACATGGCGCCGGTATTTTGGAGCATTTAAATTTGCGTAGTCCGAATCTGATTTATATGGGTACCTTGGGTAAGGCCGCCGGTGTAGCCGGTGCGTTTGTCGCAGCGCATGCAACCGTGATTGAATGGCTGATTCAAAAATCACGTCCGTATATTTACACGACGGCCGCGCCCGCCGCACTGGCGCATGCCTTGCTGACCAGCCTGGATATTATCCAGGGCGAAGAAGGCGCTGCACGTCGTGCGCATCTCAACAGCCTGATTAAACAGTTCAAATCGGCTATCGGTAGCAGACTCGGTGGCATGACATTAATGCCATCGGAGACGCAAATTCAACCGTTGGTCGTTGGGGACAATGGTCTGGCAATGCAATATGCAGCGGACCTGATGTCCCGCGGCATCTGGGTGCCGGCCATCCGCCCTCCTACCGTACCGGTGGGAACTTCACGCCTGCGCATCTCCTTATCCGCCGCACATAGTAGTGCGCAGGTGGATACATTGCTGGATGCATTGCAGAGTTTGGAAAAGAAGGCAGCCTGATGGAGAACAATATAAAACCACGGGCATTTTTTGTGACGGGAACCGACACGGAAATTGGTAAAACGCTGGTGTCCAGCGCCCTGCTGTACGCGATGGTGCAACGGGGATGGCAAAGCGTCGGGATGAAACCGGTAGCCGCTGGTGCAGAAGTCATCAACGGTGTTTGGTGCAATGAAGATGTGGTGGCACTGCAGGCCGTTAGCAACATTCAACGCAATGCAGAGCTGGATACCCTGATCAATCCGTATTTATTCAAATTGCCCGCTGCGCCACACGTCGCGGCACAGCAGGAACAGCGCAACATTGAGTTAGACGTGATCGTGAAAAGCTATCAACAGCTGACTCGGCATGCCGAAGCAATTATCGTGGAGGGCGTTGGCGGATTTAGAGTGCCTTTCAACGCGACCGAAGATAGCGCAGATATGGCGCAGCAGTTGAATTTGCCGGTGGTTCTGGTGGTAGGCATGCGCCTGGGCTGCATTAATCATGCCCTGCTGACTGCGGAAGCGATTGCAGCGCGGGGATTGCGACTGGCGGGCTGGGTCGCGAATAGCGCACAAACAGAAATGGCATTTTTGCAGGAAAATTTAACAGCAATACGCGAACGACTGAACGCACCTTATTTAGGTTGCATTCCTTATTTGGCAAAGCCAGAAGCTGAGCAGGCGTTCAAGTATTTGGAATTAACGCATTTATTTCAAGACGGTCAATAAGAGGAACAGTATGGATAGCACAATCAATCAAAAATCTGAACAGGCAGTGACCTTTCATCCGGCGGTTAAACCCATCACGGCAGATACCTGGCCGGTTGATGACGTACTGGCTTTATTTGAATTGCCATTTAACGATTTGCTGTTCCGCGCGCAGCAGGCGCATCGACGTGAATTTCCGGATGGCGATGTGGAACTGGCGACTTTGCTGTCGATTAAGACCGGTGGTTGCGAAGAGGATTGCGGCTACTGTCCGCAGGCTGCGCGTTATGACACCGGCGTTGAAGCCAAAAAAATTCTTGAGATTGGCGAAGTGATCGCTGCTGCGCAATCTGCCAAAGATAATGGTGCCACGCGGTTTTGCATGGGCGCGGCCTGGCGCTCACCCAAAGATCGCGACATGGACAAGGTCGAAGAGATGGTGCGTGAAGTGAAAGCGCTTGGACTGGAAACTTGCGCCACGCTGGGTATGTTGAAAGAAGAACAGGCTACGCGGCTGAAAGACGCAGGACTCGATTTCTACAACCACAATCTGGATACCGCCCCCGAGTTTTACGACAATGTTATTTCGACCCGTGATTATCAGGATCGTTTGGATACCTTGGGTTATGTGCGTAATGCAGGACTTAAAGTCTGCTGCGGCGGCATCGTCGGAATGGGTGAATCGCGTCTGCAACGCGCCGGCCTGATTGCGCAGCTGGCAAATTTAAATCCTTATCCGGAATCGGTGCCGGTAAACCATTTGGTGCAGGTTGAAGGTACGCCGTTGTACGGTATCGACAAGCTTGATCCGCTGGAATTTGTGCGCACTATCGCGGTAGCGCGCATCACCATGCCCAAGGCACGGGTACGGTTATCGGCGGGGCGGCGTGAGATGGGCGAACCGGTGCAGGCGTTGTGCTTTCTGGCGGGGGCCAATTCCATATTTTATGGCGACAAGTTGCTGACTACCGGGAATCCTGAGGCGCTGGATGACAAGGCGATGCTGGAAAAATTGGGAATCAGGACGCGCGGTAAAGTTGAAAGCGGCGGCTGTAAATAGGTTGACGGTTTTGTAGCTTGGAGGTTTTGTAGGTTGGGCTACGCCTCACCAGCCCAACACGCCGCGCCAAAATGAATGAAAGCGCACAATAATTTGTCGAATCAATTTATAGAAACGCTATTGGCTCAGCAACCAATGTTGGGCTGATGAGGCGTAGCCCAACCTACAATCTAATATGAGAATAAAAAGGTAAATCATGTTTTCAAAAATTCTTATTGCCAATCGCGGAGAAATCGCGTGTCGGGTAGCTGCTACGGCGCGACGCCTCGGCGTTAAGACTGTCGCGGTGTATTCGGAAGCCGATGCGCTGGCCAAACACGTAGCGGCCTGCGATGAAGCGGTGCTGATCGGTCCTGCTGCGGCCAAAGAAAGCTATCTGCTGGGCGATAAGATTATTGCAGTAGCCTTGGCGTCCGGCGCGCAGGCGATACATCCGGGCTATGGATTTTTGTCTGAGAATGCGGATTTTGCCGATGCCTGCGCCAAAGCCGGGCTGGTATTTATCGGACCACCCGCTTCGGCAATCCGCGCCATGGGTAGCAAATCGGCTGCCAAGACGTTGATGGAACAGGCCAAGGTGCCGTTGGTGCCTGGTTATCATGGCGAAAATCAGGATGCAGATTTTCTGCACGGCGAAGCCGATCGGATCGGGTATCCGGTGCTGCTGAAAGCGTCGGCTGGCGGTGGCGGTAAAGGAATGCGCGTGATTGAATCCAGCGCCGACTTTAAGGCGGCACTGGCATCGTGCAAGCGCGAAGCGATCAGCTCTTTCGGTGACGATAAAGTACTGGCGGAAAAATATCTGCAACGTCCGCGTCATATTGAAATTCAGGTGTTTGCCGACAAACACGACAATTGCGTGTATCTGTTCGAACGCGATTGTTCAGTGCAGCGTCGTCACCAAAAAGTATTGGAAGAAGCCCCTGCCCCGGGCATGACCGCCGAGCGTCGTGCCGCGATGGGTGAAGCGGCCGTGGCGGCGGCCAAGGCTGTTGGTTATGTGGGCGCAGGTACGGTGGAATTTATCGCCAACCAGGACGGCTCGTTTTATTTCATGGAAATGAATACCCGCTTGCAGGTCGAACATCCGGTGACTGAAATGATTACCGGTACCGATCTGGTGGAATGGCAGTTGCGTGTCGCCAGCGGTGAACCATTGCCACTCTTGCAGTCACAATTGAGCATACACGGGCATGCGATTGAAGCGCGGGTGTATGCGGAAAATCCGGAGAAAGGATTTTTGCCTTCGATCGGAACCTTGCTGCATGTGCGTACACCGCATGCGGTGAATTTTGAGTTGGGTGGCAAGCCCAACCCTGCCGCATTCCGCATAGATAGCGGTGTACGCGAAGGCGATACGATTTCACCCTACTACGATCCGATGATCGCCAAGCTGATCGTGTGGGGCAGGGATAGAGATGAGGCACTGGCGCGCATGGCGCAGGCGCTGGCGCAATATCAGCTGGTTGGTCTGTCATCGAACATCGCATTTTTACAGCGCCTGATTCTGTCTCACGCCTTTGCACATGCCGATCTGGATACAGGCTTAATTGAGCGCAATCAGGCAGAATTATTTCCTGCTCCGGCAAAAGTCTCACTGTCGATTTTGGCGTTGGCTGCGATACGCCTGGTCCTGTCCGAGAGACACAGCAACGAAAACGATCCCTGGGATACCAGCCATGGCTGGCGCATGAACAGCAGTTTGATCCGCATATTCAGTTTTGAATACGAAGGCGAAAAGAGCGAGGTCAGCCTGCGTTATTTGAATAACGGCTGGACTATTTCCTCAGCCGGTGAGCAGGCGCTGGTGCAATTAAATCACGCAGAAGATGACACGCTGAGCCTGCAGGTCGGCACGCAAAGTATCGGCGGCACGGTGGTGCGACATGGCGAGCAGTTCCATGTATTTAATCTGGGCCAGCACATCGAACTGCTTTATGTCGATCCGTTATTGCATGCCGGTGAAAGCGAAGCCGAAGCCGGACGATTGACTGCGCCGATGCCTGGCAAGATCGTCGCCCAGCTGGTGGTCGCAGGGCAGTCGGTGAAAAAAGGAGAACCGTTGCTGATTATGGAAGCCATGAAAATGGAACACACTATCGCGGCACCTAAAGATGGTGTGGTCAAGGAAATGATGTATGTGATCGGTGATCAGGTCGCCGACGGTGCGCAGCTGCTGACGTTCGAATGACGCAACATTTTTGTAGAAAATAGATAGCCGACTATGAGCGGTCGGCCACCAGGAAAGTAAGGGAAATAAAATGGACAACGCATTATTCACCGCGCAAACCAATTTGCCGAGTTCAGTAAAAATCGTCGAGGTAGGCCCGCGCGACGGACTGCAAAATGAAGCGGGTACGGTCAGTGCGGACATCAAAATTGAATTGGTGAACCGACTAAGCGCTGCAGGTTTTTCCAATATTGAAGCTGCATCGTTTGTCTCACCGAAATGGGTGCCGCAAATGGCGACGTCGACCGAAGTCATGGCCGGCATCAAACGCAAACCCGGCGTGATCTATTCTGCCCTGACACCGAATATGAAAGGCTTTGAAGCTGCGCTGGAAGCCGGTGCGGATGAAGTGGTGATATTCGGTTCTGCCTCGGAAGCGTTTTCACAAAAAAACATCAACTGTTCGATTGCCGAATCGATAGAGCGCTTTGCCGGTGTGGCGTTGGCCGCCAAAGAAAATAATATCCGCCTGCGTGGCAGTATCAGCTGCTCCTTCGGTTGTCCTTATCAGGGTGAGGTCAGCCCTTCTTCAGTCGCCGAAGTGGTCAGGCTGATGCGTGATCTGGGGTGCGATGAAATCGATATCGCCGACACGATAGGTGTTGGTACCGCCAGACATGTGCAAACCGTGATGCGACGCGCGAGTGAAGAATTTCCGCTGGCTTCTTTGTCGGGACATTTTCATGATACCTACGGACAGGCGCTGGCCAATATTTACGCCAGCATGGAAGTCGGGATACAGATATTCCATTCGTCAGTGGCCGGACTCGGCGGCTGTCCATATGCGAAAGGCGCGACCGGGAATGTCGCAACCGAAGACGTGCTGTTTATGATGCAGGGGTTGGGAATTCGTACTGGCATCAACCTGGACAAAGTCGTCGACGCAGGCCAATTTATTTCGCAGCATTTGGGACGGAAACCGGTTAGCCGGGCGGGTAATGCGCTGGCGGCCAGGCGCGCCAGTTTAGAATGAGATTGAAAGGCACCAAGAAGAACTGAGCCTTTCAATCTGACTTAATGCAGAACGCGATTAACGTTCGTCGTGGTGATCATCGTGGTGGTCATCGTGATGATCATCATGATGTTCGTGATCGTCGTGGTGCCCGTGGTCATCGTGATGTTCTTCATGCCCATGTTCACGTTTGTATTGCGGCGCATAAGTATTTTTGTACCAGTTGTCATTCACAAAGAAAACCTTGCGGCCGCACGCATTGTATTGGGCGCAGTATCTGTCCCAATGTTGGTGGTGCTCAGGTGGCACGCGCAGATACAGCGGCGGCATTGGTGGGCCTGGTGGCGGTGCCTGAATAATCATAGGCTGGGCATACACGACCGGCGGTGGCGCGGCGTTGCCGATATTAATCTGGCCGAAGAAGCCAGGTTCGCCGATATTGACGGAGACACCGACTTGCGCCTGGGCCAAAGGTGCTACCAATAACGGTGACGCTGCCAATGCAAGAGAGATGAGTAATCGCTTCATAATTTTCCTTGTAAAGTGAAGTGCAAATTAAAACTAACCGCGTAAACCAACTGCGGATGCTACTGAAAATTCCAGCTACGGATACTAGCTGAACATACTTACCGGGTCATTCAAACTGTGTGCCAAATACGTAGGCACGGTCCTCTTCTTACTGGCCTGCTCATAAGCGTAAGCCAATTTGATTATCATACCTTCCGCATACGGTCCTGCCACGAAAGAAACGCCTACCGGCAGTCCGGCCCACAAACCTGCCGGAACCGTAATGTGCGGATAACCGGCTACCGCAGCAGGCGTAGAAAATCCGTCAATAATATGGTCACCGTTGATGTAATCGGTAATCCACGCCGGACCGCCCGTTGAAGCAAATAACGCATCCAGCTGATGTTCCTTCATGATCTGATCGATCCCTTCGCCGCGCGAATATTGATGATTATTTTGCAGTGCCTGCAGATAGGCATCGCTGTTCAGATCACCCATGCCCTGCGCCTTAATCAGCAACTCCTGGTCAAAATACGGCATTTCCTGCGCACGATTCTTCTCATTAAACGCAATCACATCCGCCAGCGTTGACACCGCCGAGCCTTTGCCGAATTCAGCCAGGTAGTTATTCAAATCGTTTTTGAGTTCATAGGCTAACACCAGGACTTCGGTGTCGGCATATTTGGTCATATTGGGTAACTCGACATCGATCAATATCGCGCCTTGCTGTTTCATCACTTCGATCGCCTGATCGACCACCGCCTGCTGGCGCGGATTGCTGGCCATGGCGTTGCGCGTGATGCCGATGCGTGCGCCTTTTAGTCCGTCCCGCTCCAGAAACTGGGTGTAATCGGTGTTAATCGTGTGGGCGGTTGTTGCGTCACGTTCGTCAGCGCCGGCCAGTGCGGTTAGTAAAATAGCGGCATCGCGCACGGTTCGGGTCATGGGACCCGCGGTATCCTGAGAATGTGCGATTGGTACGATACCGTCACGACTGATCAGACCCAGCGTCGGTTTGAGGCCAACCAGGCTGCATAGCGACGCCGGGGAAACGATAGAGCCATCGGTTTCGGTACCGACCGCCAGTGTCGCCAGACTGGCAGCGATGGCGGCGGCCGAACCGGAGCTGGAGCCGCTGCAATTGCGATCCAGCGCGTATGGATTTTTAGTTAAGCCGCCGCGTCCGCTCCAGCCCGACGTAGAGCGCGTCGACCGTATGTTGGCCCATTCGCTTAAATTGGTTTTGCCTAAAATGACGGCGCCGGCATCGCGCAACTGTTTGACCAGATACGCATCGCGAGGTGCTTTTGCGCCAACCAGCGCGAGCGAGCCGGCAGTCGTCTGCATGCGGTCGGCAGTGGCGATATTGTCTTTGATCAGTACCGGTATCCCATGCAACGGTCCTCGCGCGCCGCTGGTTTTTCGCTCGTTATCCAGGTCTTTGGCTATGGTCAGTGCGTCGGGATTTAATTCGATAATCGCGTTGAGTCGGGGACCCGATTTGTCGATCGCTCTGATGCGGTCCAGATAGTGTTTGGTCAACGTCACCGCAGTTAATTTTCCGGACTGCATTTGGGTCTGTAATTCAGTCACATCGGCTTCGATAATCGAGGATGATTTTTTTGCATCGCCGGTCGAATTTGCGACGGTATTTGCAACCGTTTCAGCTGCTAAAACAGGCGTATTGATCGTGCTGCCGGCGCCAACAAACAGTCCCAATTTCACAAAATTTCGTCTATCCATTTTAGCTCCCGTGTAATAAGCAATTTAGCTTTATACCATGCTTTCTGCAGCATCAAAAAGTGATTGAAAGAGCGCATCATTTTGCTACACTGAAAGGTACCGATCTATGTCGGTATGGAGGTTATCATGAGACGCAGATGTTATTTCATGCTGCCCGATGTCGCGAGCGCACGGGCCATGTTAGATCAATTGTTGTTAGCTCGGATAGAGGAGCGTTATATCCATTTTCTGGCCAAACCGGAGACCTTACCGTCGGATATGCCTGAAGCGAATCTGTTTCAGCGTACCGATCTGGTTCACGGTACTGAAGTGGGTATTTTTATCGGCGCTGTGTCGGGACTTCTGGCTTGTTGTCTGATGTTGGTGATGCCGTTGGCACGATTTGAAACGCAGGTGATGTCATTTGCACTGTGCGGAATCGGTGGTGCCTTATTGGGTGCGTGGATGTCGGTGCGCGCTTCAACGGCCATCCCCAATTCGCATCTGGAGCAATATCTTAATGCAATCAGTCAGGGCCAGGTCTTGCTGATGCTGGATTTGCCTGATGGTCGAAGCGGCGAAATTAAAGAGCTGATTTACAAGAGTTATCCGCCCAAAATCAGCAATGAGACTGTAATGGGGATAACGCCTAAAATTGCCTAGCAGCTTAGGCAGAGTTAAAAAAACTGACCATGGGTGTCAGTGGGATGGTTTTTTTTCGCGCTCAATCGGGGGTTAGGGAGTTAGAATTGGCGGACTTATTTTTAGCCTGATCATCCGCTTATGGAATTGCGCCAGCTCCGTTATTTTGTTGCCATTGTCGACCATGGTTCGTTATCGCGTGCCGCACGGGTGCTGCATATCGTACAACCGGCACTGACTCAGCAATTACAATTGCTTGAGCAGGAATTGGGCGCACAGCTTTTACATCGGTCCGCGCAGGGCATGCTCACCACCGATGCCGGCAAACTGTTTTATGAACATGCACAGGCAATCTTGAAGCAGGTCGGTGACGCCAAATCTGCGGTGGCGCAATCGGCATCGCGCCCGACCGGAACTGTCGCATTGGGTATACCGCAAAGCGTTTCCGGTGCATTGGCCTTGCCGCTGCTGATGGCAGTGCGAGAAAAATATCCGGAAATTTCGCTGCAACTCACGGAAGAGTTAACCGGCAATCTGATAGAACAGCTCAAGTCGGGCCGGATTAATCTGGCGGTGCTGTTTGATGACGGGCAGCTGAATTCATTCATCGTCAAACCGATAGTTGAAGAGCAGATGATGTATATCACCTGCGCCAGATCGCGTTTTGCACAGCGCGCCAAGTCGGTTCAGCTTGCCAGAGCGGTTAGCGTGCCCTTAATTTTGCCGGGCTTTCAGCATGGCGTGCGACCGCGGATAGAAAATCTGGTGCGCAATGCCGGGCTGGTTATTCACGATGTCATCGACATTAATTCGATCGCCATTTTAAAATCGGCATTGCTGGCCGATATCGGCGCCACCATTTTGCCGGTAGCGCCGTTAATGTCCGAAATCGAACGCGGCGAGATGATTGCGTTGCCAATAGCAGACACTGACATATCCCGCACTGTGGTGCTGTGTGCGTCGAAAAATATCCCGCTCACCAACGCGGCGGTTGCGGTCGAACGACTGGTGCTGGAGGTCGCGCAGCGACTGTGCGACAACGGAAAATGGTTAGGGGTGAAAAGCTTACAGAACCACCTTGACCATGTGGTGGCTGGATAAGGCGCGATAGAGATTGTCGAGTTGTTCACGACTGGTGGCGCGTATCGTGACGGTAATTGCCAGATAATTACCGTTGCTGGAGGGCCGCATTTCCATCTTGGCGGCATCAAAGTCCGGGTCGTGGATCAGCACCAGGTCCAACATGGTTTGAGCAAATGCATCGTGCATGGGGCCCATGATTTTGATCGGGAAATCGCTGGGGTATTCAATCAGGCTTTCGGTGGTCATGATGTAGTCAGAAATAGGAAAAATGATGGAGTTAATCGCGTTGTTAGTTTGCAACAGAGCGGATGGCTAAATGGTAAATCGAATGGGTGTATCGAGCCGGTGAGTCGAGCCGTCGAGCTCTGGGAGATTCGCCGAGTCTGATTACCTATGTGCGACGTTGTCTGGTTATTGATGTGATCGTCGGGCAAAACTGCAAAGGTATGTACTCTTCGCAGTTAAGCCGATCTTCAGCAACTGACGTTAATGTATCGTCACCATTTGCAGCATGAAAGGATCAAATTGACCCAGAAAATCATCTACTTCTTCCAGACTTGGATCTGAGGCGATGAGGTCAGAGACATCCTTGCGGAAGGTGACAGCCTGCATACCTCCCATGAAAAATTCACGTTTTACCGCTTTGTCGGTAATTTCATAACCGCCATAGCGTAACGCTTCATTGTCATCATCAACGCCAAACTCGACGACGCTGTACTGCTCGCTGTTATATATGAGGTTCATTGTGTTTCCTTTGCTCAAGACCAGACAAAAGTGAAAGATGGTGTTTGACCAGGGGATTTCAAGTAACAATCTACCTCTTACTTACTTCCATGCTTACTGCTGTTAAACCGATACGTAGGTTGGGCTAAGCTTCACCAGCCCAACACTTCACGCCGACGTCACCGACTACACGTATTCAAAGAACGTTGGGCTGGTGAAGCTTAGCCCAACCTACGGGGCATAGCCCAATCTAACCAGCCGACTATTAATTCAGTATAAGTACATAACGGTTGAATTCAACGTTTTGTTGACCCCCTCAAACAAACTGAAACAATTCTTCAGGTAATGATGGCATTTAAATTAAGTACTTTGGTCAACAGAAGGTGTTGTTGATAATCTGGCGTGCTTAAAAATTGTTGAATTTGCTCCAGATGGGTAGCGGTTGAAAGACTTAAAAACAGCTGCTGCGGTTTTTGCGCAATCAGACGGTTCAAGTATATGCGCATAATCATATTGCTGCTGCAGCACAGACACCCTGCGGCGATGCGCACGACGACAACGTTATTTTTTGATTCGAGCGGACTTTTTCCACTAGCCAGCCCTTCTAACAAAACGGCTGTTTTCCGGAACGGAAGGTCTGCGGTTGAGATCTCGTTTGCAATCGCCTGTTCCCGCTCTGACGCTGATTTTCCCAGTACCAGGGTGGTTGATATCATCCAGGCATGCCGAGTTAACTATGGCGCTTGGATGACTTTAACGATTCGACGCCCAGCTGTTTTAATTTGCGGTACAGGTGGGTACGTTCCAGTCCGGTGCGTTCCGCAACGCGCGTCATGCTGCCACCTTCGCGCTGCAAATGGTATTCAAAATAAATACGTTCAAACGAATCACGCGCCTCGCGCAACGGCAGGTCAAACGAAAACTGCGTCAGCGGATTCTGTGGCATGGGCGGCGGTGCCAGACGCGAATCGAAATTTCCGCCAACGATATGATGCGCGCCGATTTGTGCCGGCTGACTGCTGGCAGCATTGCCGCCAAACCCGGATTGCAGCGTAGACGTTGTGGTGCTTTCCGAGACGACCGATATCCGGTTGCTCATCATGCTGCGCGCCGGATCTGTCGTTTTCGACAAGCCCTGCTGCACTGCCTTGAGTAATTTTTGTAATGAAATCGGCTTCTCTAAAAAGTTGAGCGCGCCTATGCGCGTCGCTTCAACGGCCGTGTCGATAGTGGCGTGTCCGGACATCATGATAACCGGCATGGTGAGCAGGCCGTCACGCTGCCATTCTTTTAACAAGGTTACGCCATCGGTGTCGGGCATCCAGATATCCAGCAAAACCAGATCAGGCCGAGACTGTGCGCGAAGCTCACGGGCGCGTTGAGCATTTTCGGCGGTTTGCACCACATGGCCCTCGTCCCCCAAAATCTCCGAGAGCAGTTCACGTATTCCCATTTCATCATCAACGACGAGAATATTTGCCATTATTTGTTGCCTTTCATTTCAGTCTTGTCTCATGAACTTGATTATATTTTTAATGGCGTACATCAGATACGACGCTTATCAATTATTAGGTGCTAACTTTAACAGCAAAATCGCTACTTTTGCACCATTTCCGTCAGATCTATTTTTAATATCGATGCGCCCGCCGTGCTCTTCTATTATTTTTTTAACTACCGCCAGCCCAAGGCCGGTACCGCGTGGTTTTGATGTGGCATATGGTTCGAATGCGCGCGCTAAAATTTTACTGCTAAACCCGGTGCCATTATCAATGATGGACAAGCTCGCCGCGCTGAGCGTTCTATCCTCGGAGTCGTTGTAATGTACGACCTCGGTAATCACTTCAATCCGTCTTGCCGAAGTGATGCCATGTTGTTCGTTGACGGAGTCCTGAGCGTTTTGCAGCAGATTGTGGATGACCTGTCTGAGCTGCGTGGCATCGCCCATGACGGCCGGCAGCTCGGGTGACAGTTTCATGCGGATCACATCGGCGCTGTCGCCTGCAACATACAGATTCATCACCTCATCGATTAAGCCATTCAGATTTAACGGCGTCAGCAGCGCTGGCGGAGTCCGCGCATAGTCGCGGAAATCGTCAACCATGCGTTTCATGGAATTGACCTGGTTGACGATAGTCGTCGTACTCTTGCTTAAGATTAGCGCATCGGCATCGGATAATTTTTCCTGTAGCTTCATCTGCAGCCGCTCTGCAGAAAGCTGTATCGGCGTCAGGGGGTTTTTGATTTCATGGGCCAACCGTCGTCCGACTTCACCCCACGCAATGGAACGCTGTGCGGAAATAATATTGGTAATGTCATCGAATACCACGACGTTACCGGTGCCGGAGGAAATCGGCAAATGCGAACCGCGTGCCAGTAATGTGATGGTTTGATTGTTGTTTGCTGTCTCGCCGAAATCACGGCCTGATTGCAATTCCTGATCAGAAAAACGCGGCAATTCGATTTGCTGTTGCCAGTGCTGATCTGCATTGTCACCCGCAGCCGACTGCGCATTTTGCTCGGAAAATGCTTTTGCAATCGCGTGCGCGAACAGCGTCAATCCTGGAATCTCGGACAATGGTCTGCCCACATGATCTTCCACGGCCAAATGTAATATCCGTTCAACCGATTCATTGCAGGTAATCAGATTAAAACTGCGATCCAGCACCATCACGCCGGCGGACATATTCGCCAATACCGATTCCAGGTAAGCCTTGGCATTTTGCAGTTCGCTGCGATTTTTTTCCAGCGTGGCACGCGCGTCGAACAGCTGATGGGTCATGATGTTGAATGACTTGGTCAGACTGCCCAGTTCATCGGTACTGGCGATGATAGGTCGCGGTGACAGATTACCTTCAGTGACGGCCTTGGTTCCTTCAGCCAGCAATAAGATCGGTTTGATCAAATCGGTAGCCAGCAAAAACGCGCTGACAATCGCGGCAAAAATAGCCAGCAATAAAGTCAGCGTCAGCGTCGCAATATAAATTTTTCGCAGCACTGAACGACCGCCGGCGAGTTCCTGATACTTGATACTGGCAGACGCGAGCTTGTCGGTATTGATGCGCAGTGAATCCGGAATAGGTTGTATCAGCTGTAAATATTGCGCCTCGTCGTGCATGGACAGGCTGTCCTGACTGTTCGGAATGAGGACCAGAACCCGCAGACGCACGCCGGTAGATTTGCTGGTGTTTTCAATCCCTGAGTCACTGTCCACACTGCCTTCAGCGCCCCCTTCGTAGCCGGAAAATTCGCGGTTATTGCGCGCCTGACGCAGCATGGACTGGGTGGGCATCTCGGGCAGCAGCGATCCCAGAAAACCGCCGGTACTGGCCACCAGGGTACCCTTGCCGGTGAAGATCGTTGCTTCGAGCTGCTGATTTTGTTCGAACAGTCGGGACAACTGTATGACGCGGTTCGACTCGGATAACTCGGACAGTTCCTGTGCCGAGCGATGTGCGCGTATCGTTAAATCGTTCAATGAATTATCGAGTGCGCTACGTCCTAAATTGAGGCCCGCCTCAATCGCATTTTCCACCCTTGCGTCAAACCCGGATTCAATCGAGCGCGATACAAACTGGATCGAGACTGCATAAATCAAAGCGCCGGGAACGATAGCCAGTGCGGCAAACAGCAACACCAGCCGCGTGAGCAGGCGCGTTCCAAATTCTTTTTTCTGATAGCGTCGGTATAACCTGGATAACAATAAAACGATCAGGCCCAACAGGGCGACCGCAACCAGACTGTTTAAGCCCAATAACCAGATATAGTTTTTTTCAAATACTATTTTTTGATCAGAAAGTGCAACGATAAAAAATAGAAAAATACCGGCTACGGCGGCACCGACGATAATTAAATACCTTAAAAGTCGGGTCACTTCTCATCAGCCTTGAAGGTCATTCGTTTCCAGTCGGACGAGAGCCGCCAGTCGCTGTTGTTGAGCGCATTGAACTGTAGCGGTTTGGGGAGTTGATTGGTGTCCAGACGTACCTGCACGGCGACATTGTAATTCGCGCCGTACGAGAGCTGGGATTTTTCGGCAACCAGCCAGCGACTTGGGCGACGCACTAACGATAACGCCTCGTCGAGGTCTTTATAGTTTTGCGCAAAACTGCCGTTGATCGAAGCACGATATTGACGCGTCAGGACGTTGTAGGAAATGCGCACGGACTGTTCGCTGGTAATCGATTTTTCGTCAAACCAGTACCAACGCGGCCGGGTAATATCTACCTCAGTCACGAAATACAGCGGAATGCCGCTGGTAATCACGTTTTCCAATTCATGACTCAACTCGAAACTGAAGCTGCCAGCCAGACGATAGCCGTCTTCACTGGATTCTATTCGCACGTAACCGATGTCTATGTTGCCGGCATAGGCTATCGGTTGCCAAAAAAGTAGGCAACTCAATATGGCTGGCAGAATAAATTGGAGCAGTCGACGCATTATCAAAATAAAATTGTTAATCAGAGTGGGTCACTTATACTTTTTGAAATAAGGCAAAAAATAATCCGTCATGGTCTGCATCTGACGTCGCGGTCGGCAGTAGCTGTCCCGGCGCCGGCAGGCGTTTGGCCTGATGGCGATGCGCAAAGGCGGCAGCTTGTGCTTCGGATTCTTGAGGCCAGATTGAACATGTCACCAGTAATAATTTACCATTAGGCTTGGTCATCATCCAAAGATTGTCGAGAATTCGTGCTGAAAGTGTCGCAAGTTGCGCAGAATCGGCTTTTCGTCTCAACCAGCGTATATCGGGATGGCGACGCACGATGCCGGAAGCGGTGCACGGCACGTCCGCCAAAACGCGATCAAACTGTTGACCATCCCACCAATCGCGTTTGCTTGCATCACCGACCATGACTTTGGATTTAAGTTTCAAACGTTCTAAATTTTCCGAAATTTTGACCAGCCGGTGTTGATCTGAATCGACTGCCAGCAAATCGATGTCGGCCGTTTCAAGCAGGTGGCAGGTCTTGCCGCCAGGTGCAGCGCAGGCATCCAGCACGCGCATACCGTCCTGCAGATCGAGTAGCGGTGCCGCAAGTTGGGCGGCGGCGTCCTGCACCGACACCAGTCCTTCAGAAAATCCCGGGATCTGAACCACCGGAACCGCCTGTTCCAGCCGTACTGCAAATTCACCGATTGCATGTGCCTGCATGCCATTTTCTTTTAACAGGGATAAATACGCGGACATGCTGGTGCTGCGCTGATTAATTCTCAGCGTGAGTGGCGGCTGGAGATTGCCGGCTTCCAGTATGGTTTGCCAGGATTGCGGATAGGCGGCCTTGCTGGCGTCTATCCACCACTGCGGATAATTCCATTGCGCGGCGGGTAATTTCATCACCTGCGCAAGCAACGCCTTGCGTTCACGCAGAAAACGTCGCAGTAATGCGTTCACCATGTTTTTGGCGTGGGCGATATCGGGATGCGCCGCAGCCGCGTCAACCGCCTGATCGACCACAGTGAATTCGGCATAGGGATGCAGCGATTCGTCGTCTTCGACGATTAACGCCAGCGCGCAGCACAACAGGCTGTATAACAGTGCCGGCTCGGGCGCTTTGGTGGTCATCGCACTGATGAGTGCGTCGACACGGCCAACCTGGCGCATGGTTCTATACGACAGATCCTGAATCGCACCGCGATTTGCCGGTGTGACGCCGGATGTTGAAAATACATTGTTGAGTGCCTGGGGTAGTGCCAGTCCGCTCAATACCAGGGAAATGGTTTGCGACGCGCCTATCAGGCTGTAAGAAAGTGAATCTGGTTTTAAACTGAGTGCCGATAACAGTGGTGCTGATTCTTGAAATTTAGTTGTTTTTTTCATTTTTTGTGTTTGACTCAACAAGTGCTGTGTATATCGCTATGCATTTCGCCCGGCATTTCAATGATAGTCTTTAAGAAGATCGGCCCGCCTCACGATGCAAAATTTCTGGCGGATAGCCAGTCTTTCAGATCACTGAACACTTGGGCTGCTTCTAATTCATTAAATATTTCATGATAAAAATCGGGATAAAAATGGGCTGTGCCGAGATTGCTCGGCAGGCTCTCGAAAAAATCATGGCTGCCCTGCGGGTCAACTAAATAATCATCTTCTGCGACCAGTAATAAAGTGGGAACAGTTAATATCGGTGCGTGCGTTTGCGCAAAGCTCATGGCCGCCAACATGCCGTTCAGAAGGCTGGCAGTAATTTTTTTATGCACCAGGGGGTCGTTCACGTAGGCGCTGTTGACTGCAGGGTCATGCGATAAATTTGACGCATCAAGCCCGTTCGAAATCGCAAAATGCGGCGCGATTGCCGACATGATCTTAAGAAAAAATCTGTCGAGTCGACCCAGGTGTAGCGCCAGCGCAGGCGAAGACAGTATCAGCCCGAGTAGCGGAACAGATCCGGCAGTGGCAATGCGTGCTGCGAACAGACCGCCCATGCTGTGGCCAAATAAAATCGGTGAAGTCTGACAGCGCTCGGCAAAATCCTGGATAACCTGTTCCGCATCACGCACGATGGCCAGCAGATCGGGAATATCGCCGCGCGCACCCTCCGACTGGCCGTGACCGCGATGGTCGAAAGCACGAACCGAAAATCCGCAATTGTTGAGAAACCGGGCGATATGATCATAGCGCCCGCTGTGTTCGCCCAGTCCGTGCATGACGACGACGCAGGGCTGCGGGCTACCTTCTTCTGGGCCTTCAATGAGCCAGTCGCGTATGAAGATCTCAGTACCATCATTCAAATTTAAACGCGACAGATGCGGCTCAATCGGGGCCCTGGTCATCACACTCCCCAGACTACGTCGTTGCCCTGCTCACTGGCCGCCTTGAGCATTTGCAGGAGCGGGAACGCGCGTGAAGCAAAGCTGACCGGTTCAACCCGTTCGTGATCATGGTCTCCCGCCGTGTTAGGTTGAGGATGATTGGTGACATCGTGTTTGACAAAATCTGATACGGAATGAGCGCGTGAATCGTGGATGGCGGCTTCAATAGTCGAGATCGCTTTTTGCGTGTCTGCATGGGTAATGATGCCGCGATTAATATCTTTTTCCAACAGGTCTAATATGCGTTGCGCATGTTCCTTGTACATGACGATATCAGCAGCTGCCTTGGATTTGAAGGTGATTAACATGGAGATCTTTCTGGACTAAAAAATAAAACGGTGATGGGAAGAGTGTTGCATACCACACCAAAAAATTCAATTGCAATTGGTGAGGCCGAAGTAACTTAAAGTAGCTTGAACGATGTTAAAAAAGTTTCTACTGCATCTTTGTTAATGTCCTTTTCCGGACCGACTACCAGCACCTGAAAAACCCAGGCGTCGTGGGCGACGATACGACCCAGCATACGGGTAGGCGTAGTGGCCATATTGGCAGGGTTGGTGACAGCGCCGAATTCGTCATTAAAAGTGACGGTGCCGTTCGTATTGGCTACGGTCGTTTTTTCATGGGTAATGTGCCCGGCCATTTTCGCGACAAGGTTATTTTTTATGATGGCCACGGTCATCTGCGCCTGAGTTGCATCAGTCATTTTGGCTGCGCCTACCGCAAAGTTGACGCCATCAATTTGTGTTGCGGTCATATGCATGGTCACCGTCTGCGCACCTAGCTGAATGTCACGACTCAATTCGGAGGGTTTGCCAGGCATTAAAACGGTATACGGTGATGCTGTATCTTGCACACTGCGCCAATCGAATTTGGGGGAGCATGCCGTGATGAGCATTGTTGCCAATGAGGTTGCCAGAATCGCTAAAATTAACTTAAACACAAAAACTCGACGGTTGAATAAAAGCGCTATTGTAAACTAGCTAAGGACTCATTTCGTCTAGTCTTTGAAATTGTGTGACTGTCGGCGTGCCGCTGCAATGCGGCCTTTGCCTGTGGTGCAAATTTTATAACGATACGATTACATATCCAGCTCAAACTGGTGCCCCTGCATTTTGTCGACGCTTTGCAGCGCATCGATATCAATTAATCCACTTGCCTTGACACCTAACAGGCGTAGCTTTTTTTGCAGTGGTACGCGTTTCAGGCAGGCTCCTGCGGCTTGCCTGATCTGTTGCGCGTTCGCGGTGGGCTCAGATAGCGTAAGGTCACGGGTGACAGATTTAAAATCGTCATAACGCAATTTGATGCCGATGGTGCGGCTCAGATAACCTTTGCGCTGCAAGTCCTCGGCTAATTTATTGCATAAATGCGTGAATATTTCCGATAGAGAGGCGCGATCGTGAATGGCATGCAGATCTCGTTCAAACGTCGTTTCGCGGCTGATTGATTTGGTCTCCGACTCAGTGACAACCTGACGCTGATCGATGCCGTGTGCTACTTCATTCAGCCAAATCGCGTAGCTGCGACCGAAATGTTCCTGCAGTACAGCAGTATCCATATTGGCCAATTGTTCTATGGTGTTGACCTCCAGCGCCTCTAATTTTTTTGCTGCCTTGGGACCTATGCCATTAATTTTGCGCACATGTAAAGGCCAGATACGTATTGGAAGATCCGCCATGCTGATGACGGTCAATCCGTTGGGTTTCTCCAGGTCCGAGCAGATTTTTGCCAGCAATTTATTGGGCGCTATGCCTATCGAGCAGCTCAGGCCGGTAGCGTCCCGCACGGCATCCTTAATGCGCTGCGCTAAGGCCACGGTATCGGCATCCTCGTTGGTCAGATCGATATATATCTCATCGATCCCGCGGTCTTCGATTTGCGTGACTACGCCGGCAACCGCGGCCTTGAACAGCCGCGAATAGTGCCGGTATGCGTCGAAATTGACCGGCAATAAAATCGTGTCGGGGCCAAGCTTGGCCGCCTTCATGGTGCCCATCCCCGAAAATATGCCGAGCGCGCGCGCTTCATAGGTGGAGGTGGTGAGCACGCCGCGACCGACATAGTCACCAAGTCGCGAAAACTGGCGTGTGCCGTCTGCCAGCAATATAGGCCGGTGTTCGTTTCTGCCGCCTATCGCTACCGCTTTGCCGCGCAATTCCGGATAGCTGATCAGTTCCACGGACGCATAGAAGGCATCCATGTCCAGATGTGCAATGCGACGTAATGGAGTAGAATCGGAGACCTGCATATCAATGACGCTGTCAGAATTAAAATCAGAATTAAAATTATAAAAAGTAGCTTATCTGTTTTTGGAGAGAATTGAATGAGCTGTATTTTCCCTGAATTACAAACGCCACGTTTGAAACTGCGCGAGCTAACGGAACAGGATGCTGATGTTTTGTTTGCTATGCATTCCAATTATTCCATCATGCAGTGGTACGGCACAGATCACATGACCCAGCGCGAAGACGCGTTGAAACTCATCGCTGATTTTGCCGCCTTGCGCGATCATCCCTGGTCCGGGATTCGTTGGGGTATTTGCACACATGAGTCTACTACGTTGCTGGGTACCTGTGGCTTTCAAAAATGGAATCGCGAATGGAATTCTTGCATTATTCGCTACGATTTAAAAGTTGAAGCGCGCGGGCACGGTTATATGCAGGAAGCCTTGCGCAGCGCGATCGTGTGGGCCTACGCCAATATGAAATTGAATCGTATCGAAGCGCAAATCCATCCCAGCAACCGCCCGTCCATTTTATTGGTTGAAAAACTAGGGTTCGTGCGCGAAGGTATCAGGCGCAAAGCCGGTTATTGGGATGAGCAATACCACGATCTATGTGTGTTCGGTTTATTGAAAAATGAATTTTACGGATAACGCAAAAAATGCAGAGGCCGTATAAATGAAGGAACACTATGAACCTGATTGATCCCATCGTTAAATTTTCTTCCGAGCTACAGCAAATCCGACGCGATATTCATGCCCATCCGGAGCTGTGTTATGAAGAACAGCGTACTGCTGATCTGGTCGCCAAAAAACTCTCCGAATGGAATATCCCTGTCATACGCGGCATGGGCATAACCGGCGTAGTAGGCGTCATCAAACGTGGCAGCAGTGACCGCGCAGTTGGATTGCGTGCCGATATGGACGCGTTACCGATGCAGGAAGTGAATACGTTCGCGCATACCTCGCAACATGCCGGAAAAATGCATGCGTGCGGTCATGATGGTCATACCGCGATGCTGTTGGGGGCTGCCCATTTTCTGGCCGAACACGGTTCATTTGACGGCACGGTCTATGTGATTTTTCAACCGGCGGAAGAAGGTGGTGCGGGCGCACAACGCATGATCGATGACGGTCTGTTTGAGCGATGCCCGATGGAAGCCGTGTTTGGCATGCATAACTGGCCCGGTTATGCACTGGGTACGTTTGGTGTTAAGGCTGGCCCGATGATGGCGTCGTCCAACGAGTTTGAAGTCGTCGTCAGCGGTAAAGGTGCGCACGCAGCGCAGCCGCATAAAGGCATAGACCCGATTATGGTGGCGGTGCAGATTGCACAAAGCTGGCAAACCATTGTGTCCCGCAATGTCAGCCCTACCGACAGCGCCGTGCTGTCCGTCACGCAGATTCATTCAGGCAGCGCAACCAACATCATCCCCGATCAGGCGACATTAATCGGCACGGTGCGGACATTCAGGACCGAGGTGCTGGATCTGATTGAAGCTAACATGCAGCGTATTGCCGAACATACGGCCGAGGCGTTTGGTGCGAAGCTGGAATTTAAATTCCGTCGCAATTACCCGGCGCTGGTCAACCATGCCAAAGAGACGGATGTTTGCGTTGAGGTATTGCGCAGCATCGTAGGCAACGATAACGTGAATACGCAAATCGAACCGACCATGGGTGCAGAAGATTTTGCTTTTATGCTGAAGGCAAAGGCCGGTTGTTATGTCTTCATTGGTAATGGCGATGGCGATCATCGCGAACATGGTCACGGCCTGGGACCATGCAATCTGCACAATGCCAGCTACGATTTTAATGATCAGCTATTACCACTCGGTGCAACGTACTGGGTGAGATTGGCGGAACACGTTCTGGCGCGATGATGCTGCTGACTGATCCGACACGGCGCAAGTGAAACAGGCACTGTGCGATTGACCGATAGCGAACAGCGCTGGATGATCAGCTTTGCTTGTCCTGTTCAGGTTTCAAATGCGCGTTGCGCGCCGTTTTTGCGTGGTACTCATCAAATGTTTTTTGCTGGTCTGGCGTCAATGCCGCGTAAAAAGTTTTTAAGGCGACCAGATTGGCGGTCATCTTTGCCTCTTGTTCCTTAAGCTGGTTTAACTGCAGTTCCAGACGTTCAGGTGTAGAGAGTTTTTCCATGGCAGCGCGCTCGCTTCGTGTGGGTTTGGTTGACATAGGAATACTGGAAATGAAATCGTTCCATGCCGGAGCCTGTTCCGGTGTGATTTTTAACTGGTCGAGTAACTGGTTTTGGTTCTTCAACAAACTGGCCTGTTCGCATTCAACTATTTTTGTCTGCACCTGGCACGAGCGACTCACCAGTTCCTGAGCATTGACTAAAGCGGAAGCTGAAACGAAACCAAAGGCGATGAAGCCGAACGCAATTTTTTTGCCTAGCTGTTTGCCAATTTTTTTCATGGTGTTCCTTTATGGGCCTATTAGATTACTTAGCATGGGGGCTGTGCGCCAATATTCAAGAAAATAATCACAGCAGAATCGCTGCAAAATCAGCACGACAATGGACGGACGAATCATCGTGCACGCATAATGTTAATAGGGCATTTCTGAACGAATTGTTTTTGTATCCTGATGTTTCCACCATGCTGAATTTTAATAAAGGAAGTTGATGAACGTGATCTGATACGAAATTGACAATGCCCCGACAATACGCAACACGCCGATACAAACCCAAGTATTAACTCTAGCGAACTTCTTCATAATAGCCGAATGGATACTAATCAAATTTTAATCGTCGATGACGATCGCGAAATCCGCACCCTGCTGGCGGATTATTTGCAAACCAATGGTTACCGCTGCTTTATGGCGGCCGAAGGCAACGCAATGTGGCACATACTGTCCGAACAGGAAATCGATCTGGTGGTGCTCGATCTGAATATGCCCGGCGAAGACGGGCTGACTCTATGTCGTAACTTGCGCGCCAAATCATCGATGCCGGTCATCATGCTCACTGCACGGAATGAACCGCTGGATAGGATTTTAGGCCTGGAAATGGGCGCTGATGATTATTTGCCCAAGCCTTTTGAGCCGCGCGAATTATTGGCGCGCATCCGCAGCGTCCTGCGCCGCAGCAGCGGTTTGGCGCAAGGTAGCAATGACAAAGTGCAGTACCTGAAATTTTCCGGCTGGACGCTTGATTTAACCGCGCGTCATCTGGTGGATCCGAAAGAGATGGTGGTATTGCTGTCGGGTGCAGAATATAAAATGTTGAAAATATTTTTAGAGCATCCGAATCGCGTTCTGAATCGCGATCAATTATTAAATATGACCCAGGGGCGTGATGCTGATCCGTTTGACCGCTCTATCGATATTCAGATCAGCCGCATACGTCAGAAATTAGGTGAAGATGCGCGCTCGCCGCAGATCATTAAAACAGTGCGCAACGGCGGTTATGTATTAGCTGTGAGCGTGGAGTCGAAGTGATTAAATCGTTATCTGGCCGGGTGTTCCTGGTTTTGATGCTTGGTATTATTGCGTCGGCCTGTCTGACTTTATGGTTTGCATTAAGTGAGCGTCAAAATAGTTTAATTCAATCGCGCGAATCTCATTATCTGGAACGTTCCGAACAACTGGTCATGGCGATCGATGCTTTGCCGGCTGAGAATCGCGGTGAGTTTGTAAAAATGCTGCCCAGGTTGGGGATCCGGATCGCGATGGAGCCGGATCTGAAAACGGCCATGGCTAATAAAACGATTAATGCCAGCATCATGGCAGACAGATTGGGGCCGGAGTTTCAGGTGACCAGTCTGCCATTTGTGCCCTGCCCTCTGTTCGGCGGACCGGGTTTAATGGGCTCATGCGAAAATTTTGCGATCACACTGCATGATGGTAGCCATATTTCGCTGGTATTACTCCCGCCCAGAAATCCGCTGCCGCCAATTAGTCCCGATTTCTATCAATATTTACTGATCTTCCTGTTCTGTATCGCCGCGTTGGCTTATCTGGTCACGCGCATGACGATACGTCCGTTACAGCATTTATCACAGGCCGCGTTAGATCTGGGTAACGATATTAATCACACGCCGCTAGTGGTTGCGGGTGCCACGGAACTGCGTCAGGCCAGCAGCGCGTTTAATGCGATGCAGGCGCGTATCCGTCATCACATCGAACAGCGTACCCATATGCTGGCGGCGATTACGCATGATTTACAGACGCCGTTGACACGATTGCGTTTGCGCATTGAAAAAGTCTCTGATTCAGATTTACGTGACCGACTCATTTCCGATTTGTCGGCCATGCAGGAAATGGTGCGCGAAGGTCTGCTGTTGGCGCGCAGCATGGATAGCCCGGAGCAACGGCAACTGGTGAATCTGGATTCGTTGCTGGATAGCGTAGTCACCGATGCTGCGGACGCAGGTCAACCGGTGAAGCTGGACGGTAAAGCGAATATGAGTGTCAAAGCGCAGCCGCAGGCGCTACTGCGATGCGTTAACAATTTGCTGGATAACGCCATCAAGTACGGACGTTATGCCAATGTCACCGTGCAAAGTGACGCGACCCGTTTTGCCACGATACGTATCCGCGACGGCGGTACCGGCTTACCGGAGGACGAGTTGGAGAAAGTGTTTACGCCGTTTTATCGGATCGAAACATCGCGTTCCAGAGAAAGTGGCGGTACCGGTTTGGGATTAACTATCGCGCGCAATATTTGCGAACAACACGGCGGAACCCTCACGCTTAGAAATCATCCCGAAGGCGGGCTGGAAGCGATTCTGAAATTGCCTGGAAAAGTCTTGGGGAAATAAAGCGATTCAATCTGACGGCGTTACGCCAATGGCCGGTTTTGCATCGGCATTGGCGTGACCAAGGTTGCGACCTGTTATGACTTGATCAGTCCTTCAGCCAGCAACGCGGCATGTACCGCCGGACGGGCTGCTACCCGAGCCAGATAGGCTTCGAGATTCGGCCAGTTGGCCAGCGACAGATTGACGTGGGAAGACCACGACAGCACCGTGAATAAATACGCATCTGCCACGCTAAACTGTTTGCCGGCCAAATAATCTTTATCGCCCAGCTGTTTGGCGAGGAATGAGATTTTTGGTTGCAATGCGGTCATTGCTGCGTCTTTGGCAGCATCGCTGCTAGCCGGATTAAACAGCGGCGAATAACCTTTGTGCAATTCGGAAGCGATGAAATTCAAGGTTTCCATCAGACGATAGCGCTCCATTGTGCCGGCAGCAGGAGCTAACTGTTTGGCAGGAACCAGATCTGCCAGGTACTGCACGATTACTGCGCCCTCGGTCAATACGCTTCCATCATTCAATTGCAATGCCGGGACTGCGCCTTTGGGATTAATGGTTTTAAAGTCAACGCCAGCTGCAGTGAGCTTGCTGCGAAAATCTACTTTTTCGATCGTATGGTCCAAGCCGCCTTCAAGCAAAACAATGTGGGGGGACAGTGAGCATGCGCCAGGTGCGAAATATAGTTTCATAACTTTCTCTCCTAAAATACGGACAGTCAATGTACCAGAATTGTTTTTAATTTGCAGAGCACGGTAAATTGAAAGCAAAAGCCGTCAGTGAGAGCGGAGTACGCCGAGTACAATAGCACCTTACCCGAGCCCGTTTTTTATCATGACCATACTACTTTCCACCCTTAACGCCCGCTATGCCCACGCTTCACTGGGATTGCGTTATTTATTCGCCAATATGGGCGAGCTGCAGGCCGATACCACATTGCAGGAATTCGTAATAGGCGTAAAGACCACCGACATAGTCGAAAAAATCCTGTCGCATCAAACGACTGGCAGCAAACTTGTCGTTGGGTTTGGCGTGTATATCTGGAACGTGGAAGAGCTCACCAAAGTCGTTACGATGCTCAAAAGTGTGGCGCCCGAGGTTGTGGTGATTTTAGGTGGTCCGGAAGTCTCTTACGAGACGGCGCAACAGGCAATAGTGCAGGCAGCAGATTTCGTTATTACCGGATGGGGTGATGTGACTTTTGCTGACTTGTGCAGGCAGATAGTCAACGGTCCGCAACCGCTGATGAAAATACACGCCGGTGTGCAACCCAAACTCGATCAGCTTAAATTACCTTACGCGTATTTTACCGATCAGGATATCGCGCAGCGAATTTTGTATGTGGAGGCGTCGCGCGGTTGTCCATTCAAATGCGAGTTTTGTTTATCCGCACTGGATAAAACTGCCTGGCCGTTTGATCTGGATATTTTTTTGGCTGAACTGGAAACGCTCTATCAGCGCGGCGCACGCCTGTTTAAATTTGTTGATCGTACCTTTAATTTAAATATCAAGTCCAGCCTGCGCATCATGCAGTTTTTCTTAGATAAATTAACCGCAGTACCGGACGATCCGGTATTCGCCCATTTTGAAGTCGTACCGGATCATCTGCCCGACGCACTGAAAGCAAGCATACAAAAATTTCCGGCCGGTAGTTTGCAGTTTGAAATCGGCATACAGTCATTCAACCCTGAAGTGCAGGCCTTGGTCAGCCGTAAACAGGACAATGATAAAGCGGCGGAAAATATACGCTGGCTATGTCAGCATTCGCACGCGCATTTGCATGTAGATTTAATTGCCGGCTTGCCCGGTGAAGACATCGCCAGTTTTGCACGTGGCTTTAACCGGTTGGTAGAGCTACAGCCGCATGAAATTCAATTCGGTATCCTGAAGCGATTGCGCGGCACGCCGATTATCCGGCATACCGAACAATATCAAATGGTATTTGATAATTATCCGCCGTATACGATATTGGCTACATGCGATATTGATTTCGCGACGATGCAAAGACTGGTGAGGTTTGCACGCTACTGGGATCTGGTCGCGAATTCCGGGCGCTTTAGTCACACACTTAAATTGATTCTGGGTGACGATGCATTTGCCAATTTCATGGCACTGTCTGACTGGTTATATGCCAACACCGATGCGACCCACAGGATCGCAATGGAGCGCTTGGCGAAATTGGTGGCGAACTGGTTGCAACAGGAGCGCGGCATGGATGAATTTACCGTTGCGGCGCAATTGAAGCTGGATTACGCAGGACAAACTTCACCGGAAAAAATACCGCGCGCAGAACGTAAAAAAATCGCTGATGAAAAACAAAGCGCCGAAAAAAATGCCGCACCTGAAAGACAGCTGCGGCATCTCCACTAAAGATTTAATCTGGATTACATAAACTTGTAATTCAGGCTCAAACGCAGCATGCGACCTTCAGCATCTTGCAGGCTGGTTGGAATCACACCGCTGACACCAAATGCCCGTAAGTCAGCTGGCGCTCTTTGCTGGAACAGATTGATGATGTTCATTCCCAGTGTCAGGTTTTTGATGCCCTTGTAGAACAGCGCATAATCGGTTGTTCTCGCCGATGCGACGCGACACTGTGATGCACTAAACCCATTCGATGCACAACCGGTCAGATTCCAGGTGGTATCCGACTGACCTAACTGCAAGTCGTAGCCACCCTGATAATTGTATCGAAGCGAATTGGAAAAGTCCTTGTAATCCCAAATCCCGGTTAGGTTGGCAACAAAATGGGAATAGCCATATTGACCAATCAAATTTTCGGTGTTGGTGGAAATCGACGTGTCGTAGTAAGTCAGATTGTAGGTACCATCCAGAATACCCCTCAGCTTGCCCCACTCACCCATACTGGTCGTGGTACTCAATGCCACGTCGATACCGCTGGTACTTTGATCCGAGATATTTTGCATGCTGCGCTGGATATCCTGAATAGGCCCGACGTTGACGCCGTATTGGGTAAAGTCATTCTGACCACCGAGAGCCGCATCATTGGCGGAGAACGACGGATCGGCGTTTTGATTTAACGGCAAACGATTCACCGTTGAACCGGCAGGCGTAGCACCGGCCGCAGACTCGGCCAACAATTGTTGGGGAGTCTGTAGACCGATGGTATTACTGCGGTCGATATGCCAGTAATCTATCGAAGTGCTATAGCCCTTGACTGGCTCGAAAAGCAAACCAAAGCCAAAACTTCTCGATGTTTCTGGCTTCAATGCCGGGTTGTTCTTCACTTCATCAGGCACGGAGTTATTGCATTCATTCTGCTGTACCTGCTGTGCCCGTGCATAATCCAGCGAAGCCTGAGTCGGCGAGGCAGAATTTGCTGCGTTGCCTAAATCGTTAGCCAGTGCAGTAGCCTGTGCGCAGCGCAACGGATCTGTGGTGCCTGGATCGAAGGCAAACTTCAGAGAGTTGGCACTCTCAACCAGATTCGGTGCGCGAAAACCTTCTTCAAATGTGGCACGGAACTTCAAAGAGTCCGTTGCCGAATACAGCATGGACAACTTGGGTGAGAAATGGGGGCTGATGTCAGGGAATTTATCGAGACGTAATGCCGGTGAAAATTCCAGATTTTTCATCGCAGGAATGTTCAGCTCCGTGTAAAGCGATTCAATATTCCGGGACGCGTCGGCCGTGCTGATGCCGTAGCCAATGATGTCGCCGGTTTGCAGATTATTGCTCACGCCGATATTCATGCTTTCATGGCGCAGCTCACCACCCAGCGCGAAATCCACATTGCCAGCCGGCAGGGCAAACAAAGGACCGCTGATTTTCGAATCGATAAATTCTGCTTCGGTTTTACCGGTATTGCTAAACACCGGGAACAGCGTATTGATCACCGCCGCACTGTTTGCCTGACCCGGATGATATCCATTCGGCTGGTTGAAGAAGTTAACATCCGATGCGTTATACGCCAGATTCACATTCGGGTTGGTATTGGTATAGTAGTTGTTGTAGTTACCGATTTCCTGAATAAATCCAGAACTGCTGAAGACGCCCTGTTCGTTTGATTTGACGTTGGAGCCCATAATTCCGGCAGCCGATTCCCAGTCAAATTGGTCGAAATTGCCGCGCAGGCCACCCAGGACACGATACTGGGTGCCATCAACGTTGTTATAGGATGGCGCATCGGTAAAGCGATAGCGAAAGCCTACGCCGTCGTCATGGAGAAAGGGTTGGCCAATGTAATTCTGGTTCTGCGTTGGATTGATTGGGCTGTTGCCCGATAAACCCAGGTAATTGAACGTCATCGCCTGCCCGGTCGATGGATTGCCCCAAGTGACTGGTGCTAAGCCATCGCCATAATAGGGATTGGCATTCACGTAGTCCGTCTGTGATTTAGACCAGCTTGCTTCTGCAAACGCCTGAGTGCCGCCGCCCAGATTGAAGGTCGATGAGACGAACAGGTTGCTGCGACCCGATTCAGGGACCGCCTGGAAGCGGTCGTAACGATTGTATTTGCACAGGCCGCCGATAATGAGATCCGGAGCGCAGCCCGCAACAGGTTGTGTCTGATTCCCGTCGATGATATTTCCTGGATAGGAATAGCTGGAATCGGTGCCAAACACGTTGGAAGTTTGTGTCAGTGCCGGATTGGTGTATTGCAGCAGATTGGTCCACATGACGTTTTCACGTCGGAACAGATCGCCGCTGACCATCACGTTAAAACCGTCGGTATCGTAGTCGCCAAAACCGGCAACGATCGACGCCTTGTTGGTATCAAATGTATGGCTTTGCAGGGAACGTGAGGTATCTGCACTGACTTCCACGCCCTGATAATTTTGACGGGTAATAATGTTGATAACGCCGGCAACGGCATCGGATCCGTAAATCGCCGAGGCGCCACTCTTTAAAACTTCTACGCGTTCAACCGCATCAATCGGAATTGAGTCGACGTTAGTAAACACCTGGGTAAAGTCGGCAAAACCATAAGAGGCTATACGACGGCCGTTGACCAGAATTAAAGTTGATTGCTCACCCAGATTGCGTAATGCGACTGCGGAACCGCCAGACGCAAATGAATCAGATCCGGTAATAGCGTTGGTCTGGTTACCGTCGGTAGACGAAGCGGACAAATTGCCGATCAAGTCCGAGATGTTGGTCACACCCTGTCTGGCGATATCTTCACGTTTAATAATTTGCACTGGCGAGGCTGTTTCAGCATCGATCGTTTTGATGTTGGAACCGGTAATAATGACTCGTTTGACTGAGTTATCTGAATCTGTATCGGAACTGTTTTGAACTTGTTGTGCTTGGACTGCGATCACTGAACTACTAGCCAGAAGGGCAATTGCAACGCGAACTGCAGTAACTCCGATCTTGATTTCATATTTCATATTTTTCCCCAATAGTTTACACCGCTAAGTTGTTATTTTTCAAACGGATCAAATTCATACATTTATGTTTGATGTTGCATTATGCAACAGAGCGTTACATGCGGATGACGGTGGGTTGTGAGATTCCAACGGAAAAGAAGTGCGCCAGATAAATAAATTTAAAATTCATCGAGCGAGCATATGGCGGAATTTAATTCTGAAATATCGACTAAAAACCAATGATTCGTTTATTAATCACGTTCACTCAAGATTGTCGAGTTACAAAAAAAATGCCGCGAGAGTAACCTCGCGGCATTACTACTAACGTAGTTCATCAGCAATTCAGGATAGTTCAGAAATCACCGTGATTGATGAAAGATTTAAGCGTCCATCAATCACGGTCATCGTCACAAACAATCAGAACGAGTAAGTGCCTCTGAGGTAGTATGCCCGACCGATAGGGTTCGAGAATACCGAGTTAAAGCCTGACTGCCAGTTTGAGTTTTGGTTGGAAAATGGTGGGTTGGTATTTGCTAAGTTATTGATACCAGCAACCATTTTCAAGCCATTCGTTACCTTGTAACTGAAGTACGCATCCCATGTCGAATAAGCGCCCACGTTGTGGATGGTACCATCCGCGTAAGGTGCAAAGTCTTGGTACCGTGAGAGGAAATGGTTGACCAAACCTGCGCCTAACTTATCTTTAGACCAATCAGCCATCAACGTTTGTTGATAACGGATGATCGGTTGGAAACCCTGGTTCCATCTTCCGTCCAGGTTCAGTTGCGGGCCGCCGGTATACGTTTGCAGATTGTAGTCCATTACATATACGCTATGTACGCCCAGATGAACTTTGCCCGCCTCGGCAAGGTTCATCAAATAGCCAGCGCTCAGGTCGAGACCATCCGTCGAGATACCACCGGTGTTCTCCGACGTCTGGATGATGTATCCACATGTTGGCGCCTGGTAGGTAGGGCAATCGATACCTTGGGAGATCGACTGAGTCAGCGTTCCCGCGTTGTTCAGATGATAGTTGCCTGCATACGTGGTAGGGTTCGCATAAATAGCCTGGTCAGGAAGCGTCTGGATTTCGTTTTTTACGATGATTCTGTAGTAATCCACGGTGAAGTCCAGATTGCGGACTGGTGACAAGATGAAACCCAGGTCAAAGTTTTGCGATGTTTCTGGCTGTAAGCTTTTATTACCGCCATACAGTGACAGACCCTGAGCAGCGCAATTCGACGCTGTAAATACCGGACCGCTGCCAGCAGGGCAACCTGGACCATTCATCGTCGCCGCCGCCGCACCCAACGTATTGGCTTGATACTCGTCAACCAGCGATGGGGCACGGAAACCGGTAGATGCTGCACCCCGGATTTTCAGAATATCGAACGGCTGATACGCGAACGAAATTTTGCCATTTTGGGTATGGCCGAAATCGCTGAATTGATCGAAACGATCCGCGATCGTGACATCCAATTTCTTGGTCACTGGTACTAAGACCTCAGAGTAAATCGCCTTGGAATTTCTTGATCCTTCAATGGAAAAAGGTGAGTAACCAGTTGCCGAAGCCAGCAATGGTGCCAGCGAAGTTGTGTTGTTGTTGATGCTTTCTTCTCTCAGATCGAAACCAACCGCAACCTGTGCCGGGTGACCGGCGTTAAAGGCGTCGCCCAGTTCGTGACTGGCGTTACCGTTCAAACTTTTCAACGTGATATTTCCGTTGGACATGTTACCGTTGGTATATGCACTGTTAAGGAGGGCATTGCCGGCTGCTGATTGTGGGCCGAACGGGTTGATCAAATTGCTGATAAGACCGTTAGACGAGATTAAGCCCAGTTGAGGGACTCCACCATCAACCTGTTCTTTACCCAGGTTTTTGCTCCAGTCCAAATTAACCGAGTAATCCCAACCCGCGGCATTGCCCGCATAGGTCAGCAACAGGCGTTGTGAAATGTTGGAGTTTCCGAAGTAACGATTGTTTGCCGGGTCAGTCCACGCGACATTGATAGGATCAGTCAAATCTTGGGGACCGGTGCCGGGGGCAACCAACGTTGAATTGGCTGCGGTCGGGAAATAAGTCGGATTGTTCGCCGGAGTCATCCCGAAGTTGTAAAACATCGGACCGCTCCAGGTAATCAAATCGAATTTACTCAGGAAATATTGGACCGTGAACGTATCGTCACCATTGACACGCTTGGTAAACTTGATCAGGCCAGTCTGCGATTTTGTCTCAGGAATCGTATCGGTTGCAGCGCCGTACAGATACTGGCAGCTACCTTGGTAAGAAACGACAAACTTATTCGCGCATCCAGCCCCGTTGACCTGATACAGGTTGCCGTTGGCGTCGAAGTATGAACCCGGAGTGGTTCCAAAATTTCCGTTGGTGATGAGTAGTCCTCTTGCCGGATCAAATCCAGAGGAGGAAAACGACCGGTCTGTAGCTCTCAGTTCGTCCTGATGGGCAAAGCTCGCGGTGATCATCAAGTTATAACCATCTTCATCCAAACTACCATGACCGTATGCGAAATCGAAGGTATCGGAATTACCGCCATGGCTTTCTGGTTTGGAGTATTCAACGTTTACTTCGCCGCCAACCATACTTTTCTTGGTGATAAAGTTAATTACACCGCCAATTGCGTCCGAGCCGTACAGGGCAGAGGCGCCTTCTTGAAGTACCTCAATGCGCTCGATAGCTGCAAATGGGATCGTATTCAGATCCACCGCGTTACCAAGAGTAACGTTATTTGCCACCCGTTGGCCGTCCAGCAACACCAGGGTCTTCGACGCACCCAAACCGCGCAGGCTCGCAGTGGAAGCACCACCGGAGAAACTTCCGGCGTTAGACGCTGTGTTTAATGTGGAGTTGTTTGATGTAACCAACGAGAGCGCCTGTTCTACGCTCGTAATGCCCATATCCTTGAGCGTTTCAGCCTTGATGACAGTAACGGCTTCGGCCGTTTCGGCATCAACTCGTTTAATCATCGAGCCGGTTACTACCACCGTTTGTACGGGTTCAGCGGATGAAGCATCTGGTGTTGCTGCTTGTTGCGCGAATACTGGTTGCGCCAGTAGTCCAATTCCTAATGCGACACCGCCTGAAAATATCAGGCGCAACGAACGTGCCATTGTGGTTTCCCTTGTAATCATCGTTATTACTCCTCGGATAAAGTTTAATTACTTATTTTTCGTTTTCACCTGGTGGGTGATATTTCCAAACTCGTTGGTAGAACATTGAATTTGAGATACATATAAAACCATTTATTACAGTTGCGTGTCAACAACAGGCGGGCACTGCACAAATCAAAAACAACACTTACGCCACAAATATAAATTCCCATAAAGAACTTACGACATAAAAAAAGGGCACTCAATGAGTGCCCTTCAATTTGTTAAAACAAACAAAGTTTTAACAATGATACTTCTTAATTTAAACAGTAATTTCGCTACGCGAAACTGATGAATTCTCAAACAGCAGAATCATCAGTTTCGTTACCCAATCAATATCAGAAATCGTAAGTTAATCTGAGATTGTAGGCGCGACCCAGAGCGCTGGAGAACAGCGGATTGTAGCCAGCCTGCCAGTTTTGCTCCTGGTTGGAGAACGGAGGATTTTGGTTAAACAGATTGTTAACACCAACCAACAATTTCAGGCCTGTCATAGGCTTGAAGCTAACATAGCCATTCCAAATCGAATAGCTGGCAACGTTGATCTCGTTACCCGCTGCATCCGGTTGATAATCCTGATATTTCGACATAAAGTGGTTGTTCAGACCGGCGCCGAATTTACCTTGAGTCCAATCAAGCGTCAGCACATCCTGAAAACGAATGACGGGCTGATTTCCGCCGTTGAATTGGCCGACCAGATTAAGCTGTGGGCCACCTGGATATTCTTGTAACTTGTAGTCCATCACATAAGTACCGTTTGCACCCAGACGGAATTTACCGAAAGCCGAGTTGATAACATAGTTGGCACTCAGATCGATACCGTCAGTCGTAATACCACCGGTGTTCTGCAGATTTGTCAGGATGTATCCGCAGGTAGATGCCGTAGGTGTCGGACATTGAATGTTAGCCACCGGAGCTGGGGTGAGCGTACCTGCGCTATTCAAGACATACGAGCTGGCGAATGTCGTAGGCGAGCCATAGATAGTCGACGCAGGAATGGTTTGAATCTCGTTCTTGAGATTGATTCTGTAATAGTCAGCCGTAAAGTCCAGATTTTTCGCTGGTGACAAGACCATACCGAGATCAAAGTTTTGTGAGGTTTCTGGTTTCAGCTGTGGATTTCCGCCGCCTAAAGACAAGCCTTGTGAGCTGCAATTCAGTTGCGAGAATACCGCGTTGTAATTGCCTGAAGCGCAGCCTGGGCCGTTCATCGTGCCAAATACCGCACCAAAAGTTTGTGGTGAATATTCTTCAACCAGTGTAGGTGCACGGAAACCGGTGGAAGCAGCTCCCCTAAACATCACCATGTCAGCCGGCTTATAGGAGAAAGATACTTTTGCGTTATTGGTTTCACCGAAATCGCTAAACTGATCGAAACGATCGGATATGGTGAAATCCAATTTCTTGGTCACAGGAACAAATAATTCCGAATAGATACCGTCTGAGTGACGACCGCCGCTAACCACTTCTGGTGGGAAATAAGTGGCTGTGTACAGCGTTGATGCCAACGCGGTTGGTTCGTTACTGATTTTTTCGTTGCGGATATCGAAACCAACCGCGATCTGTGCTGGACGTCCGGCGGCAAACGCGTCACCCAGGTCATGACTGGCGTGACCGTTAAGGCTCATCAGAGAAAGTGTACCAACTTCGAGATTGCCATTCATATACGCACTGTTGATCAGAGCTTGTCCGGCCGCAGATTGTTGCGCAGCGAATGGGTTGATCAGCGGACTGAGGTTGCCACCTGGTGCGAGGATAGAGTAATCAGCTTCGCCGCCTCTGACCTGTTGCACGCCCTTGTTCTGGCTCCAGTTGAACGATGTCGAGTAGTCCCAACCTAAGTTTTCACCGGAAAGAGTTGCGAGGAACCGCTGTTCAGTGTTGACATTGCCGAAGTAGCGATTGTTATTTGTGTCAGTCCAACCGGCGATAACGGGTTGACCCAAAACTGGTGATGTTGTGCTACAGGTGCCCACGCATGAAAACTGAGACAGCGGTGAAGCAGCTGAGCCCGGATAGTAAGGACTTGTAGTTGGTACGGCGAAGCCATACTCCTGCGGACCGCCCCAAGTTTGTAAATCGAAGTGGCTGTAGAAGTATTGCAGAGTCAGCGTGTTATTGTTCGCCAGTCTTTTACTGAACTGGATCATTCCAGACTCGGAAGTGGATTTAGGAATCAAGTCCACCGCTGATGAATACAGGAATTCACAGCTGCCCGCGACCGGGACCACGTTCTTGATGCCGCTGCAGCCAGGATAGTTGGACTGCCAGAGGTTGCCGGGAGTAGTGGCTGTGCCGCTGTTATCTGTAAAAGAACCTGGCGCAGGTCCAGTCGGACCGTTAAGATTTTGGAGTCCTTGCGCTGGATAATAGCCAGTGCTGGCAAAAGACCGTTGTGATGCGGTCAGTTCGTTCTGTTTGGTGAGACTCAATGTTGCCATGATGTTATAGCCATCATCTGCCAGATTCCCGTGCCCATAGGCGAAATCTGCGCTGGAAGATGCGCCGCCAGAGCTCTGAGGTGCCAAAGCCTGAACATTCAATGAACCGCCTTCAAGATCTTTTTTGGTGATGAAGTTGATTACACCTGCAATAGCGTCGGAACCGTACAGTGAAGATGCGCCTTCCTGCAAAATCTCGATGTGATCAATGGCTGCGAACGGAATCGTATTCAGATCGACACCGCTACCAGTAGCCACGTTGTTTGCCAAACGCTGGCCGTCCAACAGCACCAGGGTTTTTGTTGCGCCCAAACCGCGCAGGCTGGCTTCGGAAGCACCGCCGGCGAAAGTGGAGACGTTCGAAGCAGTAGTCAGAGTTTGATTATTTGTGCTAACCAGTGCGAGAGCCTGTTCCACGGACGTGATGCCCATGTCTTTGAGGGTTTCAGCTTTAATAACGGTGACGGCTTCAGCAGTTTCAGCGTCGACCCGTTTAATCATCGAACCGGTAATGACAACCGCTTGCACTGGCTCAGCGGATGAAGTATCTGGTGTTGGTGCAACTTGCGCGAACACTGGTTGTGCCAGCATTGCAAATCCGACAGCCGCACTACCTGAAAATATCAGGCGTAGCGAACGGGATAATTTTGTTTCGTATGTCATTGGGAATCTCCAGAGAAAATAAAAATTGCATAACGTTCTACGGGCGTTAAATTGTGTTTTTCGCTCCATAGAAACTACGTCATGAGACCATTTAACTGGAATGTGGGTCAATAATTAATGAAGCAAAGCGTCAGATAAAACAACATTTTCTAAAAATAAATATAAATTGGGGAAAATGCGTAATTTAGATAAATTTTGTTTATTAAAAAGCGTTATTGACGGGCTTTTATCCAGTTGGTTTTAAGCTTATTTGGTGATGCCGGGCCTGAATTATTCCTCTTCACCCGATCCCGGAACGCGGTCATTGCGTGATTTTAATTCGTCAGAAAATTTATTGAATTCCGCGATAGCCGATTCAGCTGCGCTGTGCGCCTGGCTGGCTGTGGCTGGATCCGTTGCAGTTTTTTCTATCTGTCTTTGGGCTGCGACAAATTTGCTGATGCAATCGTTATAAATTTTTGACTTTTTCTCAAACGATTTTAAGACGATGTCGGACGCCTGCATGTTCGGAACTACAGGTTGTTTGCAATCTGATTTGCTCGCATCGTCAGCGATTGCCAGCGATGAGACCAGACTGAGCATTATTAATATCAGTGGAAATTTCATGATTACCTCGTTCGTGTCGAAATGCTTGCGCATCGCAGTAGATGCTACTGCGATGCGCATTCGGTTTCTGAAGAATTAGAAACTATAGCTTGCGCCAAGGTTAAAGCCACGTCCATACACGCCTGCGGCATGCAAGGTCGTGTTCGCTGCGACACCCAGGTTACCGTAAGTTTCCACGTCAACTGGCGGTTGACGGTCGAACAGGTTGGTAATCGCACCGTGAATAACCCACTGTTTGTTCAGTGTGTAACGAGCAGTCAGGTTGGTATCCAGGAACGATGCAACGCGGCAGTAGTTCGATGGCATCCCGCTAGTTGCGCCGGCGAAGAACCAACCATCGCCTGTGGCACCGCCTGCACAACCGATTTGACCTGCTGATGGATCGGCAATGCTGAAGCTACTGATCCAGTTAAATGAGGTCGCAATCTGCAATGGACCTTGTTCCCAGGTAAAGACGGTATTCACACGATCAGACGGGTTACCGGTGTCGTTACTGATGGCGCTAGGACCATGTGTACCGTTCAGCTGAACAGTTACACCATCTGACGTTAACTGGTAACTCATTTGATGAGTCCAGTCCAATTCTGCTTTCAACTTACCGTATGCACCCAGATTGAATTTATAGCTTGATCCAAGCTCAAAGCCGTCAACCATGGTTGAATTCAGATTGATATATTGCTGTGGATAATACAGCGCTGGATATACGGTGAATGGGCATGGCGTAGGTGTCGCGTTTGGTGTACTTGCCGGGACACATGTCGCGGCAGAAGCAGTGGTGCTACGTACCGGTACGATGACATTCAGGTTAGGTGATGGATTTTCAATCTGATCATTGATGGTGATTTTGTACAGATCTAATGTGGAACTCCAGCCTTTAACCGGTTCGAAAATCGCACCTAAAGTAAGGGAGACGGAACGTTCTGGCTGCAAATCAGGATTGCCCGATGTTTGAATCGGTGGGGCGAAGTTACATATATTGGTACCCTGAACGTATATTGAAGAATAAGGCGATCCAGTTGGGCAATACTTCGGATCGTTGGTGTTACCGAAGAAGCCAACAGAACCAGAATTACCCGATTCAGCTACGTTAGGCGCACGGAAACCGGTAGATGCAGTTCCCCGTAAAGCAAAGCTATTCGTCGGCGTCCATTTGAACGCGGCTTTTCCGGTGATCGAATTACCATAAGTATCGATATGATCGAAACGTTCGTCGAAGTCCAATTCCAATGATTTAGCAACAGGAGCAGCAACCTCACCATAGACCGAAGCGTCATTTTGTTGGCCGGACGCGAAGAAAGGGTTGCCGGAGATCTGTCCTGTTTGAACCTGAATTGGTTCAACGGTTTCCAAATCCTTGTGGATATAAGATGCGCCGGTACTAAAACCCAGATCGCCACCTGGCATAGTCATCAATGAACGTGAAGCATGAACTTCACCGAATTCAAGCAGGGATTCAGAATTGGAATACATGCTAGGATAAATTGCCGCCTGATCTGCTGCGCTGTTGTTCGTGCTGAATACATTGTATGGATCTACCGGGCGATTAATCGCTGCGTTAAACGCGCCCAGATTCATCGAACCCAATTGATTTTGGATTGCGTTATTGCGGATATAACCCAACGACGCTTTCATATCCCATTCGCCGATACTGCCTTCCAGATCCGCAACCAGCCGTGTTGTACGCACGTCGATGTGATCGTATTGTCCGGGACTGGATATGTTGTAGCCGTACAGCTGAGCCGGCACACCTAAACCATTGCCTGGATAGTTGGCAGGAAGCGTAATGTTATATGGAGCTGGTCCAACAATAGTAGGGATAGGTGAATTGGCGGAATAAGCCACACCACCGCCTGAAGGTACACCAACTATGTAGGTAGGGTAGATCGATTGCGAGTAGGCATTAGGATAGGCGCCCGCATTTCCAGTTACGTTGGTTTTGGAATCAAAGAAAGACGCTTTGACATTCAGTTCCCAACCATCATTTAATCGTTTGGTAAAGCTCGTAATCAAATTGATGTTTTGCGTTTCCGGAGCCAATTCACTGTAAGGCACCCATGGACATCCAGTGCTATTCAACAATACGGTGCTACATGATGCGCCAGGCTGGAAATAAGCACCAGCATTTGATGACGCACCAACCGGCAACAGATAAGGTGATGCTGTCAGCGGGTTGGGAACCAGAGAGCCGATCGTCGCACCGTTGACCTTGCTGTTACCACCGTATTCAGTGAAGTCAGGCGTAGACCACTGACCACGGCCTTCACGAGACGCATAGGTTACGGCGTCCTGATGACGTGCTTCCAGATTGAAATACGCATTGTATCCATCCTCATTTAAGTCACCGATACCATGCAACAGTGAGGCATGCACAGTTCCTGCGCCACCTTCTTGTGTTCCGCCACCTTCAGCGCTAATTTTTGTGCCGACAAAATTCTTCTTCAGAATAACGTTGACCACACCTGCCATCGCGTCAGAGCCATACACTGCCGATGCGCCGTCTTTCAACACTTCAATGCGTTCGATCGCATCGAAGGGAATACTCGAAATATCGGTAAATGAAAACTGTGCATTATCTGGAATCGCATACGGTGCCATCCGGTGACCGTCGATCAGTACCAGCGTTGACGCCGTGTTTAAGCCTCGCAACGCAATTCCGCTGGCGCCTGCGGCAAAAGAAGCCGCACTTTGCAGGTTAGAAAGAGAACCCTGGCCGTTTGCAGTGATGCTTTGCAAAACCTCAGCGACAGTAGTAAATCCCGATTTCTTCATGTCATCTGCTGAAATCACCTGAACCGGGCTAGGTGTTTCCGAGTCAACACGGCGAATGTTCGAACCGGTAATTTCAACGCGTTGCACGGGTGCTGCAGTTGCAGCATCTGTCACATCAGCTTGTTGTGCGAGAACTGGCTGTGCCAGCATCCCAATGCCTGCCACTGCAACGCCGGTAAACACCAGACGCAGTGAGCGCGATAAAACGGTTTCCATCATCATCGTTATTTCTCCCGGGGGTAAGGTTAGTTTTTCTATTCTTGACATCGCCATCTGTTGGATGGCTGCTCTAAACTCGTTTATGAAAATTGAATTTTAGGATTACATAAAACCATTTATTTCATTTATGTGTCAACAATATGCCGTTACCAAAGAAATAAAAAAACAACACTGCTAAACCAAGTAGAAAAACGACATCTAAAAAGTATTTTATTGGCAATGCTATTTGTCTACAATGGGCAATAATGGTGCATTAAATTAATGTTTTAAATTTTATTTATAATAACCTTTGTTTTTATAAATATTATCCTGACAATCTTATTAAATCAGAATTTAATTTGCAAAATAGGATGATATAGACACTAAAAGCCCCGTTGAAAGGGCTGGAAAAATTATTAAATCACAATTTTTGTGTTCGGAAACTTAAGAAAAGTTCAATTTAAATCCAGACATTTTGTTAACGAATGTAATGCAAAAATGCTGGATTTATTGAATGGAAGCAGTGTGAAGGGCGAATGGAAGAAAGAAGAATTTTGCTTAATTTTTAAGCAATCAACCGCATTTTGAACTGACGTCCTTTGATCGTACTGACGCTCAGTTTTTGCAGGGCTGTCGCGGCAACACTTCGCTGCAACGCAACATAAGTCGTAAATTCAAACACGTTGATTTTGCCAACCTGATCCTTAGTCAGCCCGACTTCGCCGGTCAAAGCACCGAGCAAATCACCCGGGCGTAGTTTGTCTTTTTTACCGCCGAAAATGCAGATGCATTGCATAGGCGCCTGGAGTTCCGTAGCGTCGGCGACTGTGTCGTCGTTTTTTAGCTCGGCAAGATCATTCCATACTACTGGGGCGCCCTGATACTGTTCAATCAGCTTTACCCATTTTTTTTCGCCGGTTGTCGCCAAATTCAATGCCAGACCTTTTTCGCCGGCACGGCCCGTGCGTCCGATGCGGTGGATATGCACCTCAGTATCCTTGCAGACATCGACATTAATCACCGCGCTCAAATTTTGTATGTCTAATCCACGAGCGGCTACGTCGGTCGCAACCAATACCGAACAACTCTGATTCGCGAATCGCACCAACACCTCATCACGATCTCGCTGTTCCAGATCACCATGTAATGCCAGCGCATTGATTCCTTGCGCGCATAATTCCTCGGTCAGTTCGCGACAATGGATTTTGGTATTGCAAAAAGCCAGCGTAGAAGTCGGTCGATAATGGAACAGCAATTGCGCGACTGCGGCATTGCGATGCTCAGGCTGAACCAGATAGAACAGCTGCTCAATCTGGCTGGCAGCGTGCTGTGATTCGACTTTAACTTCGGCCGGTTCACGCATCAGCTGCTGACTGACCTTGCGGATATCATCAGGAAACGTCGCAGAAAATAACAGCGTTTGGCGACGCGGAGAACAGGCTTCTACAACATGTATCATGTCGTCGTAAAAGCCCATATCGACCATGCGATCAGCTTCATCAAGTACCAGGGTTTGCACCGTAGACAGATTGATCGTGCCGCGGCTGATGTGATCGATCAATCGACCGGGTGTGCCAACCACGATATGCGCACCATGTTCCAGCGACGCGATCTGCGGACGCATGGCAGTTCCGCCGCATAAGGTCAGCACTTTAATGTTGTCGATAGCGCGCGCGAGGCGACGCAATTCATTGGCGACCTGATCTGCCAATTCGCGTGTCGGGCAAATGACCAATCCCTGAATCGCAAAATACATTGGATTGAGTTTAGCCAGTATCCCCAGACTAAAAGCTGCAGTTTTACCGCTACCGGTTTTGGCCTGTGCTATCACATCGCGATGCTCAAGTATCAGCGGCAAGCTGGCAGCCTGTATTGCTGTCATTTCAAGATATCCGAGGCTGGTCAGATTCGATAGCAGCGGGGCTGACAGCGGGAGTGATTGAAATGAATTAGTTTGCATGGAATTGTTTGAGAGATGCGGTTGAATAACTAGTTGGAATTGAAACCAAACATATGTGCGATTTTGTCGTTATCTGCATCGATATTATCTGGAATCTCGAATAAATTTTTTGCTATCCCAATGCGCTTACTACAAATACTAAAATTAAAAGGGATCAGCATTGCGGATGGTTGACCATTGCGCGTAATGATAATGTCGAGTTTTTCACTTCGCTCAATTTCTTCAACAAGATGAGTAAATTTCAAATCAGCGTCTAGGATATCGACTGCATACATAACATTAACCCCTCTTTGAAGCGATAAGTTGGTCACTCATAACCATAAACAATAAACCCGGCATGTTTCGCAACCTTGTCGTAAAGCAGGCGACCGGCAGAATTGGTTTGGTGGGTTTGCCAGTATACGCGTTTAATTCCAGCGGCAAGCGTGATTTCTTTAACCGCCTGAATCAACAAGCGTCCTACGCCTTGCCCACGCATCGATGTCTTCAGGGGTTACGGGGCGGATTTGAATAGCGTTGGTCGAGTTCATAAAATATTCTGTGAAAAAAAAGTGGCAAACAATTTGCCACTTTAAATTACGTAACTTTGAATTGGGTAATTAACTCAATTACCAGATTTTCACGCGATCTTTGGGCTCCAGGTACATTTTCTGTCCCGGCTGCACATCAAACGCGTCATACCATGCATCGACATTACGCACCGTCAAAACACGGAACTGCGGTAGGGCGTGACCGTCCGAAATCATCCCCGAGCGCATTGCCTGTTCACGCATTTTGGCGCGCCAGGCTCTGGCAAACGCCAGGAAAAATTCCTGATCCTGCTCTTTGGTCACCGCCACACCACTCTGTTTTAACGCAGCGTGAAATGCCTCCAACGAAGCCGACAGCCCAGTCAGATCCGCGATATTTTCATCCAGAGTTTGCGCACCATTCTCGGCCAAATCGGGAAATGGTTTATAAGCCGAAAACTGATCTATCAACACTTTGGTAGACTGTTTAAAGTGCGCCAAATCAGCGTCGGTCCACCAGTTACGCAATTCTCCCTTCGCGTCTATCATCGAACCGGTATGATCAAAACTGTGGCTGATTTCATGGCCGATGACAGCACCGATCGCGCCATAGTTGTCCGCATCGCTGGCATTCACGTCAAAAAACGGCTTTTGCAAAATCGCCGCAGGGAAGTTGATCGCATTTTGCAGCGGCATGTTTACCGCATTGACGGTCTGCGGATGCATACACCATTCGGTGACATCAACAGGCTTACCGAATTTGGATAAGGCATACTGATACTCGAACTTCTGCGCCCGTTCACGATTGCCAAACGCATCGGCAGCATCGATTTTTAAACCGGAGTAATCGCGCCATTTATCGGGATAGCCGACACCCACGTAAAAGGTTTTGATTTTGGCCAACGCCTCTTGGCGGGTGCTAGGTGCCATCCAGCTGATGTTGTTGACCTGCACATCTAACGCCGCCAACAAATTGTTGACCATGCCTTTAATCTTTGCTTTGGCTTCCGGAGAAAAATTCTGCTCGACATATAATCTTCCGACCTCTTCGCCAAGTGCCCCATTGGTCGCGCGCACGGCATATTTCCAACGTGGTTCAGGCGTTTTTAAGCCGGATAAAACGGAGCGCAATTTAAAGGTCTCGTCAAAAAACGGCTGCGGCAATACCGAGACATGCTGGCTCAGTGCATGAAAACGCAAATAGTCTTTCCAGGTGGCGAGTGGCACTGAGTTGATCAGCGCAGCAGTGCTTTTAAACGCTGCCGGATGCCAGACCATCAGAGTCGGCTGCTTGTCCAAACCCGCAGCTGCAAAGTAGGCGCGCCAATCCAGGCCCGGCGCATTCTTTGCGAAATCGGCCCGGGTCCACTTGTTGTCGGCTTTTTGCATATCTTCAGAATCTTCGCGGTTCGCATGACCTTTGGCGATGCTCATCTCTAAATCAAATACGCGTTTGGCGGCCTCGTCGGGATGCGCAATGTTTGCCAGTCTAAACATGTTGGCTATGTAAGCCTGATACGCGGTTCTGATTTTCTCCATTTTCGGACTGGATGAAATATAAAATTCACGATCAGGCAGTCCCAGTCCGCCCTGCAGCAGATAGCCGGTGTATTTGCTGTGATCATGGAATTCCTGCCCTACCCACAGTCCGAACAAATTCTCAGTATAGAAATTGCTGGCATTGAGCGGATCCACATCGACGCGCAAATGCGCACCGAAGTAGCTTGCCAGCGCTTTTTTATTGCCGATTTTATCGATGCTGGCTAACTGCGGCTGTAACGGCGCGAGTCCAAGCTGATTGATTGCGTCGATATTGAGATAGGCGCTGTAATAGTCCCCCACTTTGCGTTCCGCACTGCCAGGTGCGGCGTCAGTGGATTTCTCGATGATCTTTCTGACCTTGGCGTCGGCGTCTTCCGCTAATAAATCGAAAATGCCAACGTATGCTTTATCGTCCGGCATCACCACCGATTTTAACCAGCCGCCATTGGCGTAGAGATTGAAATCGTCGCCAGGCGCAACGCTTTTATCCATGCCGCTATCGGACGCCGCATCGGCAGCCACAACCGGTGCAGCAGGAACCGTGGCGGTATCCGCAGCGTGGACAGCTGACGTTGTAAGCGGCAATGCCAGCAAGAATTGCAGACACACCCGGGCGATTGGTTTCAAATGCAATGTTTGTTGAGTCATGATCGTTTCCAAAAATTGAAGAGTGAAATTGAACTGTGAAGCTAGTGGCTATGACACCCTGAGGTTGACTTGGCCATTCGGTACCTATGGATCAAAAGTGAACTGATTAATGACAAGAATACGTTCATGCTGCTGAAAGGCAACAGTTTTGAAGTATATAACGGGCAACTGAGCCCATCAGAAATTTTCTGGGCTAACATGGGCGCTCACCGCGTTCTTCATTCTCGCGACCTACGCTGAGGCTAGCGGATCGGCATATTATCATTGTTTTATAATAATTTATTAACTTAATACAGCAAAATAGACAATAGTGCCGGCCACAAACTTATCGCTCCCCGTGCAAGGATTTCCTGCAGTTAATTCTGCACACATTTTGTGCTGTGCGGTTGAACCTGTTGCGTGGAACTTGGTCTTTAACTTTCCAAAGAAAGAACGCCGTCGCCTTGCTGATGCAACTAACGAGTTTATCTCATGCCTATCCAGATCAATCTTGACGTGATGCTTGCCAAGAACAAAGTCAAATCGAAGGAATTGGCATTGTTCGTCGGCATTACTGAACAAAATCTCTCTCTGTTGAAATCCGGCAAAGTGAAGGGCGTGCGGTTCGATACCTTGCAGAAAATATGCGAACGCCTTAATTGCCAACCTGGCGACATACTGGAATACCGTCCCGATCCAGTCCCCGCAAAAGAAGAAATGGCCAATCTGAACGCCGAGTCACACTCCAGCAGCTAGCTTGCCATAGTCAGCATCTCACTTACCCCTGCTTTTTCCAACTGTCAATTTTCCAACATCTCTATTGATAATTAGCAAAGTCGCTAGTGATTCAAGAAGGGAAATGCGATAATTCCCAGCGTGCAACTCGTGTGCATGGAGTACCCGCCTAAACGCTATAAATAATAATTTACAACAACATAGTATGGTCACTACAGTCGCAATTATTGAGGACAACATCGAGTTTTTATCTCGGTTTCGTCACGTCATCGAATCCAGCCCCGACTTTTCTTTTATAGGATCGGCCGAGAATGGAGCGGATGGGATTGCGCTGATCAATAACGTCAAAGCCGATGCGTATCTGGTTGATTTGGGCCTGCCGGATATTAACGGCATCGAATTAATCAAACTTGCTGTCAACATTCATCCGGACTGCGACGTGATGGTCATCACCATGTTTGCCGACGACGCGCATGTGATTCAAAGTATCGAGGCGGGTGCAACCGGCTACATACTAAAAGACAGCACCAGCCTGGATATTCTGGAATGTATACGAACCCTGCGGGACGGCGGTTCACCGATCAGTCCATTGATTGCACGGCGTATTTTGCAAAGAATTCAACCCGTAATTCCTAACGCTACCGTCCAGCGTGCGTCTGCATCGGAAATGACAGGCAACGCCAACGTTGCTATTAGCAATGAGTTGTTATCCGAGAGGGAGTATCAAGTGTTGCAGGCCCTGTCCAAAGGACTGAGCTTTAAAGAAATCGGTTCCAAATATTATATTTCCAGTCACACGGTGGCTCGGCACGTAAAAAAAATATACCGCGTGTTAGCGGTGCACTCACGCGGAGAAGCCGTTTATGAAGCCACTAAACTGGGCATTCTTAGCGCGTAATTTTCGCTGCGCTGTATTGCCGCTTCTGAATCTGTACCTGATCCTGTGCTGCACGTTGGCTCAGGCGCAAGCGGAACCTTCTGTCATTAAAATCAAACGCGCAGAATTCACCATCTCCGATTCACCGACCATTCCGCCCGCCAGCGCGGATTGGCACCTGATCGATTTGCCGCACCATGTACCTAAACCGACGGATCGCGAGTTGGTCCATTATTGGTATAAAGCGGACTTTGACATCGACAACCTGAGTGAGCCATTGTGGATACTGTTTCCGCAGTTGTTGAGCGGCGGCGATGTGTATGTAAACGGCGCACTGGTTGGGGAAAAACCGTGGGCTAACGAGCATCAGGAAATACGCTGGTATTTACCTGAGCTATGGCTGATACCGCCGCTGTCATTGCACGAAGGTAGTAACGAGATCGAAGTCAGACTGGCCATACGCGAACCGTTTACCAGCTTTGGAGAAATCGACATCGGCCCGGAAAAAGCACAGCGTAATGCGTTTAATCTGCTTTTATTCTGGGAAGACACCACGGCCGATATTTCCACTGCACTGTGTTTGTTGACCGGCGCATTCATCATGGTGTTTTGGGCAAGACGCCCGCAAGAAAAATTGTATGGCCTGTTTGGCGTGTGCGTCATATTCTGGGGGTTGCGCACCCTGCTGTTACGCACCCCGGTCATCCCCATCGATTTTTTCCTGATGTGGCGACTCGCCTATTATTTTACGACTGCCGGATTTATCGTACTGATTTCCATCTTCATGTTGAAATTCAGCGAGCGCAGCAACTTGATTTATAACCGTGTGCTAATCACCTACTGGCTGATCGGTTGTGCCGCGTTTCTAATTTTCGGCATGCCGATCCGGCACTTCCTGGAAGCATTTTGGCTCACCGGATTCCTGCCGCTTAATTTGTATGCGGTGTTCTGCATTTTAAGTTACGCCGCGCGCCAGCGTACCCGCAACGCCGTGTCGATGGGTCTGGCGATTTTATTCGCGCTGGGATTATCTGTGCATGATTTGGCAGTACAGGAAGCATGGATAGACTGGCCTGAAATTTATCTGATGCACCTGGGCATACCGGCCTTTTTGCTGGTCATGGTCGGCATTTTGTTAGACCGCTTCCTGGGTACGCTGGCACAGGTGGAATCGGTTAACGAGCAACTGGAATTGCGTGTGGCGACCCGCGAAAAGGAACTCAAATATAGTTATGAGCAGTTGGGCAAGCTGGAGCGGTCGCACGCCGCGACGGAAGAGCGCCATCGGATAATGCAAGACATGCACGATGGAGTCGGCTCGCAATTACTGTCCACGCTGATGATGGCGCAACACACTGAACTGCCGCAGAAAACCATCGTGGCGCTGCTGCAGGAATGTCTCGACGATATGCGTCTGGTCATCGACTCACTCACGCCGGATGACAAGGACCTGTTGCCGGTGCTGGGGAATTTTCGTTATCGCATGGAAGCGCGCTTTCGGGCGCTGGGTTTAAATTTTTTCTGGAAAAATCATGCTATGCCGGAGGCGTTGGAGCTGGAGCCGGATGTCGGTCTGAATGTGCTGAGAATTTTGCAGGAAGCATTGGCCAATATCTTGAAGCATGCCAGAGCAAATAATATTCTGGTAGAGATTTCTTTCAGTGCTGAGTCGTTTCAGATTCGGGTCGAAGACGATGGCGTCGGCATCAATGAAGAAAATCGTGCCAAAGGGCGCGGCGTGAATAATATGCAAAACCGCTGCAAAAAAATCGGCGCCACACTGACAATTCAACGATTGCAACAAGGTACAGAAGTGATTCTGAACATCCCGCTACAGGCAATTGATCCCGCTTCTTCATACTCTTTTACAATTTAACCCCTTAAAACAACGCAAAATGCCCTAAATAGGGCATTGATCGCCCCGCCCCGCGTCTGTATTCTGTGTTCATCGTCACTTATCCCGAACGCAGCAGAGCGCAGGTATGAACATCACAATCTCTCATTCCGATTTTAAAACCCAGCTGCTGGAAATTAGCATTCCAGGGTATTTCTACGCACCGCGCCTGTTGGTCAACGGCAGTGCAGTAAGGCGGATTAACGGCGTATATACGGTGTTAAATGATGGCGGACACGAAGTCGCGATCAGACTCAATAGCAATTTGTTTTACAGATTGCCTCAATTATTGATTGAGCAGGACGAGATAAAAATTATGTGTAAAGCAGGTTGGATTCAGTTTGCAGGCTGGAAAAACACACCGCCGGTGCAATGGTTCAATTCGACATTGAAATTATCGGCGATGTTCAGGTCAGTCAAAAAATTGAATAAATCGAGTTAGCGTTTGGGGTAAAGGAAAGAGCCAAGATGAATCACTCCATATCGAAAATCCTCGCCGAGGAAAATGCCGATCCGTTACTGGACCGGACATCGTCACAACGCAAGCCATTCTTTCATCTGGTCCTTCCGAAATGGCAGGCCGTATTGATCGAATCCTTCATTATCGTCATCGGATTTGTCAGTGTAGTTATCTATGACTGGCTGTTTCAGGCTGCCATATCGCCGGTACTGGGCGTGATCGTTGGTGCGGCGAACGGTAGTCTGGTGGCCTGGTGCTTAACGCGCTCTGATCAAACGACGCAAGATAAATAGCAAAGACAAAAAATGCTCAGTGTATTTTTTAAATCGAGACCAACCTGGATGTTCCGGCTTGCGATTACGGTCATCGCGTATGCGACGGTCGCTTTTTGCAACTGCCTGCTGATGCCGTCAGGATCGCCGTTCCTTGAAGCGATTCCGGCCGCGGTCGGCATATTGATCGGATTTTTAGTATTTGGACTCACGAAGTAACGGACCTGTTGGGCCGGTAGTGCAGCAAAAACCAGATCGCCATCCACGGCCACAGCACCGACAAAAATTGCGCCGCACCGTTAAAGTTTAAAAATTTACCCTGCACCCAACTGGCCATGGTATCGGTGAAATACGGATTCCCCGGCACAAAATTAATGACCAGCAAACTGATAGTGAGCATGAATATCGCCAGATGACGCTGTACTTTGGCGGGCGTAAACGCCAGGCCGTACAGCATCAGACAACCGACAATTAACCCCGCCTCGGCACCGGGTGTCAGCCACGAATAGGCATTCTCCGGTTTAAACAGCAGCGCCAGCGCCAGGGTCTTCAGACTGAGATTCACCGCAATTAACAAGGTCACCAGACGCGCCTTGGGTGCGGTCGGTCGCAGCAGGCATAAAAAAATTAACACCGCACCGATTAAACCGCAGCAGGTAATCATGGTTTCAGACAGCCAGTATTGTTCTGCAGTCAGTTGCGCGCCCTGACGGATAATCTCGCCAAGGTCTATTGGAATACCCAGATAATCGTTCATCCATCTGGACAGAATAGGAACCAGCTGACCCAAACCAAACATATACCCCTGGGGATAAATCTGCGCAAACGGCCACAGCGCGACGATCACCAGTCCGCTACTCATATTGCCGACAAACCAGCGATGGCGAATTTTTTTCAGCAAATCCTTTTCAAGCAACCAGGGTGTCAACACACATCCGATAATCACGCCGATCAACGTGCCGATACTGTTGGTGGTCAGATCCAGATTGGACGCGACTCGGGAAGGTAAATAAGTCTGTATCGCCTCCATCGAGCCTGACACCAGCGTACCTACCAGAAAACTGAGTACCGCTGCCCAACCGCGTGACAGAAATGGATAGCAGGCCAGCACCAGCAATATGCCAAACGGAATATAGCCAACCACGTCAATACTGACATCAAAAAATGTCCAGTAATGCGGAAACGGCTCGCTTAAATACGCGATAGGCGAAGGACCGAACTCGCGCCAGCCTGAAAACGGATACAGACTGGCATAGACGATCAACGCCGTGTACGCCAGCAGTATTACACGCACCAGCGGTGACGAAGGATGTTCTACGGGTGCGGTTGCTTGCATAGCCAGCCAGTCAGATCGGTAATGAGCGCATCGGTTGCAACGCGCATTGCCTGGGCACCGGCCGGTGCATCCGGAGCATCGGCGCTGGCCTGTTGGGTCAGCGTCGTTTGCGCAAGCAGATTGTTGGCATGCAGCAGGGATGCACGCAGTTGCAGTTGCGCGTAACTGTGGGTTGCGTCGCTAAAGTACTGACTGAAATCGGTCAGATCCAAACGCAGTTGCCATCCGTCGGGATTGGCAAGTCCATTGTCAACCAGGCGCACCGGGCTTTTCGGATCATTGGCAAGTTGCGACTTTATCCGCAGCGCGACCAACTGAGCGGGGGGCATGCTCCAGCGATGGTTTGCATAGGCATGGGTTTGCTGATCGTTGGCATACAGCAGACGGTACAGCATCAAATTACTTTCCAATGAATTGGGGCTGGAAATATCCGGCAGATTGACAGGCGGTAATTCGCAGGCGATGGCAGTGTCTGATGCTTTCGTCGCCGGGCCAAAATCAAAATAGCTCAGTGGTGTCGGCGCAGTAGCGCAGGCGGATACGAATAACGTCGCAGCGGCGGACAACGTCAGGCGGGAAATGAATGGACGGGTTTTCATCATGACCTTATTTTTTAGGTTCTACAAAACCGGCTTCACCAGGACCTGGAACGGGAGCGGGTTTGCCAAATAACAGATTTTGCGGATGTTCTTTTATTTCGTCCATGGTTTGATCGAAGCTGCGCATGGAGTTGTTGGCATTCGTGGTGAGCGTCGAGATTTTTGGCAATGTATCGGATTGGATGCTGTCGCTTAAATTGCTCACGGTTGTCAGCGAATGATTTAGCGCACCGTTCGGATCCTGCAACTCACGGGTTAAGCCGGTCAACTGTTGGCTGAGCTGTGTGGCGCTATTGGACAGGTCCTGCACCGATTTGAGAGTCTGATTGGTTTGCCTGACCATGCCCGGCATCATCTGCACGGTAGGGCCCAAATCATCCGCCACTTTGCTCCAGCGCGCAGTCGCCTCTTTGGTACTGCTAAATGCCGCAAGCATGGTTTTTTGATTTTCCGGTGTCAGCAGTTGCGAGAGTCGTTCAGTGACCACTTCAGCATTCGCCAATATTTTGGTGCCGCTCAATTCAATGCTTTCGAATAATCCGGGACGCAACGGTATGCGCGGTACCTGTCCTGCCACGATATTGACCTTGACGGGTTTGCTGCCATCGTCGTCCAACTGAATGTAGGCAATTCCTGTGACGCCCTGATAACCCAGTGTGGCAAAAGTGGACTGTGTGATCGGCGTATCAGGATCGATGCTGATATCGATCAGGATTTGTCCGGCAACTGCGTCGTCGAAATCGATTTTATCGACCCGGCCAACTGCCAGTCCTTTATAACGCACCGACGCCTGCGGATTTAAACCGGACACGGCGCGCATGGTGGCGATTTGATACTCGGTACGCACGGTTTTATCGCGGTTCAACCAGATGCCCGCAAACACCGCAGCGCAAAACATGGCCAATGTAAAAAATCCGGCCCAAAGTGCGTGAGATCTATTTTCCATAATTGTCTTTGTCTAAAACCGTCAAGGCGCGTCGTCCGCGCGCGCCCAGGAAAAACTCTTTGATAAACGGATGCTGGTATTGAATTACTTCCTCGACTGATCCGATTGCAATCACATGATGGTCAGCCAGCACCGCGATACGCGACGACAGCGCGAACAGCGTATCCAGATCGTGCGTCACCATGACTACCGTAAAACCCAATTCCTTGTGCAAGGACTGAATCAGACTCACAAACGATTCCGACGAGTCGGGATCAAGTCCCGCAGTAGGTTCATCCAGAAACAGCACATCGGGCTCCAGTGCCAAAGCCCGTGCCAGGGCAACGCGCTTGATCATACCGCCGGATAGCGAAGACGGCATTTTTTGCGCATGTTCCGGTCCGATGCCTGCCATATTTAACTTTAGGTAAACCGCATCCTTAATTAAAGCCTCCGGCAAGATTCGCAATTCACGCATCGGTTGGGCGACATTATCAAATACCGACAGGGCGGAATAAAGCGCGCCCTGCTGAAACAGCATACCTGAGCGGCTGCGGAAAAATGCGACCTGCTCCGACGTCGCATGATTGATATCTACCCCGAAAATAGTGATACTGCCCTGTTTAGGTTGTTCCAGTTTCAACATCTGCCGCAATAATACGGTCTTCCCGGTGCCCGAACCGCCGACGATAGATAAAATTTCGCCGCGATGAATTTTTAAATTTAAATGGTTGTGGATCGTGGTGCGCCCAAACTGGGTGCGCAAATTTTGCACCTTGATCACTATCTCGGGATTGAGTTTTTTTGCGATCAGCGTCATCAGTAGCCCACCCGGCTAAATACAATGGCAAAGATCGCATCCAAAATAATCACCACAGTAATCGCACTCACCACGGAAGTCGTTGTGCCTTGCCCTAAACTCTCGGTATTCGGTTTGATCAGCAATCCGAAATGGCAGGCGACTAACGCAATCGCCGCGCCGAATACCACCCCTTTGCCCAGGCCGATGTAATAGTTCGAGATGGCGATCACCTCCGGCAATTTTTGAATAAAGAAGTGTGGCGACATACCCAAAATAATATTGGCCGAGAACATCCCGCCGATTAACGCCATGGCATCGGTCCAGATCACTATCAGCGGCATGGCAATTGCCAGTGCGATTACCTTGGGAAAAATCAGCCGCAAGCCGTGCGGGATACCCATCACCAGCATCGCATCCAATTCTTCCGTCACGCGCATGACGCCAAGTTGCGCGGTTATCGACGAACCGGAACGGCCTGCCACCAGAATTGCCGCCAGCATCGGACCAAGTTCGCGTATCACACTCATACCCAGAATATTGACGATATAAATATCGCCACCGAAAGTGCGCAATTGCTGCGCCGATAAATACGACAGCACCACACCGATCAGTATCCCCACCAGCGCAGTCACACCCAGCGCGCGAAATCCCATCTGATAGATATTGGCTGATATTTCTTTCCACGGCGCGCGGCCGGGATGACGCAGTACCTGTATCAAATCCAGCATCAGCTGACCGAGCAGTGCCGTGAAAGAAAACAGGTGGGCGAGAAAACCCAGCACCACCATGCCCAGTTGCATCACAGAGGTCAGCCGGTTTTTTTTGGGTTTGGGAATAGTCAGACTATTGGCCGCTGCCAGCCGGTTAAAAAACGCTTCCTGCGCGGGCAGCAGAATCAGATGCGCCGGTTTTTGTTTGCCCCAGCAATTCCATAAAATCTGCGCGCCGATATGGTCGAGAGAACTGATGCCGGATAAATTCCATTGAAGATGGCTGCGCTGGCTTAACCTGGTCAGCTCATGTGAAATATCGTGCATCAAAGAGCCATCTACAAACGCGTGCACCTGCCAGCATCCGGATACGGTAATCGAGTCCGGCTGTGTTTCGTGCAGTTGTGGTGTTTCGGCGTTGAGCATGGGGTTAATTGGTTAGGCAGGCACCATCGACAAATACCTTTAATTCGCCAGAACCAAATGCTGCCCAGCTTTCATTATTGGTGAGCGGTTGTGTGGCGATGACTGCGACCCGATCTTTAGGCGTAGTCACGGATGAAAAATCGATACTGACATCCTGGTCCGATAAATGTGCAGTATTAAACGGAAATTGTCGGATCAGGTAATGCATATGAGTCGAGCAGTGCACAAACAGCGCCGACCCGTTCGATAACATCATGTTAAAGGTACCGAACGCCGCAATCTCGCTGCAGAGTTCTTTCAATGTCCGCGACAGATCAGACAAAGCCGGCGGTGTCGTGCCAAATCTCAGTCGTAATTGCTGCAAGATATAGCAGAACGCGCGTTCGCTATCGGTATTGCCTATCGGAAGAAACTGGCCATTTAATTCAGGCATAAATTCAGGCAGGTCGCCATTGTGGGCAAATACCCAGTTGATACCCCAGCATTCGCGCACAAACGGATGACAGTTTTCCAGCGCGACTTTACCCTGTGTCGCCTTGCGGATATGGGCAATCACGTTTTCTGATTTGATCGGATGGGCTTTGATCAATTCTGCCAGCGGCGAACGTATCGCAGCCTGGTGATCGACCAGATGTCGCACTCCAGCACCTTCAAAAAAGGCTATGCCCCAGCCATCCTGATGTTCATCGGTCTGCCCGCCGCGCAGCGCGAAACCGGTAAAACTGAACACGATGTCAGTGGGGGTGTTGCAATTCATTCCTAGCAGTTGGCACATGGGAGTAGACGCTAATGCAAATAAGAGAACAGATTAGCATTGTTGTTGGTCTGGGGCAAAAGGTCAAAGACTATTGTGGGTTCGGCTATGCTGCTTCAAATACGACATGTACTCGTTGACCCAGGGCTGCGGCGATATTCACTAGCGCGTCGAGAGAAAACCGTGAAATTCGGCCTCGTAATAAATCATTAATGCGTGGTTGCGTTATACCGCAGCGTTTGGCTGCTTCCAACTGGGTCCAGCCATTTTGTTCGACAAAGGCGGTTATCTTGCCCATCAATTCTGAACGAACCCGCAGATTCGCAGCTTCTTCGGGTGTATCGGAAATTGCATCCCAAACACTTATATAGCTTTCAATTTTTGACTTGATCATTTCCCACCTCGAATTACTTGAGCAAACCGTGTTTTTGCAATTTCAATTTCGCGTTTTGGCGTGGATTGCGTTTTTTCTGAAACGCGTGAAGTACATAAACTGCATCAACTAAGCGCGTTGTGTAAATTACACGAAAAGTTCCGCTATCATCCCAGACCCGGATTTCTTCGACACCTTTTCCGATTGAGGGCATAGGCTTAAAGTCGTTTGGTTGCTTACCCTGCTGCACACGTTCAATTTGGCGCCCAACGTCTTGTCGAGCATGAATTGGGAATTCGCGCATACATTTGAGTGAGTCGCCAATGAATGTCACGGGTTTCATTTGAAAGTATATTCGTTTGGATATAACTAGACAAGGAAAGTATTTTTATAGGCTAGATCCTTATAATTAGAAATTAGTTCCGTAATTTATAAATGTTTAGAAGTAAATTCTAAAATTCATAAAAATATTAGATTAAATACTGCCCGATAGGCGTGATGGGTTTGGCGTTTAAAATTACTGGTTTCGTTCAGCCGCTTCGATGGTATTGACCAATAGCATAGTAATCGTCATCGGCCCAACTCCACCAGGTACTGGCGTGATGTAACCGGCAACTTCTTTGGCTCCTGCATAATCAACGTCACCGCATAGCCTGCCTTCCGGATCGCGATTCATGCCGACGTCGATGACGACTGCGCCCGGTTTGACCATGTCGGCTGTGACGATATTGCGTTTGCCGGTCGCGACCACCAGTATGTCGGCATGGCGGGTATGGGCAGCCAAATCACGCGTTTTGGAGTTGCAGATGGTGATAGTCGCACCGGCCTGCAGCAACAGCATGGCTTGTGGCTTACCGACGATATTTGATGCGCCGACGATCACTGCATTCGCACCGCGGACCGGATAATCGATCGCCTCCAGCATTTTCATGACCCCGTACGGCGTACAGGGACGGAATAATGGGTTACCGGTCATGAGGCCGCCAGCATTGCTGATATGAAAACCGTCCACATCTTTCTCGGCGGCGATTGCGGCGATGATGGCCTGCGCATCGATATGTTTGGGTAGCGGCAGTTGCACCAGGATGCCGTGAATTTTCGGATCGCTATTGCGCACGCGTATGCGCTCCAGCAATTGCGCCTGCGTGAAATCGGCATCGTACTTTTCCAGCACCGAATAAAAGCCACACTCCTCACAGGCAGCGACTTTATTGCGTACGTATACCTGCGACGCCGAATCGGCACCGACCAATATCACGCATAGGCCGGGACGATTGCCCTGTGCCGCCAGTTTTTGAGCACGGAGTTTGACTTCGGTACGTAAGGTTTGCGACAGCAGTTTGCCGTCGATAATGTGGGCGGTCATTGTTGTGTATCCTCGATTAGCGCAGACGCATGATGGTAGATTTGAGTTCGGTATATTTTTCCAGCGCGTGCAGAGAATTGTCGCGTCCGTTACCGGATTGTTTGTAGCCGCCGAATGGGAAATTCATATCGACGATCTCATCGTAGCAGTTGATCCACACCGTACCGGCGCGCAATTTGCGTCCCATTTCATGAGCGGTGCCAATGTCGGCGCTCCATACCGCAGCGGCCAGGCCATACTCGCTGGCGTTAGCTATTGCAATCGCTTCGTCGCTGCTGTCAAACGGAATGACGGACAACACCGGGCCGAAAATTTCTTCACGTGCGATGGACGGTTGACTGTCGGTGCAACTGAAAATAGTAGGCTCAACGTAAAAACCTGTTGCCACCGGTGCTGCGCGAGAACCACCCATCAGCAAGTGTGCTTCGGCGCGACCGCGTTCGATATAACCCAGCACCCGCTTCATCTGTAGCTCATCAACCAGCGCGCCCATGCTTGTATCCGGATCCAGCGGATTGCCGGCTTTAAAATTAGCGGTGGCCTGCTGCAGATAATCTAAAAATTTCTCCTTCAAATCACGATGTACCAATACCCGTGAACCGGCGCTGCATACCTGTCCTGCGTTAGCGAAAATACCGTAGGCCGCGGCGCTTGCGGCGCGTTGCAAATCCGGGCAGTCTTTTAAAATGATATTCGGTGATTTACCGCCCAACTCCAGCCACACGCGTTTCAGATTCGAATCGGCCGCGTTGCGCATAATCTTGCGACCTGTGCCACCCGAGCCGGTGAAGGCCAGGCAGTCGACATCGTTATGCAGGCTGAGTATATTGCCAACCTCACCGGCACCCGGTAACACCTGGAAGACCCCATTGGGTAGGCCGGCCAGCTGCGCCAGTTGCGCTGCTTTTAAAATAGACAGCGGTGATTTTTCGGAAGGTTTGATAATCACGCTGTTGCCTGCTGCCAGTGCTGGCGCGAATTTCCACGCCGCCATCAGCAAGGGATAATTCCACGGCACTATCGCTGCGACCACGCCTATCGGTTCACGTGTCACCATGCCAAGAAAATTCGGATCGGTCGGAATGACCTCGCCGCTGATTTTATCGATGGCTTCGGCAAACCACTCCAGACAATAAATCACACAGGGAATATCGCCGGTAGTTGTGTCGGTAATGGTTTTACCGGCATCAATGCTGTCGAGCAGCGCCAGTTCGTCACTATGCTCGCGCATTAATTGCGCCCAGCGCAGTAATACGGTTTTACGTTCGCGCGGACTGATCTGTGACCACACACCGCTGTTGAAACTTTGTCGTGCCGCGCCGACTGCGCGTTCGACATCGGGGCTTTGGGAATTGGCGACATTAGCCAAATGCCGGCCGTCTATCGGGCTGATGCAGGCGAAGGTATTGCCGTTGCAGGCGTCGGTAAATTCGCCATCGATAAACGCGCGGCTTTCGATAGCCAGCGCGTCTGCCATGTCTTGCCATTTTTTCAGAGACATTTGATACTCCGCGAAATAATTGTGAGATGGTGGTGTTCGTAGGTTGGGCTACGCTTCACCAGCCCAACAATGGTTGATGAAGCGCCACAGTTTCTTATAAATTGATTCGACAAATAATGCGTGTTTTCGTTTTTTTTGCGTTGAGTGTTGGGCTGGTGAAGCGTAGCCCAACCTACGAACTACAAACCTACAAACCTACGAAGCCACGTATATTTATACGAGTTCAATTCCCAACTCATGCTGAATATCATGCATGGTTCGGATAATGCTCTCCTTCAAAATATCCACCATGCTGTCAATTTGTTCTTTGCTGATAATCAGCGGTGGCGAAAACACGCATTTGTTAACGATAGGGCGCACCATCAATCCGAGTTCATGACAGTGATTGTCAATGCGCGCACCCAGATTGGTATCGAATTCCAGCGATGCCTCACCTAACCCGCCCACCGTGCATTCCACACAGCCTACCAGCCCCATACCGCGCACGTCAGCCACCAGCGGAATCTCACGCAACTCCTGCATGCGCTTCTGGAAGTAAGGGCCTATATCACGCACATGCTGCAGAATATTTTCCCGTTCGATAATCTCGATACTTTTTAACGCAGCGGCGCTGCAAACCGGATGGCCGGAATAGGTATAGCCGTGGCCGAACGTCGATCCTTTGGCGTTCTTGCCGGAGATTTCCGAAAAAAGCCGATCCGATACCAGACACGCACCCATAGGCAGATAACCGGAGGTCAATCCTTTGGCGCAGGTAATCATGTCGGGCTCAATCCCGAATACCTCTTTGGATGCAAAGAAATGACCGAGACGGCCAAAAGCGGTCACGACTTCATCGGCAATAAACAGCACATCGTATTTGCGGCAGAGCTCCCAACAGCGGCGGATATAACCATCGGGTGGAACGATCACGCCGCCCGATGCCTGAATCGGCTCGGCAATAAATGCACCGACGTTTTCTGCACCCAGACTCAGAATTTTTTGCTCCAGCTCATTGACCTTTTCATCGCAAAACGCTTCGATACTCATGCCTTTCGCACGTTTGGACGGATTCACCGAAGACAGAAAATGCGCAGTCGGCGAGGCCACATCAAACCAGTTTTTATCGCGATCTTTGCCGGTGACCAAAGCGCACAGATAGGTGCTGCCGTGATAAGCATCAGCCCGTGAAATAATGTGTTTTTTATTCGGACGCCCTTTGACGTTATTGTAAAAATGCACCATGCGCAGTGCCGTATCCACCGCGGTTGAACCGCAGGTGGTCAGGAACACATGATTCAAATCGCCGGGCGCCAGTTCAGCCAGTTTCGCCGCCAGTCTGGCAGTAGGAGAACTGGTCAGTGCAAACGGATTCATATACGGCATAGCCAGTGCCTGATCAGAAATCGCCTTGGCCATTTCTTCGCGCCCATAGCCGATCTGCATGCACCACATGCCACCGGGACCATCGATCAGACGCCGGTCCTGTTCGTCATAGACGTATATGCCTTCCGCACGGGTAATGACGGTACGCACGGCAGTGCCGGCATCATTCATTCCTTCCCAGGGATGAAACCAGTTGGTTTTGTCATCGGACTGAATCTGCTTGATGTTTTGTTCCATGTTATTTTGTGTTATGTTCATAGTGCTCCCTTTGATTGATCGGCCATGGTCCGGATTCAAACCGGACTCAAGGCGTTTTTAATGTCCTGATCACGCTGTCGCATGCGCTTTTGCATGAAGCTGTTATTGACCACCACGACTATGCTGACCACGACGATGAAGATGGTTCCCAGTGCATGAATTTCCGGATTCAGTCCCAGGCGAACCCGTGAAAATATCACCAGCGGTAAAACGGTAGACCCCGGTCCGGACAGGAAGGCCGACATCACTACGTTGTCGAGTGAGATCGTAAAGGACAGCAGCCAGCCGGACACCAGTGCCTGCGAAATCATCGGCAGGGTAATATCGACAAACACCTTAATTGGCGTTGCACCCAGATCCTGCGCCGCTTCGGCCAGCGCCGGATTCATGCCGGCCAAACGTGCCTGCACCGTAATCGCCACATACGATACGCACAACATCACATGCCCAACCAGTATCGTAAAAATACCGCGCCCGCTAGGCCAGCCGGTCCATTTCTGTAACGCGACAAACAACAGTAACAAGGACATCGCCTGTATCACTTCAGGCAATACCAGCGGTGCATTGACCATGCCGGTGAACAGCGTTTTGCCGCTGAAACGGCGGTAGCGCGCCAGCACAAACCCTATCCAGGTACCGATAAAGACAGATACACATGCAGCACCAACCGCAATCCGCAGGCTGAGCCAGGCAGCCTGCGTCAGTTCGGTATCGTCTGCCAGTGCCGCGTACCACTTCAGCGAAAATCCGCTCCAGACCGTTACCAGTTTTGATTCATTGAATGAATACACCACGATGGATAAAATCGGCAGATACAAAAACAGGAAGGTGAACGTTAAGAACACGCGCGACATCGTGCGATTCGGTTTCATACCGCGCCCTCCTCAATCGACTTCGACTGCATGTGCTGGAACAGCGCAATCGGCACCAGCAACAGCATGACCATAATGGCGGTAGCGGCAGACGCCACCGGCCAGTCCATGTTATTGAAAAAGTCGTCCCACATCAGTCGTCCGACCATCAGATTGTCGGCGCCGCCCAAAATTTCCGGGATCACATATTCACCGACAGATGGAATAAACACCAGCAGCGAACCGGCGATGATGCCGCGCATCGACATTGGAATCGTAATCGTGACAAACGCTTTCCAGGGACGCGCACCCAGATCGTGCGCGGCTTCCAGCAAGGTGTAATCCATGCGCACCAGATGCGCATACAAGGGCAGGATCAGATACGGCAAATACGAATACACCATGCCTATATATACCGCGGTGTTGGTATGAAACAGTCGCAGGGGTTCATGAATAACATGCGCCCACAGCAGAAAATTATTTAACAGTCCCTGATCTTTCAGTATGCCTATCCATGCATATACGCGGATCAGATAGGAAGTCCAGAACGGCAGCATGATCGCCATCAATAACACGTTGCGGGTTTCCGGTTTGGATCTGGCGATGAAATACGCGGCAGGGTAGCCGATCAACAAACAGATTACCGTCGTGATCGCGGCAACCTGCAGTGAGCACAGATACGCATCGAAGTACATCTCGTCGGTTAGCACATTGACGTAATGCTCGAAATTAAATTTCAGCGACAGCGCGCCGTCCGCCCATTGCAGCATCTCGGTATACGGAGGAATGCCCAGACGCGGATCGACCACGCTGATTTGCATGACCACAAAAAATGGGATCATGAAAAAAACCAGCAGGAAAATAAACGGTGCCGCAATCGCGACGGTGCGTCCCTTGGGCACCCACTTTAAATAGAACGGGACCGATGCGTTCGTCTTCATTGTGCCAACACCACGCCGCTATCCAGATCCCAGCTCAGCCAGACTGCATCGTCATAGTGCGGCACGGATTCCAGTTGACCAAGTACTTGACGCGAGACATTCACTTCGATCATCTTGCCCGAAGTACAGCGTATATAAAACAGGGTATAGCTGCCCATGTAGGCGATTTGTTCCAGCACGCCGTGGGTGCAATTGCTGTCGGCTTGCGGTTTCTGAGTATGTAATCTGATGCGCTCAGGCCGGATCGATATCGTAATCGGCGCGCCCTTGGGTAAATTGTTGGGATGACGGGTTTGCAGCGGTGTATCCAGATACGGGCAAATAACCAGATCCGAATCGTCGTCAGATAACTCGCCTTCAAACATATTGGTGGAACCGATAAACTCGGCGGAAAACCGGCTGTTCGGAAATTCATAGACATCATTCGGCGTGCCGATCTGCGCAATCTTCCCGGCGCTCATGACCGCAATTCGATCTGCCATGGTCATCGCTTCTTCCTGATCGTGCGTCACCATCATGCAGGTGACGCCGACCTTGTACAGAATATTGCCCAGCTCGAATTGCGTTTTCTGACGTATTTTTTTATCCAGCGCCGACATCGGTTCATCCAGCAGCAGCAATTTGGGACGCTTCACCAGACTGCGCGCCAGCGCCACGCGCTGCTGCTGCCCGCCAGATAATTGGTGCGGCTGGCGTTTGGCGTAATCCTGCATTTGCACCAGTTCCAACGCAGATTGCACCCGTTCCTTGATTTCCTGTTTGGGCACCGATTCCTGTTTCAGACCGTAAGCAACATTGCCCTCCACCGTCATATGTGGAAACAGCGCGTACGATTGAAACATCATATTGACCGGGCGGTGATACGGCGGCATGGAAGCCAGATCGATCCCATCGATCAGGATGCGTCCGGAAGTCAGCGTTTCCAGTCCGGCCATCATTCTGAGCAAGGTCGATTTGCCGCAACCCGAGCTGCCCAATAAGCCGAACACCTCGTTTTTGGCGATGTTGAGACTGACGTGATCCACCGCAGTGGAGCTGCCGAATTTCTTGACGACGTCGATGATCTGTATAAAATTCGGATCGCCGGTGCAGGATGCTGATTTTTGTATTTTGCTGGGTGTCATGTTGATCATAGAGTGGCTGGTTATAATCCGTAGGTTGGGCTAGGCTTTGCAGGTTGAGTTAGGCTGTGTAGGTTGGGCTAGACTCCGTAGGTTGGGCTACGCTTCATCAGCCCAACACTCAACGTAACAATAAATGAAACCCCATGCCATTTTCCCGACTAATTTATACAAAGAGTGTTGGTTTATCAGGAAATGTTGGGCTGATGAAGCGTAGCCCAACCTACGGAGCGTAGCCCAACCTACGAGCGTAATCCAACCTACGTTGTGGTTAGTTGATAATGCCATCCAATCCACGTTTAAATAAACTGCGCGCAATAATCAGACGCTGGATTTCGCTGGTACCTTCCCAGATCCGATCAACCCGCAATTCACGGAAGAACCGCTCGGCCGGATGACTACGCATATACCCGCGTCCACCAAAAATTTGCACGGCGCGATCGACCACCCGATTCGCCATTTCCGAGGCATACAGTTTCGCCATCGAACAATGCGCATGCACCACCGCCAGATCTGCACCGCGGTCCTGCAATGCTGCCGCTTCATACGTCATCAATCTTGCCGCCCAGAGTTCAGTCATGCTGTCAGCCAGCATGGCCTGGATCATTTGATATTCAGAAATCGGCTGACCTGACACGATACGGTTTTGCGCAAACTCGCTCGCCATTTCGATCAAGCGTGCCGCAGCACCACAACAACGTGCAGCTATCATCAAGCGTTCACGACGGAACCAGCTTTTGGTAAAGCCCATGCCATCACCTTCCGAACCGATACGATTGGCAGTCGGGACACGTACTTCGGTAAATTGATAGGTAGGGTGATGAGACGCAAAAGTGTGACCAAACAATGGATTGGCGGTCATTTCTACACCGGGTGTATCGATATCGATAAAGAACAACGCATGGTTACGTGAGCCGGAATCGTCCACAACGACGGCTTGCAGAATAAAGAAGTCAGCCTTGTTAGCACTGGTCACAAACCATTTTTCACCATTGATGACATAGCTGTCGCCATCGCGTCTTGCCGTAGTTTGCAATTCGCTGGGATCGGAGCCCGATTCGGCTTCGGTAATGGCATAACATTCGCAGCGTGTGCCATCCATTAACGGGTTGATGTATTTTTCAATTTGCGCTGGCGTGCATGCTTCGAACATCCAGGAGTGCGCTTCCGACATGCACCAGCACAAGGCGTTGGTGACACGCCCCATTTGTTCCCACACCACGACCTGATCCAGTATCGGCAGCTGCAATCCTCCATGGGATTTAGGCACATCCATTTTGGTAAAGCCCAACGCGATCGCCATCGCTTTATGACGCGCGGTCACGTCGGCAGGAATTTTCCCCTCGTTCATTTCCGCAGTTTCTTCCCAGGGTATCAGTTCGCTGTCGGTATATTCACGCGATTTACGTTGCCACTCGAGAGTGCTTGCCGAGAGGGGATAGGCCATGTTTTGTCTCCTTGTTGGTGCCGGTTGATGTGTCAAATTCTTGGAAAATCCGAATCAAATTCGCAGTGTGCAAGTTTTGTAGTTGAATGATCATACAATAAAAAAATTAGCAAAACAAGCGCTTGTTGTAACGTGGTTTTTTCGCACTTCTGCGGCATCTCATGCACAAAAAGTCGCCTATGCCCTGTGTAAATTCAGCAAAAATGTGGTTTTTTTCAGAAAATAGTCAAAATATTTTGAAAATAATTCGCTTATTGAACGTTTGTCCTATTGCGTTATTGAACCAATGTATAATAATATCCATTCATCAAACCAACGCTGAGTAATGAATTACACACAGCGTTTGGTCCACTAATCCGGATAGCCAAGATAAGAATGATAGTCCGGCTTATTCATTATGGAATCAACCTTGGAGTCAAGATGGCAGGCAAGTCATATGATGCAATCGTAATCGGTGCAGGGCATAACGGACTGGTAAGCGCGTCGTATATGGCGCGTGCGGGTCTGGATGTACTGGTACTGGAGAAAAATGGCTATGTGGGTGGCGCGGCGGTCAGTCGCGAAATGCACAAGGACTTTACTTATTCAAGTTGTTCTTATGTGTGCAGTCTGCTGCGTCCTGAAATTATTCGCGGTCTGGAACTGCCTAAATTCGGTTTGCAGATTATTCCGTACGAAGGTGGTTGCACCATGATGCGCGACGGGAATCATCTGGCCAACTACACCAATCACGATGCGCTGCGTCGTGAAATCGCGCGCCATTCCAAGCGTGACGCTGAGGCCTACGACCGTTATTCACGCGACGTAATGCGTCAATGCAAATTCATCAAGCCTTTGCTGATGCGCGCACCGCCAGATCCGACTTCCTTTTTACCACGCGACATCAACGAACTGTTATTTCTCGGCCAGCGTTTCCATAACATGGGCGAATCGAGGATGTACGACACGATCCGTTTCTGGACCATGAGCGCGGCAGATTTTCTGGATGAATATTTTGAAAGCGAAGTGGTCAAAGCACACTTTGCCGGCAGCTCTATCATCGGTACTGCATTGGGTCCACGCTCACCCGGCACGGCGTATGTCTTGTTGCATCACTATATGGGCGATATTGACGATGCGGTCGGTGCATGGGGATTTGCACGCGGCGGCATGGGGGCAGTGACCAAAGCCATGAGCGCATCATTATTGGCATCCGGTGGCGAGATCAGAACCGATGCCGATGTATCGCAGGTTATCGTCAAACACGGTAAAGCATGCGGTGTGGCGTTGGCATCCGGCGAAGAAATCATGGCGAAGACCGTGGTGTCGAATATGGATGTGAAGCGCACCTTCCTGAAAACAGTCGAAGCCAAGGAGTTGGCACCGGAATTTTTGCATGCCGTGAAAAATTTCAAAATTCGCGGCTCGTCCGGCAAATTGAATATCGCGCTGGATGGCATACCGCATTTTCCCGCCATCCCTAAAGACTCACCCTGCATCAAAGGCGATTTGCATGTGACCGATACCATCGACATGGTCGAACGCGCTTACGATGACTGGAAAGCCGGACGCTGGTCGGCCTCACCGTATATCGATATGTTGATGCCGTCGCTGATCGACCCGACCATGGCGCCGGACGGCAAACACTATATGTCGGTGTTCGTGCAATACGCACCTTACAAACTGGCAGACGGCGAATGGAACGCCGAGAAACGCCAGGCGTTCGGCGATACGGTAATCAACACCATCGCCAGACAAAGCCCGAATTTCAAAGACCTGATTTTGCATGCCGAGATCAGAACGCCTAAAGATATTGAAGATGAAGTCGGCCTGACCGAAGGAAATATTTTCCAGGGCGAGTTGACCATGGATCAGCTGATGTTTAATCGCCCGATCCCCGGCTACGCGCAATATCGCTCACCAATTAAAGGACTGTATATGTGCGGATCGAGTACGCATCCGGGCGGTGGCGTGATGGGCGCGCCGGGCGCCAACGCAGCGTCGACCATTTTGGGCGATCTGGGGAGGACGCAACAATGAGCACGCCTATCAACGCCAAAATTTTTGATTGCATCGTAATCGGCGCGGGCCATAACGGACTGACCAGTGCTGCCTACCTGGCCAAAGCCGGCAAGTCGGTACTGGTACTGGAAGCGCAGCATCAGGTCGGCGGCGCTGCTGCAACCCGCAGCTTTGCCCCAGGCTTTTCCGTATCGTCCTGCGCACATTTGCTGCATGGTCTGCCTGAAAAACTAATCGCAGAACTGGATTTGCATAAGCATGGTCTGCAATTTGCTGCCGAATCGCTGCCCACCTACTCATTGTGCGCAGAGGGTAATCCGGTACGTCTTCTCAACGGTGCGGCACATGGCAATCAGCTCAGCGAAAAAGATAAGGCAGCGTATGCCGCGTTCATAAAAAAAATGAACAAATTTGCAGCTGTGATGTTGCATATTCTGAATATGGTGCCGCCTCGTCTGTCTTTGGAAGAATGGAGTGAGCGCATCAATATGTTGACCGTGGGCTGGAAGGTGCGCAGCTTGGGCAAGCGCAATATGCGTGAATTTTTGCGCATTATCGGCATGAATATGTATGACCTGTTGACCGAGCATTTCGACAATGAATTGTTGCGCGGGGCCATCGGCATGGATGCGGCGCTCGGTGCGGAGCATGGTCCACGTTCGCCAGGCACGGTGTTGAATTACTTGTACAGACTGGCTGGCGAAGTGGCTGCGGGCAAGAAGGGTACAGCGCAACCAAAAGGCGGCATGAGCAATCTGAGTAATGCGCTTGCCAACGCCGTCAAAGCGGCAGGCGGAGAAATTCGCACCAACACCAGAGTGGAACGTATTGCGGTAACCGATGACCGGGTCAGCGGAGTGGTGCTGGCATCCGGTGAAACCATCACAGCCGGTGCAGTGCTGTCAAACGCCGATCCGGAAACCACGTTGCTGAAATTGTTGGGCGCAGCGCATCTGGATACCGGCTTTGTGCGCAAGGTACATCATGTGCGCAATCACGGCAAGGCGGCCAAGCTGCATATCGCCTTGTCCGGCAAACCTGAATTTAAAGGATTTAAGGCGGATGCAGTGCCTGGACGCTTGATTGTTTCACCTTCGATAGATTATCTGGAGCTGTCGTTTAATCCCAGCAAATATCGTGAAGTACCGCGCGAGCCGTCCATGGAAATTTCGATTCCGACGCTGTCCGATCCGACGCTGGCGCCTAATGGAAAACATATCCTGTCAGCCATCGTGCAATTTGTCCCCTACGATTTGGGCGCAGATCCGACCGCGGCACGTGCAGCGTTGACAGAAAATATTATCAGCACACTGGAACGTTATGCGCCGGCGATCCGCAGTCAGATCATTGCGCTCGAATTGTTGACACCACGCGATCTGGAAGCCGAATTCGGCATGAGTGGCGGGCACTGGCATCACGCCGCGTTAAGTTTCGACCAGTTCTTCTTTACCCGTCCGGTGCCCGGCGCGGCGCAGTTTGAAACACCGCTAGCCGGCCTGTATTTATGCGGCGCAGGCGCGCACCCAGGTGGTGGTGTGATGGGTATTGCGGGACGCAATGCGGCCAAAAAATTATTAAGCGGAGGCAGGTATGTACGTAAATGAGATGGAAGAAAATGAGACGGTGGTGCATGAACTTCGGCAAATAGATCTGACTCCGTCACATTACAAACGGCCGTTAATCAGCAGTCCATTTTTTCCACGGCAACGCGAGTTTGTTGAAACCGACACGTATATTCCGTGGAGCGGTTATAGCAGCGTCGATGTATTTTCATCGGTCGAGCAGGAGTACTTCACGATCCGTAATGCCGCATCGGTATTCGATTTGACACCGATGGTGAAATATAGCGTTCGTGGTCCGGATGCAGAAAAATATCTGGACCGGTTAGTTACCCGCGATGTGAAAAAGATCAAACCCAATCGTGTGGCGTATACCGTGTGGTGCAACGACGCAGGACATGTGATCGATGACGGTACGATATTTCGTTTGTCGGCGACAGAGTTTCGCGTCTGCACGGCAGAACGTCAGCTGGACTGGTTTTTATACTCCGCCATCGGCTTTAATGTAGACGTTGCGGAGGTCACGCAAGATATCGCTGCGCTGGCCTTGCAGGGCCCAACCTCTTGTCTGGTTTTGAGGATGTTGGGCTTGCAGGGTGTGGAATTATTGAAGCCGTTTGATATCGGTCATTTTACTTTGCATGGTTATCCGCTGATGGTGTCGCGTACCGGTTTCACCGGGGATCTGGGTTATGAATTATGGATGGCCCCGGAAAACGCGATCGCCTTTTGGGATGCGTTGATGATAGCCGGCGAAGGGCGCGGCATACGTCCTATCGGTTATCAGGCGTTGGAAATGGCAAGGATAGAAGCGGGCTTTATTTTGCCGAATGTGGAATTCGTGTCGGCAGAACACACGATACGGCTGAATCGTGATCGCTCACCGTTCGAGCTGGGACTGGATTGGCTGGTTGATCTGAAAAAAGGCCACTTCAATGGTCGACGTGCTCTGCTGGCCGAAAAAGAGAAAGGCTCGCGCCAGCGTCTGGTCGGGATAGAAATCGAAGGGAATAAGCCGGCGCACCACGCATTGATTTACAGCTCGGCCGATGCAGAAAAGCAGATAGGTGCAGTCACGTCGGCATTATGGTCGCCAACCTGCAAACGGAATATTGCCTTGGCAATGCTGGACGCACCGTATTTTGATGGCAAGGCCGAGATGTGGGCGGAGATTTATTTGCATCGCGAACTGGTTTGGGAGCGCCGTATGTGCAAATGCAAGATAGTTGAACGTCCGTTTTTTGCGCCGGAACGTCGTCGTCAGACGCCGGCGCCGGACAGGTAAGCTGTTACAAAAGGTGGGTACGCATTGTAGGTTGGGCTACGCCTCATCAGCCCAACAATGGTTAGTAAAGCGAGGATGTTTTTATAAATTGATTCGACAAACGACACAGGTTTTTATTTGGACGTGGAGTGTTGGGCTGGTGAAGCGTAGCCCAACCTACGGGGCATAGCCCGACCTACGATAGGCGTAGCCCAACCTCCGAAATGACGGTGCACGTGGTGTGAATTATGCAGTTGATTTAACGTAGTTGTAGTAGCGTAGCGTAAGTCCGGTTGTGATCTATTTTTCATGGCAACTCTCTTTGGGTCGCCGTGTTGGAATCAAAAAGAGCGTAAGCCCAATCAATCCAGGAGATGATTTACAAATGAAAAATCAGAAAAAAATAGCTGTGAGCTGCACAATCGCGGCAGCGTCTACATTGTTTGCACTATCAACGATGGCACAGCAAGTAGCATCGACCTTGCCTGCTGCAAGTCCTGCACCGCAAGACACTACGGCCAGTGACGACGCCGACACCGCCAAGACTGGAAAAAGCCAGCTCACCAACGGTATACAAACCGTAGTCGTGACTGCGCAAAAGCGCAAGGAAGATCCCAATAAAATCGCCATGAGTATTTCAGCGATTTCTGGCGACGATCTGCAGGAGCAGCACGTCTCCGACTTTACCGACCTGACCCGATCAGTTCCGAATATTTCCTTCTCGGGAAATAACGGTGCCGGCCCCGGCCTGGAAAATATCGAAATGCGCGGCGTAAGTTCTTCCGCCGGTGCATCGACGGTAGGCGTGTATATGGACGATACCTCAGTTACGGTGGGCAACGTGTACAGCATGGGAACGGTGGAGCCGAAATTTTTCGATCTGGACCGGGTGGAAGTATTGCGCGGTCCGCAGGGCACCTTGTACGGTTCAAGCTCGATGGGCGGCACAATTAAATTCATCGCCAATCAACCCGACTTGAAACAATATTCAGCCGACACCTTTGCCGAATACTCGAACACCAAAGGCGCGGGATCAAATACTTCCGGTTCTGTGGTCGGGAATATTCCTCTGATTACCGATGAACTGGCGCTGCGCATCGGCGTGCAGGCCAACCGCGATGCCGGATTTATCAATCAGGTCGACGCCAACGGCAATGTCATCGCCAACGGCATTAACTCCATGAACGACCAGGAAGTGCGTCTGGCGTTGAAATGGAAACCCAGCAAAAATCTGACCTTGTTGCCGACGATTTACTATCAGGTGGTCAACAGCAGCGGCAACAGCGCCTTTGATATCGCCACCTTGCCGGCCTACGATTCCAGCATCATCGTGCGCGAACCCAGCACCGACAAATTATTGATCCCGACCATGACGGTCAACTACGATATGGATGACGCGACGCTGACTTCGGTATCGAGTTATTTCCAGCGTAAATTTGATCGCACTCTGGACGGTAAAAATTATGTGACCGGCCCACTGGCCAGCCCGGTCAATTGCGAAATTCTGACCGCTGCCTGCGGTGGTAATGCTCCTGACGGTTTGCCTGCCGCGATCATGGCGCTGCCTGCGCCTTCGCAACTGAATAGTCAGGTTGAACAGTTTTCTCAGGAAGTGCGGATGGCGTCGAAAGCCTATGATCAGAGCGTATCACCCTGGACCTGGGTAGGCGGTCTGTATTTCGCGAATCAACGTACCAGCATTACTGAAAACGATCCGGTGATAGGCATCAACGCTACGTTTGCCGCGTTCGGTGTCAGCCCATCCGACCCGACCGTGTTATACAACGCTTACCCCAACCCGTTTCCAAACGACGACACCTATTATGGCAACGAGCAGTTGCGCGAGCAGCAAACCGCGATGTTCGGTGAAGCGAATTACTATTTCACGCCGACCTTGCATGCGACAGTTGGTTTGCGTTATCTGGTAGCGACCGACAGTATTCAGCAGACCAACGGTTTGTATTCAGCCGGGTTTGGATCGAATACCTATCAGACCATTTCAAATTCCACCAACACCACCGCATCGACACCGAAGTTCGCGCTGACCTGGGAAATGACGCCGACTGAAACCGTCTATGCCAGTGCTGCGAAAGGTTTTCGTCTGGGTGGTGGTAACGAGTATGTTCCACCTGCATTGTGCGCGGCAGATCTGGGTGCGCTCGGCCTGACCGCCGCACCATTGACTTATGCGCAGGACAGCTTGTGGAGTTATGAGGTGGGGATCAAGTCACGCTTTATGGAGAACACCGTTTCAGTGAATGCCGACGTGTTTTATCTGAACTGGAAGAACTTGCAGCAGTACGTCAATTTGCCTGACTGCGGTTACGAGTACAACACCAACGTAGGTAATGCGACCAGCGCCGGTGCCGAGCTTGAAGTGAAATACAAACCGGTACGCGAACTGTTGCTGGGTGTCGCAGCAGGTTATACCCGCGCCGTATTGTCGGATAGTGACGGTTATCTGAAGGACGGTATCGTCGGCGCGGTAGAAGGCGCGCCGATAGAAGGTGTACCAAAATTCAACGCGCAGCTGACTGCCAAATATAACTTTGTCGTGATGGAGGATAAATCGGCCTATGTATTGGGTGCCATGCATTGGATAGGCAGCAGCCACGGCGAACTGGATCCAACCGATCCCGATTACCTGCGTCCTTCTTACCATACGCTGGATTTAAGCGCGGGGATATCGTTTGAGTCCATCGACGTCAGCATCTTTGTGAAGAACGCGCTGGATGATGACACGATAATTCAACATCCCAGCGTGAATGACACCAGTGAAGGTTATCGGGTCAATCCGCGCACTATCGGGATGAATATCGCTGCAAGGTTTTGAGAAGGCGCGACTTGTAGCAATGTAAATTCGCAGGAAGCTCTTATTGATGCGGAAACTCATTTTGAGCTTCCGCATTTTTTTAAAGTGGACTTGATTGATGCTCTCAATAAGAGTAATGTCAACTCGATTAATGTCATGGCAACGAATGATTAGAAATATTGCGTCGCAAATGCAGAATGAAATGCGTGTATAGACAGACCGATAAAATGATGAGTACATGTAGCAGCTAAACAAAAGGATATTTTATGATGACCGTTGTAATTGAACATGTCGCATTGAATGAACTGCCTGACGCCTGGCGCGCGCACTTGTCTGACGCTACTAGCTCGCGCGTTACAATACGAATCGAAGAAGAACCTGAAACTATAACTGCTGTTCCTGCTAGTGATAACCCTTTGTTTGGACTGTGGCATGATCGCGAAGATTTAAACGACGTCGCTGAGTATGCGCGGCAATTGCGCGCACCTCGTCAGCAGGACAAAGGTTGATGCATGTTGATTGACACCGATGTCTTGATTTGGATGACGCGTGGTCATACCGGTGCTGCAGCGCGTTTGCAATCTTTGCTGCCCTGGACTATTTCGGCGGTCACATATATGGAACTGGCCCAAGGATGTCGTAGCAAACAGGAGTTGGCGCAAATCCAAAAGGGCCTGGCGTTGAGCCGAACCACGATTTTTCCGATTAGCTCCGCCATTTCTGATCGCGCTATCGAGCTCATCAATTCTTATGCGTTGTCACATAGTATGCGGCTCGGTGATGCGTTAATCGCGGCCACTGCAATGGAACATGGTTTGGCTGTATTAACAGCGAATGCGAAACATTTCAGCGCCATTCCTGAATTGGCAATTGAAATATTTGTTCCTTCCCGATAACCGACGAAGGCAGATATCGCGACTTCAAAGTAAGGAGTATCTGCCGATATCGGTTCAGTTGGGCAGCCGCCGACATTCCGATAGTCAGTCCAGCGCTGCGTGGATGTCTGCAGTGATCTCATACGAACGCAGACGGGCAGAATGATCGAATATCTGTGACGTGATCATTAATTCATCTGCGCCTGTAAGTTCAATGAACGCGGTCAATTCACGCAATACCGTTGCGCGCGACCCGATTGCGGCGCATGACAGGATACTATCCAGAAGGTTTCGCTCCTGCGGGCCGATGCTACTTAAATAGCCATCCATCGGCGGTGGCAGACGCGACGGACGGCCACTGCGCAGATTGACGAATGCCTGTTGCATCGATGTCGCGCGAAATTGCGCTTCCTCGTCCGTGTCTGCGGCAAAGACATTAAAGCCGAGCATCACATAGGGCTTGGCCAGGTGCGCCGATGGTCGGAAGGTGGCCCGATACAACTCAACCGCCTGCATCATTTGCGCCGGTGCAAAATGGGATGCGAACGCATACGGCAGGCCCAGCTCGGCAGCCAGTTGCGCGCCAAACAGACTCGATCCCAGTATCCATACCGGCACATTCAGTCCAGCACCGGGAATGGCACGCACCGCTCGCGTTTGTCCAGATCCAAAGTAGTCCATCAGTTCGACGACGTCCTGCGGAAACTGGTCGACGTCTGACGAGAGCGTTCGCCGCAATGCGCGCGCCGTAATCTGGTCCGAACCCGGCGCCCGCCCAAGTCCCAGGTCGATACGACCAGGAAAGAGCGATTCCAATGTCCCGAACTGTTCAGCAATCACCAGTGGCGAATGGTTAGGCAGCATAATCCCGCCGGCACCGACACGTATCGTCGATGTACCACCAGCTACATGGGCAATCAGGACGGCGGTCGCCGCGCTGGCAATGCCTGGCATGCCGTGATGTTCAGCCAGCCAGTATCGGTTGTAGCCCCAGCGTTCTCCGTGCTGCGCGAGATCCAGCGTGTTACGGAACGACTGAGCGGCATTGCTGCCTTCGGTGATGGGGGATAAGTCCAGAATGGAAAATGGGATCAAGTGCGTAACCTCGCGACGATAATCAAACAGAAAAACTTAGATGATACTCGTTCAGCCAAGATTTGTTGGTGAGGTCGGTCAGACGTCAATTTCCGCGCTGGAAGCGGATGTAGGCGTAGCGATTTACTTTAGGTGTGAAGGGCGGGGTAGTGCCCACTACGGACGGTCATCACCGTCAGCTTCGGGCAACCACAATTAGGTTTTGGCCTTCACCGCCGCCGCGCGGGCGTCCTTTAGTTGGGTCCAGTTGGGTGCATATTTCAGCGCATCGTCGTATTTGTCGAGCGCGTCTGATGGGTGGCCTTGTTTCATCAAGACATCGCCCCAGGCTTTCAAGGGGTCAGCCCAGTGCGGCCCATTCAGGTTGGCGAGCTTGAACTGTTCCGCAGCGCCATTGACATCGCCATGCGCCAACAACGTTATCCCATACGAGTAATATCCGGCTGGCATGCTGGGGGCTAGTTTGATCGCCTTGGTGTACCACTCTTTGGCACCTGCCCAGTTACCACGCAACTCCATTACATCGCCTTTGAAACGATAACAATCCACAAAGGTGGAGATGCCTACCGCTTTCATTGGGGCATCCAACGCTGCATCGGCTTTGGCGGTCTGGCCGGTTTTCTCAAAGGTCGGGGCGGCAAAGCACATGTAGGAAGGGTTGAAGGTCGAGACAGTCGGGTTCGCATATGCCACCGCCAAGACATCCCATTCCTTGGCGGCTTTGGTCAGGTCGCCGATTTCTTCGGCGAGCAGGGCCTTATCCATCGCCGCGACAGCAACATCGGGCAAGTTCCTGGCATCAACGTCTGCAGTACGAATGTATTGTTTCGCAGAAAAAATATCGTGCAGAAATGCTTGAATTAAGGCCATGTTCAGACTTGCCGCACCGCCACCACTGGCATTGATGCCGAGACCGCCATTCAATTTCATGTTCACTATATAAGCATTGTTCACGGCGGTCCAATCCTGCATGACTCCGTCGTAATTTGAATAAAATCGTTCACCCGCACGACCAGGACGACCACCGGCAACCTGCATCATTTGTTTGCCCATTCGCACGGCACCTTCTTCATCCCCCACAAGTCCCAGCGCTGCAGTAAGGTTATAGTAGCCAGCCCAATAATCGGGTTGCAGTCGCAACGATTCGAACAGCAGCGGCAATGCCTGACGTGCAGCTCCGTCATCTCCTTTAGTCAAAATGGCACCCGCCCAGTAAGTCAACATTCTGGGTTTTTCGCTGTTGTCCAGCCCATTGTAAACCTTACGGATAAAGGGAATTGCTTCGTCGGATCGGCCATTGTTGACCAGATAAAGTGTCCAATTTATTGGCTGAGATTGGCTGTATATATATTCGCCGGCCTCGCTCAGCAGCTTGTCCAAATCACCCATATCGTTGGAGAAGGTCTTGGCTGGCACGTCGTCCCCGCGCACCGTTAGCGCAAGTCCACCCTTTTTGCTTTGCACCAGATCACCGTCAATGTGCTGGTCATGGCCGAAACGTGTCTTTAGTGCAGTTTCGATCTGTCCGATCGATAGGCCGGTTTCGGGAACCTCGACCGCGATCTCGTTGGCCCAGGCACTGGACAGCGCCTTGTGAGCATTTGCATCACGCGACGCAATTTGAATTTTGGAGAGCACATCAAGCAACCCGGCGGATACGGTTTTTCCAGTAACACCAGTGTCTGCCAATGCGCGTGGGGTATCAAAAAGGTCGATCACAACACTTTTCGAATGAACTGCGTCCCACACCATTAAAATCGCAGCGAAGCCCATACCGGCGACAATCATCGTGAGGAGAACCTGAAAACTCATGCGCAAATGATCAAAAAAACGTTTGCGTTTGGCCGCATCAATGGCAAGTCGACGTTCTTCGTCAAAGTGATGAACCTGGAGTTTTATGAGCGCGCGCTGATCTCTTAAATACTCTTTCGCTTCCTTGCTTAGTTCCGGGTCAAATCGGGCAGCGTCCATCATGACGACAGTCGCCACGTCATCCGCACGCGAATTACTTTCTTCGGCCTCTCGCTCCTCTGTTTCCCCACCACCTAATACGCCTTCGATTAGTCCACCTTCTTTTTCTGCCATGGCGCTTCCCTATTTTAAGTGTGAACGATTATCAGTGATGTCCCATGGTGCGACAATAATAATGTGGGATTGTGTATGAATAATGAGCGGCGATCCAATTTAGTCATGATTTGCCAACGACCTCAGGTAAATCAGCCATGGAGTTTTAGGAAGGGGACAAATGACTTCTGTCTGTCCGCTTTGAAGAGGTCAATTCAGGAAGGTGACTGGCAGGACCGTGCCGTTTTTTGTCGTTCAAATTCTACATACCAAACATCATTTAGCATACACAAATCTCAAATTTCGAAGCGGATGGTTAGCAGCCAACTTTGAAAAAGATATGAACGAAATATCTCGCGGATGGCAGGATAATGTCCGATCAACCAGTTCCACAGCAGTAGTTGGCGAAGCGGTTTCGATAATTAGGTCCATCGCGAACGACGGGTCTGGGCAATTAATGCAAACCAGATTTAGTTGATCTGATAATTCTTTTGATGAAAAGCCTTTTCCATTCGGATGGAGAAGATTTTCAACCAATTCAACCAATTCATTACGTTCCAATTTTTTTACAGATTTAACGGAAATCATGCCGACCCGCTCCATTGGTGTGCTGTAATAAAGATAAAAAGCCTTAGATCAGAATCGTATTCCAGAGGCTGCTTTGTGCCGTTATCGACACGTCGGCATATGCCAGTGCATTGTACTAACGATCGCTACGACCAAAAGCACTATTGCGAGTATAAATACAGAACTATGGTTTGGGCGGGTTTATAATTTAATATCAGATTTTTGTTTATGATTTGATAATCAGAGTTAGAACATTTTTCAATTTGGCTTGCGTTGTCATAGCAGTGAGCTATGCTTATTTTTGGCGCTGGACGGCCCACTCTATTTACAATCATTTTCACCCAACCACACTGGAGGAACAAATGAAGCAAATCAATTTGTTTGGAAAAAAAGTCGCAATGCTTGTGCTGGTCGGTTCGTTAGCTGGTATTTCGGCCGTTTATGCGGGCGCTGCGGAAACCGAAGCACTTCCGTTTTCCAGCGACCCGGCAGTTAGTAGCGCGCAACACGAAGTGTACGATGTAGTGCATCGCTACGAAAACGCGCTTAACGCTGGGGATACGAAAACAATTCTGGATCTGTTCGCGGACGATAGCGTCGCAGAGTGGAACGATAAACGTACCTACGCAACACGCCAGCAAAAAATCGATGGTTACGATGGCCTGTTCAAGATCGCGAAATTTACAACGGTATTTTCGTATGACGCGATCAATGTCTACGGAGACGCCGCAGTGGTTCGTACACATCATCACAAAGGTGCAGCCGTCGTGGAAAATGGTAAGAAGGTAATAGACCTGAATCGCGAAGTCTTTGTGTTACATAAGGTCGGCGGCGTGTGGAAAATTGTTCTGTACACCTTCAACACCGATCCCGTGCAGGGCGAAGGCTAAAATAAAGAATTCAAATTTGGCATTGGCCATTCCAGCATTGGTTTGACAATGCAATCTGGGAGATCTAATCATGGCAAAGAAAAAAGTAGCGGACATCATCGTCGAGGTGCTTGAGCAAGCCGGAGTCAAGCGTTGTTACGGTGTAGTCGGTGACACGTTGAACCATGTTACCGACGCGATCCGCCGCAGCGAGATAGACTGGGTGCATATGCGCCACGAAGAAGCTGGCGCATTCGCCGCTGGTGCCGAGGCGTACATAACTGGCACACTGACGGCGTGTGCCGGTAGTTGCGGACCAGGCAGCCTGCACTTCATCAATGGCATTTACGAATCAAATCGCAACCGCGCTCCGCTGGTGCTGATTGCGAGTCAGGTAGCCACGAGCGAACTTGGCATCGACTTTCCGCAAGAAGTCGAATTCAAACCGCTGTACAGCCATTGCAGTGTTTTCTGCGAGATGATCATCAATCCCGGTGAAGTGCGCCGACTCGTCACGCTGGCTGCACAGACCGCTCTCAACAAACGCGGCGTCGCCGTGCTGATTGTACCCGGCGATATCTCTGCCATGGAAGTCGAAGACGGCCCCGCCTACACGGTGCATGTCCCTTCACCGGTAACGCGCCCCTCCGATACGGAACTGGATCGCATCGCCGCGCTGATTGCAAAAGGCGGAAAAATCGCGGTCTATGCCGGCGCGGGTTGTGAAACGGCCCACGATCAGGTGGTGTGTTTCTGTGACACTTTGAAGGCGCCGATGGCGCACACCTCACGCGCCAAAGACTATCTGGAACCGGACAATCCGTTCAATGTTGGCATGACCGGAGTCTTCGGATCCAAGGCAGGCTTCCACGCGGTAACCAGTTGCGATACATTGATATTGCTGGGTTGCGATTTCGCCTGGCGGCAGTTCTATCCGAAAGATGCGCGCGTAATCCAGATCGATATAGATGCGACCCACCTGGGCCGGCGTCATCCGGTCGAGATCGGCGTGGTCGGCGATATTGCTGCAACACTGGATGCGCTACAGCCACGTCTGAAAGCGCATGCGGATCGCGCTTATCTCGATCAATGCTTGAAACTGTTTGCCGAAGCATCGGCGGACCTTGAGCATCAGGCCAAACCAGGCGGCGGTGGCCTGATCCACCCGCAACAGCTGGCGTCATTGCTGAACCAGCACGCAACCGACGATGCAATCTTTGTTGCGGATGGCGGTAGCCCGATGGTCTGGTTGTTGCGTCATATCCGCGTCAATGGCAAGCGTCGCACTCTCACCAGCCTGCTGCACGGAACCATGGCCAACGCTATGCCGCAGGCGTTGGGAATTAAAAAGGCATTGCCCGATAGGCAGGTAATCTCATTGTCTGGCGACGGCGGTATTGCCATGCTGCTGGGTGATCTGCTGACAGCTGTTCAAGAGAAGATTCCAGTCAAAATCGTCGTATTCAACAACGGTACGCTAGGCTTCGTCGAATTGGAAATGAAAGTTGAAGGTATGCTCAATGCCTTCACTGATTTGCAGAATCCCGACTTCGGCAAGCTGGCCGAGGTGATCGGATTCCGCGGCTGGACCATCGACAATAATGAGAAGCTGGAACCGGCAATACTCGAGTTTCTCGCCCATCCCGGACCGGCGCTGCTTGATGTTCACGTCAATCGCACGGAACTGGTGATGCCACCGCATATCGAACCAAGTATGGTGTTTGGTACCGTACTGTATGGTGCGAAGGCGGTGCTCAGTGGTCGGGCACATGACGTGGTCGATCTGATTGATTCGAATTTTCTTAAGTAGAATCTGCGCGGTTCGATTCTGTCACCCACAGCTATTTCGTCCAAGGGAGAAACATATGATCAAAATCATCGGTATTGCCGGCAGCCTGCGCACCGGTTCGTATAACGCTGCGCTGTTGCGTGCCGCCGCCAATCTCATGCCATCGGGTGCCACACTGGAAATAGCAACCATCAAAGGCATTCCACTGTATGACGGTGATGTTGAGGCCGAAGCAGGAATTCCGCCGGCAGTTGAATTACTGAAGGCCAAAATCGTCAGCGGCGACGGTTTGCTGATGGCGACACCTGAGTACAATAATTCAATGCCGGGCGTGTTGAAAAACGCAATCGACTGGTTGACACGCCCATCAACCGACATCGCACGAGTGTTCGGCAATCGACCGCTTGCTATCATCGGTGCGTCGCCCGGTGGATTCGGAACCATACTGTCGCAGAATGCGTGGTTACCAGTGATGCGTACACTCGGCGTGCGGCAGTGGTTTGGCGGACGCTTGATGGTCTCGCGAGCCGCTAATGTCTTTAATGAAAGCGGTGAGATGATCGACGACCAGGCCAAGGCGCAACTACAGCAGTTTTTGCACGGCTTCGTCGAATATGTAAAATCTTCTTCTCAGGATGGCTAAGAACTAAAAATTAAAACATTCCATTCCCATTCACCGTCTTCTCAGGAATCGCTTGCGTCACATCCCAATGCTCGACGATCTTGCCATGTTCTAAACGGAAGATATCAATGATGGCGACGCCGCGATCAGCAGGGCTGGGGGTCTTATGTACATGCAAGATGACGAAGTCACCATCGACGAATACTTGTTTGATCTCGCTATGCGATGTCGGAACTTTTTCCTTGAGGAAGTTGATGAACTGACGAAAACCTTCAACACCATCTGCAGCACCGGGATTGTGCTGTTTATAAGTTGGCCCTAAATATTGGCTTGCGGTGACAAAGTTTTTTTGGTTTAGTCCAGCTTCGTAGAAAGCGAGAACGGTTTGCTTATTGGCGGCTTCCAGCGAAGCGGAAGGTTGATCGACAATGGACATGGTGGTTACTCCAGAAGGTGTCGTTGAATCTGTTGATGTTGCTGCATTCGTTCCAGACATCCAAAGGCAGGTCAATAGTGCTAGCCACAGAGCTTGTTTCATTTCTATATTCCTTTGATTAATGTCCCGCCATATTAATTGCCTATAACGGGGATAATTAGTAACAGGCTGGCGTAACCGGTCAACTGCTAGAAATATTATCTTCGTTTAAAACGGAATGCCTTCGAGGCATCCCATGGCTCCGCTGGCAAAATCGCGTTTAGCTTGAACCAGGCGTTCGGGGGTGTCCATAACAAATGGGCCGTCAAATAAAAGGTCACCTTCGACCTGCGCGCCGCCCAACAATGCGACGTCAACACATTGATCCGGCGTGCGTTGCACGATCATTATCCTTCAGTCTATTGGACTATTTCTCCGCGTACCAAATGCGTATTTTTACTGGACGATTAACGGCAAACGCAGACGATCAGTTAGTCGCCTTAATGCCGCCGTCTATGCTCAATGTGCAACGTACCAGGCCAAGCCATGATGCTATTATTATAATGGCACATTTGGACTTGAACTGACTTTGCTGGATTTTCAGCGTTAAAATTTTTCCATGGCTATTATCGACAGAAGTTTTCCCACTTCAAAGGCATGGGTCTATTTGATCTGGATATTTCCAAAGAGGGTAGGTGCAGGCGCACCGCGCCGCAGTGACAAGAGCCTTGTAACGAGAGTCAATTTGACGCTTCTTCAGCCATGTAGCGACCCCTGATTCAATTCTTGAATTACAACAGATACAGAAAACAAGACAGTAGTCTATTAAATCGAATTTAGCAATTTTTCAGTTCAGTCGGTTAAACAGTTTTTATATTCAATGCCAAAGGATTTGCTTTACGCGATGCAGAAAGCAGCGTCGACGTAGTCTCTTTCAGTCGACTCGCCACCTTCGACCCGGTACAGGCAGCAGGCAGTAACGCATCAAGTTTAAAAATGCTGACAACCTTCACTAAATTTTTCGCCTGGTCTTCAAGCGACTGAGCCGCCGCTGCCGCTTCTTCTACCAGTGCGGCATTTTGTTGAGTGACATCATCCATTTGCATGATCGCCTGGTTGATCTGTTCGATGCCCGAAGTTTGCTCATTGGTCGCCTCAGTAATTTTGTTAATCATCTCGGTGACACGATTCACACTGGTCACAACGTCGCTCATGGTGATGCCAGCCTGATCAACCAGCCTGCTGCCGGATTCGACTTTTGCCACGGATTCGTTAATCAGCGATTTGATTTCTTTTGCGGCCACTGCGCTGCGCGACGCCAGATTGCGTACTTCAGTAGCGACCACGGCAAAACCGCGTCCATGCTCACCGGCGTGCGCCGCTTCTACCGCAGCATTCAGTGCCAGAATGTTGGTCTGAAAAGCAATGCTGTCGATCACGCTGATGATATCGACGATTTTTTTCGATGAATCATTGATCGAGCCCATCGTGTCTACCACTTGCGCAACCACACCGCCTCCTTTGACGGCGATATCGGAAGCGGATACAGCCAGTTGGCAGGCGTGTCTGGCATTGCTGGTATTTTGTTGTACGGCGCTGGTGAGCTCCTGCATTGAAGCCGCAGTTTCCTCCAGCGAGCAGGCCTGTTCTTCCGTGCGGCTCGATAAACTCAGGTTGCCCGATGCAATCTGGCTCGATGCCGATGCGATTGAGTCGGTGCCGGTACGTACCTGCGTGACGATGGCCTGCAGACTGTCGTTCATCTCCTTCAATGCCTGCAGAAGCAGACCGGTTTCATCGGCAGAATTGACTTCAATCTGATTGCTAAGATTTCCCGAGGCTACCGATTGCGCGATCTTAACCGCATGACTGATCGGTCTGGTGATAGAGATGGTTGCCAGCCACGCGCACAGCACAGACAGGATAACCACGGCAGAGGCAAATATCACCGTCATTTTTTCAGCAAAGCTAACCGTGTCGGCAATTGACTTCCCGGTAGAATTTGCTTCCTGGCGCGCGACCTCCAGCAAATCATTCCAACCCCTGGCAATTTTTTTATCTGCACCGGTGACGCTGTTGTCAATTTCCTCGATTGATTTTCCGGCGGCTTTCATCGCTACCGCGTTTTGCATGGCGAGTCGATAATCATCTGCGCCTTTTAAAACTTCATCTAGCGATAATTTTTCCGGGCTGGTTATGACGCCGACTTTCATGTAATTACCCACATCCGAATTGATTTCGGCAAGATCGTCCGAGAATAGTTTGTCGTAATCCTTCCCCCGTAAAACATAGTCCTTAAAGTGATGAATGGCATCACCCAATTTTGCGGTGCCATTATTGGCAAGTCGTCTCTTCTCAAGCGACACATGTGAAAATTCAACCCACTTGTCGCTCACGGCGCATAACTCTCTCCATGCTACAAAACTTAAGACTGTCGTAAACAGAATCACAACGAAAAATGACAGGCCCAAACGAGTGCCGATTTTCATATTTGACGTTTTCATAGCAGGTCACCACTTGTCAGTTGCCGACCATTCGGCATGCATTCATTCTGTATCCTGGCAATGCCGGGCGCTATGCCCTATTTAGGGCATTCTTGCGCCAAATTGAAAAATAAAATGGTTGTTTATGAATGAAATTAGCGAATAAATAATCAAGATAGGGCATTTGCAGTTGATGCAATGTGCTTCGACTGTCCGCAATTCTTTTATTGTCATCGTTGCTCAGGTTGACTTCCATATCGGTTTAGCCCATTCTTTAAAGCTATCCCAACCCAAGACCAGCATATGGCAATCCAACATCTCCCCACTTTAAATGAGTCAATTTCCTCGCTAAAAACTTTGCCGGAACTTTTTGCGTGGCGCACTGCACAAACGCCAACTGCCGAAGCGTACCGACAATTTGATGAAGCCAGCGGTCAATGGCTCAGTACAAGCTGGCAGGCCGCCAGTCAGCGCGTCGCGCAATTTACTCATGCGCTGGCCCGATTAAATCTGGAACGCGGTGCGCGGGTAGCCATACTTTTGCCCAACAGTCTGGATGCGGTTTGCATCGATCAGGCTGTGCTGGCACTGGCTTGTGTGCCGGTACCGATGCATGCACTGGATAACCCGGCCAGCATTGCGTACATCCTGCAAGACAGCGGCGCATCGATGTTGATCGCCGACAGTGATCAGCAGTGGCAGGGAATCGTACAGGCAGGGTTGGATTTGACCGCACTCAGACAGGTCGTAGTAACCCACACTAGCTTGCCTGTTACCGATGCACCCATTCCGGTGCTGCAATTGGATACATGGCTATCGTCCGCCGACACCCAGAACCATCTGCCCGATGGCCCAGCTGAATCTGATTTGGCCGCCCTGGTGTACACATCCGGAACCACCGGCAAACCCAAGGGTGTGATGCTGACACACTTAAATGTCATGTCGAACGTGAAAGCCGCCGTGCAACGCGTAGCCCCGGTTATCAGCGATGTCTTCCTTTCTTTTTTGCCGCTCTCTCATACGTTCGAGCGTACTGCCGGCTATTATTTACCTATCGCCGCCGGTGCCTGTGTCGCCTATTCGCGTTCAACCAGGCAACTGCCGCAAGACCTGTTAGCAGTGCGCCCGACCATTTTGATTTCCGTACCGCGCGTGTATGAGCGCGTCTATAGCGTCATACAAACCAGGTTGTCTTCTTCCCAAATACAGTCCGCCCTGTTTAATACTGCAATCGCAATAGGTTATCGGCGCTTTAGTCGTGAGCAGGGGCGGTTGCAGGGCGATGCATTGTTGTCCGTACTGGATGGGCTGGCCTGGTTGGTATTGCAGCCGGTGATCGCGCAAAAATTAATTGATCAATTTGGCGGAAGGTTGCGCGTAGCCGTGAGTGGTGGTGCCGCGTTGTCGAATGCGATTTCTGAGTGTTTTCTGGGGCTGGGTATTCCCATCATTCAAGGCTACGGCATGACCGAAACATCGCCGGTAGTTGCATTTAATGCGCCGGACGACAACGATCCGACTACGGTCGGACGAGCCATGTCCAACGTCGAAGTTCGCATCGGTGAAAACGCAGAACTTCAGGTGCGCGGCCCCAATGTCATGCGCGGCTACTGGAAGCGCGATGCAGATACCGCCAAAGCATTTGTCGACGGCTGGTTGCGCACCGGCGATCAGGCGGAAATTGTGGACGGACGTGTACGCATCCTGGGACGGATCAAAGAGATTATCGTTACCTCGACCGGAGAAAAGATTGCGCCGGTAGATTTGGAATTGGCGATCATGAATGATCCGGGGTTCGAGCAGGTTTATGTTTTTGGCGACAATTCACCATTTATAGGATGCGCAGTGGTGCTCAGTAAAAAATATTGGGCGGAACTGACAGGCTCGTTGAATTTGAATCCTGACGATGTCGGCAGCCTCAAGTCGGCGCAGGCAGTTGAGGCAGTCGTCAACCGGATACGCGCGCTGACGCAAAGTTTTCCTTATTATGCGCAGCCCAAAGCCGCCATTCTGTCGCTTGAGCCGTGGACCATAGAAAATTCGCTGATCACTCCTACTCTGAAGTTGAAACGGAATAATCTGGCGGCGCATTTTGCGGATGATATTCAGGCTATGTATCATCGCGCGCCTGCACCAACACAGTAACTGCGTATCGGATTTTTTGGGAATCAGAAAAACGCGGATTTTAGTCGGCTTATGTTGAAAATTAAGTCGGTATCATATTTAATGATAGCCATATCCAAATTGCCTATTTCCGCCTAGACTGCAAGTTCACTAAACTAGCATTTCACAGCAGATTTCCCTCAGTTTTGAGGCGATCGTTGTCAATCTGTAATCAGCCGCTACCCCGGCTTCCGCTATTTAAGTGATTGTTGTTTTACCCGACGGCTCTTCACTCAAATACCACTCTAAAGAATAAATTTGGATCATCTATGTCATCACCTGTCGTGCAGGAATCTGCTGGTTCCTCATTAGCTAACGTCTCGCTGGACGATAAATACACTGCAACCAATGGCAAAATTTATCTGTCCGGTGTCCAGGCGCTGGTGCGTCTACCCTTGATACAACGTCAACGCGATTTAATGGCCGGCCTGAAAACGGCCGGTTTTATTTCGGGCTATCGGGGCTCACCGCTGGGCGGTCTGGATCAAACGCTATGGAAAACCAAAAAATATCTGGAAACCCAGCATGTCAGATTCGTCCCGGGCGTCAATGAAGATCTGGCCGCTACGGCGGTTTGGGGAACCCAGCAGGTCGATCTGATCGGACCTGCCAAATATGACGGCGTGTTTGCCATGTGGTACGGCAAAGGTCCAGGCGTGGACCGCTGCGGCGATGTGTTCAAGCATATGAATCATGCCGGTACGGCAAAACATGGTGGCGTGATTCTGGTCGCCGGTGATGATCATGGTGCGTATTCTTCAACCTTGCCGCATCAGTCGGATCATATCTTTTCAGCGGCGATGATACCGATGCTCTACCCCAGCAACGTCCAGGAATATCTGGATCTGGGTTTGCATGCCTGGGCCATGTCGCGTTTTTCCGGTTGTGTGGTGGGGTTCAAGGCATTGGCTGATACGGTGGAATCCAGCGCGTCGATCGATGCTGATCCGTTCCGTTTGCAGATAAAAATTCCGGAAGATTTTGTGATGCCGGATGGCGGTTTGAATGCGCGTCTGACTACTGAAACTTTAGGTATCGAAGCGCGCAAGCAGGAAGCGCTGATGCAGGATTATAAAATTTACGCGGCACTTGCTTACGCGCGCGCCAATCAGCTCAACCGCACCACCATCGACAGCCCGCATGCCAAGCTGGGTATTATCGCGTCCGGTAAATCGTATCTCGACGTACTGGAAGCGCTGGAAGGATTGGGCATTGATGAAAAATTTGCCGATGAAATCGGTATCCGTCTTTATAAAGTTTCCATGCCCTGGCCGCTGGAACCGGATGGCGTGCGCGAATTTGCGCGTGGTCTGGATGAGATTTTAGTCGTTGAAGAAAAACGCCAGATCGTCGAATACCAACTCAAGGAACAACTCTATAACTGGCGCGACGATGTGCGTCCGCGCGTGATCGGCAAGTTCGACGAAAAGGGTGAATGGGTACATCCACGTGGCGAATGGCTGCTGACTTCCAAAGCGGATTTCTCGGTATCGCAGATTGCCCGCGTGATCGCGGCACGGATTGCACGCTTTCATACCAGTGATTTAATCAAGGCACGCCTGACATTTTTAGAAGCCAAAGATGTCGTGCTGAAAAAGACCGTCAACACACCGGCGCGTCCGGCGTATTACTGTTCCGGATGTCCACACAACACCTCGACCAAAGTGCCGGAAGGCAGTCTGGCATTGGCCGGTATCGGTTGTCACGTGATGGCAACGGCGATTTATCCCGAGCATAATAAAACCACCACCCATATGGGGGGCGAAGGTGCGCCGTGGATAGGTCAGGCTGCGTTTTCGCATCTGCCGCATGTGTTTGCCAATCTGGGCGACGGTACTTATTTCCATTCCGGCTATCTGGCGATACGCGCGTCAGTCGCGGCCAAAGTCAACATCACTTATAAAATTTTATATAACGATGCCGTTGCCATGACCGGTGGACAGCCTGTGGACGGCATTATCAGCGTGGCGATGATGGCGCAGCAAATGGCGGCTGAAGGCGTGAAACGGATCGCTCTGGTTACCGAGGACCTGGAGCGCTATGAAGACAGATCGAATCTGCCGGAAATCGTCACGCTGCACGACCGCAAAGACATGGATGCGGTGCAGCGCGAATTGCGCGAATTCATCGGTGCGTCGGTAATTATTTATGATCAGACCTGCGCTGCGGAAAAACGCCGGCGGCGTAAAAAAGGTCAATTCGCCGATCCAGACCAACGCATGTTTATCAACGACGCTGTGTGTGAAGGTTGCGGCGATTGCGGGGTGCAGTCGAATTGCACGTCGATTATGCCGCTGGCAACCGAGTTCGGGAAAAAGCGCACTATCGATCAATCGAGCTGCAATAAAGATTATTCCTGCGTTAAAGGGTTTTGCCCCAGCTTTGTGACCGTGCAAGGCGGCAAGCTGAAAAAATCCAAAGCAGGTACCGGTAAGCATGACGATTTCCCGGCATTGGCAGATCCAGTTTTGCCGGCTTGCGAAGCGCCGTATAACATTTTGTTAAACGGTATCGGCGGTACCGGCGTCATTACTATCGGTGCGTTGATCGGTATGGCCGCGCACCTGGAAGGCAAAGGCGTGTCGGTGCTGGACATGACCGGTATGTCGCAGAAGAATGGTTCGGTCACGTCACATATTCGTATCACTTCTCAGCGCGAAAAATTATATGCGCAGCGTATCGCTACCGGCGAAGCGGATCTGATATTAGGTTGCGATATTTTAACAACAGGTGCCTTTGATTCCATTTCCAAAATGCGTCCAGGTCGTACCCGTGCCATCGTCAATACCGATCAGACTCCAATCGGCACCTTTGCGCAAAATCCGGATTGGGAATTTCCTTTGGAATCGGTGGAAGCGCTGATTAAGGAGTCAGTCGACGGTAACGTTGATTTTATCGATGCGACAAAATTGGCCACGGCGTTAATGGGTGACTCGATTGCGACCAATTTGTTTATATTGGGTTACGCCTACCAGCAAGGCACCTTGCCTCTGTCAGAAGCCGCGTTGATGCGCGCGGTGGAACTGAATGGTGTGGCGATTGAATCGAACAAGAAAAGTTTTTTGTGGGGGCGTCGTGCAGCGGTTGATTTGGCGCGGGTAGAAAAAGTCGCATTACCGACTCAGCCTGTGCTGCTACATATGCCCGAGAGTCTGGACAAGATTGTGCAACGACGCGTAGCGTTATTAACTGCGTATCAGAACAGCGCCTATGCCAGGTTATATGAGAGCCTGGTGCAGCAGGTAAAACAGGCCGAAGACAAACTCGGCAAGGGAAATAAACTGACCATGGCGGTTGCCAAATATGCGTTTAAGTTGATGGCTTATAAAGACGAATACGAAGTTGCGCGTTTGTATGCCGATGGCGAGTTCATGGAAAAATTGTCAGCGCAATTTGAAGGTGATTTCAGCATTCAATTTAATCTGGCACCGCCGTTATTCTCCAAAAAGGATAGCGCAGGGCATCTGGTTAAAGCGCGTTATGGTTCCTGGGTTTTGCATGCATTTAAAGTCTTGGCCAAATTGAAATCGTTGCGCGGTACGGCGCTGGATGTGTTCGGTTATACGGCAGAGCGCAAGGCAGAGCGGCAGTTGATCGCAGATTATCGTGAGATGGTGCTGGGTTTGATTGCCAATTTAAACACGAATAATCTGGATGCTGCAGTGGCGTTGGCGAATTTGCCAGAACAGGTGCGTGGGTTTGGTCATGTGAAAGAACAGGCTATGCAGAGCTATTATGAGCAGGTTGCCAGGTTAAAAAATCGAAATAGTACTGAGGAACGTGATGCAGGTTGGGCTGAGCTTCACCAGCCCAACGCTCAACGTCAAAATAAATGAACTCACGGGTTATTTGTAGTGACGTAGGTTGGGCTACGCTTCACCAGCCCAACACTCAATGCCAAAATAATTGGAACCTGTGTTATTTGAAGAGCCGGTATATCAAAGAACTATTGGTTAGCCGGGCAATGTTGGGCTGATAAAGCGTAGCCCAACCTACGTTATTGGAAAGTTAATAATTGACAGAGTTTATTGACGTTTACGTTAACGTAATATAATTTAGGCTCTCCGTTTCGAATTCGCAGTATTTATCCGGCGACCCATCGCCAAGGAAGTGTCCCATGACTGATTTATCCATAGCCCCCAATTTGACCGAATATAAACCCGCCAATAAAGTACGCTTCGTCACGGCGGCCTCATTGTTTGACGGCCACGATGCATCGATCAACATCATGCGCCGTATCCTGATGGCGAATGGCGCCGAGGTCATCCATCTGGGACATAACCGCTCGGTGGATGAAGTGGTCACCGCTGCGTTGCAGGAAGATGCGCAAGGTATCGCGATTTCCAGCTACCAGGGCGGGCATGTGGAATATTTCAAATACATGATAGATCTGCTGCGCGCGCGCGGCGGTGCGCATATCAAGGTCTTTGGCGGCGGCGGCGGTGTGATCGTACCGGATGAAATCGCCGATCTGCATGCTTACGGCGTAACGCGGATTTTTAGCCCGGAAGACGGACAGCGCATGGGCCTGGTCGGCATGATTTTGTCGATGATACAGGCGTGCGATGTGAATCTGTCGGGCTACGCCCCAACCTCACTGGCGGCATTGCAAGAGCCAGTAGCTGCCGTTCGCCAGCGCAGTCTGGCGCAGTTAATTACCGCCTTGGAAAATGACGCAGTTGATCCGGCATTAAAGCAGGCGCTGCACAAACAGGCCGAAACCAAACGCGTGCCGGTATTGGGTATTACCGGTACCGGCGGTGCAGGTAAGTCTTCGCTGACCGATGAATTAATCCGCCGCATTCGTCTGGATCAAAACGACAGCCTCAACATTGCGCTGATTTCGATAGACCCGTCACGACGCAAATCGGGCGGCGCTTTATTGGGGGACAGGATCCGCATGAATGCCATCATGCCGTGGGGGCAGGATGCCGAACCACGCGTGTTTATGCGCTCACTCGCAACCCGCGAAGCCGGTTCCGAAATTTCACCTGCCCTGCCGGACGTGATCGCCGCCTGCAAAGTCGCGGGCTTTGATCTGATCATGGTGGAGACTTCCGGTATCGGTCAGGGAGATGCGGCGATCGTGCCGCATGTAGATACCAGCATGTATGTGATGACGCCGGAGTTTGGTGCTGCATCGCAGCTGGAAAAAATCGATATGCTGGATTTCGCTGACTTTGTCGCGATTAATAAATTCGACCGCAAAGGCGCACTGGATGCGTTGCGCGATGTATCCAAACAGGTGCAGCGCAATCACGAATTGTGGAAGCTTAAGCTGGAGCAAATGCCGGTCTATGGTACCCAGGCGTCGCGCTTTAATGATGATGGCGTTACTGCTTTGTATCAGGGACTCCACGCCAAACTGGTCTCGCAAGGATTGCCGTTACATCCCAGCAAACTGCCGGTCGTTAAAGCACGGTTTTCGAGCGGGAAAAATGTAATCGTGCCGCCGGCACGTAGTCGCTATCTGGCTGAAATCGCCGACACCGTGCGCCACTACCATCGTTTTACTGCCAAACAGGTCAACTTCGCGCGTGAAAAACAGCAGTTGCAGGCCGCTACAAAAATGTTGTTAAAAGCCGGCAGGCCGGTAGACATGAACGATCTGATTAAAGAGCGCGATGATCATCTGGATGCCAATTCAAAACAGTTGCTCAATAGCTGGCCGGATATGCTGGCGGCCTATTCCGGTGACGAATATGTCGTGAAAATCCGCGATAAAGAAATCCGTACCGGTTTGATTTTTGAAACGCTGTCCGGCACGAAAATTCGCAAGGTCGCGTTGCCCAAATTTGTCGATCATGGCGAAATACTGCGCTGGCTGATGCTGGAAAACGTGCCCGGTTCGTTCCCATTTACGGCCGGTGTGTTTGCATTCAAACGCGAAGGCGAAGATCCCACCCGGATGTTTGCCGGTGAAGGTGACCCGTTCCGCACCAATCGCCGCTTTAAGCTGGTATCGCAAGGCATGCCGGCAAAACGTCTGTCGACTGCGTTTGATTCGGTCACTTTGTACGGCGCCGATCCGGCGGTGCGTCCGGATATTTACGGCAAGGTCGGTAACTCCGGTGTATCGGTGGCGACGTTGGATGATATGAAGGTGCTGTACGACGGTTTTGATTTATGCGACCCGGCTACTTCGGTGTCGATGACCATTAACGGACCGGCTCCAACTATTCTGGCGTTCTTTATGAACACGGCGATCGATCAGCAAATGGATAAATTCCGGGTTGATAACAAGCGCGAGCCGAGCGCCGACGAAGCGGCAAAAATCAAGGCCTGGGTTTTACAAAATGTGCGTGGCACCGTGCAGGCCGATATTCTCAAAGAAGACCAGGGGCAGAATACCTGTATCTTCTCGACCGAATTTTCATTAAAGGTGATGGGCGATATTCAGGAATATTTTGTGCATCATCAGGTGCGCAATTTTTATTCGGTGTCGATCTCCGGTTATCACATTGCCGAAGCCGGCGCGAATCCGATTTCGCAATTGGCATTCACCATGTCTAACGGCTTTACGTTTGTTGAAGCGTATCTGGCGCGTGGCATGCACATTGACGATTTCGCGGCGAATCTGTCGTTCTTCTTCAGTAACGGCATGGATCCGGAATACACCGTGCTGGGTCGGGTAGCGCGACGCATCTGGGCGGTAGCGATGCGCGATAAATACGGTGCCAACGACAGAAGCCAGAAGCTGAAATACCATATTCAAACCAGCGGTCGTTCGTTGCATGCGCAAGAGATCGACTTCAACGATATCCGCACCACCTTGCAGGCGTTGATCGCCATCTACGACAATTGCAATTCGCTGCATACCAATGCGTATGACGAAGCGATCACGACGCCGACTGACGATTCAGTGCGTCGCGCATTGGCGATCCAGCTCATCATCAATCGCGAATGGGGACTGGCGAAAAATGAAAACCCGATACAGGGTAGTTTCATCATTGAAGAGTTAACTGACCTGGTGGAAGAAGCGGTATTAAAAGAATTCGAGCGCATCGCAGAACGCGGTGGTGTATTGGGTGCGATGGAAACCGGCTATCAACGCGGCAAAATCCAGGAAGAATCCATGCACTACGAGCACATGAAACATGATGGCACCTTGCCTATCATCGGTGTGAATACGTTTAGAAATCCCAAGGCCGGTGAGGCACCGCAAAAGATCGAACTGGCACGTTCTACCGATGAAGAAAAACAATCGCAGTTAAAACGTCTGGAAGAGTTTCATGCGGCTCACGCCGGCGTTGCTCCTGCAGCGTTGGCGGCTTTGCAAAAAGCGGCGATCGCCGATGAAAACGTGTTTGCGCAATTAATGGCTGCAGCGCGAGTCTGTTCTCTCGGCCAGATTACGACGGCATTGTTTGAAGTGGGTGGGCAGTATCGGCGCAATATGTAGCAGATATTTCTGTTACAAAAAAAAGGGCAGTCAGAACTTATCTGGGACTGCCCGTTTTTTTATGCTGTGTTACCGATTACTAAATTGACGAGGCTGCTGCCGTGATTCTGGAATCGCTGCCAGCAGCGGGATCTTTCTGAAAACGGGACCGGTCTATCGGTGCTCTGCTATTAATGGCAACAATCTCAGCCCGTCGCAATACCTCGGCGTGCAAGGTATCTGTCAGCGAAGAGAGCAGACCGCCAGCCTGATAATGGAAACTGGCGCGCAGTACATCGCCGGCTCTGACGTTGACCGGATTTGCCAGCGGAAATGCCATGTAGCGATTAAGCCAGTTGATACTCGATGTTGTCTCCTCCACCATCGCCAGTATATTTTTCGTAATAAAGCGCAGGGAATTCACGGTTCCTGCGCGGCGTATCATGAATGATCCTTCCCAGGCGATGTCCAGCGAATTTGACTCGGTAAAATCCATCGTGCTGTACAGGGCGGGCGGCGCCAGTTCTATCGTGCCAGGCAAATTACCGGACAGTTCCTGCACCTGAATAATCGGCGCCTGATAGCCACAGAAATCATATTGCTGTTGCAAAGGTTGAACCGCCATCAGTACGGCGGTTGGCACCATAATCGGTAGCGGTCCGCCGAAGCGCGCCAGATAGCGGCATTTGAACGATTCGACCATTTCAATCTGTTTTTCGCGCAGCATGCCGACGTGGATCATTTCGCATATCATCACATCCACCGGTTCGGGCGGCAGGTATTCAAATGCATTCGCCTGCACGACTTCGACCTTGTGGCCATTCGGATTTTTAGCCAGCAATTTGCGCGATTCGGTGACCAGCTCCGGGTTCATTTCGACGCACCACACTTTGGACGCCTTGGCCGCTGCAAACCACGACAAGACGCCGGTTCCGCCGCCCAGTTCCAGCACTTTTGCCCCTGGAAAAACAACGTGATCGATCGCTGCTTTGAAGTTCTCCATGCGATTGGCGTCCATCAGCATGCTGTGATGGTATTGCAACGGAATGAACTGGCCCAGATAACTCTGTTCTGCCTGGCTTTCGGTCAACATGGTTTTCTTTCTAATGAGCTTATTGTTAATTGAACGCCGACAGTCACGCGCTTGCGACCATTATCTGATTGTGCGTTGATATCTAAGCCCGGAAAAGCACCGGCTTTTCCCTTCAGTTCTTCACAGCAGATCGTCATGGTAGTAACTGATTTTTTCGACAACCTTTTTGCCGTACAGCGGGGCTGCCATGCCCCACAACACGAAGTTGTTAACCAGCCGTGGCAGCAGCGGCAGCGGGCGTGGAACATCGACGATCAGCACGCAGCGCGCCTCGCTGCTGTCGTTGATCACTTCATGCGGCCACGTGTCGTCAAACATCACTCCCTCGCCGTCTTTCCATCTGTATTCGCGCCCCGCTACACGGATTAGCGGCGGGTGGTCTTTGGGAATACGTACGCCGAGGTGGTAGCGTAAATAGCCGACATAAGGGCCATCGTGCAATGGCACCGACTTGCCGGGATCGAGCACGGAAAAGAACGCCTGCAACACGCCGGGCACCTTGCTCAACGCCGCACAGGTGGCCGGGCAGCGGACGCGATTTTTTTCTACGCGGTGACCGAGCAGTTCGAGCATGAAAACGTTCCAGTTTCCGGAAGTGGTCGATGAGATTTCTGTCGCCGGTCGGTTGATCTCGTGATAGCGCGGCATCGGCACACGCTCTTCGATCAGGGCGTCGAACTCAGCGCGGATTAGCGGATAGCTGTGTTCGAGTTCGCGCAGTTGCGGACATATGGCGTCGATATCGTAGAATACCGGTCGCGCGTCATGTCCTGCGTAGCGCATCAATAGCCCGTTCACTGCTTTTTTTGGGGTGTGGTAGTCGAAGCGGAGTCTTCCCATGATTGCCCTCCAATGCCGGTCGTTGAACCTATCTATAAATTGTTTTGCGACTGATCGATGATACCGAGGAAATCCTTGGCATCGCAAGTGTGCTGCCTGTCATGTAAACCTGATTTATTCAATACCCAGAAAGCGTATGGTACTTCTGAGTCGGGCATGTCCCAGTTGCGACATCGCCGCACCCAGATCTTTGCTCTTGCTGTACATTAACATCGGCTTGGTTCTGCGCAGTGATTGCGCGCTGTAGTCTTTGGGATCCAGCCCGATCAGGCTCATCCAGTCGCCCACCATGCGGGCATACTGTCTGGCTGAAATATGGGGCGAATCACTGATACGGCTGGCAAACAAATAACTGCCGGGTTTGAGCTTTCTCTCTTCTACCCACAGAGCGATCAGCTCACGCGTTGCCTCGCTGATCTCGAAGCACACTGCGTTGTTGGTTTGTGACGAGACGATGTTGGCACTGCTGACAATTTCGCCCTTTTTCGACAGGTCTTTTAATTGGAGTCTGACCAGATCGCTGGCCCCCAGGCTGCTGTCTATCGCCAGATTAAACAACACCAGATCGCGCATGTTGGCAGCCGATTTCAGCTTGCTGCTGATGGCGCGAATTTCCTTTTTGGTCAACGGTGGTTTTTGACCGACGGTTTGCCCCTTGTTCCATACCTGATGTTTGCCGTTAGATTTATTTGCACTACGCACTGGAACTCTCCATATGTGGCTATTTAGATTAATGCGGTCGAATTGTTTCTCAATTAAAACAATGCGAATGGCTGCTTTTGACTGTGGATGCTATAAGATATTGTTGGCAGTGGCTATGCCCTATTTAGGGCATTTTGAGTCGTCAAAGCACGCCAATGCCGCCTTAGAAGGCCAGTGAAAATAAAGTTCCATCAATAACATCAACAGGGAGACGAAAGCGATGACAACGATCAAAAGTGGTGCGCTGGAACGAACCGCGCAGTCGGTGACGCAGTGGGCGGAAAAGTGGTTTCCTGATGCATATATTTTTGCAGCGATTGCGGTAGTGATAGTCGCGCTCGGCGCATTGTTGATGGGAGCGCCGGTTCTGCAGATAGGTGTCGCTTTCGGCGACGGGTATTGGAGTCTGATCCCCTTTACCATGCAAATGGCGATGGTGGTGATCTCGGGTTATGTTCTGGCTGTTTCTCCCCCGGCCGCCGCATTGATTGTGAAGCTGGCAAAGATTCCGCGCAATGGCCGCTCGGCGGTTGCGTTTATCGCCTTCATCACGATACTTGCGTCGTTTCTGAGTTGGGCCATCAGTCTGGTGTTTGGCGGATTGCTGGTGCGCGCTTTGGCCAGACGATCCGATTTGCGCATGGATTATTGCGCAGCGGGAGCGGCAGCTTATTTGGGACTGGGCGCGACCTGGGCGATGGGGCTGAGTTCATCGGCAGCGCAATTGCAGGCGAATGCGTCCAGCCTGCCACCTAACCTGTTGGCGATTACCGGTGTGATTCCGTTTACACAAACCATCTTCTTGCCGCAATCCATGTTGCTGGCATTAATCCTGTTGGTCGTTTCGGTAACCATTGCCTATTTTTCTGCACCGCGCGACGCAAATGCAAAGACTGCACGCGATCTGAACGTGGTGCTGGAAGACGCGGCGCCAGAAGTCGTCACGACAGATCGCCCTGGTGACTGGTTTGAACGCAGTCCCTTGCTGACAGTACTGGTGGTGGCGTTAGGTAGTTTGTGGGTCTGGCATGAATTCAGCAGCAAGAATCCCTTGATCGCGATGACAAATTTAAATACCTATAATTTTGTGTTGCTGTTTTTGGGTATGCTGTGTAACTGGCGGCCACAACGGTTTTTACATGCAGTGACTAAATCGGTGCCGAGCACGGCCGGTGTCCTGATTCAATTTCCCCTGTATGGCGGTATCGCCTTTATATTGACCAAGGCGACTTCGTTGGACGGACACACCTTATCGCATTTGATTGCGCAGTTTTTTGTCACGATCTCTTCGCACGAAAGCTTTCCCGGCGTGATTGGCATTTACTCCGCGATACTCGGATTTTTTGTACCGTCGGGTGGTGGCAAGTGGATAATCGAAGCACCGTATGTGATGCAGGCTGCGATCGACCTGAAAGTACATCTGGGTTGGGCGGTGACTATCTACAATGCGGCCGAAGCACTGCCGAATTTGATCAACCCATTCTGGATGCTGCCCTTACTGGGTATTTTGCGACTGCGTGCCCGCGATATTGTCGGGTATACGTTTGTGCAGTTGATCGTGCATCTGCCGTTGGTGATCCTGTTGTTGTGGCTGCTGGCCGGGACGCTGACTTATCTGCCGCCGGTTATGCCCTAACCTGCCCTGACAGTTCTTCAAGAATCAGGTCATACGCTTTTTCTGCAATCATCATGACCGGCGCGTTGGTGTTGCCTGAAATGAGTAGAGGCATAATCGACGCGTCGACTACCCGCAAATTTGTCAGGCCGTGAACGCGCAGTCTGGCATCCACGACCGCCATGGGATCGCTTGCCGGTCCCATTTTGCAGGTGCCTGCCGGGTGATATTCGGTATCTGAATGCGCACGTAAAAACTCGCTGATCTGGGCTTTATTGTCGCGTTCGATTTTGTACATCAATTCACCGCGATGTTCTTTCAGGGCGGCGGATTCCATGATGTCGAGACCAAGTTGGGTTCCTTTAATTAATACTTCCAGGTCATCTTCGTTACTCAAAAAGCAGGGATCAATCAAAGGCGCATCTGCGTGGTTTGCGCTATTTAATTTGACGGTTCCACGGCTCCTGGGCCGCATCAACGTAACGTGCAAAGTGTAGCCATGCCCAAGGTGTGGCTTGCGGGTGTGGTCGTCGACTATGCCGACACACAGCGCCAGTTGAATGTTGGGGTAGTCCGGATTATTTTCAGTGGAAATAAACGCCTGCGATTCGGCGACGTTGGTCGAAATCCATCCGGTACGTTTATTTTTCCATTCGTTGATGGCGCGAATGACATTCCACGCGCCCTTCAAAGAAAATCCCAGCGTGGTATCAGTGCGCCTGGTTTTATAAATCAACACCGTGGTGATATGGTCCTGCAAATTTTGACCGACGCCAGGTAGGTCGTGCACAACTTCTATGCCGTGCTTTTGCAATTCTTCAGTCGGTCCGATACCAGATAGCATTAATATTTGCGGAGAGCCGTAAGCTCCGGCAGAAAGTATCACTTCCCTGCGCGCTCTGACTTGCTGCAACTGCCCGTCTTTAATGAATTCAACCCCTACGGCACGCTTTCCCTCCAACAGTACCCGCGTAATATGCGCTCCGGTAAATATCTGCAAATTACTGCTTCGCGCAGCGACGTGTGCACCGACGCGTGTATAAAGATAGGCGCGCGCCGCGTTCCATCGTTCACCGCCTTTGTGGGTTACCTGTGCCGGTGCGTAGCCATACTGTTGTGCGCCATTGTAGTCCGGCGTTCCCGGTATACCCTGTTCTTCGCATGCCTGATAAAACGCCCGATTCAGTGAACTTGGGCTGCGCAAATAACAGACGTTCAGCGGACCATTCACCCCACGGTAGAAATTCTCACCAAAACATTCATTGTTTTCGGCGCGCTTAAACAGCGGCAGCACATCCTGATAACTCCAGCCGGGATTGCCAAGCGCAGCCCATTTGTCGTAATCATGTTTATTGCCGCGGGTGTAGACCATGGCATTCACTGAGGACGATCCACCCATGACTTTGCCGCGCGGCTGAAACCCCCTTCTGCCATTAAAACCATCCTGCGGTACCGTTTGATAATTCCAGCTGTTAATTCCCAGGCTAGCGGTAACGGCGAATCCCAGCGGTGCGCGGATGAAAACCGAATCATCTGTGCCGCCTGCCTCTAACAGGCATATGGAAAGTTCAGAATCGCTACTTAACCGACCCGCGATGGCGCAACCTGCTGAGCCACCACCGACTATGATGTAATCAAACAAAAATTCATCCATATGTTCCCTTTTGTTTTCAGGTTCTTGTTACTATAATTAACAGGTCGATAGCAAATTTGCTATAAAATACGCGGTCTGGTAAGCATGCCGTAGATTGGATTGAGAGCAGTCAATCTTAATTCATCAACGCATTTTTTTTTGGGCTATTTTGCAGAGCATTTCTTCAGAAAGCCAACCAAACAACACGATAGCGACAACCATAGCAGCAGTTATGGCAAGGGCTACCCAAAGATGGTCACACTTCGATCAGCGATGTGATTACCCACCTAAAGTAACGTATTAATTTGTGCGGCAGATACGCCATCAGTTTTAAAGGTGCAAACGTGCAGTCAACCGAAAATAACGAAGACGAGTTTAAAAATGTAGCGCATGTATTTGCCATCATGCGTGACGGAATTGCCCGTCGTGAAAATGAAATCAAACGCCTGGCCTATTGGGATTTGTTGACCGAACTGCCGAACCGGATTCAATTCACCTCTTTGTTGCGGCAGGCGATTGCAGCCGATGCCAGGGAAGCGCAAGATATCCCTGACGTGCAATCCAATTCCTGTTTTGTCCTGATGATGGATTTAGATCGCTTCAAGCTGGTGAATGACATCATGGGGCACAGCTTTGGTGATTTAATTCTGAAGCGCGTCGCAGATCGTTTACGTGATGCTTTGCCCGGGTCGCAGCTGGCAAGATTGGGCGGCGACGAATTCGCCCTGTTGCTGCCGAATTCAACGCTGGAATCAGCCAGCAATGCAGCGCGCAATATTTTAATGCTGCTGGAGCAGCCGATTACGATAGAAGATCAGGCGGTCGATTTGGGTGCCGGTATCGGGATCGCCGGCTATCCCGGCCACGGCGACAATGCCGAAACGTTGCTCTCTCATGCGGAAGTCGCGATGTATGCCGCCAAACGCAATATCGGCAGTAATTTCATCGTATACAGCCCGGAAATTGATCATGGCAGTCAGCAGAATCTTTCCTTGATCAGCGAATTGCGCAGCGCAATCCTGGAAAATCAATTGCGATTATATGTGCAACCGAAATTCAGTCTGAATGAAAAGAAGGTGGTGGGCGTGGAAGCGTTGGTGCGCTGGATACATCCAACGCGCGGCTTTCTGGTTCCGGATAATTTCATATTGTTTGCGGAGCAGACCGGCATTATTCGATTGCTGACGAAATGGGTTTTGGACAAATCGGCCGAATTTTGCAACGAATTATCCGACAAGGGAATTGATTTGAAAATTTCAGTCAATGTCTCGACGCACGATTTATTGGACCCTGACTTGCCGGTTAAATTTGCGGAAATTTTACATCGCTATAACATCAAGACGTCGTCGATCTGTTTGGAAATCACAGAGAGCGCGATTATGAATGATCCGTTACGTGCTCAGATTACCCTGGAACGACTCAGCGCCATGGGTCTGGAGCTGTCTATTGATGATTTTGGTACCGGCTATTCTTCGCTGGCCTATTTAAAGCGCCTGCCGGTAAATGAATTAAAAATCGATAAATCGTTCGTCTTGCAGATGAGTCGCGACGATGACGATAGAACTATCGTGAAATCGACCATAGACCTTGGACATAATATGGGAATGCGCGTGGTTGCTGAAGGCGTGGAAACTTCAGCCGCCATGCAATTGCTGACAGACATGCATTGTGATCAGGCCCAGGGTAATTACATCAATAAACCTATCCCCTCAGAACATTTTGTCGAATGGCTTAATTTGCAATAATCGGCAGGATTAATCGCTTGCAATAAGCATTTGCGCTGTGCGCAAACTGCAAAAGTATCCTGCCCGTAGCCAAAAACGTTACAATCCTGTCCTTCCCCACCGAAGGTTTACATCATGGCCAAATTAGATTTAGATGAAGTGAAGGCCTGGGTATCGGGCGCCATCGCTTTGCATGCACACGATCTGATCAGCGCATTGGCACATCGATATCAGGTGAGCAATGCAACGGCATCGGCAACAATCAAGAAGTTGGAAAAGTCCGGTTTGATTACCCGCTCGGGCCCCGTCAATCGTCCGGTTTTTGAGCCCTCGTCCAACCTGGTTTTGATGCATAGCTATAGTTTGCCTGTCAAGGATGTCGAACAGATTTGGCAGCAGGATTTTGCGCCCTTTATGCTTCAGGATTTGACTAAAAAGCAGCAGCAACTGGTGCAGGCAAGTTTTGCCGCATTCGTGAACAACGCCTCAAGCCATTCACGCGGCAACACCTTGCACATCATCGTGGAGCAGTTATTAAGCAATATCGAAATGACATTTCAGGACAATGGCGTTGGCGTATTCAAACAGTTGGCGCTAGCTCATCCAGAAATGACTACGGCAACTGAGTTGCTGAACGCACAAATGGAAACGCATCCAAATCGTTCAATTACGGTACTTGCGCCGCAATTTGATTATTTTCAAATCGAAGCCAACGGATTACATTTTCCGGAAGAGTTAGCGCCGCTGGCACCATTAGCGCCGGAGCTCGCGGCAGAAAATGCGGAAGAATTTTTTGATCAAGGTACAACTGTGATTATGGGTCTGACACTTAATTAGGCCCCTATTTAATCACGCAACTAAAAAGGAAAAATAAGAATGGCAAATTATGTATTCACCATGAACAAGGTGGGCAAAATTGTTCCACCCAAGCGTCAGATTTTAAAAGACATCTCCCTCTCGTTTTTCCCGGGAGCCAAGATAGGTGTGTTGGGTTTGAATGGTTCTGGCAAATCGACACTGCTAAAAATTATGGCAGGCATCGACAAGGATATTCAGGGCGAAGCGGTACCGATGCCGAATCTGAATATCGGTTATCTGCCGCAGGAGCCACAATTAGATCCGGAGCAGACAGTGCGCCAGGCAGTTGAGAGTGCTTTGGGCGAAGTGTTTGAAGCCAAGGCAAAACTGGATGCGGTATACGCTGCTTACGCAGAAGAAGATGCTGATTTTGATGCATTGGCCAACGAGCAGGCGCGCCTGGAAGCCATCATCTCAACTTCGTCCGGCGATAACGTCGAACTGCAATTGGAAATGGCTGCCGATGCGCTGCGTTTGCCGGCGTGGGATGCCAAAATCGGCGTCTTGTCAGGCGGTGAAAAGCGTCGTGTTGCCTTGTGTCGTCTCCTGCTCTCCAAGCCTGACATGCTGCTGCTCGATGAACCAACCAACCATCTGGATGCTGAATCGGTAGATTGGTTAGAGCAGTTTTTGCTGCGCTTTCCCGGCACCGTCGTGGCGATTACCCATGACCGCTACTTCCTCGACAACGCTGCGGAATGGATTCTGGAGTTGGATCGCGGACATGGTATTCCATGGAAAGGTAACTACAGTTCCTGGCTGGATCAAAAACAGGCACGTTTAAAACAGGAAGAAGCGACTGAGTCTGCGCGCCAAAAAGCGTTGCAAAAAGAATTGGAATGGTCACGTCAAAATCCTAAGGCACGTCAGGCTAAAAGCAAGGCGCGTCTGGCACGATTTAACGAATTGTCCGAACACGAATATCAAAAACGGAACGAGACGCAGGAAATTTTTATCCCGGTGGCAGAGCGACTGGGTAATGATGTGATCGAGTTCAAGAATGTGACCAAGTCGTTTGGTGACCGATTGTTGATCGACAATTTGAGCTTCACCATTCCTGCCGGTGCCATCGTCGGTATTATCGGACCGAACGGGGCAGGTAAATCAACGTTATTTAATATGATCGTTGGCCGGCAGCTACCTGATAGCGGTGAAGTCGTTGTGGGTAAAACTGCCAAAATTTCTCTGGTTGATCAGAGCCGTGACGATTTGGCGAATGCCAAGACCGTGTTTGAAGATGTCTGCGGTGGCGCCGATATTCTCACTGTCGGTCGTTTCGAAATGGCTTCACGTGCCTATCTGGGGCGATTTAATTTCAAAGGCGGCGATCAGCAAAAGATCGTCGGTAACTTGTCAGGCGGTGAGCGAGGGCGACTGCACATTGCCAAAACTTTGCTGCAGGGCGGAAATGTATTGCTGCTCGATGAACCGTCGAATGATCTGGACGTGGAAACACTGCGCGCACTGGAAGATGCATTGCTCGAATTTGCCGGCAGCGTGATGGTGATCTCACATGATCGCTGGTTCCTGGATCGTATCGCCACGCATATCCTGGCGTTTGAAGGCGATTCGCAAGTAGCGTTCTTCAACGGTAACTATCAAGAATACGAAGCGGACAAGAAAAAACGTTTGGGTGAAGAAGGCGCCAAACCGAAACGGATACGTTATAAGCCGTTAAGTAAATAACTCAGCATGTTTCAATTGGCTGCACCGGTCAGCATAGAAATTGAAATCAAAAAAAGTCGGTTTATCGGCCAGCTTTATCCGGTCTCAAGTCGCATTGAGGCCAAGATGAAGCTGGCCGAATTGCGAGTTCTGCATCCGCACGCAGTGCATATTTGTTGGGTGCTGATTTGTGACGGTGATTCAGGCATGGACGACGACGGAGAGCCGTCAGGGACTGCGGCGCGCCCGATGTACAACGTGCTGGCTCATAAACAATTGACTAATGTGTTAGCGGTGGTGGTACGTTACTGGGGTGGCATCAAATTGGGTGCAGGCGGTTTGGCGCGTGCTTATGGTCAGGCGATTTCAGATGCCAGTAAATTGGCTGAACTGATCGCGGTGGAAGCGATGTGTGCGCGCAGTTTTGAATTGCAATTTTCGGACGAATCCAGCTTGCGTCGGTTGTGTGAACAGTTTGCGGTCAACATATTGGATTCTGCTTATACCGATGTGGTGACTATGCAGCTACAGATGAAACTGAGTACTGCCGAGGCATTCGAACAAGCAGCATTTGATTTGCTGCGTGGTGCCTTGCGCAACGTCACGCCTTAAAATTTACATCCCTTATCACGTATCAAATCGGCAGCAATGAGCAATGCTGCCAATATAGGAGTGCCGCCTGCGTAGGCGGTACGACAATCAGCACGTTGGGCTTTAGCGGCACCTTCTTCTACGCGTGCTTCCAGACTGTTATTTTTTAGACGTGCCTCGTTCATTAGCTCGACAGGCGACTTTTCTCTTTTTATTTCCTGCTGAACAGCATCCGCACGCAACGCATCCAAATCCAATCGAAGTGCGGATGGGGCGGTTTCTGACGTCGGTTCCGAACTTGATTTTATTTCGGGGGAAATCGTTGTAAATTTGCTGGATTTATTTGATTTCGGACTGGCTTTAAATGTCGCAGATTTAACCGGTTCGATGTTCGTCTCTTTTGGAAGTTGAGCTTTTGCGATGATCCATAATGTACTTACCGTTGTGGCGGTCCGGTTGATATAAGTATTTTTGAAACGCAGTGAAAAAATGACGGCGATATGCATGAGCAGTACAAAACTCAAGCAAATTATCGTGCGCATTTTGGGTGATGTCGGCATGCATAACGTTGACAGTAAAAGTGATGCAATTATAACCATCCTGAGTCAGATGTAAATGAATCAGTGACTCGCTGCCTTATAATGCCGGCACCCTCAATTTAACAACGACCATTCAATGACGGATACCAAACCACCAATTCAGATCAACAGCCGCTTTGTTTTATTGACGGTGTTTTTAGACATACTCGGTATCGGATTAATTATCCCGGTGCTGCCCAGACTGGTGGCGCAGTTTGCCCCGCAGCCGGAGATGCAGGCCTATTGGTATGGTGCGATAGTCGCCTCATACGCAATCATGCAATTTATTTGCGCGCCCTTGCTGGGAGCATTGAGCGATCGCTTTGGTCGCCGGCCGGTGTTATTGCTGTGCGTGTTGGGACTGGGCCTGAATTTTTTCCTGATGACGCAAGCGACATCGCTGATCTGGTTGTTGATTATCAGAGCAATGGGCGGGGTGACGGCAGGGAATATCGCGGTGGCGAATGCTTATATGGCCGACGTCTCATCTCCGGAGAATCGCGGCAAGGCGATGGGGAAAATTGGCGCCATGTTTGGACTGGGATTTATCTGCGGTCCGATGTTGGGTGGACTGTTGGGTGAACACCATTATCAATATCCGTTTTATTTGGCGGCCATCGTTTCACTGTGTAATTTTAGCTATGGTTTGCTGGTGTTGCCCGAATCACTGCCGTTTGCAAACAGGCACGCGTTTTCCTATTCGCGTGCCAATCCCTTAAAAAATTTGCGGGGATTGTCACAAATAAAAAGTGCCGGAGCCCTGGTTTGGGCGATGGGTTTTAGCCTGTTCGCGCAATTCACCATGCAAACCACCTGGGTATTGTCGACGGAATTGCGCTTCGGTTGGACCCCTCTGCAAAATGGGATTGCCTTATTTCTTGTTGGAGTGTGCAGCGTGGTTATGCAGGGCATGTTGCTCGGTCGCGTCATCAAACGCCTGGGTGAAGCAAAAACGGCCATTATCGGATTGGCTTCATCCTGCATAGTGTTACTGTCATACGGTTTGGCGCAACAGGGATGGCTGATGTATGTGCTGATACCCTGTAATTTAATGGGCTACGCAGCTGCGCCGGCGATGCAAGCGATTTTTTCAAAATCGGTCGATGCCAAATCACAGGGCTCGGTAATGGGATCGCTTGCTTCGCTTGGAAGCGTCATGAGTGTTTGCGCGACCGTAATTGGTACGTCGCTATTTGCTCAAGTTGGACACTACTCAAAAGGCAATCTGCTGTTGGGCGCACCGTTTTACATGGCCTCATTTGCACAGGGCATGGCTTTGTTAATAGCGATTAAACATTTTTCAAATATTAAAAAATAAACTTAGTATCGTCAGAGCCACTGAATTTAACCATTCATCGATTAATCATATAAATTCTGATGAGTTGCTTGACGCTAGAATTTCAATTGATTATAATCCGTGGTTCCCTATGGAGAGGTGGCCGAGTGGTTAAAGGCGACAGACTGTAAATCTGTTCTCTCTGAGTACGCTGGTTCGAATCCAGCCCTCTCCACCATAGGTTGCTTTAGCGTGCGGATGTTGATGTAAACGTAGTATGCGCAGCAGATAGTGTTAAAGGCGCGAGCCAACTTTGCGGGTGTAGCTTAATGGTAGAGCTGAAGCCTTCCAAGCTTATGACGAGGGTTCGATTCCCTTCACCCGCTCCAATTAAGTAAGTTTGCCGACGAATGTTCGATAACTGAGTCGAGTGAATTAAAGTGCAAATATCGTATTGACAAGGGTGCCCTGAGTACTGAGTCATGCAAAAAAGGCTCTTGTAGCTCAGTGGTAGAGCACTCCCTTGGTAAGGGAGAGGCCACGTGTTCAATCCACGTCAAGAGCACCAAAATTAAGCAAATAAGTTAAGCAAATAAGTTACGCAGACAAGTAGTTGCAAGTTCAGCAGTTTTCATTAAATCAGTTTGACGGTCTGGCGTTTGCCAAGACATTCTCATCAAAATCGTTAGGAGTCAAAAATGGCAAAAAGCAAGTTTGAGCGGACCAAGCCGCACGTGAATGTGGGAACAATTGGCCACGTTGATCATGGTAAAACAACCTTAACCGCAGCGATTGCGACAGTATTGTCAGCAAAGTTTGGCGGCGAAGCCAAGAAATACGATGAAATCGATGCGGCACCAGAAGAAAAAGCACGCGGTATTACGATTAATACTGCACACGTTGAATACGAAACAGCAGCACGTCACTACGCTCACGTAGATTGCCCAGGCCATGCTGATTATGTTAAAAACATGATCACCGGTGCGGCACAGATGGACGGCGCTATTCTGGTTTGCTCAGCAGCAGACGGTCCAATGCCACAAACACGTGAGCACATCCTGTTGGCTCGTCAGGTTGGCGTTCCTTACATCATCGTATTCCTGAACAAATGCGACATGGTTGATGATGCAGAATTGCTGGAATTGGTTGAGATGGAAGTGCGCGAGTTACTGTCCAAATACGAATTCCCAGGCGATGATCTGCCTATCATCCAAGGTTCTGCAAAATTGGCGCTCGAAGGCGACAAGGGTCCATTGGGCGAAGAAGCCATCATGAAGTTGGCTGATGCATTAGATAGTTATATTCCTACACCAGAACGTGCTGTTGACGGCGCATTCCTGTTGCCAGTTGAAGACGTATTCTCGATCTCGGGTCGCGGTACTGTTGTGACCGGTCGTATTGAGCGTGGTATCGTTAAAGTCGGCGAAGAACTGGAAATCGTTGGTATCGCTGATACGCAAAAAACAACCTGTACCGGTGTTGAAATGTTCCGTAAGTTATTGGATCAAGGTCAGGCAGGCGACAACGTTGGTGTGTTATTGCGCGGAACCAAGCGCGAAGACGTACAGCGTGGTCAAGTGTTGGCAAAGCCAGGTTCAATCAAGCCGCACGATCATTTCACTGGCGAGATCTATGTGTTGTCTAAAGATGAGGGTGGTCGTCATACGCCATTCTTTAACAACTATCGTCCACAGTTCTACTTCCGTACTACGGACGTAACTGGTTCGATCGAACTGCCAGCAGATAAAGAAATGGTGATGCCAGGCGATAACGTCTCAATCACAGTAAAGCTGATCAACCCGATCGCGATGGAAGAAGGCTTGCGCTTCGCGATTCGTGAAGGTGGTCGTACTGTTGGTGCGGGCGTAGTTGCTAAAATTATTGCTTAGTTTTCTTGCGATCGCTACGGTCGCACAGGAAATGTAGTTAAGGGCCGGTATTGATCAGATAGGTCAATATCGGCAAGTTCAGTTTAGGGGTGTAGCTCAATTGGCAGAGCGTCGGTCTCCAAAACCGAAGGTTGGGGGTTCGATTCCCTCCGCCCCTGCCACCATGTTGGTTGCAGGGCATCGAAAGATAAAATAAGTATGTCAAATCAATCTGTGCAAACTGTCAGCACATCAAGCGATAAAATAAAAATCACTTTAGCCGCTTTGGCTGCCATAGCCGGAGTGGTTGGTTTTTTTGTACTGTCAGATCAATCTACCTTGCGTGTCGTAGCGCTGGTGATTGGGTTGTTATTGACTGTCGCTTTTATGTGGACTACTGAGCCTGGTCAAACTTTTTTGACCTTCGGTAAAGAGTCCGTTCGTGAGACTAAAAAAGTAGTTTGGCCTACCCGTAAAGAAGCCGGGCAAATCACAGCCGTTGTGTTTGGCTTTGTGGTGATCATGGCGCTATTTTTGTGGGGCACCGATAAGATTTTGGAATATGTCTTGTATGACTTTATTCTGAACTGGAAAAAATAAATGAGTGAAAATCTCTCCGATACAAATCACCCAGCGGCAGCATCGGCTGGGAATATGCGCTGGTACGTCGTGCATGCTTATTCCGGTATGGAAAAGAGCGTGCAGCGCGCGTTGACCGAGCGTATCGAACGCGCAGGTATGCAAGACAAGTTTGGCCAGATTTTGGTGCCAAGCGAAGAAGTGGTTGAAGTTAAAAATGGCACGAAAGCAGTTACCGAACGTCGTTTGTTTCCAGGTTATGTATTCGTTGAAATGGAAATGACTGATGACACTTGGCACTTGGTAAAAAACACCAGCAAGGTAACCGGCTTTATCGGTGGTAAATCGAATAAGCCGACACCGATCGCACCGCACGAAGTTGCAAAAATCATGCAGCAAGTGCAAGAAGGTGTTGAGAAACCTCGGCCAAAAGTATTGTATGAGGTGGGTGAAGTTATCCGTATTAAAGATGGTCCGTTCACCGATTTCAACGGTAATGTCGAAGAAGTCAATTACGAAAAATCTAAAGTGCGTGTAACAGTAACTATTTTCGGACGCGCTACTCCAGTTGAGCTGGACTTTAGTCAAGTCGAAAAAGTATAAGAATTTGCAGTACGCCAGCTGTGGCGCCTGATTTTGTGGCAGTTAAAATTCAGGATTCAGCAAATCGGAGGAGCCGGCTTGATAGTCTGGGGCAGTTATAGATCAAGCGGCGCTACTACTCAACTTAAGAAGGAGCCATCATGGCAAAGAAAATTATTGGTTTTATCAAGCTGCAAGTGCCAGCTGGTAAAGCAAACCCATCCCCACCGATTGGACCAGCATTGGGTCAACGTGGTTTGAACATCATGGAATTCTGTAAAGCATTCAATGCGCAGACTCAAGGTGTAGAACCAGGTATGCCTATCCCTGTCGTGATCACTGCGTTCGCAGACAAGTCGTTTACATTCGTCATGAAAACGCCTCCTGCAACTTATTTGATCAAGAAGGCAGCTGGAGTGACCAAAGGTTCTCCAAAACCACATACAGATAAAGTAGGCAAGCTGACACGTAAGCAAGCTGAAGAAATCGCTACAACGAAACGCGCAGATTTGACCGCAGCAGACATGGACGCAGCAGTGCGCACCATCGCCGGTTCAGCACGTTCGATGGGCATCACGGTAGAGGGTGTGTAATGGCTAAGTTATCTAAACACGCAAAATTGGTCAAATCTAAAGTTGATCGCACTAAAGTCTATCCATTTGATAATGCTGTCGCTTTGTTGCGCGAATGCGCAACTGCCAAGTTCAACGAATCATTTGACGTTGCGATTCAATTAGGCGTTGATCCTAAAAAATCTGATCAAGTAGTTCGTGGCTCAGTGGTATTGCCAGCCGGTACAGGTAAAACTGTCCGCGTAGCAGTATTTGCAACTGGCGACAAAGCAGAGCAGGCTAAAGCTGCAGGCGCTGACGTAGTTGGTATGGAAGATCTGGCTGAACGTATCAAAGCGGGCGACATGCCTTTTGATATCGTGATCGCATCTCCAGACACCATGCGTATCGTTGGTACCTTGGGTCAAATTCTGGGTCCACGTGGTTTAATGCCAAATCCAAAAGTAGGTACTGTTACTCCTGACGTAGCTGGCGCGGTTAAAAACGCGAAAGCTGGTCAAGTGCAATATCGTACAGATAAAGCCGGCATTATCCATTCCACTATCGGTCGTAAATCTTTCACTGATGCCGATTTAAAAGCCAATCTGTTGGCGCTGATCGAAGCTTTGCAAAAAGCCAAGCCAGCATCCAGCAAAGGTGTGTACTTACGCCGTATCGCTATGTCATCCACTATGGGTGCCGGCGTACGTGTTGATCACGCTAATCTGGCAGCATAAAAAATAAAGCCCTTGCGTCTGTGGTGTGAATCACGACGAAAGGCGAATCTTTGGGCTGGGTGTATTTTTGCACCCAGACAATCAAAGACCGTTGGGCTGGCGTTCGTTTCGCAAGACATTGAACACCGGTTAAACACAGAAATAAGCACATAAGATACTCGGCTTATTGATGTGCCCAACGCAGATGGTGGGCCCGAACAAGTTTTGTAGTTACGACGCTGGAAACAGCAAGCAACTCCTGACTTCGGACGCCGTGTTCGAAACGATGTGAGGAATTTTCCGATCATCATAATTGGAGGTTGACCGTGAGTCTCAATCTGAATGACAAAAAGGCCGTAGTCGCTGAAGTTTCTGCAAAAGTTGCAACAGCACAGACTATCGTTGTGGCCGAATATCGTGGCATCCAGGTAGGTCATTTGACGCAATTACGCGCCAAAGCCCGTGCCCAAGGTGTGTACCTGCGTGTATTGAAAAATACATTAGCTCGTCGCGCTGTTGAAGGTACGGCATTTGCCAGCTTAGGCAATGATATGACTGGTCCATTGATTTATGCAATTTCTGACGATGCTGTTGCTGCGGCAAAAGTAACGTTTGAGTTCGCTAAATCCAATGACAAACTGGTTATCAAAGCCGGTAACTATGCAGGTAAAGCACTCGATAAAGCGGGTGTAGCTGCATTGGCTAGCATTCCAGCTCGTGAAGTTTTATTGGCCCAGTTGGCGGGCATAATGAAAGCACCGGTTGCTGGATTTGCGCGTGGTTTGGCTGCTTTGGCAGCAAAAAAAGGTGAAGGTTCTCCCGCAGTTGCTGAAGTCGTTGCTGAAGCAGCCGCTGAGTAATCCAAACCTGGTCAAATACCGAATAGATGTAATTACTGAAAAAATTAGGAGTTTCAAATGGCAATTAGCAAAGATGATATTTTAGAAGCAGTTGGCGCGATGTCCGTAATGGATCTGAACGACTTAGTTAAAGCTTTTGAAGAAAAATTTGGTGTTTCTGCTGCAGCTATGGCTGTTGCTGGTCCAGCAGCCGCTGGTGCAGCAGCTGTTGAAGAGCAAACAGAATTCAACGTAATTCTGGCTGAAGTTGGCGCGAACAAAGTTGGCGTCATTAAAGCAGTTCGTGAATTGACAGGTTTAGGCTTGAAAGAAGCTAAAGACGTTGTTGATGGCGCACCAAAAGCAGTTAAAGAAGGCGTTTCAAAAGCAGATGCTGAAGCTGCTAAGAAGAAATTGGAAGAAGCTGGCGCGAAAGCTGACATCAAGTAATCGCAGTCGGTTTTGGCGAATGATTTTTTCGTCAAAAAACAAAGTTGGAATCCTCTCGCAAGAGAGGGTTCCGTTTGTCGTTTTTAATTATTGATTGTCTTACAGGGTAATCAATACAAGCTTGAAGGATAAAGAACTGAATTTTTATCGATCCGATGAATTTTGACTTCTCTATCTTTCCTTGCCACTCACGGAGTGTTCATGCACTACTCATTTACTGAGAAGAAGCGTATTCGTAAATCTTTTGCGAAACGCGCCAACGTCCACAACGTTCCATTCTTGCTGGCTACTCAGCTCGAATCTTACTTGGGCTTTTTACAGGCTGACAAATCAGCGTCACAGCGTAAAAATGAAGGTTTGCAGTCTGCCTTCACGTCCATATTCCCTATCGTTTCGCACAATGGTTTTGCGCGCCTCGAGTTCCTGTCGTATGTATTGGGAGACCCGGCTTTTGACGTTAAAGAATGTCAACAGCGTGGCTTGACCTATGCGTCGCCATTGCGCGCCAAGGTGCGTCTGGTGATTCTGGATAAAGAATCGCCGACCAAACCTGTCGTCAAAGAAATGAAAGAACAGGAAGTTTACATGGGCGAATTGCCGCTCATGACGACTACCGGCTCCTTCGTTATCAACGGAACAGAGCGCGTAATCGTTTCGCAGTTACACCGCTCACCTGGTGTATTTTTCGAACACGATCGCGGTAAGACACACTCATCAGGTAAATTATTATTTTCGGCAAGGATTATTCCTTACCGTGGTTCATGGCTCGATTTCGAATTCGATCCTAAAGATATTTTATTTTTCCGCGTAGATCGTCGTCGTAAGATGCCGGTCACGATTTTGCTCAAAGCCATCGGCATGAGCAATGAACAGATTCTGGCAAATTTCTTCGTGTTCGATAATTTCATTTTGCATCGCGAAGGTGCAGAGATGGAATTCGTCGCTGAACATTTGCGCGGTGAAGTAGCACGTTTTGATATCGTTGATAAAGCTGGCAAAGTGATTGTCGCCAAAGACAAGCGCATTAACAGTCGTCACATTCGCGACGTAGAAACTGCAAAAATCAACAACATCTCAGTTCCAGAAGATTATCTGCTTGGACGTGTGTTGGCTAAAAACGTGATCGACGCTGAAACCGGCGAAATCATCGCAAGTGCAAACGACGAGTTGACTGAAGAATTGTTGGGCAATCTGCGTGCGGCGAATGTAGCCAATATCCAGACTTTGTACATCAATGATCTGGATCAAGGTGGTTACATCTCCAATACTTTGCGTTCAGACGACACAGCAGATCAAATGTCTGCAAAAGTGGCGATCTACCGCATGATGCGTCCTGGCGAACCGCCGACAGAAGATTCAGTTGAAGCGCTGTTCAACGGCCTGTTCTACAACGCTGATCGTTATGATCTGTCCGCAGTTGGCCGTATGAAATTCAACCGCCGTATCGGACGTGATGAATTGACCGGTGCAATGACCTTGTCGAACGAAGACGTTCTGGCCGTAATCAAAATTTTGGTTGAGTTGCGTAACGGTCGTGGCGAAGTGGACGATATCGATCACTTGGGTAATCGTCGCGTACGTTGTGTTGGCGAATTGGCAGAAAACCAGTTCCGTGCCGGTCTGGTACGTGTTGAGCGCGCAGTTAAAGAACGTTTAGGCCAGGCCGAAGCGGATAATTTAATGCCGCACGATCTGATCAACTCCAAACCGATTTCTGCTGCGATCCGTGAATTCTTCGGTTCGTCACAGTTGTCGCAGTTTATGGATCAAACCAACCCATTGTCCGAGATCACGCACAAGCGTCGTATCTCCGCGTTGGGACCTGGCGGTCTGACACGTGAACGTGCCGGCTTTGAAGTACGTGACGTCCATCCAACTCACTATGGTCGTGTTTGCCCGATTGAGACTCCTGAAGGCCCGAACATTGGTCTGATCAACTCATTGGCTTTGTACGCACGTCTGAACGAATACGGCTTCCTGGAAACGCCATATCGTAAAGTTGTTGACAGCAAAATTACCGCACAAATTGATTATTTGTCTGCGATTGAAGAAGGTCGTTACATCATCGCTCAGGCGAATGCGACAATCAGTCCAGAAGGTAAGCTGAGCGATGAATTGGTGTCTGCACGTGAAGCTGGTGAAACCATTTTGGTCACTCCAGAACGCGTTCAGTACATGGACGTGGCAACAGGTCAGGTCGTCTCCGTTGCGGCTTCGTTAATTCCGTTCCTGGAACACGATGATGCGAACCGTGCGTTGATGGGTGCCAACATGCAACGTCAGGCTGTGCCTTGTCTGCGCCCAGAAAAAGCATTTGTCGGTACAGGTATCGAACGTACTGTTGCTGTCGATTCCGGAACTACAGTTCAGGCATTGCGCGGCGGTAAAGTTGATTACATCGATGCCGGCCGTATCGTGATTCGCGTAAACGACGCTGAAGCGACTGCCGGTGACGTTGGTGTGGATATTTATAACCTCATCAAATACACCCGCTCGAACCAAAACACCAACATCAATCAGCGCCCTATCGTCAAAGTTGGCGATATCGTTGCTAAAGGTGACGTGTTGGCCGATGGCGCATCTACCGATCTGGGTGAATTGGCTCTTGGTCAAAACATGTTGGTCGCGTTTATGCCATGGAATGGTTATAACTTTGAAGATTCGATCCTGATCTCGGAAAAAGTTGTTGCCGACGATCGCTATACATCGATTCATATCGAAGAATTGTCGGTCGTAGCTCGTGACACCAAACTCGGTGCAGAAGAAATTACGCGTGATATTTCCAACCTGGCTGAAAATCAGTTAGCCCGTCTGGATGAAGCAGGTATTGTCTACATCGGTGCCGAAGTTACAGCAGGCGATACGCTGGTCGGTAAGGTGACACCAAAAGGTGAAACACAATTAACGCCAGAAGAAAAACTGTTGCGTGCAATTTTCGGTGAAAAAGCATCGGACGTAAAAGATACATCGTTGCGCGTTCCTTCCGGCATGGTTGGTACCGTTATCGACGTGCAGGTATTTACACGCGAAGGTATTGCGCGCGACAAACGTGCTCAACAAATTATCGATGACGAATTAAAACGTTATCGTTTGGATTTGAATGATCAGATGCGTATTGTTGAAGGCGATGCATTTGAGCGTTTAGAGCGTATGTTGATCGGTAAAGTAGCTAACGGCGGTCCTAAGAAAATGGCCAAAGGCACGACTATCGACAAGGCATATCTTGCAGATTTAGATCGTCATCACTGGTTCGATATTCGTCCAGCTGATGATGATGCAGCAGCAGCTCTGGAAGCGATCAAAGATTCTATCGCTGAAAAACGCCATCAGTTCGATCTGGCTTTTGAAGAAAAACGTACCAAGCTCACCCAGGGTGATGAATTGCCTCCAGGCGTACAAAAAATGGTCAAAGTGTATTTGGCTGTGAAACGTCGTCTGCAACCTGGTGACAAGATGGCGGGTCGTCACGGTAACAAAGGTGTGGTTTCACGCATAGTGCCAATTGAAGATATGCCATACATGGCTGACGGTACGCCGGCTGACGTCGTGTTGAATCCATTGGGCGTTCCATCACGGATGAACGTTGGTCAGGTTCTGGAAGTGCATTTGGGCTGGGCAGCTAAAGGTCTCGGATTGCGTATCGGCGAAATGCTGAAAGCACATACTGCGATTCAGGAACTGCGTAAATTCCTCGCTTCGATTTACAACGAATCGGGTAAAAAAGAAGAGCTGGATAAATTTACCGACGATGAAATCGTGGAATTGGCTAACAACCTGAAACACGGTGTGCCATTCGCAACACCAGTGTTCGACGGCGCGCATGAAAGTGAAATCCGTCGTATGTTGGATTTGGCTTATCCAGACGAAATCGCCAAACAGTTAGGCATGACGCCATCGAAAAACCAGGTGACGCTGTATGACGGTCGTACCGGTGAATCGTTTGAACGTAATGTCACAGTCGGTTATATGCACGTTCTGAAACTGCATCACTTGGTTGACGATAAGATGCATGCTCGTTCTACCGGCCCTTACTCTTTAGTTACGCAACAGCCACTGGGCGGTAAAGCTCAGTTCGGTGGTCAGCGTTTCGGTGAGATGGAAGTATGGGCACTGGAAGCGTACGGCGCATCGTATGTGTTGCAAGAGATGTTGACAGTCAAGTCAGATGACGTGAATGGACGTACTAAAGTCTACGAAAATCTGGTCAAAGGCGATCACGTGATCGATGCCGGTATGCCGGAATCGTTTAACGTGTTGGTCAAAGAGATCCGCTCACTGGGTATCGATATTGATCTGGAAACTAAGTAATATTGTCGTAATTAAGTAGTATCGCTATCGCCCGAAAATGCTTCGGGCGATAGTCGCTTAAAAAGATACGATTCAAAAGTTAAATTTTTGACTGTAGTTGGTAGTGTGTTTCGTTCCCGGTATCAATGGAACTGGCGTCGCAAGACCTGGCTCTCCCACTGATGCGAACAGGGTATGACGACAACCCGTTACTTGTTGCATTAATCAGCTAACAGTGTTCAACCACTCGAAGCGCATGCCAGGAGTAAACAATGAAAGCCCTGCTCGATTTATTCAAGCAAGTTCAGGAAGATGATCAATTCGACGCGATCAAAATTGGTCTTGCGTCTCCCGAGAAAATCCGTTCATGGTCCTACGGTGAAGTAAAAAAACCGGAAACCATCAACTACCGGACTTTTAAGCCTGAACGTGACGGTTTGTTTTGCGCCAAAATTTTTGGACCTATCAAAGATTACGAATGCCTTTGCGGTAAATACAAGCGTTTAAAACATCGCGGCGTTATCTGCGAAAAATGCGGCGTTGAAGTTACGCTGACCAAAGTACGTCGTGAACGTATGGGCCATATCGAGTTGGCTTCCCCAACTGCGCATATCTGGTTCCTGAAATCCCTGCCATCCCGTTTGGGTATGGTATTGGATATGACATTGCGGGACATCGAACGCGTACTGTATTTTGAAGCCTATGTTGTGACCGATCCGGGCATGACGCCGCTCAAAAAATGTCAGATCATGTCTGAAGATGATTACGCCGCCAAGTACGAAGAACATGGCGACGAATTCACCGCATTCATGGGTGCAGAAGGTATCCGCGAATTGTTGCGTTCGATCGATATCGATCGTGATGCAGAAACTCTGCGTACTGAACTCAAAGAATCCAAGTCCGAAGCCAAGATCAAAAAATACGCCAAGCGCTTAAAAGTGCTGGAAGCGTTCCAACGTTCTGGTATCAAGCCAGACTGGATGATCATGGAAGTGCTGCCAGTATTGCCGCCAGAACTGCGCCCATTGGTGCCGCTGGATGGTGGTCGTTTCGCGACTTCCGATCTGAACGATTTATATCGTCGCGTCATCAACCGTAACAACCGTCTGAAGCGTCTGATGGAACTGCGCGCACCGGAAATCATTACGCGTAATGAAAAACGGATGCTGCAGGAAGCAGTCGATTCACTGTTAGACAATGGTCGTCGCGGTAAAGCCATGACCGGCGCGAACAAGCGTCCGCTGAAATCGTTGGCTGAAATGATCAAGGGTAAAGGCGGTCGTTTCCGTCAGAACTTGCTGGGTAAGCGTGTCGATTACTCCGGTCGTTCGGTTATCGTGGTTGGTCCACAGCTCAAATTGCATCAGTGCGGTTTGCCGAAATTAATGGCGCTGGAATTGTTCAAGCCATTCATTTTCAACAAACTGGAATTGATGGGTTTAGCGACCACTATCAAGGCCGCGAAAAAATTAGTTGAAATTCAGGAACCTATCGTTTGGGATATTCTGGAAGATGTCATCAGAGAGCATCCGGTCATGTTGAACCGTGCGCCTACTTTGCATCGTCTTGGTATTCAGGCTTTTGAACCGGTACTGATCGAAGGTAAAGCGATCCAGCTGCATCCGTTAGTCTGCGCGGCATTCAATGCCGACTTCGACGGCGATCAAATGGCGGTACACGTACCTTTGTCGGTAGAAGCGCAAATGGAAGCACGCACCTTGATGCTGGCTTCGAACAATATTCTGTTCCCGTCTAACGGCGAGCCGTCTATCGTTCCTTCGCAGGATATCGTGTTGGGTCTGTACTACGCGACCCGCGAAAAAATCAACGGCAAGAACGAAGGTATGATGTTCCCTGATGTGTCAGAAGCGATCCGTGCTTATGACAACAAGGAAGTGGAATTAACTACCCGTATCACTGTTCGTATTACCGAATATCCTAAGAATCACGAAACCGGTGAATTCGTACAGACGATTACCCGTTACGAAACTACGGTTGGTCGCGCAATTCTGTCGGAAATTCTGCCTAAAGGTTTGCCATTCAGTGTATTGAATCGTGCCCTGAAAAAGAAAGAAATTTCCAAACTGATCAACACCTCATTCCGCAAGTGCGGTCTGCGTGCGACAGTGGTATTTGCCGATAAATTGATGCAGTCCGGTTTCCGTTTGGCGACTCGTGCCGGTATCTCGATCTGTATCGACGATATGCTGGTACCGCCACAAAAAGTGACCTTGATTGCTGCGGCTGAAAAAGAAGTGAAACAGATCGAACAGCAATACGCTTCAGGTCTGGTTACAGCCGGCGAACGTTATAACAAAGTTGTCGATATCTGGGGTAAAACCGGTGACGATGTCGGTAAGGCCATGATGGAACGTCTGAAAGTTGAAGACGTTGTTAAGCGTGATGGTACAACCGGCACACAAGAGTCGTTCAATGCAATTTACATGATGGCCGACTCCGGTGCGCGTGGATCTGCAGCGCAGATTCGTCAGTTGGCCGGTATGCGGGGACTGATGGCGAAACCGGATGGTTCGATTATCGAAACACCGATTACCGCGAACTTCCGCGAAGGTCTGAACGTGTTGCAGTACTTTATTTCCACCCACGGTGCACGTAAAGGTTTGGCCGATACCGCGTTGAAAACAGCGAACTCAGGTTACCTGACACGACGTCTGGTTGACGTTACCCAAGATCTGGTTGTGATCGAAGACGATTGCGGCACATCAAACGGTGCATCAATGAAAGCATTGGTTGAAGGCGGTGAGGTTATCGAACCGTTGCGCGAATTGATTTTAGGTCGCGTAACAGCTGTCGATGTAGTCAACCCCGACACTCAGGAAACACTGTACGCCAACGGCACTTTGTTGGGCGAAGACGAAGTTGAAGAAATCGAACGTTTAGGTATCGACGAAGTTAAAGTACGCACACCATTAACCTGTGACACACGCTATGGCCTGTGCGCAATGTGCTACGGTCGTGACTTAGGTCGCGGCAACATGGTGAACGCTGGTGAAGCTGTCGGTGTGATTGCAGCGCAATCTATCGGTGAACCTGGTACACAGTTGACCATGCGTACGTTCCACATTGGTGGTGCTGCGTCGCGTGCTGCTGTCGCATCCGCTATCGAAGCCAAGTCTAACGGTACCATCCGTTTCACCGCGACGATGCGTTATGTCACTAACGGCAAAGGCGATCTGATCGTTATTTCCCGTTCTGGTGAAGTACTGATTACCGATGACCATGGTCGTGAACGTGAACGTCATAAAGTACCTTACGGCGCGACATTGATCGTGACCGACGGTCTGTTGATCAAGGCCGGTGCGACATTAGCGACGTGGGATCCATTAACCCGTCCTATCATTACCGAGTACAGCGGTCAGATCAAATTTGAAAACGTTGAAGAAGGCGTTACCGTTGCTAAACAGGTCGATGAAGTTACCGGCCTGTCGACTCTGGTTGCCATCGATGCGAAACGCCGTGGTGTTGCGACCAAGTTGTTGCGTCCACAGGTAAAACTGTTGAATGAACAAGGTCAGGAAGTGAAAATCGCCGGTACTGAACACGCTGTGACGATCAGCTTCCAGCCAGGTGCATTGCTGATGGTGAAAGACGGTCAGCAAGTTCACGTCGGTGAAGTATTAGCTCGTATCCCGACTGAATCGCAAAAAACACGTGATATTACCGGTGGTCTCCCACGGGTTGCAGAACTGTTTGAAGCGCGTTCACCAAAAGACGCAGGCGTATTGGCAGAAGTTACCGGTACAGTCGCATTCGGTAAAGAAACCAAAGGTAAGCAACGTCTGGAAATTACCGACCTCGACGGTGAAAAACACGAGTTCCTGATCGCGAAAGAGAAACAGGTTCTGGTCCATGACGGTCAAGTCGTCAACAAGGGCGAAATGATTGTGGATGGTCCGCGTGATCCACAAGATATTCTGCGCCTGTTGGGTATCGAAGCACTGGCACGTTACATCGTTGAAGAAGTGCAGGACGTGTATCGTTTGCAGGGTGTGAAGATCAATGACAAGCATATCGAAGTGATTGTGCGTCAGATGCTGCGTCGCGTTACCGTTCTGAACCCAGGTGATACCGGTTACATCGTTGGTGAACAGGTAGAACGTTCTGAGTTGTTGGATGAAAACGATCGCATCATTGCCGAAGACAAGATCCCTGCAACCTATGAAAATATCTTGTTGGGTATTACCAAGGCATCGTTGTCGACTGACTCATTCATCTCTGCAGCGTCATTCCAGGAAACTACACGTGTTCTGACTGAAGCTGCGATTATGGGCAAACAGGATAGCTTGCGCGGCCTGAAAGAAAACGTCATTGTTGGACGTTTGATTCCAGCCGGTACCGGTCTGGCATATCACCGTGCCCGCAAGTTGAAAGAAACTTGGGAAGCTGATGAACGTGCGGCCATGCTGCAGGCAGAAAAAGCGGCATTCGCAACCAACGTGGAAGCCAATGTCAGTGCCAGTGAAATGACGGACGGCGAAGCGTAAAACGCGATGCCATAAGTTCTTTCACAATGAAAAGCGCCCCATTAATTTGGCGGCGCTTTTTTTTAACGGTTTTTATGATGTAGGCAGTATCTTTGAAATGCAGTCGAAAAACATTTTGCAACGGGAACTATTTTAGACTTGAATAATCAAACCACGAGTTTGACTAAACAATTTGATTCGTAATTTGACTCGATAGGAGTAGGAATGAAGCGATTTATTAAAAAAGTGGGACTTGCCGCAATTATTGTTGGATTGGTAAATAGTCCATCGTTCGCAGCCACCACTGCGCCGGAAACAAATTCAGCAGCCCCGGCTGCAAGCGCGATATCTGGTATCAATCAGGCCAATATTGATACCTCGGTACGTGTTCAGGATGATTTTTTCAAGCACGTCAACGGCCTCTGGTTAAAGAATGCGACCATACCTGCGGATAAGCCGATGTGGGGTTCATTCGTTGAGCTGGACGATGCAGTGCAGCCGCAATTACAGGGGATAATCGAAGCAATCGCTAAAAATCCCAATGTGGTCAATGGCAGCGAGGAACAAAAAATCAGTGACCTGTACGCCAGCTACATGGACACAGCCACGATTGATACGTTGGGCATCAAGCCGCTAGAACCACTTTTTGCCAGAATCGATGCGCTGACAGACAAATCGCAAGTTCCAGCACTGATGGCCTATTTCAGCCTGGTCGGTATCGGCACTCCGTTTGATTTCGCAGTGACGCCTGACGACAGAGATTCAACCGTGTACGCCGTGCATGTCAGTCAGGGTGGTCTGGGCTTGCCTGATCGTGACTACTATTTAAAAGACGACGATGCCAAGTTAAAAGGTATCCGTGATGCCTACCTAAAACACATCGAAAAAATGTTGAGCATGGCCGGCGATAGCAACGCCGCCGCCAGCGCAGCGACCATTTTAAAATTGGAAACGGCTCTGGCGCAGGTGCAATGGACCAAAGTTGAATTGCGTGACCCGGTTAAGGGCTACAACAAAATTGAAACCAGTAATCTGAATGCATTGACCCCTGATTTTGATTTCAAAGCCTACCTGACAGCGGTCGGTGTGGAAGGCAAAGTTAATTCCCTGATCATTGGTCAGCCCAGCTATTTAACCGGGTTTGCCAAGGTGCTGCAAGACACTCCGCTGGATGCATGGAAAACCTATTTCAAATGGCACGCATTAACTGCGAATGCCAGCATGTTGCCAGCCAATTTCGATAGCGAACATTTCGCTTTCTATGGCACCACTTTGCAAGGTGTCCCACAACAGAAGGCACGTTGGAAACGCGCCGTCGGAAAAGTGGATGGCGCACTTGGCGAAGCGATGGGGAAACTCTACGTTGCCCAATATTTCCCGCCTGAAGACAAAGCGCGTATGGAAAAACTGGTTGCCAATTTACTGGTAGCGTACAAACAATCGATAAACAAACTGGATTGGATGAGCCCGGCGACCAAGAAACAGGCGCAATTGAAACTGTCGACCATGGTAACTAAAATCGGCTACCCAGATAAATGGCGTGATTACTCGGCATTGGTGATCGCTAAAAATGATCTGATTGGAAATAGCTTACGTGCCAATGAGTTTGAATCCCAATACGAAATTAATCTGTTGGGCAAACCGATCAACCGCGCCCAGTGGGGTATGACACCGCAGACCGTAAATGCACAATACGATCCGCAATTTAACGATATTACCTTCCCGGCTGCGATATTGCGTCCGCCGTTCTTTAATCCGAGTGCAGACGATGCGGTTAACTACGGCGGTATCGGCGCGGTAATCGGACATGAAATCAGCCACGCGTTTGATGACCAGGGTAGTCAGTACGATGAAAAAGGCAATCTTCGTGACTGGTGGACAGCGCAGGATCACAAAAAATTTGCCGCCAAAACTGCCGCATTAGTTAAGCAGTACAACGCATTCAGCCCATTGCAAGGATATAACGTCAATGGTGAACTGACTCTCGGTGAAAATATCGCCGATAACTCAGGTCTGGCGATTGCGATGAAGGCGTACAAACTTTCACTGCACGGCAAGGCGTCTCCAGTGATAGACGGATTTACCGGTGAACAGCGTTTCTATATGGGCTTCGCGCAAGTATGGCAAATGAAATTGCGTGACGAATTCAGTCTCGTATTGCTGAAGACCGATCCGCATTCACCAGTTCAATTCCGTGCTAATGGAACGGTTCAAAACCAACCTGAGTTTTACAAGGCGTTCGGCGTCAAACAAGGTGACAAGATGTATGTGGCGCCAAAGGATCGCGTGATTATTTGGTAAGCGCTTAGTCAATCGCACATAAGTAAAAAGGGCAAGATCAGAAGGTGGTCTTGCCCTTTTGCTTTAACGCTGTTGAGATATAGATCTGTGTTGAATTAGTATGACTTTTGAAATAACTGAAGAGCTGCAATCCGCTGCGTGGCGTGATCAACGATAGCCGCAGGATAGTGCGCAAGAATTCCCGGTGCATGGATAGTTTTGTCGTCAAGCATGGCCAGCTCAGGACAATAGCGACGGATAAATTTTCCTTGCGGGTCGTATCGTTTTGATTGGGTGGTGGGATTAAATATGCGGAAGTATGGTTGCGCATCACAGCCGGTCGATGCTGCCCATTGCCAGCCGCCATTGTTTGATGCCAGATCAAAGTCATTTAATTTTTCGGCGAAGTAGCGCTCTCCCCAACGCCAGTCAACCAGTAAATCCTTGACTAAAAAACTGGCCGTAATCATGCGCAAACGGTTGTGCATAAAACCGGTCTGATTCAATTGCCGCATTGCCGCATCGACGATAGGATAACCAGTCAGACCTTCGCACCAGGCGCGAAATAATGCTGCGTCGTTCGGGAAGGGAATCGCATCGTACACAGGCTTAAAAGTGTGAGTAACCAGATCCGGTCTGTGCCATAACAATTGCTGATAAAACTCCCGCCAGATCAATTCGGCCAGCCAGGTCTGCGCACCAACACTCCCCAATTGTATTGCCGACCGCACCAACTCCCGTATCGATACCGTACCGAAACGCAGATGTACCGATAAATAAGAAACGCCTTTCACTGCCGGATAATCTCTGGCTTCATGGTATTGATGAATACGTGTGCAGAACTCGTTGAACAGCAGTTCGCCGCCATCCATACCGGGCTTTAAATTGGCAACGTCAATTTCGTCAAAACCGAGGCTATGCAGAGCCGGCATCACTTCCGGGGTCAATTTTTTTAATCGATGCAGGTGCGGCCGGATTGGAAAGGACATGACGACATCATCGTTCACTTTCGCCAACCAGGCACGTTTGTATGGCGTAAATACCTGGTACATCTGACCGGTCTGGGTCAGAATTTCATCGCGCTCAAAAATTACCTGATCTTTAAATAGATGCAAAGTTTTGTCGTAACAGGCCAATTGGTCTGCGACTAACTTGTCGCGAGTCAGTGCTGCTGGTTCGGTATCGCGGTTGGCAAATACTGCGTCGGCCTGGAACTCTGCGGCAAGCTGTGGAATCAGTTCGACCGGTCTGCCGTGTCGAATAATCAGATCCGAACCAAGCTGATTCAACTCGAGTTTTAATTGTCGTAAGCTGTCCCAGATAAACGCAACACGCCGATCTGCTCTGGGAAGGCTGTCAAGGATAGTGGTGTCAAAAATAAAGACACAAATAATCTGCTGTGACGAGGTTAGCGCGTGATGCAATGCTGCGTGATCGAACAAGCGCAAGTCACGACGAAACCACACCAGCGCACGGTTAGCCATGCTTATGGTCTGAATCCCTGGAATGCAACCTGCAACATATAGTTGACGATGTCCTCGTTATTCATCTTGCTGAATTTTTGCAGATACTCCACTGCGGGATCGCACGTGCGCGAATAGTAGCTGAACAGGATGACGTCGCAGGGGAGTTTCGGATCCAGGTCGCCGGCTTTTTGCGCTGCCTGAACCAGTTTCTCCAGCTGGCCGTTAAGCTTCAAAATCCGGGTCACATAACTCATATTGCGCATCAACATCGTTCGTACACTATTGCTGGTGGATGGTAAAAAAGGCATGCCTCCTTGCAGCCGCACCCGCAGCGCCCATTCCAGCAATGTCGATAATTTTTGGACTGGACTGAGTTGCTGATCCATTTGCGCCAAATACTCCATCGCCCCGTCTATCAGACGTATCAATGCAGCACCGACCAGATCCTCTTTGGATTTGAAGTGTTTATACAGGCTGGGTTTAGAGATCCCAACCGCATTGGCCACATCATCCATGGTCATCAGGTCAAAACCTTTATCACCCAGGATACTGGTGGTCGCGTCCAGAATCGCATTTTCCCGCAGCTTGAAAGCCTGGTCTTTGAAGCTGATTTTGCTAAAAATACTCATGAGTAAAATAAAGTTACTGATTGGTAGCTTTTCTGTTTTATTGGTAGTAATATTAGCACAGAGGGAAAAAGAAAGTTAAAAAAAATGGACACAAATCAAGCCAGGCAACGCATAGCGGTAATTGGATCGGGAATCTCCGGTCTGGTCAGTGCCTATTTTCTAAGCCGTATTCACGAGGTTGTGCTATATGAAGCCGGCAGTTATTTGGGTGGACACACGAATACGGTCGACCTGACTCTGGACGGTGTAACGCATCCGGTCGATACCGGATTTCTGGTCTATAACCAGGCCACCTATCCGAACTTAATCGCTCTGTTTGATGAATTAAACGTGGTCAGCTATGGCACCGATATGTCATTCGGTGTGTCGATGGATGGCGGCAGGCTGGAATGGGCCGGCACCAATCTCGCGAGCGTGTTCGCGCAACGCCGCAACGCATTTTCACCGACCTTTCTGTTGATGCTCAGGGATATTTTGCGCTTTAACAAAGCGGCACCTGGCTACCTGCAACGCACTCTGCAAAGCAAAGAGAGTCTTGGCGAGCTGCTGAAAACAGAGCAATACGGCGCCACGTTTTGCGATGCGTATCTGTTGCCGATGGCCGCCGCAATCTGGTCCAGCGCGCCGGGCGATATCCTGAACTATCCCGCCGGCAGCTTTATTCAATTCTGTATAAATCACGCGCTCCTGCAGGTCAGCAACCGTCCGCAATGGCAAACCGTGCAAGGTGGCGCGCGCGAATACGTGCGCAAAATTGCAGCAACGCTCACGGACGTACGCATCAAAACGCCGGTGCTATCCGTAGTGCGTACGTCAAACGGCGTGCTGGTGAAAACAGAACATGGGATAGAAACGTACGACGCGGTGATATTTGCAACGCACGCACCGCAAACTGTACAAATGCTGGCCGATGCCAGCGGGGACGAACATCGCATTTTATCGGCGGTACGCTACCAATCCAATCAGGCCTATCTGCATACTGATTTATCGCTGATGCCGCAAAGGCAAAAGGTATGGTCGGCATGGAATTACATCGGAGCAACGCAGCAGAACGGACAGCGTCCTGTCTGCGTCAGCTATTGGCTGAACAGATTGCAGCAGTTGCCATTTAAGACACCCGTGATGGTGACCTTGAATCCAATTGCGCCGCCCGACCGTCTAAAGATACATGGGCAGTTTGATTATGAACATCCGGTGTTTGATCAGGCCGCCATCGCAGCACAACAACAATTGAGTTCGATACAGGGTAATAACAGATGCTGGTTTGCCGGCGCCTGGACCGGCTATGGATTTCATGAAGACGGATTGAAATCCGCCTTGCGCGTTGTGTCCGATTTTGGATTAATCCCCAGCTGGGCAGAGCTATGAAGCCACCAGATATTGCAGCCGCCATCATTATTCGCGGACAGGTCATGCACCAAAGATTGCGTCCGGTGCGGCATCGATTTGTCTACCCGGTATTTTATGTGCGAGTGAATCTGGCGCGACTAAACGAATTAAATTCGGCATGGTTCGGTGTCAATCGTTGGCGCTTCGCGTCTTTGCGTACAGCAGATTACGGTGCGCGAGATGGTTCTGACTTACAAACCTGGATGCGCAACTTGTTGCAGCAAGCGGGTGTGGAGGCCGACGGAGAAATTTGGCTGCAAACTTTTCCGCGCCTGTTCGGATTTGCATTTAGCCCGGTTAGTTTTTGGTACTGCTACGACAAATCGAAGGCATTGCGTGCAGTCATGGCAGAAGTGAATAACACCTTTGGCGAGTCACATCGCTATTTGATGACTGCGCCAGATGCCATTACAGAAAACACCGTATTAATCAGTCAAAAGAATTTGCATGTCTCACCGTTTTGTCAGGTGCTCGGCCACTACCGGTTTCAGTTCCGTGACACGGCGACCACAACGCTGGTGAATCTGGATTATCACGACGACCAGGATGTGCTGATCAAAACTGCCGTAGGTGGGCAATGTGAAGCGCTAACGACAAAAAGCGTCAGACGCGCGGTGTTGAGGCAACCCTGGCTAACGCTCAGCATCGTGATCGGCATACACAGTCAGGCATTAAAACTGTGGTGCAAACGTGTGCCGTATTTTTCCAAACCCGCGCCACCAGATAATTATTTGAGCCATTCCTTGACACCGGAACCGCGCACAAACCAAAAGGAATTGAGATCGTGAGCCAGACAAATTTATTTGATGCTGTACCGTCGTACGTGCCCACCGCTGCCAAAGTATTTTTGAGTGTGCTGCATCGTCTGAAGTTTGGTCATCTGCAATTGATTACCCCGGAAGGCAATCGACACATGTTCGGCGATGTGCAGCAACCGCCCAGCGCAATATTAAGAATCAAAAATTGGCGCGCCTGCGCACGCATTATCCGCGCCGGCGACATTGGATTTGCGGAATGTATCGAAGCCGGCTGGATAGATACGCCTGATTTAACGGCACTATTGCGTTTGGCAATTCATAACGAGCAAGCGCTTTCTCGTGTGATGACTGGCGGCTGGATTTCAACCTTGTGGTATCGATTGCGGCATTTGTTACGCCCCAATACGCGTCAGGGCAGTCTGCGCAATATTCATGCGCATTACGATATCGGTAACGATTTCTACCGTCTATGGCTAGATAGCAGCATGACCTATTCCAGTGCTTTGTTTGACGGCGACAAAAGCCTGACGCTGGAAGCTGCGCAGACGCGCAAATACCAGCGCATTATCGATACGCTGGAATTGCGACCCGGTGACCACGTACTGGAAATCGGTTGTGGCTGGGGCGGCTTCGCGCTATACGCCGGCAAGTTGGGCATACAGGTCACCGGCGTCACCATCTCTTCGTCGCAGCTTGATATTGCACAGCAACGCGTGCGTGATCAGCATCTTGAATCGTTGGTTCGGCTGCGCCTGCGCGACTATCGGGATTTAAGCGGTGTATATGATGCGATCGTTTCCATCGAAATGTTTGAGGCAGTCGGCGAACGCTATTGGTCAGAATATTTCAACATCGTCAGTGCGTGTTTAAAACCGGGCAAGCGTGCCATGGTGCAATCGATCACGATAGCCGAGCGCGATTTTGAACGGTATCGCAGCAGCACCGACTTTATTCAGCAATATATTTTCCCCGGTGGAATGCTGCCCAGTCCGGAACGTTTTGCCAGACAGGCGCGCACAGCAGGTTTGCAGGTGGAACAGCAATACGCGTTTGGCCGCGATTATGCTGAGACGTTACGGCGCTGGCATTTGGCCTGGGAAAGCAATTACGACGCCATACTGGAACAAGGTTTTGATGAACGGTTTATGCGGATCTGGCGGCTGTATTTCGCCTATTGCGAAGCAGGCTTTGAAGAAGGAAAAACCGATGTGCTGCAATTTTTACTGCAAAAAGTTTAGTGCAATCGTGTTGACGGCGGTTCGGATCACGTTTTTTTTGACGCGTAAGGATAGCCGGTGAATTTCTTCAACCTGCGACAATTTACGCTGAATGTACCGATGCGTGACTGGACCAATCAACGTGTCTGGATTATCGGTGCGTCGAGCGGCATCGGTGCAGCACTGGCGCGGCAATTGTTATCGGCCGGTGCGCAAGTGATTTTATCTGCGCGTCGTGCCGACGTATTGCAACAGGTCGCAGAAAAAAATCCGTCCGCGTATATAGTGCCGCTTGATGTACTGCAGGAGTCCGCCTGGCCGCCCGCCTACCGACTCATACAAACCCAATTGGGCGGCGTAGATTTGATCGTTTTTTGCGCCGCTGAATATCGCCCCGAGCGTACCTGGGAAGTGAACCCGGAAACAGCGCTGCGCACGTTAAAAATTAATTTAGCCAGTGTCTATTCAGGACTGGCAACCGTACTGCCCGGCATGCTGGAGCGCGGTCTGGGCGGGATCGCGCTGGTAGCCAGTGTGGCAGGCTATATGGGACTACCGAATGCCAGTGTGTATGGCCCCAGCAAAGCCGCATTAATTAATTTGGCTGAAATTTTATATGGTGATTTGCATCCAAAAGGAATTAACGTATATTTAATCAACCCTGGTTTTGTCGATACAGGTCTAACTAAAAAAAATAACTTCAGCATGCCCGCCATACAAACCGCACAACAGGCCGCAACTTCAATTCTGCGTGGAATGGCATCCGGTCAATTTGAAATCCATTTTCCGCGGCGTTTTACTCAGATACTAAAATTGCTGCAGTTATTGCCATATCGTTGGCGATTCCTTTTATTTAAACGACTGCTGCCATGACACGACTCAATGATCTGTTAGATTGGTATTCCACGCTGACGCCTGACAGCGTCAGGCTGGCTGTCGATTTTTACCATGTGGATGCCAGCTTTAAAGATCCATTCAATGATGTGCGAGGAGTGGACGCCATCATCTCTATTTTTGATCACATGTTTGTCAGCACGCAAAACCCTCGCTTCATCATGCATGATCGGATCACGCAAGATCGGCAGGCGTTTGTTAGCTGGACTTTCAGGTTTTCATTCAAGGGAAGTCAATATCATATACACGGTGCATCGCATCTCAAATTTGATGCGGCCGGGATGGTGATCGAGCACCGGGACTATTGGGATGCTGCCGAAGAGTTATTTCAGAAGTTGCCATTAATAGGTGGGCCGGTACGCTGGTTGCGCCGGCAGTTTAAGGTGCCCGGATGAATGCTGGCTGTCTTAAGGTGCTCTGAACTGCTGCCTGAGATACCATATTGCAGCCGATCAAACATTCTTCGGTTCAGACGACTGGTTTTAGAAAATCAAACAGGTTTTCTGACGAAAGCGGGCACGTAATAATGCGGCGTTTTTTCTATCTTTAAATTTCTTTTAGACAGAAACTCATCCACTGCATCCGTTTCACCGGCCACGGCATTGTAGTCATCAAATACGATCAGCCCGTTTGGTACAACCCGGTCATATAAATAATCAAGAGCGAACGAGGTCGGTTCTCTTACGTCCATATCCAGATGTAAAAAGGCGATCCGGGTAGCGGGATGTTGTTTGATGTATTCGGGCAGCGTAGTAAAAATATTGCCTTCATTGAGGAAGATATTTTGAAAACCCTTATGCTTGAATATGGCACTGACTTCACTTCTGGATAAACCTTCTCCGCCTTCTTGTTCAAATTTATCAACGAAATCAAAATCTGACTGCAAGGTGAGATCGTCGGTCGGGAATTTTCCAAACGTATCGAATCCTATAATCTTCCGTGAAAAATCATTTTCCAGCACATTTCTAAATGTAGCCAGCCTGATTAAAGACGCGGCCTTATAAACACCCAGTTCGACAATATCACCTGGCAGCGTAGCAATGCTTTTATATAGCTCAAAATGCGCAAGCAACTTGTTTAGCCGGGTTGGATGGCTAAACCAATAGAAGGCATTTTCATAGTCCCAAATTTGACTGGCGGTTAAACTTCGAATGGAGAATTCTGCTTCTGGTTCATTGTTATTGAGCGGCATAATTTTACAAACTGATAGAGATTAAAAGGAATGTTCGATGCTGACGGAATCGCCTTTCTCCAGTGTGGAGAAAAACGTGAGACCTCCATACGAGCACCAGATAGTCAGGTAGCCAAAACCGGTACCCAAAAATTGGCTACCGAAAATATCATTGAGACGTACAGTACCACTCGCAGGCAAGTCGCGATAAATCATCTTTTTGGTTAGCGGTATTTTTTCCAGCTCGCTATATAAATTCAATGCCAGCTGCGCATCAGCCGGGCAGCCGGCATGCAGTTCTTTATAGTCAACCCAACAGATGGATGAATTGAATTGTTCCGAGACTATCATCCAGGAAAAATGTTTTTTAGGCGTTTGATGATGTACTACCCCCAGCGAGCATTCGGCAGGAATCGTGGACGGCGACGTGTTAAGTCTGAGCGCCGTGACCAATCGGGTCGGAAATACATGGTCTTCGCGTGAAAAGGCGAACAAACGGCCCTGATCGTCAGGGAATTTTTTTTGAATTATTTCGCCGGTCGAAAATGCGCGCTGTTCATTGTCGTCACTAATAAAATAATTGCCACGATAATTATCCGGATAGACGACGATCTCTTCGGTGACCCCTGCTCTGACCGTCGGAGTGCGCATATATGCCACAGAGCTGCCATCGCTAATGACGTCGGTGTCGTGCGTGCTGTAATCAAAATTACTGTGCGTGACTTGCATCTGGCTGTTACTTCGATTTTTTATACCGCATAGCATTCTTGTAAACCCGCCATTTAACTTGAAACTCAGTCGTCCATTACCTGGCTCGCCGGCCAGCCATTCAACGATGTCGGAAAAATAGTTTTTCGGTTCAATGACGATAGTTTGAAATGGCAGTAAAGAGGGTAACTCGAAATAAATTACTTTTTCTTTTCCCCCGCTATTTCTAATGCCTAATTTAACCGTTTGCGCGTTTGTCGCAGCGCTTCCATTGTGAAAGACACAAAATGAAGTGAGCTCGGTTGAATCCCGTAAAGTCCAGCAACTCTCTGCGCCGTCGCAGAGCGTCCGGTGTTCTTCAATCTCGTGCTGCGAATAGGCGCGAGCGTATGAATGCAGCATTGAAATGGACTGGTCACATTCATAAACAGCCATGATTGCCGCATACGGAATGCGCAAATTTTTTATGCTAAATACTTCTACTTCAACCGATCCTTCAAAACCCATAGGCGGCGTGTAATTTACGACGTCAGCATCATTAAATTTAACGGGAATTCGCTGTGTTAGCCGGCCATCCAATTGACGAAGATTGATTAGTGCAAGCACATCATTGGAATTCTTAAATTTCCAATAATTACAAAATGAAATTGTGGTGCTGACGGAAGGATTGTGGATGGCCCAAAATTGTGCCGAGCTTCTGAGAACCTCACCAAAATTAGCAGAATAATTATCTTTTTGAGATATCAATATCTTCTGCAAAGGCTGGTTAGATTCTGCTTGCCCGTCATTTTTCATTGGTATGCCAAGTCGAAAAGTTAAGTGTATTGTGACTGCTTATTTTTGGAATGAAGCAAAAATAAGCGACTGAAAAGCGATGCTATTAATCATAATGCAGATGACTACACTGGCGATCAGCGCGGCTGTAAATTGCATCAGAACTATGGCGCTGTCGATGCGGTAGCCGCATTCGGTTTTGCAGCATCTGATGGAGAAAGTCTGGTCGGTGAAGCAGGCGGATCGCAACCGTTTACCAACCCCATACCTTTCAGAAACGCACGCCGCACTACACCAGCGGCAACCGCTGTACGTAAATCGTTGGATCTTTTTTCCGCGCCAGTCAATTTGCGTATCCAGCTTCTAAATGGTATGAAACCTTCCATGGTGCGCTGCACCGAACCCACGGCTTCGTTTTGCACGTAGTCCCCACCTTCTTCCATATCGGATTTTTTCGTCGCGATGATCGGCGCATCCAGATCGGGGCCTAACGCCGTATCGAGCAACTGTACTTGCCCAATCAAGCCTTTGCAGGAACAGTCAGCAGGAAGTTGATAAGGATTTTTAACTGCTTCGCTGAGTATCGGTGGGATGGCAGACTGCACGATATTGAAATCATTAAACGGTGCTAACACCGCATCACCCAATTTATCCTGGGTGGATTTTGGGGCATTGATTTGGGTAGCGTCCGTTACACAGGCGGCCACTGAAAATGACAATACTGCAATGATGAAAGGCTTATACATATGACACCTTCGATGCATCTCATTACAGAGAGCAGTTAACTAAGGATAGTCGTGTATATGCCACAAAGCAACTTTTTTCCAGGCCCTCTAAAAATTACTTCAGCTGTTGAGTTTGTCTAATATCAACATGTTTAGTATGATACTGAGTAAATTTACTCAGTATCATTGATATGACATTCTTTCGCCCACAATACAGCACACTGTCCTCCCGTCTCCTTGAGTTGCCAACACAAATGATCGTCATTGCTGGTCCAAGACAGATTGGAAAAAGTTTTATGGTTCGACAAGCATTGGAGGGCAGGCAAAAATCCTTTGTCGCCGTTGATAATCCTGATCTTGACCAAGATTTCCTTTCCCCGCAAATGCGCGCTGATACATCGGAGGCTAAGGTTGCTTATATACCGGGCGCATTACCGACCGCCGAGTGGTTGGTCCAGAAATGGAATGATGCACGAGTACAGGCAATGAAAATGCGTTTGCAAAATGGCAGCGCATCACCTTATGTACTGGCGATAGACGAAATTCAAAAGATTCCACGGTGGTCGGAAATCGTTAAAGGCTTGTGGGACGCTGATCGCGCTGTGAATCTGAATATGCACGTGGTGTTGCTAGGTTCGTCACCATGGTTGATGCAACAGGGCCTGACAGAAAGTCTGGCCGGTCGATACGAATTACTGAATATGTCGCATTGGTCATACCAGGAAATGCGCGAAGCGTTTAATTTTTCATTGGATGAGTATATATACTTCGGCGGCTATCCAGGAAGTGCACAACTGATTCGTGAAGAAGCGCGATGGCGCGATTATGTGCGTGGCGCGCTTATCCAACCAAATATCGAAAAGGACATTTTGCAAATGACCCGAGTCGATAAACCTGCACTATTAAAAAGCATGTTTGAACTCGGGTGTACATACTCAGGGCAAATCATTTCGTATACCAAGCTGGTCGGGCAATTGCAGGATGCTGGCAACACGGTAACTCTGGCCGATTATTTACATTTGCTCTCTAGAGCTGGTCTACTCACCGGTTTATTCAAATATTCTGAAGTGGCCCATCGTCAACGCAGCTCCAGTCCTAAACTCAATGTATTAAATACCGCGCTCATGTCTGCAATTGCGGGATATACCTTTGAAGAGGCGCTCGCGGATCGTACCTACTGGGGACGCCTAGTAGAGAGTGTCGTCGGCGCGCATCTTTGTAACACAGCTGAAGACAACTGTAAGGTGCAATACTGGCGCGAAGGGAATAATGAAGTAGATTTCGTTTTAAATGATGGGAAAAATATTTGTGCCATTGAAGTAAAAAGCGGCGCGGGCTATGCGCACCCAAAAGGCTTGGACGTGTTTGCACAAAAATTCCCGAAAACGCGCAAATTGATCGTTGGTGATCATGATGTGTCGTTGAGTGAAGTGTTATCCGCCCCTGCAAATTCGTGGCTATAGTGCAGGAATGCGACGATGAACATTGACACCTCAGATATTTTGCTGCGCAAGGTTAGTGTCCTGACCGGGAAGGAAGAGCTGTCTGCACAATCTCAGCAGGACATCAGTGCATTCGATGGTGACGCTGCCTTAGTTCTACTGGCAGAGCCGGGAGCAGGTAAGACAACCTTGTTTATCGACGAGGTGAAAAGATTGGGTAATAAAGCCAAGTATCTTCGCGTCGGCACTTTCGTCAACTCAGCAATATCGGAAGAATGGCATGACAAAATTCTTTTCCTGGATGGGCTCGACGAATATCGAGGCAGTTCTGTCGGTGAATTCATAATCGATAAAATCTGTGCGCAGCTAGGCCAGTTAAGGAATGTAAAATTTCGTCTTTCTTGCAGAGCAGCAGACTGGTTCGGCAACACTGATCGGCAAAAGTTGAAAGAGGTGTCAGGTGATGGTCATATTAAGATAGTGCAGCTTGACCGTCTGACAGAGTTGGATATCGTCCAGATTCTTCTGCAACGGTATCAAATTCCGGATCCACAGCTCTTCATTCAACAGGCAAGGCAGCACGGTTTGGAGGAGCTGTTATTCAACTTAACAACGCTCAAGCTTCTGACTGAGGCCGTGCGTAAGGATGGCGATTGGCCAGAAACACGTACCCAAACTTTTCGACTGGCATGCGAAAAATTGGCTTTTGAAGATAATCAGAATTTCCGCGATCTGACTCGACATCAACAGAACCAAACGCAATTGCATGAAATTCTTGCAGCAGCGGGGTATTTGTGCGCGGTTATTTTGCTATCAGGCAAAGAAGGTGTCTGTCTTGATGTTGCTTATCAAAATAATGATTTCCCGTTTTACGCAGGCTTTAGTCTGCCGAATAAGGCACACGTAAGTCAGGCGCTACAGACAAGGCTGTTTCGCCAGCAGGGGGCTGAACAACAGCTCATTCCCGAGCATCGGGTTATTGCGGAATATCTGTCCGCACTATGGATCGCCAATCAACTTGATAAGTTTCGCCTGAGTCTTGAGCGGACATTGAATGTATTGATTAGCGAAGATGGCGGCGTTGTCTCAGGTCTGCGTGGATTGTATGGCTGGCTCGTATCGCTGGTAACGAATGTCGCGGTTCGCACTCGATTAATCGAGGCTGATCCCAGGGCAATTATCTTATACGGGGATCCAAGACATCTGCCCCTAGAAGATAAGCGGCGAATTTTTTATGCGCTAAAAACAGAAATCGCGGACTATGCGGCAATCAGATACGAAGGAATGCATCCTGCTTCGTCCTGGAGGCAACCTTACGGTGCGTTGGCTGATTATGAATTGCAACAGGATTTTCAAGCAGTGTTTGATTCTTTGAGTCGTGATCAGACTGCGCAATATTACGTGGATTTTGTCCTTGATATTCTGGAGTACGGCGAACCACTGAAGCAGCTTACCGAGACTGTGTTAAAGGTGTTGTATGACAGCTCTTATAACTTTGGATCAAGGATTAAGGCATTGCGTGTTTGGCAAAGATTCGCAGAAAATCCAAATGCGGAGCTGAAAGTTTTGAGTGATCTAAAGGATGGGCGGATTGATGACCATAACAATAGACTGACAGGACATCTTTTGGCGAGTTTATATCCTGCGCACATGACGAGCAAAGACATACTGGAGTACCTGCGTCCGACGAAAAATAACACGATTGGTGCATACCACTGGTTTTGGACCGAAGAATTACCAAAGTTAGCTACATCGGAAGAATGGGTAACTCTCCTTGACGGCTTGGTTGAGCGACATGATATTACAGCGAAGTATTTTGAAGATTATGACATTCGCGAAATTGTCGATACGTTTCTAAGCCATGCGCTGACACTTCCCGACAATCTTCTCACCAACGAACGATTGTGGACATGGTTAAGTTTAGGTACGGATGAACACGGAAACTCTCGTCAATTTGAATCGAGAGGGAATGAAATTTCGACTTGGTTAGAAGATCATCCAGAACGTTATAAAACAATTCTTGAAATGTGCTATTCACGGTGTGAATTTTCCGAAAATTTTGAGCGGTGTATATGGATAAATCAGGCCAGATTACGTAGGGCACGTCCACCAACTGATATCGCGAATTGGCATCTCGCTCAAGCTGAAAAGGCCAACAGTGAGAGGTTGATTAAGGCGCACCTTCAGATCGTCGCCAATTCATGGCTATATGGTTCCGATGTGTCTGGATTGTTGGAGGAAAGTCTGAAACTTTGGAAAAAAAATCAGCCCACCTTGTCGCTAATATTCGATAAATTGATTGAAAATTCTCAGTCAACCGTACTCGAAAATCAGAAGGAGATGATGGATTTTGAAAAGGATTTTCAATTGAAGCGTACGCTTGCCAGAGAAAAGCGTACAGCGGACTGGATGCCATATCTTCCATCAATTCGCAATGGGTCGGCTGATCCTTATGTTATGCATCAAATTGCTAATGTATGGATGAATAATTATAGTGACGTCAGCGATGACAACATGGCAAAACGTTTCGACAATTTCGTTATAAATGGTGATGAAATGCTGTCTGCGGCGGAACAAGGCTTCCGTGTTTGTCTGCAGCGTGCTGATATACCCGGAAAGAGCGAAATTATTGCGTTGAATATTGCGGAGAAGCGTTCTTATCTTCAGTTACCGTGTTTGATCGGGGCGTCACTATTGTGGCAAGACGATGCTGCTTTGGTTGAGCAATTGACTGCAGCAAGATTGGAAAGTTTAATCGCGTTTCGCTTAACCTACCGGTGGGGTAAAGATCCGGAATGGTTTTTACGCCTGATGAAAACTCAGCCCGAATTAATTGCACAGGTAATCATCGACTATGTCGCTTCATCTATAAAAAATAACAAGGAACACATTGCTGTTTTGTATGAACTCGCAAATGTCGACAGCTATAAAGACGTGGCAAGTATCGTTGCACCCAAGTTGCTGGCATCTTTTCCCACGCGGACACGATCCCATCAAATGCGGCATTTTAATTTTCTCCTGAAATCAGCATTGCGTAATTCAAAAGAATGCTTGCCTTTGTTAGTCGAAAAAAAATTGTCTGCAAAAAATATGGATGTTGGTCAGAAAACGCTGTGGCATCTCGCAGCGATGTTAATCAATCCAGTTCGTTATGAAGATAGTTTGTGGGGATATACCGAGGCCGGAGATACTCAGCATCGGTGTGGGAAAATCATAGAATTTCTTACCGAAGATACGAGAACCCAATATAGTGGATTCACTCTTTCAGCACGCTCATTATCCAGGCTAATACAAATAACCGCCCCTTCTGCCATATTCGGTTGGCCTGCAGTGGGCGGCGAGGTGACGGAATTTATGCAAATGGGCGACAAGGTCATCGCATGGATAAATCAATTAGGTGACATGGGGACCGAGGAGGCCAGAGACGAAGTCTGTCGATTGTTGGCAAATTCCAACCTCCACAAATTAAGTCATCCACTAAAAGAAGCTCGACATCAATTGGAAGTCGCGTTGCGTGAAAAACAGTTCAAATTTCAAACGCCACAGGAGGTTGCGCTAGTTCTGACAAATAGCGCGCCAACGAACGTGAAAGATCTGACGGCATTGGTGCTTGATGCGGTGGATGATATTTCTGTTGCGATCAATGGCGACAATAGCGATGTGTACCGCGCATTTTGGAACGTGGATGGGTATGGCAAGGCAATCAGCCCACCGCGACCCGAGAATGTCTGTCGAGACGTATTGTTGCGCTCGTTGCGGGATCGTTTGGCCTCGGTCGGCATTGTTTGCGAGCCGGAAGGCGATTACCTCAACGACCGACGCGCAGACATAAAAGTCTCATTTGGTACAACGATGGCTGTTCCCATCGAGTTAAAAAAAAGCGATTACGGAAATGCAGGCATTTCATTGGCGCGCAAATTGAAGGCGCAGCTAATTCAGCAATACGCAATAGATCCGAAAGCAGTAGGTCATGGAATTTTTCTGGTTTTGTGGTTGGGCACGGCCTACCCATGGGGAAAGCCATATTCTTGCCATGTCGGCGACGGGGGCGTCAATCCAACCTCGGCAAGAGAGCTGAAGCGCAGATTGGAAGCGACCATCGAATCGCATGAACGTGGCCGGATTTTTGTACGTGTTTTGGATGTCAGTTGGAAATCGCCTTGACGAAGGTTTACCGATACAACAAAAATTAGTCTACTTTTGATTCAGGCAGCTGCAATTCCATCTGACGAACTCCACGTCCGTTGAAAATGCGGAAGAAGATATTGCCCTTGCCCTGCTCCTTCACCTCGTACATCGGCTCGTCAGTAATCATGATCATTTTCTCAATTGGCGATCACCAATGCCAGCAGCGACACTTCTACCGTGACCGAAAACAATCCCAGGTGCTCAATCTAAAACGTATACAAGTCCTCAACCTCAGACAAGGAAATTGAAATTAAATTTTTGCAAATGGTTAGCAAGTTTGTGGTCTATAGCGGAATTTTAATCATAATCGCGCAGCCGTTGTCTGGCTGTGAACGGATAGAAATGGTAGCGCCGATTTCCTCACATCGTTCGGACATGCCAAGCAGGCCGAATGAATCCAGTTTGCTGGCATGATCTTTGGGCAGGCCGCAACCATTGTCTTGAATGGTGGTAGTGATGGCAGCGTCGTCGGCATCGACCGTAACCGATACCTGTGTCGCCCTGGCATGTTTTGCAACGTTAGTCAGCGCTTCCTGCACCATTCTGAACAAGGCCATTTCGTGCTCCGAGGACAGCGCGATATCGGTCTTATTGGTGGTGAAGTGGCTGGGAATACTATTTTGCTTTTCAAACTCCCTGGTCAGCCATTCAAGCGCGGGAATAATTCCTAAATCCAGTACGCCGGGCCGCAGTTCCAGGACGATGCGATGCCCGGTTTCTATGGTGTGATCAATTAACGTTTCAATGTAGCGAAATTTTTCAGTTAGCCAAGATTGATCGAATGTGGAACGATTTTGCATCGTATGTAAAACCATTTTGATGGCGACCAGGTTACCACCCAGGTCGTCATGAATCTCCCGCGCAATCCGTATTCTCTGCTCCTCTTTGATCTGCTCGATATGCGCCGACAATTTTCTTAGGCGACTGCGGTTTCTCTCCAGCGCCTCATCCGATTTGGTGCGCTCGGCCACTTCGCGTTTCATGGTGAACAGCCAACCCAGCGTACCGATCAATAACAGACCCAGAAACGAGATCGAGAAAAAATATATTTTTCTGACCGCCTGTTGACGCGTTTCGTAAATCACTTCCTGCGGCTGCCAGGCAGCATAAATACGGTCTATCGTCCCGTCTTCTTTTAACGCTGCCAGTCCCTGATTGATTACACCGAGCAAAGCGGCGTTGCCTTTTTTTAGCGCAATGGCTGAAGGTAATTTGGCCACGACATCATCGTTGGTATGAATATCCATGATGCCTTTTTCAGCCAACACATAACTGCCTACCCAATGGTCACCAAACACGGCGTCTATTTTTCCTTCCTTGAGCAATTGAAAACCCCGCTCGTAATCATCTACATCAACAAAGTTGATTTGCTTATCGTTCATCAGCAAAGAGCGCGGCAATCCTCCCGGCGTCACGCCAACCTGCAGCCCGTGCAGATCGGAAATGTCCGAGAGCGTTTTTTGATTATTGCGGGTAAAAATTGAGAAGTGCAGTGTGATGATGGGGTCGGAAAAATCGTAGGATTGTTTGCGTGCATCGGTGATACTCATCTGGCATAGACCAATCGCCTGATCTTGCGCAACGAGTGCTTGCGCTTTGCTCCAGTCCATCAACCTGAGGTCGATGGGCATGCCGATGCGTTGCTCGAGTGCGTGTAAAATATCGACCACGACGCCTTTGGGCTGACCGTTCTCCAGATAAGTCATCGGCGGATAGCTTTTATCGCAGGCGAAAACCAGCGGTGCAGTCTGCACGGCCGCCATAGCGGCGTTCATCCATAACGTCGCCGCAAAGATAATCGATGAACAAACATAGCGCTTTAGCATACTCACAACCTGATCTTTCAATTCGACAGAACTTCGCGGTGGAACTTCGCAGTGGAACTTCATAGTGGCACTATATTGCGTGATCGGGCCATTGCACTAATGTGTGGCTTTTGCATGATAGTTTTGCTGGCCGGCGAACTGATTTCGCCAACTGAAGACAGTAATTTAAAAATTGGGAAATAGCAAATTTTCCGATGGCAGGTAGTGGAAGGTAGTGGACGTTTTGCAGTATGCTATTTCGGTGAAATTCAATAAGGACATGCGATGTTTAAAACGCTTCAATTTCAACAACAAAAAAATGTTAGTCAACGCCGCAACGCACTGAAGTTCGGCATTGCCGCCGTGATGACAACCTTGCCGGTAACCAGAGCGATAGCCGATGCCTTGTCGGAATTATCATCAACGCCGCTGGTGTCGATAGAAAAATTTTCAGCGGATGGCATGAGCCTTGGCATGGAACGCCGCCCCAAAGTGATGAAAAGCGAAGCGGAATGGACCAAACTGCTGTCTGCGGATTCCTACCGCGTGGCGCGTTTGGGCGAGTCCGAAAAGGCCTATACCGGTGCGTACTGGAATAGCCATGCCACCGGTATTTTTCTATGTATCTGTTGCGACTCGGCCTTGTTTGATTCGAAGGAAAAATATGAATCAGGCACCGGCTGGCCCAGTTTCTGGCAACCGATTTCGGCGTTGAATATCACCAGAAACAGCAACAATGCCGTGTCATGCAGTCTCTGCGATGCGCATCTGGGCCATGTATTTAGTGACGGGCCGGCGCCGACCGGTTTGCGTTACCGCATTAACTCGGTGGCATTGAAACTGCTGGCCAAAAGCTGACATTGACGCTGCATCGCTATAGTCTGCGCCAGGCACGGTACAATGCCGACCTTCGACCCTGAATCCTGATTACTGATTCTGAACAAACTAACCGAACTAATCCAGCCAACCGAGATCATCATGTTTACATCTGCGACAGCATCATTACACCCCGATTACCCCAGCCTGGAACTGCAACTCCGCAGTCTGCTGGAAGGCGAGCACGATCTGGTTGCCAATGCCGCGCAATTCTCCGCGTTTATCTTTGACACTGTCGCCGATTTAAACTGGGCAGGATTTTACCTGGTCAGACCGGCGCAAAAAGGAACAACCAAGGAATTACTGGTAGGCCCATTTCAAGGCAAGGTCGCCTGCGCGCGGATCCCGTTTGGCAAAGGCGTATGCGGTGCTGCAGCGCAGGATCGCCGCACTTATCTGGTGCCCGACGTGCATGCGTTTCCAGGGCATATCGCCTGCGATTCGGCATCGAATTCCGAGATCGTCATCCCGGTTATCAAAGATGGCGAGCTATTCGGCGTGTTTGATATTGACAGCCCGTCGCTGAATCGATTCAGATTGGAAGATCAGGCGGGACTGGAAAAACTGCTGGCAGTTTTTGTGGCAGCGACCAAGTTTTCCTGATCAGTTTTAACGGGTTTATTGGGCGTCAGCCAGACCCAATAAAGGCCCAAGATAGGGTTCGTATTTGCGCCAGCGTTCAACCGAAGTTTTGTACATGCCCTGCCTTACCTGCCACTGGCTGGCAGTTTCAACCTTGCGTTTCGTGTGCTGAAAATCCAGGCAGCGCGGATCCCATTCCAGCCCCAGAAAGTCGATAATCTTGCGACTCCATCTTTCCTGATCTTGGACCAGCGCATCGTAGGGCACATCCAAAAATTGCGCGGCCGGTATCGTGGCGCGCCAGTGCGCCATCAGGCGCAGGTATTCGCGGTAGTAGTGTGCCAGACTGTGCAAGTCATTCGCAAAGCTGAACGAGGTGCTGAAATCCTGAAAATAAATCGACAAACAGGTATCGATAGGATTGCGTTGCAGGTGCAGAATTCTGGCCTGTGGAAACACCGTGTGGATCAGTCCCAGGTTTTTGAAATTGTGCGGCGCCTTGTCGATGACCCGCGCGGCATTGACCGAATAACTGCTGAGTAAATTTAAATAGGCGTCAGCCAAAAAGTGAATACCCTCCGACTCGGTTGCAGTCGACACATTGGGCATGGCGTTGCTCCAGAAATTCAATTCGCCGGCGCCGCTCACCAGGGGATGAGAAGCGACTATCTGTTCCACCAGCGAGGTGCCGGAACGCGGCATGCCGACGATGAATACCGGACGTTCCGATCTGGACGCTGCCTCGTGTAGAACGGCCATTTTCTCTTTGCTGAACGTGGCGCAAATCCTGTCGGTGATTGCGGCTTCCCGTTCGGGCTGGTACGGCGCATCGAGCTGTTTGGATAATTCATTGGCGCGCTGATACTGCTGAAATGCAGAACCGTAATCACCGACATCGTCGTAATACTTACCCAGAGCAAAATAGTAACGCGATGCTTCACGCGGATGCCCACAGCGCGGCAGTACCTGCAGCGAAGTCTGTAGCCAGGCCAGATCGTCCACCGTCATCTTGCGGATTTCAGGGATGGCCGACCATGCCGCCAGATTTTCGGGTTGTATCGCCAACACCTGTAAATAGTAATCTTGTGCCTCTGAAAATTTTCCCAGACTGGCCGCCGCATTGCCAAGTGCGACCAGCGCATGGGTATGGCGCGGGTTGATCTGCAAGGCCTGCTGAAAATTCTGCGCCGCTTCTTCGCTCTGATTGAGTTTGGCGAGAGTCAGCCCAAGATTGAAATAGGCATCCGCATAATCAGGCAAAATTTTGATGACATCACGCAAACACACTTCCGCTTGCCGGTAGTGCCCCAGCTCTCTGAGTATCACACCCAGATTGTGATTCGCTTTGGTGAAGTCGGGTTTGATTGCCAATGCGCGTCGATAACTGGTTTCCGCTTCCTGCAGGCGGCCCAGTCGCTCCAGCGCGCAGCCCAGATTGTTGTAGACCTCGGGATCATTCGGCATGAATTTTTCTGCCGTAGCCAAATACGGCATGGATTCTTCGAAACGCCCCTGATGCAGGCGTAACGCACCCATTACATGCCAGGCGAATCCGTGCAGCGGAAATTGCACGGTCAGTTCACCGGCCAAATCTTCAGCCTCAGAAAATTTTTGTTGCGCCAGCAATGTCTGCAATTGGCCTATTTTTTCTAAAACCGGCGCGTCATTGTTTTCCATGATCAGGTACTTTAGAAAGTGGAGTGTGGCCTATTTTGTGCAGCGAATTTAGCCAGCCTTCAGGCCTGGCCATTCCGGTGTGAGCTGATGGGGGATGTGAAATAAATCCAGTACCCGCCCCACACTGTGATCCACCATCTCGGCTATGCTGGCCGGATGCTGATAAAAACTCGGCAGCGGTGGAAAGATGATGCCGCCCATTTCAGTCACCGCCGTCATATTACGCAAATGCGCCAGATTAAACGGCGTCTCGCGCACCATCAAAACCAGACGGCGGCGTTCTTTGAGTGTGACATCGGCAGCGCGTGAAATTAAATTTTCCGACAACCCGTGCGCAACCGATGCCAGCGTTTTCATCGAACACGGCGCGACTATCATTCCCATGGTCAGAAACGATCCGCTGGCAATTGCAGCACCGATATCTTTGACGTTGTAGACCACATCCGCCATTGCTTCGAGCTGTTTTTTCTTCATGCCGACTTCCTGTTGCAGACTCATCAGCCCGGCTTCCGAAATCACCAGATGGGTTTCTAGCTCGGTGGTTGCGCGCAGCACCTCCAGCAGACGCACCGCATAGACCACGCCGGTGGCACCGGTAACGGCTACGATCAGGCGTTTGGTCGCTGCGGGCTGGGTAGTCACGTCAGAGTCGATCAGGCTTGAATCAATGCTTTTAATTCGCCGGATTCAAACATCTCACCCATGATGTCGGAACCGCCAATGAATTCACCGCCTACATATAACTGCGGAATGGTGGGCCAGTTGGAAAATTCTTTGATACCCTGGCGGACTTCAGCATCGTCCAATACATTGACGGTCACCAAATTGTCAGCGCCGCAGGCTTTTAAAATCTGTACTGCACGGCCGGAGAAACCGCATTGCGGGAACTGGGCAGTTCCTTTCATAAATAACACCACTTTATTGCCGGTGACTGTCTCTTTGATCCAGGATTGTACGTCGCTCATAATATGCCTTCTTCATGCAAAAAAATAATGTGGTCATTATATAGAGAAAAGCGAGTTGAGAAATATGCGATCTGTACTCTTGAGTTTTTACTATCACTTAACCTGGTTGCACGGCACGCGCATAAATAATCCGAAAAAAGTTTTGACTCGCATCCAAAATATATCTAGACTCCCCTTCATGAAAAATTTCCCCAACCTTTATTTGTCCATGGCCTCGCGACGTAGCTTGCTACCTGTCCTGCCTGTACGAGGTTGCGCGCGAAATTAATTAAATTTCCTCCCGCAAAACTAACCACAGGCCTGACCCTGTGGTTTTTTTTCGCCTGTTTTTTGTCCCGTGTTTTATGTCGTCCCATGTCGTTTTCAACCTTCACCACCACTTTTTGATTGGAGTCACTATGAATTTCGCACCTGCCGATGCAGCAGCACTCATGTTCTTCACCCCGCGGCCAGAACTTGTTTTTACCGAAGGTCAGGGAATGTGGCTGACCGATCATCGTGGCAAGAAGTATCTGGATTTTATGCAGGGCTGGGCGGTGAATTGTCTGGGCCATACACCGCAATGCGTGGTGGACGCGCTAACCGCGCAGGCAAAAAAATTAATCAATCCATCTCCCGCTTTTTATAATCAGCCGGCGCTGGAATTCGCGCAGTTATTGGTTGAGCATTCTTGCTTTGACAAAGTGTTTTTTTCCAATAGCGGATCCGAAGCCAATGAAGGAGCGATTAAATTGGCCCGCAAATGGGGGCAGTTAAATAAAAACGGCGCGTTTGAAATTATCACGTTTAACCACGGCTTTCACGGCCGCACCCTGGCCACCATGTCGGCATCGGGTAAGCCGGGTTGGGATACCCTATTTTCACCGCAGGTAAATGGATTTGTTAAAGCAGAGTTGAACAATATCGCCTCGGTGGAGCACGCCATTAGTGCCAATACGGTTGCAGTCATGCTGGAGCCCATACAGGGCGAAGGCGGCGTGGTTCCGGCAAGCCGTGAGTTTATGCAGGCGCTGCGCGACCTGACTAAAAAGCATCAAATATTATTGATCGTTGATGAAGTGCAAACCGGGCTAGGTCGTTGCGGCGAGCTGTTTGCCTATCAGTTGTCCGATATTGAGCCGGATATCATGACACTGGCCAAAGGTATCGGCGGCGGTGTGCCACTTTCCGCCCTGCTGTGCCGTGCCGAATTTGCGTGTTTTGTCGCGGGTGATCAAGGTGGAACCTATTCTGGAAATCCGTTGATGGCAGCAGTTGGCAAAGCGGTGTTCAACGAATTATTACAGACCGATTTTATGGCATCGGTGCGTGAAAAGGGCGAGTATTTAAGCCGGCAATTAACACAACTGTCCGAGCGTTTTAATTTGCGGGGCGAGCGCGGCGCGGGTTTGTTGCGCGCGCTAAAACTGGCTGCGCCGATAGGTGCAGAAATCGTTGAAGCGGCACGCAATCTGGAACCGGCCGGCCTGCTGCTGAATTCACCCAAGCCGGATTTGCTGCGGTTTATGCCGGCATTGAATGTGACAGTTGAGGAAATCGATCAAATGATTTCCCTGTTAACTGAGGTGTTGCAGCAAATGCGCCTTCAATAATCCGCGATCAGGAACGCAATTTGGCAAACGCCGCAGCCATCGCACTGTTGCCGGCACTGGCAGCCTGTGGAGCCTGCTTTTGGTGCTGCGACAGACGTTTCGCATCATCCCGGTCACCGCGTTGCTGCGGCATGGTGCCAGGTTGCGGAGCACTGTCGGTCAGACGCATGGTGAGCGCAATCCGCTTGCGCTTTTCATCGACTTCCAACACCTTGACCTTGACTACCTGCCCTACTTTCACCACCGTGTGCGGGTCTTTTACGTAGGTATTCGACAGAGCGGAGATATGCACCAGCCCATCCTGATGTACACCGATATCGATAAATGCGCCGAAAGCCGCCACATTGGTGACCACCCCTTCCAGTATCATCTCGGGACGCAAATCGCGGATTTCTTCCACGCCTTCCTTAAACGTCGCGGTAGAAAATTCCGGACGCGGATCGCGGCCGGGTTTTTCCAGCTCCTTCAAAATATCGGTAATGGTAGGAATACCAAATTGGGCATCGGCGTATTTGGCCGGGCTTAACGTTTTTAATAGACCTGCATCACCGATCACATTTTTGACGTCCTTCTTCAGATCAGCCAGAATTTTTTCAACCAGCGGATACGATTCCGGATGGACGGCAGACGCATCGAGTGGCGATTCTCCATCCATGATGCGTAAAAAGCCGGCGGCCTGCTCAAACGTTTTATCGCCCAGACGCGGCACTTTGCGCAATGCCGCGCGTGACGCAAAACGGCCCTGCGTATCACGATAGGTGACGATGCTTTGCGCCACGCTCTGCGTCAGTCCCGATACCCGCGCCAATAACGGCACCGATGCGGTATTTACATCGACCCCTACGGCATTCACGCAATCTTCCACCACTGCATCCAGCGATTTGGCCAACTGGCTTTGACTCACATCGTGCTGGTACTGACCCACGCCGATAGACTTGGGATCGATCTTGACCAGTTCCGCCAATGGATCCTGCAAGCGTCGCGCTATCGATACTGCGCCACGGATAGACACATCCAGATCAGGCAATTCTTTCGATGCAAATTCGGACGCCGAATACACCGAGGCCCCCGCTTCGGACACCACGATTTTGCGCATTTTTAATTCGGGGCGCTGCTTGATCAAATCCACCGCCAATTTGTCGGTTTCTCTGGACGCCGTGCCGTTACCGATAGAGATCAGCGAAACGTTATGTTTCGCCGCCAGTTGTCCCAGCGTGTGCAAAGATCCTTCCCAGTCGTTACGCGGCTGGTGCGGATAAATCGTGCTGTGTTCCAGCACTTTGCCGGTAGCGTCGACGATGGCGACTTTCACGCCGGTACGCAAGCCAGGATCCAGACCCATGGTGGCATGTTGACCGGCAGGCGCGGCCAATAGCAGGGCTTTTAAATTGAGCGCAAAGACATTGATCGCTTCGAGTTCGGCACGTTCGCGCAACTGGGTCATTAATTCACTTTCCAGATGCATAAACACTTTAACGCGCCAGCACCAGCGCACTGTATCCGCCAGCCATTTATCGGCAGCGCGACCCTGATTGCTGATCTTGAAAAAATGCGCAATTTTGCTTTCGCACGGATTTAACGGCGCATCCCATTTTGGTTTTTCTGTTTCAGTATCGAGACGCAATACGACGTTCAGCATTTCTTCACGGCGACCACGCAAAATTGCCAAGGCGCGGTGAGAAGGTATCGTCATGATCGCTTCCGAATAGGCAAAGTAGTCCGCGTATTTGGCGCCCTCATCCAGCTTGCCTTCGATGACGATGGATTCGACGATACCGTGTTCCTGCAGATAGCTGCGACATTGCTGCAGCAGTGTCGCGTCTTCAGAAAAACGTTCCATCAAAATCTGGCGTGCGCCATCCAGTGCAGCCTTGACATCAGCGACGCCAGGGTTGTCGCCGGCTTCGGTTTTGAAGGCCGGCTTTAAGTAGGCTTCGGCGGTTTGTTCCGGCACTAAAGTCGGATCGGCAAGCAGGCTGTCCGCCAACGGCAACAGGCCCGCTTCCAGCGCAATCTGCGCCTTGGTACGACGCTTGATTTTGTACGGCAGATATAAATCTTCCAGCCCGGTTTTGTCTTCGGCATGCATGATTGCATGCAGCAATACTGGGGTCATTTTCCCCTGTTCATTGATTGAATTAACAATGGACTCGCGTCGCTGCTCCAATTCGCGCAGGTATGACAGTCGCTGCTCCAATAAGCGCAGTTGGATATCATCCAGGCCGCCGGTTGCTTCTTTACGATAACGCGAAATAAACGGCACCGTAGCACCTTCATCCAGCAGGCCGATGGCTGCGGCAATTTGTTGCGGTTGTGCGGATAATTCGACGGCTAAGCGTTGTTGAATGGTAGGTAGCATGCGATGGATTCAGAGTAAAAGAAGAAAAAGAAAAACAGGCGCAGATGATACCTGCTTTGCGTATTTTCACCAGTCTTGACAGGGTAGATAGTAAGGAGTAGATCCGCAGGGCTGCGTATCATCAGATTTGCACAAGGAGAATGTCATTAAAACAAAACGCCCACTTCAATGCGGAGTGGGCGTAATGATGAAGTTCGCAGGGCGTAATCGCGTAGCGTATTACAGCGCGGCTTCAATTAAAGTTAAAAGGTGCAACAGGCTGCGCTATTACACCGTACTTCCAATGGGTCAAATTTAAGGCTGACCGGTAGACGTATTCAAAATCAACGTCGCCGAACTTGGTGTCGCCTTGAAATTCAGCATGTTATTCAATTTGCCAGCAATGCTGTCAAACGAACCGGTGATACGTTGGCTACCTAACCAGTTATCTTCAATAAAGCGCAAGATAGAAGATTGATCTGTCAAAGTATGATCAACATAGTTTTTCTTGGCATACGGTGAAATCACCAGCAATGGCAGACGTGGACCATAGCCGCAACGACCTTGCGCATTCGCCTGACCGTTAGCACCTTGCAGCGCGATAGTCGGTGTAGTCATGCCGGCTTGAGCCATACCGAGATTACATACGCCGGTACCGTTCAGGTAGTCACCGTTACCGAGCACCAGTAATGAATTGGTGGCCAGGGTGCTGATGTTGGCTGATGCCGACGCGGTCGCGCCTTCTTTTGTGCCGGATGGATTAACGATCGGGCTCATCTGATGATCATACCAACCATCTGAATCGTCGTAAGCGATCACCACCATAGTGCTGCTCCATTGCGGTGTGGATTGCAAGAAGTTGATCACGGTGGTGATGAAGGTTTGTTCGTCGATCGGATCCGAATACGAAGAGTGACCATCTTGGTAGCCCGGGGCTTTCAGGAAGCTGACCGCCGGGAAATTGCCTGCATTCACAGCATCATAGAAGTCGTGCAGATCGTATTGGTGATTGGCCGGATCGGCAGTCGAGGTGCCTGGGATATTGGTATAACCAACGGCCGCCGGACTGCTAGGACGGGCATGGGACAGATTGGCCGTCGAGGTATAGTACTGGAACGGTTGGTGATGCGGAATGTAGTCGGTTTTGTTTACGGCGGTGACACTGGATGTCGTGGAGCGGTTGCAACCTTTAGTACCGTTTGAATTGACCACGGTCAGATCAAAACCGCCTTCGAAGAAGCCCCAGGTCACATTCGCAGCGTTCAACAAATCGCCAATGTTTTTACCTTGCAGTGACACTGCATCGCGCGTTGAGCATTTGTCGCCCAACGGTTGCGGATCGCCGGTCAGGGTGATACCGCCGTTACCATCGTTAGTCAGTTCATAGTCGATATTGGTGCCACCGCCGGTTGCTGCCGTTGCGTTAGTCGCGAACACACCGTTGGTTTGACCTGAGATCAGGTTTTGTGCGCCAACGTTGGAAGGGCCGAATGTCGTGCCGAACGAGTTGTCGTTCATGGCGTAGTTTTGCGCATAGTTCCACAACGCAGTCACGGTATTACCATCGTAGTAGCCCATGACCAGACCGGCCGTATTTAATGGCGGAGTCAGGCTGGCTGTCGCGTTGGTGTTAGCACCGCCGTTACCCGCACCGACAGACACGGGGAATAAATCCATCGCACCTTTGTTGAATGCCTGCTGTTCAGAATCGTAGTCATGATTCTGGTCGGCTGTGTAAGCCTGCGAGCGATCCAGACGGAATGGATTGATTGCGTTAGCGCCGTTTTTGGTATTGAGGGCGTTTGGATTGTGCATCAGAAAATTAACATTTGCCAATGGCGCGAAGCTGGCCTGTACATTGAGCGGTGTGGTTAACGTGTTGCTGGTTGGCGTTCCTGCTGCTGCAGTAAACGCTGGTTCACCGGCTGGGTTAGTCGCAACCGGATAGGTTCCAAAGTAGTGATCAAATGAGACGTTTTCCTGAAAAATCACAACCAGATGTTGGATTGGTGTTGCGGCACTGGCGACCGGGGCCGCATTCGAACTGGATGTTGAGTTACCGGAGCTGCATCCGGTGATGAGCGCAGCTGTTAAAGACAGGGCTAACGCCGTCATCTTAATTGGCTGTTTGATTAATTTTGATTGCAAGTTCATTAGAACCCTCATAGAGTTAATTGTAAGAATTACGCTGGCGCAGACGAACAACACGCATCCTTTAGTAGCTGGCTTGGTGAATCGACAGCGATTAAAAATAAGCCGGTTACTGAAGCGCGTAAATTGCCGAATGTTGAGCGGTGGTGGATTTTATGAACCGCTTATGACGACGCAATGACATTGGGACAACAGTGGCGAGATTTGTTTTTTATCGTAATTTTCCACCGCGATTCATTGCTCTGTCATATTCATCAGTTAGCCTGCACGGTTCTAGTTTTTTGCCGTAAAAGTTAATCGTGAAAATATGAATATCAACTCTGATGCAACTCAACAAAAAAATCGTGGCTGCAGATTTTCAGCCGCTGTATCGTTACTCACAACGATGCTTGCAATAACTGCTTGCGGCCATTCCGATAAATCTGTTTCCGTACCTGCAGTGCCGGTTTCAAAGCCAGCTGACCTGGTGGCGAAAGGAGCGCAAGACAGGCTTGCGGCACCTCAACAGCCATTGAGTGCAGTTGCCGAACTCGGTCGTAAAATATTTTTCGATCCAACCTTGTCTGCATCCGGAAAATTATCCTGTGCGTCCTGCCATAGCCCCGACAATGCCTACGCGCCAAAAAATAATCTGGCAGTGCAGTTGGGTGGCACCGGTATGCAACAGCAAGGCGGACGTGCGGTACCGTCGTTGAAATATCATGAGCACCAGCCGTCATTTTCTATCGGCCCCGATTTAAAACCGGATGACGATGATGTGGCCGCAGCGCGTAATGCACAGATAGCCGGCCAGCTTGATCGGGCACCAGTGGCGATACAGTCCAAAGCCGCGCTGGTTCAATCGGCAGCAGCGCTGCAGGAAAACGTACCACAGGGAGGATTTGACTGGGATGGCCGCGCCAAAAATCTGACCGATCAGGCAGGAGGCCCACTGCTGGCCAGCAATGAAATGGCCAACAAGGACGCACAGACTCTTTTAAATAAATTTAAACATTCCGCCTATGCCAAAGATTTTATTCAGCTGTTTGGGCCAGGCGTGTTTACTTCACCTAACATCGTATTGGGCGAAGCGTACTTTGCGCTGGCACACTTTCAGATTGAAGACCGCAGCTTTCATCCTTACGACAGCAAATATGATTACTATCTGGCCAAGAAAGTGGAACTGACTGAACAGGAGCAGCGCGGCTTGACACTCTTTAAGGATCCGAAAAAAGGAAATTGCGCCAGCTGCCATTTGGAAAAGCCGTCCAGAGATGGTGTATTCGCACCGGCATTTACCGACTATCAGTTTGAGGCGCTGGGCGCACCGCGCAATAAAGAAATTGCGGCGAATAAAGATGCGCATTATTTTGATCTCGGCATGTGTGGCCCGCTACGCCAGGACGCTGTCAAAATGAAAAATTACTGCGGCTTCTTCAAAACACCGAGTCTGCGCAACACCGCTACCCGCCAGGTTTATTTCCATAACGGCGTGTTCAAATCATTGGATGAAGTGATGCACTTTTATGTTGAGCGCGAGACCAGTCCGGAAAAATGGTACCCAAGCAGGAACGGTAAAGTGGCGATGTATAACGATATCCCTGCCGATAAACACGCTAACGTGGATATCAAGGATGCGCCATTCGATCGCAAACCGGGTGATCGTCCTGCGCTGTCCGACGACGAAATCAAAGACGTCATCGCATTCCTGAAAACGTTGACGGATGGTTATCAAGCCGATGCCGGCAAGTTAGCCACCAAGTAGCAAATGAGTAAGTAAGCGGGTCGCCTGACTACCAATACAATTCCGTTGGACGTGGTGGGATTGGTTATTGGTCGGGCGTACCGGCATTTCCTTACACGCTCAGCTAAATTATCTTTGGCGTTGCGATTTTAATAAATTTCAGGAACGATAATGCTGCTTGGTACCGGCATGCGTGAATAGTCTTCATGACGCTCGCGCTCCGGCAGTGTGATAGAAGCATGGGCGATTTCTTCATAAGGCATCTGATTGAGCAGATGATGTATGCAATTCAACCGTGCTTTTTTCTTGTCGTTTGCCTGCACCATCCACCATGGCGCTTCCTCGATATGCGTGCGCTCCAGCATGATCTCTTTAGCTTTGGTGTACTCTTCCCAGCGGCGGCGCGACTCCAGATCCATCGGACTTAATTTCCACTGTTTGAGCGGATCGTAAATACGCCCTAAAAACCGTGCTTCCTGTTCTTCATCAGAAATCGAAAACCAGTATTTGATGACCTGAATTCCCGAGCGCACCAGCATGCGTTCGAATTCCGGCACGGTTCTGAAAAATTCTTCGTACTGATCATCCGTGCAAAAATTCATCACGCGCTCGACACCGGCACGGTTGTACCAGCTGCGATCGAATAATACGATCTCGCCCGCCGCCGGCAGATGAGAAACGTAACGTTGAAAATACCACTGCGTGCGTTCTCTGTCGTTCGGTGCCGGTAATGCTGCAACCCGGCACACGCGCGGATTGAGTCGCTGGGTAATCCGTTTGATGACGCCGCCTTTGCCGGCGGCATCGCGACCTTCAAACAGGATCACTACTTTATGACCGGTATGCACCACCCAGTCCTGCAGCTTGACCAGTTCGGCCTGCAGGCGGAATAATTCACGAAAATAAGTACGACGATTTTCTTTTTCCTCTGCGCTTGAGTCCGGTACTACCCCATCGGTATAAGCTTCCACCGGACGGTCGTCGACCAGCTCCAGTTCCAGCTCTTCGTCGTAACCGTCAGCCAGCTCGCTTTGCATGCGGGCGATAAGTTCATCATTGGAATAATTCATCATTTAATCAGAATAAGTGAGAGAACAGCCAGTACAGGGAACCGGACAACAATATCGCCACCGGTAACGTCAATACCCACGCCATTAACAAATTGCGCAGGGTCGACATCTGCAGGCCGGAGCCATTCGCCGTCATGGTGCCGGCAACGCCTGAGGACAATACGTGGGTCGTAGAGACCGGCAATCCAAATCCATCCGCAGCACCGATAGTCAGCATGGCGACCAGTTCTGCCGATGCACCTTGCGCATAAGTCAGATGGGTCTTGCCGATTTTTTCACCGACTGTCACCACGATGCGTTTCCAGCCCACCATGGTGCCCAGACCTAACGCGATGGCGACGGCAATCTTGACCCAGAGCGGAATGAATTTGGTTGCATCGTCGATCTGCTTTTTAAATGCAGTCAGGTTTTCTTTGGTCTCCGCATCAAAGTTCGTTGCGCTGCTTTTATCCAGATTGCGGATGGCTTCTGCGGTGAGATACATATCATTTCTGACGTTGGTTACGGAATCAGATGGTACTTTGGCGAGCGTGCCGTAATCTTTGACGCGTTCACCGATAGAACCTACCAGGGTGGATAAGGCAGGAACCACATTCGGTGTTACTTCCTTGGTACGGATGTAAGTAACCATGACGTCGCGTGCGGCTGGAAGTGGTGGCGCGATATTGTTGCTATATTTGTCGAGAGACTGTTGCGTCACCTTGGACACGGCAACGAACTGGGTAATGTGATCGACCGGCATGGCACGGTTCAGCGCATACGCCATCGGCACGGTACCGACCAGTATCAGCATGATCAGGCCCATTCCCTTTTGTCCGTCATTTGAACCGTGCGCAAACGATACGCCGGTGCAGGTCAGAATCAGCAGACCGCGTATCCACCATGGCGGTGGCTCAGTACCTTTCGGCGCTTCGTAGAGTTCTTTATTTTTGATAAACATGCGCATGGCCAGCAACAGCAGGGCGGCGCAGACAAATCCTACCAGCGGCGACAACAGCAGCGAGTAACCGATTTTGGCCGCCTGTCCCCAGTCAACACCGCTGGTACCATCACGACCGTGCATTAACGCATTCGCGACGCCGACACCGAGTATCGAGCCTATCATGGTGTGAGATGAAGACGCCGGCAGACCCAGCCACCATGTACCCAGGTTCCACACGATGGCCGCGATCAGCAAGGCAAATACCATGGCAAATCCGGAGCCTGAACCGACCTGCAAAATCAGCTCAACCGGCAGTAAAGAAATAATCCCGAAAGCCACCGCGCCGCTGGACAGCAACACGCCGAGGAAATTAAAACAGCCCGACCACATCACGGCAAAATTCGGCGGCATGGAATGCGTATAAATGACCGTTGCGACGGCATTGGCGGTGTCATGAAAACCGTTGACGAATTCGAATCCAAGTGCAATCAGCAGTGCCAGACCCAGTAAAAAGTAAGGTAGCCACTGGGTGGAGATACTGCCTGCTGCGGTAACGTCGGCTGTCAGGCTAAGTGCCGTGTACAGCAATCCCATGACCAGTAACACGACAAATAAAACTATCGTGTACGGGCCTGTTTTGTGATTGCTGAAGCTGTGCGATGCGGAAGGCGGTGCGACCTCAGCAGCAAGTTGTGCGCTTGTATCCATGACAGGTTGACTCCGAAGGTGGGAATGAGTGAACCGATCAATGTACAGATCAACTGTGACAGACCTGTGACGCGCAGGCGTATTTGATAATCAAACTTCTACAAAGAGGAAAATTAGGTTTTTGACCTGTATTAACATTGTTAATATTGCTTCAAACTTCCACCAATAATTTGCCGCGATGATCGCCAGTAAATAGGCTGTTTAAAGCCGCGGGCAGCATGTCAAAGCCGTGCATGACGGTTTCTTCGTATTTGATTTTTCCCGCCTTGACCATGGGGCCAACGATGCTGATCATTTCATCCATGCGATGCACATAATCGCGTGCCAGCATGCCCTGTATCGTGGCGCGCTGATACAGCATGTGATGCAAAAATCGCGGCCCCATTTCAGGATGATCCAACCCGCCTGAGTACTGGCTGATCGATCCGCAAATCACGATGCGGGCGCGGCGATTAATCAATGGGATCACCGCATCGGTAACCATGCCGCCGACGTTATCAAAATACACGTCAACGCCGCCGGTAAGCTGTTTGATCTGTTCGGACAACGATGCGGCGCTTGAATGTGCTTTGTAATCGACAGCCCAGTCCAGCCCTAATTCATTACATAACCAGTCGCACTTGGCTGCTCCGCCTGCAATACCCAGCACTTTGCAGCCGTGCAGTTTGGCGAATTGCGCCACCAGCGAACCCACTGCGCCGGCTGCGCCCGATACCACAACAACTTCACCGGCATGTGGCCGGCCTGATTCAGTCAGTCCAAACCATGCCGTTCTGCCGGGCATGCCCAGTACGCCCAGGGCGGTACTGACCGGAGCTATCGACGTATCCAGTTTACGCAGCATGCTGTGATGAACACGCGCATGCGTTTGCCAGCCTATCATGCCCTCCACCCAGTCGCCCGCCACCAGCCCTGGCACCGATGATGCCAGCACACGCGCAACGACGCCGGCACTTTGCACGGTATTTAAGGCATGCGGCAACTCGTTATAAGTCGGTTTTAGCGACTGGTTAATTCGCATGTAGGGATCAACGCTGATGAAATGACTTTGTACCAATACTTCACCGGCAGACAATTCGGTATTGAGCGCTACCTGGCGCAATTCATAATGTTCCGGGCCAACGATGCCTTCCGGATGGCGTTGATAAATCCATTGTGAATTTTGTAGGGTGGTGGGTGCAGTTGAAAAAATCATAATCAGGTCCGGTCTAAAATCAACCTGTAATTTTAATCCGCTTGATGTCTACAAATAAGCAACTTAAACTACGCTATTGTGCACTTTTGGGATTTACGGTGGAGTGTAATGGACATTAACGACCTGCGTTCTTTTCTGGTAGTGGCGCGCGATGCCAATATTCGCAGCGCGGCATTGGAGCTGCATCAAAGTCCTTCCGCGCTGTCGAAAGCGATACGGCGTCTTGAATCGGCGTTAAACACCGCCCTGTTTGACCGGGTGGGAAAGCGTCTGCGTTTAAACGGACATGGCGAACAATTGCGCGAGCGCGCCATGCAATTGGTGGCCTTGGCCGATCTGACCCAGGCAGAATTTCGCGGTGAGCGACAGCAATTACACTGTCGGATAGTCGGTCCGGCAATACTGCAATGGCGATACGGATTGGCGCTTTCTCAAACGCTGCAAAACCATTTTCCGAATAGCGGCATTGCATTCGAGTCGCAATTTGAAGATGCGGCTATCGCTGCCTTGTCCCGAGGTGATGCAGACTTTGCGTTGGTGACAGGTGTTGCGGTGGAAGCGGCCTTGCCTACCGGATTGGAAGCACTTCCGCTGGGGAGCATGACGATGCGGCTGGCCGCCGGCCAGGCTCACCCTTTGTTAAAAATCGCCAAAAGATCCAAAAATAAAGAAGTGCCCTACACAGCGACGACGCAGCAGGTTTTACAGTTCGACTTTGCCTGTCCAGACCGGTCGCTGTTCTGCGGCGTGGCGCGCGGCGCCCGTTCCGACGGCTGGCGCGATGATCAGCTACCGAGGAAAATCCGTTACTGGTTGGAAGATTTGCAGTTGTTGATGGCGCTGGTTAAATCGAATCAGGCCCTGGCGTACTTGCCGGATTTTGCTTTGCCCGATCATGATTTGGTCAGGGTCAAAGTATCCGATTGTCCGTATGAATGTACTGAGAACTGCTGGCTGATCTGGAAACCGCTGACGGCCAGCGGCTGGCAGAATAAATTGATAAACGGTTTGGATATTTCACGTAAGTTTGACCGCGAAAATACAAAAACAGCCGGAGTACAATAAAAAGTCAAAAAAATGGCCGCACATTCAACTATGCGGCCATTTTTACCGTTTCCAGGTTTATCGATCGGGTTTGATTATGATCCTGAATTTAACTTGGCCAACAGCAAAGCATTGACCTGAGCAGGATTGCCTTTACCTTTGGTCGCTTTCATTGCCTGCCCAACCAATGCATTAAAGGCCTTCTCTTTACCGGCGCGGAATTCTTCCACCGATTTGGCGTTGGCAGCCAACACTTCATCGATAATTTTTTCCAGCGCGTTCGGATCGGAAATCTGTTTTAAGCCTTTGGCTTCAATCACGGCATCAGCCAGGTTAACCTCGGCTGATGGTTCCTGCCACATCGCGGCAAAAACTTCCTTGGCGATCTTGTTGGAGATCGTACCGTCGGCGATACGCTGCAGCAGCACTGCCAGTTGTGCAGCGGATACCGGTATTTCACTGATGTCTTTGCCTTCGCGGTTCAACGTCGACGCGACATCGCCCATCATCCAGTTGGCTGCAGGTTTGGCTTGCGCATGGCCAGCATGCTGGACCACGGTTTCAAAATAAATCGCGGTGGCTTTGGATTGCGTCAGTACCATCGCGTCATATTCCGACAAACCCAATTCACTGATGAGTCGGCTGCGCATGGCGGCTGGCAGTTCCGGCATTTCCGCTTTAACTCGGGCTATCCAGTCTTCGCTGATTACCAGCGGCAGCAGGTCAGGATCGGGGAAATATCGGTAATCCTGCGAGTCTTCCTTGCTGCGCATCGAGCGGGTCTGTTTTTTGTCGGGATCGTACAGACGGGTTTCCTGCACGACTTTGCCGCCATCTTCAATCAATTCGATCTGACGGCGCACTTCGATGTTGATCGCTTCTTCCAGAAAGCGGAACGAGTTCAGGTTTTTAATTTCGCAGCGGGTGCCGAATTCTTCCTGTCCAACCGGGCGCACTGAGACGTTGGCGTCGCACCGAAATGAACCTTCCTGCATATTGCCGTCGCATATACCTAACCAGGTCACCAGTGAATGCAGTGCTTTGGCATACGCCACTGCTTCAGTCGCGCTGCGCATGACCGGCTCGGTAACGATTTCCAGCAATGGTGTGCCGGCGCGATTCAGGTCGATCCCGCTCATTCCCTGGTAATCTTCATGCAGCGATTTGCCGGCATCTTCTTCCAGGTGTGCACGAGTCAATTGTACCGAGCGGATCTCGGTTTTACCGTCACGTTCCATGGCGAAGCTGACTACGCCGCCCTGCACTACCGGCAATTCAAACTGGCTGATCTGATAGCCTTTAGGCAGATCGGGATAAAAATAATTTTTACGCGCAAATACCGACATCGGTGCGATCGTGGCATTCACCGCCAGACCAAACTGAATCGCCTTTTCAACAACGCCACGATTGAGCACCGGCAGCACACCGGGCAGCGCCAGATCGACCGGGCTGGCTTGTGTATTGGGTTCGGCGCCGAACTGTATCGATGAGCCGCTAAAAATTTTTGATTGGGTTAAGAGTTGCGCATGCGTTTCGAAACCGATCACTACTTCCCATTGCATAATTCAATCCTCTTAAATTGCTGGTGCTTGTTTGTGCCAGTCGGTAGCCAATTGATATTGATGCGCGATGCCCAATAATTTGGCCTCGCTGAAATAATTGCCGATCAATTGCAAGCCCACCGGACGTTTGCCATTTTTTTCGCCCTGACCAAATCCGCAGGGTAGCGACATGCCGGGTAATCCAGCCAGGCTGGTGGACAGCGTAAAAATATCGGCCAGGTAGTTGGCGACCGGATCGTCGGCTTTGTCACCCAGGTCCCATGCCACGGTAGGCGCAACAGGTCCCATGATCACATCGCATTGTTTAAATGCCGACTGAAAATCTTCGGCGATCAGACGACGAATTTTTTGCGCCTGCAAATAGTACGCGTCGTAATAACCGTGGGACAGCACATAGCTGCCAACCAGAATACGACGTTTGACTTCATCGCCGAAACCTTCGGTGCGCGATTTTTTATACATGTCGGTCAGGCCGTCGTATTGCGCTGCGCGATGTCCGTACCGCACGCCATCAAAACGGCTCAGGTTGGATGAGGCTTCGGCCGGCGCAATCACGTAATACACAGGAATCGACAACTCGGTTTTAGGCAGAGATATCTCGACCAGCGTGGCGCCCAATTCTTCATACTTGCTTAATGCGGCGCGCACCGCCTGTTCGACATCTGCGGCTATGCCGGTACCGAAAAATTCGCGTGGAACGCCTATGCGCAAACCTGCTAACGGTGTATTCAGCTCGCGTCGGAAATCTTCATCCGGATGCTCCAGGCTGGTAGAGTCGCGCGCATCGAATCCGGCCATGGTGTTCAACAGCAAAGCGCAATCCGCAGCGGTCTGTGCTATCGGACCGCCCTGATCCAGCGAAGAGGCAAACGCAATCATGCCGTAGCGTGATACACGACCGTAAGTGGGTTTGATGCCGGTTACGCCGCAAAATGCTGCCGGTTGGCGGATTGAACCGCCGGTATCGGTTGCAGTAGCTGCCGGTGCCAGGCGAGCGGCAATTGCCGCAGCTGAACCGCCTGAAGAACCGCCAGGTACGGCACGTTGGTCCCAGGGATTTTTGACCGGGCCGAAATGAGAATTTTCGTTCGCCGAGCCCATGGCGAATTCATCGCAATTCAGTTTGCCTAACGTGACCATGCCGGCCTGTTTATAGCGCTCGACCACGGTCGCATCAAATGGACTGGTGTAGTTCGCCAGCATCTTCGAGCCTGCCGTGGAGCGCCAGTCGCGCGTGACGAAAATATCTTTATGCGCGATAGGTATGCCGGCCAGCGGATGCGCATTCGGTTGCGCCAATAACTGATCGGCGAGCTTTGCCTGTGCCAGCGTCAGTTCAGGATCGACATGGGTAAATGCGTTGAGGTCGGAAGCTGCAACGCGGGTCAGATAATGCTGGGCCAGCTCCGTCGCACAGATCTGTTTGCTGTGCAGCAGCGCGGAAAGTTCGGTTAACGTTTTGGTATGCATGTTGTAGTTATCGCAGTAGTTTATTCAATGACCTTGGGGACCAGATACAAACCGTCCTGGACCGCCGGTGCGTATTGTTGATACTCCGCGCGATGATTGGATTCGGTGACGGTGTCACTGCGCAATCGCAGCGCCAGATGATCCACTACCAAAGCAAACGGATGACTGAGCGGCGCGACACCGTTGGTATCGACTGCCTGCATTTTTTCGACCAGAGCAAAAATACCGTTCAGTTGCTCCAGCGTTTTGCCGGTCTGCTCGGCAGACAATTCGAGATGCGCCAGATGCGCAATGCGAGAAACGTCGGATTTTTCAAGAGACATAAATTGGGACGGCAAGCTGCCGGATAGATTTGAAAAGGGAATGAATGGTTAAAAAGGCAAATTAATAAATTGGCACGGCAAAAGAGCATTGTTAATGCATGTAACTCATCCAAATTTACGCAAATTATAAGGTAGAATGCCGGGTTAATGTCCGAGATATGTGTGAGATGTGTGTGAGATAGCTCGGACCTTCCTTCCAATTCAAATTTAAACGCGCGTTTGAGCGCACAGGATTAACATGTTCGGTTTTTTTCGTAGCTATTTTTCTAATGACCTGGCGATCGATCTAGGTACTGCAAATACTCTCATTTACGTTCGTGGCCAAGGCATCGTGTTAGATGAACCTTCGGTCGTGGCGATACGCCAGGAAGGCGGTCCCAACGGTAAAAAAACCATTCAGGCGGTCGGTAAGGAAGCCAAGCAGATGTTGGGCAAGGTACCCGGTAATATCGAAGCGATACGCCCGATGAAAGACGGTGTGATCGCCGACTTTACCGTCACCGAGCAAATGCTCAAGCAGTTTATCCGCATGGTGCACGACACCAAATTCTTCAAACCTTCTCCGCGCATCATCATCTGTGTACCCTGTGGTTCCACCCAGGTGGAACGTCGCGCGATTCGCGAATCCGCTTTGGGTGCCGGCGCGTCGCAGGTCTATCTGATCGAAGAACCGATGGCCGCGGCGATTGGTGCAGGGCTGCCGGTTTCTGAAGCTACCGGTTCCATGGTGGTTGATATCGGCGGTGGTACCACTGAAGTCGGTATTATCTCGCTCGGTGGTATGGTCTTTAAAGGTTCGATACGCGTTGGCGGTGACAAGTTTGATGAAGCTATCGTCAATTACATCCGCCGCAACTACGGCATGCTGATCGGTGAACAGACTGCTGAAGCGATCAAGAAGACCATTGGTTCTGCATTCCCGGGTTCTGAAGTGCGCGAGATGGAAGTCAAAGGCCGTAATCTGTCCGAAGGTATCCCTCGTTCATTCACTATCTCCAGCAATGAAATTCTGGAAGCACTGACCGACCCGCTGAACAACATCGTCTCCGCCGTGAAGAACGCGCTGGAACAAACGCCACCTGAATTGGGTGCCGACATTGCTGAAAAAGGCATGATGCTGACTGGCGGCGGCGCGCTGCTGCGTGATCTGGATCGACTGTTGATGGAGGAAACCGGTTTGCCGGTGATCGTGGCAGAAGACCCGCTGACTTGCGTGGTGCGTGGTTCCGGCATGGCGTTGGACCGGATTGAAAAATTGGGTTCGATGTTCTCGTACGAGTAACGGCAACCCACGCCGTGCGCGACTGTAGGTTGGGCTGCAGCCCAACACTCAACGCAAAAAATAACAAATAGCTTAAATTATTTGCGGAATACGTTCTAAGAGAGTTTGTGGATAGTCAAAGAACGTTGGGCTGGTAAGCCATAGCCCAACCTACGGAGTATCAGTGCATATCATCAATCAGTAATAGTGACATAGAAAACGATGGAATACAGTCCACCACCACTGTTCAAACAAGGCGCATCGGCGCGCGTTAAAGTGGTCTTCTTTTCATTCGTGGCCATCATGCTGTTAGTGATCGACGCAAGGCTGCAAACCTTAAACCTTGCCAGGCAAGTTGTCGGTTCCGCCCTTTATCCCCTGCAAATGCTGGCCATCATGCCGCGCGACATGCTGCGCAATATGGGTGATTACTTTACGGAGCTGTCGACGCTGGAAAACGAAAACACCGCGTTGAAACGTAATCAGCTCATGCAGTCGCTCAGCGTGGCCGACGACCAGCATCTCAAAATGGAAAATGCCCAGTTGCGCAGACTGTTGGCCACCAGTGCCACCGTGCCGGTGAAATCGATCCTGGCCGAAATTCTGTATGACGCGCGTGACAGTTTTACGCGTCGGATAATTTTAAATCGCGGTCTCAAGCAGGGCATTGCCCTGGGCCAGCCGGTGATTGATGATCAGGGTGTCGTCGGGCAGGTTACGCGGGTGTTTCCGCTGACAGCCGAAGTGACTTTGCTGACCGATAAAGACCAGGCGATTCCCGTGCAGGTGCAGCGTAACGGATTACGCAGTGTGGTGTATGGGAAAGGGCAGGTCGGGAGCCTGGAATTACGGGTGCCGAGCAACGCTGATATTAAAGCCGGCGATATTCTGGTTACGTCAGGTATAGACGGTATCTATCCTCCAGGCTTAATGGTGGCGCGTGCCACGGTGGTTGAAAATAATGCGACCACGACGTTTGAGCGTATCGCATGTTTGCCGATAGCCGGTTTGGACAGACATAAAGAAGTGTTGATTCTATTGGTCGATACCCACATCGAAGCGCGACCTGACGATGAAGACGGCAGCAAGCCTAAAAAGATAATCCGGCATGTGACTCGCGACAGTTCCGAAACGACGCCGGCGCCGAAACCTAAAGAAGACAGTAAAGTGGAAAGCGCAGCGGAAACGACGGCGGACAATAAGGCCGATAGTAAGGTGGACAATAAGGTGGACAATAAGGTAGACAATAAGGGCGCAGCAAACGGGAGCCATCCATGAATCGTCCTCATTACATATTATTGCCAGCCAGCCCGCTATTTATTATCACCAGTCTGGTGGTGACGTTCTTGTTGAATTTTTTACCCTGGGGTGTCACCGCAGGCGTACCTGATTTTGTCGCGCTGACATTGGTATTCTGGAGCATCCACCAACCGCGCAAGGTCGGCATTGGCGTGGCATTCGCGATGGGTTTGCTGATGGATGTGCATACCGCCACGCTGCTCGGTGAAAATGCGCTCGCCTATACCCTGCTGTCGTACTTCGCCATTACCATCCATCGTCGCGTTCTGTGGTTCTCACCGATGACGCAGGCCCTGCATGTGTTCCCGCTATTTTTATCTTCTCAGATTATCCGTGCGGCGATTCAGTTTATTGTGAATGGCAAATCTCCCGGCTGGTTGTTTTTTATTGAAAGTTTTGTCACTGCGGCGTTATGGCCGTTGGCTACGTGGATATTGCTTGCTCCGCAACGCAGGTCGGTAGATCGTGATGAAACCCGTCCTATTTAATTCAGGTATATCCACACAATGACATTGCCGCAGATCGTATGACTGAATTTAAAAACACCGAACGCGAACTTTATTTTTTCCGGATTCGGTTGTTCGCGATCGCGGGGTTTATCTTTTTATGCTTTGCACTGTTGTTCGGCCGTTTCGTCTGGCTGCAGGTAGTCAAACATCAAATGTACGAAACGCAAGCCGAAGATAACCGGATTTCTATCGTGCCGGTAGTGCCGAATCGCGGACTGATCCTGGATCGTAACGGCGTGGTATTGGCACGCAATTTTTCGGCCTATACCCTGGAGATTACGCCGTCCAAGATCAATCAGGATCTGGATGTGGTGATCGATGAGTTATCGCAGCTGGTTGATATCGAACCCAAACATCGCAAACGGTTTAAAAAACTGATGGAAGATTCCAAGAGTTTTGAAAGCCTGCCGATCCGCACCCGTCTCACCGATGAGGAAGTCGCACGCTTTACCGTGCAGCGGTTTCGTTTTCCCGGCGTAGAAATTCAGGCGCGTTTATTTCGTCAATATCCGCTGGGTGAAACCGCTTCGCATGTGATCGGCTATATCGGTCGCATCAGCGCCTCGGATGCCAAAATTCTGGACGCATCGGATGACGATTCCGATAACTACAACGGCACTGATTACATCGGTAAAGAAGGTCTGGAAAAAAGTTATGAGCGCGTATTGCACGGCACGACCGGCAGCGAAGAAGTGGAAGTGTCTGCCGGCGGACGCGCAGTGCGCACCCTGTCGACCTCACCGGCGACTTCGGGCAGCAACCTGATTTTATCTATCGATATTGAACTGCAAAAAATTGTTGAGGAGGCGTTTGGCGACAAGCGCGGCGCGTTTGTCGCGATAGATCCGTCGACCGGCGAAGTGTTGGCGTTTGTATCCAAACCTACCTATGATCCGAATTTGTTTGTTGAAGGGATCGATCAGGCGAACTGGGAAAGTCTCAATAACTCCATCGACAAACCGCTGATCAATCGCGCCCTGACCAGTTCCTATCCGCCGGGTTCAACTTACAAACCGTTTATGGCACTGGCAGCGCTGGAGTCAGGTAAGCGTACTACCAGCTACACCCTGGCCGATCCCGGTACGTTTACGCTGGGCGGCCATGTGTTCCACGACGATAAGCCGGGTGGACACGGTATGGTTGATATGTATCGTTCTATCGTCATGTCGTGCGATACCTATTATTTTATGTTGGCCAATGATCTGGGCGTCGACGCCATTCATGACTTCATGAAGCCTTTCGGATTTGGCGAGTTGACCGGTATCGATCTGGAGCATGAGCGTCCCGGCATACTGCCTTCCACCGCCTGGAAACGTGCTTACTATAAAAAACCGGCACAACAAAAATGGTATGCCGGCGAGACGGTCTCATTGGGTATCGGCCAGGGATATAACAGCTTCACTCCGCTTCAACTTGCGCATGCAGTGGCCACACTGGCCAATAACGGCATCGTGATGAAGCCGCATCTGGTGAAGATGATAGAAAATCCGCAGACCCATGAACGCACGTTGACCGTACCACAGGAAACTTATCGCATTCCGCTCAAGCAGGAAAATATCGACTTTGTCAAACATGCGATGGCAGGTGTGCCCAAGGAAGGAACGTCGTCACCCGTATTTAGAAATGCTGAATATGAATCTGCCGGTAAAACGGGTACTGCCCAGGTGATCGGTATGAAAAAGGGAGAAAAATATAATGCCAGCAATATCGCATTACGATTCCATGATCATGCCTTGTATACCGCATTTGCGCCGGTGGACAAACCAAGAATTGCTATTGCGATGATCGTAGAAAACGGCGGTATGGGCGCAGCAGGCGCCGCGCCGATTGCCAAGCTGGCGCTGGATTATTTTTTACTTGGCAAACGTCCGGATGATAAATCCAAAGAGCTCATCAAGAGCATGGATGCATCGCCGGACGGGAAGGCGAATCCAGGCCAGGAACAAACCGAACCTGACACCGAGCAGGATCCGGAGGGTGTTCCATCCCCTGATGCCGTCACTCCAGCAACCAAAAAGTAGGCCGAATTATGCGCAGACATCGTTCCCCCTGGCAGGTCATCAAACCTTATGTCACCGTATTTGACGGGCCGCTGGCCATCATCATTTTTTTGATCATGTCAGTCGGCATCGTCACGCTGTATTCAGCCGGAATCGATTTTCCGGGGCGGGTTGAAGATCAGCTGCGCAATATCGTGGTGGCGTTTATCGTGATGTGGATAGCCGCGAATGTGCCGCCGCAAACCTTGATGCGTTTTGCCGTGCCGTTGTATACGGTTGGGGTGACCTTGCTGATTGCAGTGGCAGTATTCGGGATAGTTAAAAAAGGTTCGCGGCGCTGGCTCAATATCGGTGTGGTGGTACAGCCCTCCGAGATAATGAAAATCGCCATGCCGTTAATGCTGGCGTGGTTTTTTCAAAAGCGCGAAGGCGCTATTGGCTGGCGTGAATTTATCGTCGCGGCGGTGCTGCTGATATTGCCGATTGCGTTTATCGTCAAACAACCGGATCTGGGCACGGCCATGCTGGTACTGGCGGCAGGTTTGGCGGTGATTTTTCTGGCGGGCCTGTCGTGGCGGGTCATTATCGGTGTGATCGTGCTTAGTCTGGCCTGCATGCCCATCGTGTGGAAAAACATGCACGATTATCAGCGTGAACGCATCATGACGTTGATCGACCCGACTACCGATCCGCTGGGTAAAGGCTTTCATATTATTCAGTCGACAATCGCGGTTGGATCGGGCGGGATTACCGGCAAGGGCTATCTGAAAGGGACCCAGGCGCATCTGGAATTTATTCCGGAACGCACCACCGATTTTATTTTCGCAGTCTATGCAGAAGAGTTCGGTCTGATCGGTTGCAGTATTCTGCTGCTGTTATATCTACTGTTGTTTACGCGCGGGTTGATGATTGCGGCGAATGCGCCCACCTTTTTCACGCGCCTGCTGGCGGGATCGATCACCACTATTTTTTTCACCTACGCCTTTGTCAATATGGGTATGGTAAGCGGTATCATTCCTGTGGTTGGCGTGCCGTTGCCGATGCTAAGTTATGGCGGGACGGCATTGGCGACACTGGGATTTGGGCTGGGTATTTTGATGAGCATACAGAGACATCGTAAATTAGTGCAAAGCTAAAAATCCTGCGTCGTCCCCGCCTGAACTTGCGGGAATGGCGCCGAACAATGCAACCGGGGGCGACTTTTGAAGAACAAATTTCAGTGGGTTGGTCTTGTGATTGTGACGTTGTTACTGGCAGCCTGCAGCAGTACGCCAACCAAGCCAGGCGCCGGCAGATCAACCGCCACAGCAACGCCGACGCCGACGTCCTCAAGTGCTTCAGTTGGAAGGCCCGCGCCCAATTTGCCCAGGGCCGGATCAGGTCGCGGTGCGTATTATAAAGATGACGGACCGGGTGACAATCCGCCGCCGGGGCTGGAACTAACCCTGGATGCAGAGCCGAAGGTCGAGCCGTATTCCGTGTCCGGCAATAAACCGTACGTGGTGTTCGGCAAAACGTATACACCGATGCTGGATGACAAACCGTACTCGGAACGCGGCACCGGCAGCTGGTACGGTAAAAAATTCCAAGGTCAGAAAACTTCTTCCGGTGAGCTGTACGACATGTACAAAATGACGGCGGCGCATCCGACCTTGCCTATCCCGTCGTATGCGCGCATTACCAATCTTAGTAATGGCAAACAGGTCATCGTCAAAATAAATGATCGCGGCCCCTTCCATACCAATCGCATTGTTGATTTGTCGTATACCGCGGCATTGAAGCTGGATTATCTGAGCAAGGGGAGCAGCGAGCTATTGCTGGAACGTTTGCTGCCGGCTGATATTGAAAAAATGGCGGAAAACAAAAAGAATAATGTCACTGTGGCCAGCAATGTCGCAGCGCCACCTTCCGTTGCAGCTCCAGTCGTGGCAGCGATTGCTGTCCCGGCTCCGGTAATGCCGGAACAGGCACCGACCGTTACCCCGATTGCAGACACGGCAAAATTTGAAACGCTGATTGCCAGTAACACGGCGTCGGCTCCGGCAGTACCGGAAGTCGCTGCGGCGGCAGTAGCGGTACCAACTGCGCCGCTGCCGGAAGTGATTACAACACCGAATCCGGCAAGTGGATACTACCTGCAGTTTGGCGCCTTCGGATTGCGCTCGAATGCGGAAGCCACCTTTGCCCGTTTGCAAAGCAGACTTGCTCAATTACCCGCTTTTGAAATTGTTCAGCAGGGAACCTTATATCGATTATTCAGCGGGCCATTTGCGAACCGGGAAAATGCGAGTGACGCACAACAGCTTGCGATCAATGTCGGCGTACCTAAACCGATTATTGTGCAGCGTTGATTTGAGCCTTACATATTACGCCACAAACTTGACCAGACTTTTGGCGACTTCGCGCTTGTTGATCATCACATGGGTCGCGCCCTGTTTCCGCAAATAGTCTGCTTCCGTTTCTGAATTGGCGCGGGCAATCGTGATGATGCTGGAATTTAAGCTATGCGCATAGCTGATCAAATGACCTGCCACGAAGGCATCCGATATGGTCAGAATCAGATGGCGCGCCTGGCGAATATTCGCTTCAGCTAATACACCGGGAGCATTGGCATCACCGTATATAGCCGGTATGTCGAGATGTTGCGCGCCACGTAGAATATCGGGATGATCTTCTACGATGACTAACGGTAAATGCTTTGCTCTTAATTCAGCGCCGACTAATTTTCCCAATTCTCCGTAGCCGATCAAAATAGTATGACCTTGCTGGATGGCGTGTCTGGCGGAGTTCTCGGCATCCGGTAGTGGTGATGTGCCTTCGCGTTTTTCTATCCACGGTTTTAAGTAATCCAGCAACATAAAAACCAGCGGGTTGAGAATAATGGAAATAATTGCACCGGCCAAAATCAGATCGCGTCCGGTAGTCGACAGGATGCCGAGAGAAATGCCGAGCGTGGCGAGGATGAAGGAAAATTCACCGATCTGCGCCAGACTGGCAGAAATCGTCAGCGCGGTACTGAGGGGACGGCCGAAAGCCAGTACCAATGCCATCGAGACCAATGATTTGCCGACTACGATAATGAACACGGTAGCAAATACCAGCAACGGTTCGCGCATTAAAATCGACGGATCGAACAACATGCCGACTGAGACAAAAAACAGCACGGAAAATACTTCGCGCAGCGGCAGCGACTCTTCCGCCGCCCGATGGCTCAATTCCGATTCGGCTAACATCATTCCGGCAAAAAATGCGCCCAACGCAAACGATACGCCAAACAGATAAGTGGAGCCCAACGCGAATCCAAGCGCGATGGCCAATACGCTTAAGCCGAATAGTTCACGCGATCCGGTCGCAGCGATCCGTTTTAATATCCAGGGTATGGCGCGCTTGCCGAAAATCAGCATGACTGCAATAAAGGCGATGACCTTGCCTAGCGTAATCGCCAGCATCGTAAATATCTGCGCAGTGCTTAGTACTTCGCCGTGGCCGCCCAACACATTGGACAAGGCGGGAATCAGCACCAGCGCCAACACCATAATAATATCTTCGACGATCAACCAGCCGATAGCGATCCGACCGCGTTTCGTATCGATCAGGCGCCGTTCCTGCAAGGCCGTGAGTAATACGACTGTACTTGCGCAAGACAGTGCCAGACCAAAAATAACGCCTTGCCCCAGCGGCCAACCGAGAGTCCAGGTTAGGCCCATACCCAGCAGCGTTGCAAACACGATCTGCAGTATTGCTCCCGGTATGGCGATAGTTTTGACCGCCATCAAGTCCTTGAGGGAAAAATGCAGACCGACTCCGAACATCAATAGAATCACACCGATCTCAGCCAGCTCCTGGGCGAGATGCCCATCTGCGACAAATCCTGGGGTGTAGGGACCGACCACGATGCCGGCGATCAAATAACCGATTAGTGGCGGCATCTTTAATTTATTGGCCAGGGTGCCAAAGATAAATGCCAATACGATAGAGCCAACTATGGTTGCGATTAACGGGGTGTGTTCTAGCATGAGCGATTCCGTGTTGTTGGCGATTATTCGGGGCCTGCATTTTGCATGTCGAGAGCAAGCTGGTACAACATGTTTTTCTTCAGGCCGGTTAATTGGGCCGCCAGCTGAGCGGCCTGTTTGACTGAACAACTCGCCAATAATATGGTGAGAACACGTTTGGCCTCGATTAGTTCAATTTCCTGATCAGCTGCGGCACCTTCCAGCAAAATCACATACTCCCCCTTTTGTCGGTGCACGTCGGCAGATAGCCACTCACTCGCTTCATTTAATTTGCAGCGATGGATCTCTTCAAATAATTTGGTCAGCTCGCGCGCAAAAACGATTTGCCTGGAATCTGGAAACAGGGTGTTAAGTGCAGTGACGGTGTCAACTATGCGATGCGGTGCTTCATAAAAAACCAGCGTGGCCGGCATGTTGCAAAGCGTCTTTAGCACACTGTCACGTTGTCCCGCCTTGCTCGGCAAAAAACCGACAAAATAAAATTGGTCCTGCATCAGGCCGCTTGCGGAAAGTGCTGCAACAACCGCAGACGCGCCTGGCAGCGGCACGATTTTAAATCCGGCAAGGCGCACCGCATCGACGATGCGCGCACCCGGGTCAGAGATGGCAGGTGTGCCGGCATCAGACACCAACGCAATGCTTTCCCCCTGCTGCAGGCGCTGAATGATTTTTTGCGCCGCCTCATTTTCGTTATGCTGATGTGCCGCGATCAGCGGTTTTGACAGGCCAAGCTGATTGAATAGTTGCGCGCTGTTGCGGGTATCTTCACAGGCGATCGCGTCGACTTTGGACAGGACGTATAGCGCGCGACAACTGATATCAGCCAGATTGCCAATTGGCGTAGCGACAACATACAGACAAGACGCGGGATACGATTGCTGCGCGGCGTGGGAGAACAAAGCGTTCAGATCGGTCATGAATACTCTAGATGGAGGTGAGCAAAGCAGGGATTGTGCTCGTAACAGGGGGGCGTGACAAGACAATTCAGGCGCAAAATGCCCTATTTAGGGCATAGCCAAACACGGCGACTCTCATTATGCTGGTCGTACTGAATTTATCTGTTGGAGGGTTGACATGGTGCTGTTGATTGCGTGGTGCGTATTGCTGGTGTTGTGCTGGCCGCTGGCTCTGATCCTGCTGATTTTCATGCCGTTGCTCTGGCTGCTGTCTTTGCCGTTGCGACTAATCGGCGTCACGTTCGATGCCATGTTTGCATTGATCAAAGCCTTGTTGTTTTTGCCAGCGCGGATTTTGGGTGCGAAATAAAGGGTTGCTATTTTGAGCAGGATTTTTTAACGTCGTAGTGCGGTTTGTAACGGAGCTGGTTTAGTTACCGGAATGTTCTACGATGAAAAGAGCTTGATATCTTTTGCTCAAATAACGAAGCCCTGAACAACCATGACCCCTGCCACTATTTTAGTAGTTGATGATCTGGATATTAACCGTGAATTCCTGGTACTGCTGCTTGAAAGCGTTGGATATCGTACTGTAGAAGCGATTAACGGCGCAGATGCGCTGAACATAGCTAAACGTGAAAAGGTCGCGCTCACCATTTCTGATATTTTGATGCCGGTGATGGATGGCGTTGAATTCGCAAATCGCCTGCATGCTGAAGTAATCAGTGAGCGCATCCCCATTATTTTTTATACCGCAACGTATCGCGCGAATGAAGCACATTTCCTTGCGCAATTTTGTGGCGTCGATCTGGTGCTGGGCAAGCCCGCCGAGCCGCAAGCCATACTCGACGCGGTGTCCGCATTGCTTGGAAATTCTGATGCCCAATTAGTCAGCAGAAAAACTAACGGTTCATGCCGTGCCAGTCAGCCCGCAATACAAAAATTGCAACGGCAGTTGAATACCGCTTTTCGCGATTCGCCACGCGCATTGTCCGATACTGCCAGTGTGCGTCCCGTTTCCAAAGAGTCGATGTACGCAACCGGAAATATGCAGTCGTTGTCGCTGCGCACTGCTGCGCTGCTGGAACTTAGCATGACGCTCACGGCGGAGCACGAACCGCAGCAACTGGTGGAACAGTTTTGCAGGGCGGCGCAAGACATCATGAGCGCCAAACTGGTCGCTGTCGGCATGTTCGGTGACGGTTCTCAACAGCGCTATGCGCAGCGTGGCATGAGAGAAAATGATGTCGCTGCCCTGGTCAATATGTTTGATCCCAATATCGGCATATCGCGCGAACTATTGGCCGGTGGTGAGCTGCTCAACTCAATGACCACAGCGAAAAACCATCCGTTCATACAGCAACTGCCAGACGGCCATCCGCTGAAACGTAATTGTATGCTGATCCCGATCGTGTTGCGATCGCATCCCCACGGCTGGCTGTATGTTGCAGAAAAATTAGGGGCGGCATCTTTTAATGATGAGGACGAACAGTTTGCGACTACGCTTGGCGCGCAATTGGCGCCCGTCTATGAAAACTTGATCCTGTACGAAAAGGTCACACAACATTCTCATGAGCTGGAACGCCAGGCCCATCGCATTGAACGTGCGAATCGACATTACGGGGTATTGAGTGGGGTGAACTCGGCAATCACGCGCATACACCGACGTGCTGACCTGTTCCAGGAAATTTGCCGGTTAGTCGTCACCCGCGGTGGATTCAATACGGTGTGGGTTGGTGTTCCGAATGCCGATGCGCCAGATGCTGACGGCGGTGACGTCGCTGCCTGGTTTGGCGGTGATGGCTCCGATCTGGCGGAGCTTAAATTCAGGTCATTACCGGGTACTATTTTTAGCAGTCTGCCAGCCAGCGTTGTGCTGCGCGAGAAACGTGCGGTCATTTGCAATCATGTCGAAGCTGACCCGACCCTGGCATCGATCAAAGACGTATTCTGCAGCCACGGTCATCATGCTGTTGCTGCCTGGCCGTTGACGGTTGAGGATGAAGTAGTTGCAGTGATCTCTTTTTATGCGTCACAAGCAGGCTTTTTCGATGACGATCAAATCGCGCTATTGAGTGAACTGGCGGACGACCTTGCATTTGGCTTGCATTTCATTGGTCAGGCGGAAGCTGAAACACGCATGGCGCAAAGGCTTACCGCGACGCTGGAAAGTATCACTGACGCTTTTATCATGGTGGATAGAAACTGGAATTTCACCTACCTCAATTCTGACGCCGAACGTATGCTGTTTTGCCCACGTCATGAAGTGCTTGGCATGAATATTTGGGAAAAATTTCCGGACGCAGTAGGCGGTAAATTTTATCAGGAGTATCACAAGGCGCTAGAACAGAATTGTACGGTTTCATTTGAAGAATATTATGAGCCGTTGAATTTATGGGTTGAAATCCGGGCTTATCCGTCCGATGAAGGATTGGCGATTTATTTCGCCGACATCGGCGCCAGAAAGGCGGCGGAAGCTGAAATTAACGCGCTGGCCTTTTACGATAAATTAACTTCGCTGCCTAACCGGCAGTTGCTGCTTAACCGGCTGGATCATGCGATAGGGTTGTGCAAGCTGGACGAGAGACCCGGGGCGGTTTTGTTTATTGATCTGGATAACTTTAAAAGTATCAACGATACGCGTGGCCACGACAAAGGCGATTTGTTGTTGCAGCAGGTGGCTACGCGTTTGACAAAAGCGGTTCGCGCGACCGATACCGTCGCCCGCATCGGTGGTGATGAATATGTAATTCTGCTTGAAAATCACGGCAGAACCAATGACGAAGTCGCGATCAGCGCCAAGACGGTTGCGGAAAACGTGATTGAATCATTCCGCGAGCCGTTTAATATCGCTGGCGAACCGCAATACAGTACCTGCAGCATCGGTATCGCCGGTTTTGATGAGCATACGGTTTCGTTCGAAGACGTGTTAAAACGTGCCGACCTCGCGATGTATCAGGCAAAGGCAACCGGGCGCAATGCGATGTCTTTTTTTTCTCTGGACATGCAGGCGCGCATCATCAAGCGGGTTGCGCTGGAAACCGATTTGCGGATCGCGTTGGCGAATCACGAATTCCTGCTGCATTACCAGCCGCAAATGAATATTGATAATGTCATGGTCGGCGTTGAGGCGCTGGTCAGATGGGATAGCCCGGTACGCGGACTTGTCCCACCGGCTGATTTTATATTTATCGCGGAAGACACCGGACTGATACTGCCACTTGGGAAATGGGTTCTGAAAACCGCCTGCGAGCTGTTGGTGAAATGGGCCGGGCAGGCGAAGACGGAAAATTTAATCATGGCGGTCAACGTCAGTGCGCCGCAATTTCACCATCCTGAATTTGTCCAGCAGGTTCTGGCAGTGGTGCAGGAAACCGGCATAAATCCGAATCGACTTAAACTCGAGTTGACGGAAAGTCTGCTGGTGAACGATATTGCGGGCACGATACAAAAAATGAATGCATTAAAAAAAATTGGGATTCTGTTTTCATTGGATGATTTTGGCACGGGATATTCATCACTGTCGTATTTGCATCGACTGCCGTTGGATCAACTAAAAATCGATCAGTCATTTATACGTGATGCGTTGAATGATGAGAATGCGGCGGTGATTGCCAGAACGGTACTTGCACTGGGAAAGGCGCTGAATCTCAACGTAATTGCGGAAGGCGTGGAAACGACGGCGCATTTGGAATTTATCCGCAAGGAAGGCTGCCAGGAATATCAGGGATATTTATTCAGCAAGCCATTGCCATTGGCAGAGTTGGAAGAATTTATAGGCAATGCCAAAACAATTTAAGTGAGAACGACAGAACCTTCAACCACTTTGTAGGTTCCTGCTCCTGATTCCTCGCGCACATTCCAGGTTTGTTTGCCGATCTGAATTTCCACGCCGTCGTGTATGGTTTTTCCGACTTTGATGCAGGCTTGTTCGACCAACTTTAATTCGGTTTCCAGCACATTGACTTCATTAGTCAATTCGTTAATTTCAGCAAGCTGCTGCAAGCGTTTTGCGTCTACTTTTTTCGCGACACCATCGACGTTTTTTTGCGGGTTGCGCTCAAAGAAGACGATCAATTTCAACACCTGGTCCAGTTCGGCGACCTTCTTTTGGATCACTTCCTGTTTTTTTGTGATCTGTTCTTCGAGATACGGATCAACGCCAACCTGTATGCGTGTTTTGGTGGCGATATGGGATCCGATCACGTCGGTTTGAATTAAGAGACTGGCCTGAGTCCGTCCGCCGACTATCTGTCCTCCTTTTGAGCCTGATTTGCCGACGGTGATTTCCTGTCGTGCGATCAGTTCGCAGTGGCGCGCATTTTGATCGATGTTGATCGAGTTGCCCGCTTCGACATGGGCATTTTCCATGAACAACGCTTGCACAGATCCGGCACATTTTATTTTGGCGGCGGAGTCGGCTAAATTTTGCGTGCCGGCTTTTTTTTCTGCGCGGCCGATCACGCCTCCTTTTACCGCCACGTTGCCGCCAGCAATAATTTCTGCCGATTCGACCATGCCGTTGACGATCACGTCGCCGCTTACATTGATGTACATGCCGGTTTTGACATCCCCTTCAACATGGACGGTACCTTCGAAATTTATTTTTCCGGTGCTTAAGTCAACATGCGGAACAGTAATGACTGGATTGACGATGACGCCGTTGCTGACTTCTACTGGCTGGCCGCCGTGAATCGCAATCAATAGATGGGGATCTTGTTTGTCGGGTGCAGAGCCAAGTAAATCAGGCTCGAATTTTAATTCTGGCACGGGATCGGCCAGGACAATCTGGCCTTTGATGTTCTTGCCATTTTTTCCGGGGACAGCGGGGCGTATGCGCATTAGCGGATCGGCGGCATGGACCAGCAGTAAATGGCTTAAATCACGGAATTTGACGATAGCCTTGTCGTCCACGCCAGACGTCGAATTATCGCTGACGCCAAATAACACTTCGTACGTACCCGGGATTCCGGGTTGTACCGGTTCGCCCTGCGCGATTAATTGATGGTCACACCAGCCACGCGCCAACGCTGCATTTATTTCCGACTGCAAAATTCCGTGTGTGATGTCCCTGTCTCTCAGCTCGTCCTGAATTTGCACGCCTATCGGGTTTCCACCTTGCGCCGCAGTCAGCGTCAACCACGCTGACATCAGGTCTGCAGCGATCTCTAATGAGAAAGTCGCGTCGCGACGCTCTCCAATATCGGCCGTGACAGAATTTTTGGAACTCGCACAGTCCTGCAGGAATTTTTCTACGGCCTGATCATTCAGATAATATTCCGCATAGCCGTGCGCCTGCAAAATGTGCGTTAGCTCATCCAGATTTGGCGCGGCACCGGTTGACGTCGGGTCAAAAGTGACACGCAACACGCCGCCGTCAGGAATGACTTCCAGGGTCATCGGCGATGGAGGCTGATGCAAGTCGTTCAATTTAATTTCCTTATGATTTTCCGGTTTTCGGTAGTGGCTATTCAGAGTAGCGATTGAGATTTTCTCTTGATACAAAGCAGATATTATTTCATTTGAGCAATATAACAGGATTTATTTCCAATTTTTATGTGTTCGGGATTTATCTTGAAAATCTGCCTGATTTATCTAGAATTAACAAAAGACAACAAAGAATTGACTCAATTGATGTGCTATTTGAACAACAGACCCTTAATTAATATTTTCTGAGAGAAATTTTAAGGGTAAGGTGGAGGCAAGCGGTTTTTCAGTGTAATCCTGTTTAGATTAAATTTATAACTAAAAAACAGCGTCCCTATGGATTTGCAATCTATGCAAACTAATGCGAATAGTCATTTCTTTCCAAGATCCTGGTTCGCCGGATTGGTTTTGCTGTGCCTGCTGGCAGTGTGTGGCAGCAACGCCAGCGCCGTCGACCAACCTTCTCCGGAGCTGCAGGCACAGGTTTACCGTATTCAAGATCGTGCGGAAACGCACATCGCAGATTCAATCCAGCAATTAAACGACATCAAACAGCATCTCCCGCCCAACGCTAGACTGGAAGACCAGCGGTTGGTCTTGGGCGCGCTGATCACCATGTATTTAAATGACGATCAAAGAGAGCCGGCACGCAAGTTCATTGCAGAATTAAGTGATTTGGGTAAGCGTTATAAAGATATTTGTTCTAATGCGATGGTATTGAACTACCAGTCGACCATATTGCGAGATGAAGGCAAACTGGATGATGCCAGAGCCGTCAATGAGCAGGCGATCCTGCTGGCAAAAACGGTCAATAGTAAAAAGTTAACCAGGCGTGTTTTTAACACGGCTTCTGTTATTGACAGTGACCTGGGTGATTTTAATGCGGCCTTGCAGTATCAGCTGGCCTCGATGGCACTATTGGACAGCAACGATAAAAACGACGATATTCAGCGCATCAATGCCTTCAATAATATCGGTACCATTTATCTCAATCTCAAAGATCCCAAAATGGCACTTGAGTATTTCGATAAAGGGATCAAACTCGCCACAAGCATCGACGCGCAAAACAAGTTGGCAATGCTTACGCTGAATCGCGGCGTAGCCTATTCGGATCAGGAACAATATAAAGAAGCCATCGATGCGTTTACTGAGACGCTAAAAATTGCCCGTAAAATTTCTGATCGTCGTAATGAGACCATAGCGGTCAATAATTTGTCTGATTCTTATTACAAACTGGGGAATTTTGAACAGTGTCTGAACTACGCAAAACAGACTCTGGATCTGGCTGCAAAACTCGCCAATGAAGATTTGCAGGCTGGGGCTGTTATTAATATCGGACTTTGCAAGATGGGTTTGGGGCAGGTAGCGCCGGGCGCCAAAGAAGTTGAGCAAGGAATAGACCGGCTGCGTAAAGAGGATGTAAAAACTGAAATTGAGCCGGTGTTGGGACAATTGGCTTCCGCCTACGCGAAAGTCGGCATGTATCGTGACGCGTATAAAGAAATTTCGGAGCAGCTGAAGCTGTCGACAGAACTGTTTAAGTCCGATCGCGACCGTGCTGTGGCGGAGATGAAGGCGAAATACGATGCCAGTGAGCGTGAAAAACAAATCGAGGTACTTGAGCAAAAAAATCAGGTTCAAAGTGCTGAAATAAAAAATAAAGGTCTGCAGCGTATCATCGCAATTTTATCTACCGTCATCGCAGCCGCAATCGCGATCACGATACTTTATCTGTATCGCAAGGTGAGAGAAACCAACCGTAATCTGGAAGAGGCAAACGTAAAATTGGCGCATCAATCCACGCGCGATCCGTTAACCGGATTATTCAATCGACGCGCCTTCCACGATGCAATGAAATTCCGCACTCAAATGTCGGAGCGGCGGATTAATGACAACATGAATCCGCCACATGCGCTGGTTATGCTCGACATTGACCACTTCAAACGTATCAATGATACTTATGGGCACGCTTCAGGCGACGCCGTACTGATTGAAATAAGTCAAAGGCTCTCCCATGTCATGCGCGACAAGGATATGCTGATGCGTTGGGGAGGAGAAGAGTTTCTGATTTTCCTGCACCATATTCCAGTCGCGAAGCTCGCACAGGTTGTGGAGCGTATTCTGATCTGCGTTGGTGGCCGGGCGGTCACCTTTGATCAAAGCGTGATTCCGACTACGATTTCAGCTGGCTATATTTCCTTGCCTATGGGCGTCGATAGCGAGGTGGATCCAAACTGGGAGAAAATGCTTAATCTCGCTGATTCCGCTTTGTACATGGCCAAAACACGTGGACGAAATCAGGCAATCGGAATCAAAGTAGTAGGCGTAAAAAAAGAAGAGTTGGACGAATTATTGGAAGGCAATTTGGAAAATTCGATCACGCAAGGTAGGGTCACTATCGAACAAATCGCCGGGCCGGTACAAAATGAGACTGCGACGGAATTCTAAACTCATTCTCTACTATGATTAATATGCTCAATGCAATGACGCAATCAGAGCCGTTAAAAGTCATTGATCTACTGCAGTACATCATTTATATCCTCCTGCTCATTGCTGGAGCTGCCTTCATCTTTGCCTATTTTCTGCATCGAAAACTTAAAGCGACAAATCGCCTGTTAGATGACGCGAAAGCGAAATTAGAAACGCAATCGACGCGCGATCCGCTAACGGGTTTGCTCAACCGCTACGCATTTTATGAGTCTATGAAGGTCCGTGTGCAGGTGGTAGATCGCCGATTGCCAGACCACAATCAACCGCCCCACGCATTGCTGTTGATTGATATTGATCATTTCAAATTAATTAACGACCGGTTTGGCCATGCTGTAGGAGATAGTGTGTTGATTGAAGTGGCGCATCGGCTCACTCAGATCATGCGTGAAAATGACAGGCTCATGCGCTGGGAAGGCGAGGAATTTCTCGTTTTTCTGAATAACGTTACGAACGAAAATCTTGAACGAATAATTCAGCGTGTCCTGTCGGTAGTTGGGGGTGTCGCTATCAGCATTGACAATAAAAGTTTGAACGTAACGATTTCGGCCGGTTATATTTCATTGGCACACGGTAAGGAAAGCGATGTCGACGCAAATTGGGAAAAATCGCTGAATCTGGCTGACGCTGCGCTGTACAAAGCGAAAATCGATGGCAGAAACCAGGCAGTTGGAATTCAGGTCGGTGAAATTGAAAATAAGGACCTGGCTGCGATGACGACGATCAATTTGGATCAATTAATAGAGTTGAATAAAGTTGTTATAAAAAGAATCATTGGCCCCGCCCAAGAAGAAAATCTGGAAAACAAATATCCTGTAGATTGCTAGCGGGATGGCGTGATGGTTTGATGGTCGCTCTTGTCAACAGCATATGTTTTGTCTAATACGCCGATTGACTGTGGCCGCAATTCGATGAAAGTGATTGACGTATACCCAAAGCAAGTTTAAACTTGCGAGTTCTCAATTTTGTTTCCATAGTGCATAAGGTACGTTTTAATGCGCTGCGCATGGGGATAATTGCCAGAAAATGTTAGTAAAAATTAAAGCTAACCGTTCAGAATTTAACTCTGGGCGTCAGATTGATTAGTCCCCGGGCAATCGTTTCCGGGCTTTGTCTTATAGTTGTCTTATTTATGTTGGGTTAGAACGATGCCAACCATCAATCAATTGATTCGCCAGCCACGTGTTTCTGCACGTGTCAAAAGCAAATCGCCGGCGCTGGAAAACAGCCCGCAAAAACGTGGAGTTTGTACTCGCGTTTATACAACGACCCCAAAAAAGCCTAACTCGGCTTTGCGTAAGGTTGCCAAAGTACGCTTAACCAACGGTTTCGAAGTGATTTCGTATATCGGCGGTGAAGGCCATAACTTGCAAGAACATAGCGTGGTTTTGTTGCGCGGTGGTCGTGTTAAGGATTTGCCGGGTGTGCGTTACCACATGGTTCGCGGCGCATTGGATACACAAGGCGTTAAAGACCGTAAGCAGGCTCGTTCCAAATATGGTTCGAAGCGTGCCAAGGCTGCTAAGAAGTAATTCATAGCAAGCGAACTTAATTTTACTTATTTAGTTTTGCGTGTCGGTTGTGTAGTTGACCGAGTAAGTGGAGGGCTATGATGGCTCCCCGCGAGGATGCGAAGAAATTTGCAGACTCAACTGAAGATCGAAAGGAAAAGAAATGCCACGTCGTCGTGAAGTCCCCAAACGCGATATTTTGCCGGATCCAAAATTCGGTAATGTTGAAGTCGCAAAATTCGTCAACGTATTAATGTTGTCGGGTAAAAAATCTGTAGCAGAAGGCATCATTTATGGTGCGTTCGATCATATCCAAACCAAATCCGGTAAAGATCCATTGGAAGTTTTCACTGCTGCTATTGGTAACTGCAAGCCGCTGGTTGAGGTTAAGTCTCGCCGTGTTGGTGGTGCAAACTACCAGGTTCCGGTTGAAGTTCGTCCAGTTCGCCGTTTGGCTTTGTCCATGCGTTGGTTGCGTGAAGCGGCTAACAAGCGCAGCGAAAAATCCATGCCACAACGTCTGGCTGGAGAATTGTTGGAAGCCGCCGAAGGTCGCGGCGGTGCAATGAAAAAACGCGATGAAGTTCATCGTATGGCAGAAGCCAACAAAGCGTTCTCACACTTCCGTTTCTAATTGGTTTGTGATTGTGCTGCGCCGCTTTTTGCGGCGCTTGCTTCATATGCAGATACTTCGAAAGTATTGTTGAATTAAACCGAGTATCGTGAAAACAGATGCTCGGTTTTGTCCTTTAAAGAATTAGGATTGATTATGGCTCGCAAGACCCCTATTGAACGCTACCGTAATATCGGTATTTCAGCGCATATTGACGCTGGTAAAACGACGACCACTGAACGTGTTTTGTTCTACACCGGTGTTAATCATAAGATTGGTGAAGTGCATGATGGCGCTGCGACCATGGACTGGATGGAGCAGGAACAAGAGCGCGGAATTACGATTACTTCTGCGGCAACAACTTGCTTCTGGAAGGGGATGGCAAATAACTTCCCAGAGCATCATATCAATATCATTGATACGCCTGGTCACGTTGACTTCACGATTGAAGTTGAGCGCTCCATGCGTGTACTTGATGGTGCCTGCATGGTTTACTGCGCAGTGGGCGGTGTTCAGCCACAGTCAGAAACAGTATGGCGTCAGGCTAACAAATACAAAGTGCCGCGTTTGGCATTTGTCAACAAAATGGATCGTACCGGCGCGAACTTTTTCAAAGTTTACGACCAGATGCGTAATCGCCTGAAGGCAAATCCGGTGTTGATTCAGATCCCTATCGGCGCGGAAGAAAATTTCCTGGGCGTGATTGATCTGGTCAAGATGAAAGCTATCTACTGGGATGATGCATCTCAAGGGATGAAATTCGACTATCGCGAAATCCCTGCTGAATTAAAAGCGCAGGCAGATGAGTGGCGCGAAAAAATGGTTGAAGTCGCTGCTGAATATACTGAAGAGCTGATGAACAAATACCTCGATGAAGGTGATTTGTCGGAAGAAGAAATCAAGACAGCATTGCGCGCTCGTACCATTGCGGCTGAAATCGTACCTATGATGTGCGGTACTGCATTCAAAAACAAGGGCGTTCAAGCCATGTTGGATGCGGTTATCGAATTCTTGCCTTCGCCAGTGGATATTCCGCCAGTGACTGGTTTGGATGAATATGAAGAACCAACTTCACGCAAAGCAGAAGACACAGAGAAATTCTCAGCGTTGGCATTCAAGATCATGACGGATCCGTTTGTTGGTCAATTGATTTTCTTCCGCGTTTATTCTGGTTCGATGAAGTCTGGCGACACTGTTTACAATCCGAACAAGAACAAGAAGGAACGTATCGGTCGTATTTTGCAGATGCACGCAAACCAACGTGAAGAAATTAAAGAAGTGCATGCAGGCGATATCGCCGCGGCAGTTGGTTTGAAAGAAGCCACTACCGGTGAAACATTGTGCGATCCATCGTCCATTATCACTTTGGAGCGTATGGTGTTCCCTGAGCCAGTTATTTCTCAGGCTGTTGAACCAAAAACTAAGGCTGACCAGGAAAAAATGGGTCTGGCGTTAAATCGTTTGGCGCAAGAAGATCCTTCATTCCGTGTTAAGACAGATGAAGAATCTGGTCAGACTATTATTGGTGGTATGGGTGAATTGCATCTGGAAATTATCGTTGATCGTATGAAGCGCGAATTTGGCGTTGAGGCGACTGTTGGTAAGCCACAGGTAGCGTATCGCGAAACAATTCGCAAAACTTGCGAAGAAATCGAAGGTAAATTCGTTAAGCAATCTGGTGGTCGTGGTCAGTACGGTCACGTTGTACTGAAAATCGAGCCGCAAGAGCCAGGTAAGGGCTTCGAGTTCGTAGACGCAATTAAGGGCGGTACTGTTCCTCGTGAATACATCCCTGCAGTTGAAAAAGGCGTGCGCGAAACATTGACTTCGGGCGTAATGGCTGGATACCCAGTTGTGGACGTTAAAGTAACTCTGTTCTTCGGTTCATACCATGACGTTGACTCGAATGAAAACGCATTCCGTATGGCTGCCTCGATGGCGTTCAAAGACGGTTGCCGTAAAGCTAGCCCGGTAATTCTGGAGCCGATGATGTCAGTGGAGGTGGAAACACCTGAAGATTACGCCGGTACTGTGATGGGCGATTTGTCATCACGTCGCGGTATGGTTCAAGGTATGGATGAGATTCCAGGCGGTGGCGGCAAGATTATTAAAGCCGAAGTTCCATTATCTGAAATGTTTGGTTATTCGACTTCTTTGCGTTCAGCAACGCAAGGTCGTGCAACTTACACAATGGAATTCAAGCATTACTCGGAAGCGCCTAAAAACGTGATCGACGCTATTGTTACTGCAAAAGCGAAGTAATCGTTGTAGAATCCCGGGTTCACTGATTTAAGTTTTATATCACTGTGCCAGGTCCATTTTCGCAAAGAAAATGGACCTGATCATTAACTAAGTACTAATCGTTCTTTTTGAAGGAAGAATAAAATGGCAAAGAGCAAGTTTGAGCGGACCAAGCCGCACGTGAATGTGGGAACAATTGGCCACGTTGATCATGGTAAAACAACCTTAACCGCAGCGATTGCGACAGTATTGTCAGCAAAGTTTGGCGGCGAAGCCAAGAAATACGATGAAATCGATGCGGCACCAGAAGAAAAAGCACGCGGTATTACGATTAATACTGCACACGTTGAATACGAAACAGCAGCACGTCACTACGCTCACGTAGATTGCCCAGGCCATGCTGATTATGTTAAAAACATGATCACCGGTGCGGCACAGATGGACGGCGCTATTCTGGTTTGCTCAGCAGCAGACGGTCCAATGCCACAAACACGTGAGCACATCCTGTTGGCTCGTCAGGTTGGCGTTCCTTACATCATCGTATTCCTGAACAAATGCGACATGGTTGATGATGCAGAATTGCTGGAATTGGTTGAGATGGAAGTGCGCGAATTACTGTCCAAATACGAATTCCCAGGCGACGATCTGCCTATCATCCAAGGTTCTGCAAAATTGGCGCTCGAAGGCGACAAGGGTCCATTGGGCGAAGAAGCCATCATGAAATTGGCTGATGCATTAGATAGTTATATTCCTACGCCAGAGCGCGCTGTTGACGGCGCATTCCTGTTGCCAGTGGAAGACGTATTCTCGATCTCGGGTCGCGGTACTGTTGTGACCGGTCGTATTGAGCGCGGTATCGTTAAAGTCGGCGAAGAACTGGAAATCGTTGGTATCGCTGATACGCAAAAAACAACCTGTACCGGTGTTGAGATGTTCCGTAAGTTATTGGATCAAGGTCAGGCTGGCGACAACGTTGGTGTGTTATTGCGCGGTACCAAGCGCGAAGACGTACAGCGTGGTCAGGTGTTGGCAAAGCCGGGTTCAATCAAGCCGCACGATCATTTCACTGGCGAGATCTATGTGTTGTCTAAAGATGAGGGTGGTCGCCATACGCCATTCTTTAACAACTATCGTCCACAGTTCTACTTCCGTACTACGGACGTAACTGGTTCGATCGAACTGCCAGCAGACAAAGAAATGGTGATGCCAGGCGATAACGTCTCAATCACAGTAAAGCTGATCAACCCGATCGCGATGGAAGAAGGCTTGCGCTTCGCGATTCGTGAAGGTGGTCGTACTGTTGGTGCGGGCGTAGTTGCTAAAATTATTGCGTAAATAAAATAGTAATTTGAGTAGTGCAAAAGCTAGTAAATAAAAACGCGGCAGTCGAACAAAATAGGCTGCCGTGATTCGTTCTTTAAAGGAAAATCATGTCTACACCAAATCAAAAAATCCGTATTCGTCTGAAAGCATTTGACTATAAATTAATCGATCAGTCTGCTTTGGAAATCGTTGATACCGCAAAACGTACTGGCGCAATTGTTAAAGGTCCAGTTCCTTTGCCGACGCGTATTCAACGTTTTGACGTATTGCGTTCGCCACACGTTAACAAGACATCACGCGATCAATTCGAGATCCGTACCCATCAGCGTTTAATGGATATCGTTGATCCAACTGAAAAAACAGTAGATGCATTGATGAAGCTGGACTTGCCAGCTGGCGTTGATGTAGAAATTAAATTGCAGTAATCCAAAATATAGTGTTGCAAATCAATTTTGCATGCTATAATTTTGGGCTTCGGTGTGGATATATGTGAGTTTTCACAATATCTGCATGTTTTAAGCGGTGCTTGTAAAAATAAGTACTGCATACACAGTCAGCCCCACCCAATCGCAGGTGGGAATGGAGAATAAAATGAAACGCTTGGGCCTTGTTGGTCGCAAGGTTGGTATGATGCGCATATATACGGATGATGGGGATTCAATTCCAGTCACTGTGTTAGACGTCTCAAACAACCGTGTGACGCAAATCAAAACACCTGAAACTGACGGTTATACGGCAGTGCAGGTTACATTCGGTCAGCGCCGTGCATCTCGCGTAACTAAAGCGACTGCAGGTCACCTCGCTAAAGCGGGCGTGGAAGCTGGTACTGTCTTAAAAGAATTCCGCATCGATGCTGCTGCAGCTGCCGAACTTAAGGCGGGTGATGTTGTGCCTGTTGGAATGTTTGAAGCTGGACAGACTGTGGACGTTCAGGGTGTGACGATCGGTAAAGGTTACGCTGGTACGATCAAACGTCACCACTTCAGTTCGGGTCGCGCATCGCATGGTAACTCACGCTCACACAATGTTCCCGGTTCTATCGGTATGGCGCAGGATCCAGGTCGAGTATTCCCTGGTAAGCGCATGACTGGTCATCTGGGTGACGATACGCGTACAGTGCAAAACTTGGTCATCGCACGTGTTGATGCTGATCGCCAGTTATTGTTAGTAAAAGGTGCTGTGCCTGGTGCAAAGAATGGTCAGGTAATTGTTACTCCTGCCATCAAAGCTAAAGTAAAGAAGGGGGCTTAATTTATGGAACTCAAGCTCCTAAATGAACAAGGTCAAGCTGCTTCAAATATTGCGGCGCCGGATACAATTTTCGGTCGTGATTACAACGAAGCGCTGATACACCAATTGGTTGTCGCTTTCCAGGCGAATGCTCGCAGCGGAAATCGCAAGCAACTGGGTCGTGATGATGTGCATCACACGACGAAAAAGCCATGGCGTCAAAAGGGTACTGGACGTGCGCGTTCAGGTATGTCTTCTTCGCCGATCTGGCGTGGTGGTGGACGTGCATTCCCGAATTCACCTGATGAAAATTTCTCACAAAAAGTTAATAAGAAGATGTATCGCGCAGGTATCTGCTCGATTCTGTCTCAGTTAGCCCGTGAGGGTCGTCTGTCGGTTGTTGAAACTTTTGCCGTTGACGCGCCAAAAACAAAATTATTGTCAGAAAAATTGAAAACTATGGGTTGTTTGGACTCAGTGTTGATCATTGCTGATGATTTCAATGAAAACTTAATGCTTGCTTCACGCAATTTGCCTAATGTGCTGGTTGTTGAGCCTCGCTATGCTGATCCGGTATCTTTGGTGCATTTTAAGAAAGTGCTGATCACTAAGCTGGCGTTAGCAAAGATTGAGGAGATGCTAGCATGAGCAATTTAGTTAAATTTAGCGAAGAGCGCCTGATGAAGGTTCTGTTGGCTCCAGTAATTTCTGAAAAAGCAACGATGGTTGCGGAGAAAAACGAACAAGTTGTTTTCCGCGTTAGCCCAGATGCTACTAAGCCAGAAATTAAGGCGGCTGTAGAAATGCTCTTTAAGGTTCAGGTTGAGTCTGTGCAGGTTGCAAATCGCCAAGGTAAACAAAAGCGCAGTGGTCGCTTTGTTGGTCGTCGCAATCATACCAAGCGTGCTTTTGTATGCTTGAAGCCAGGTCAAGAAATTAACTTCACCGAGGAGGCATAATATGGCGCTCGTTAAGGTAAAGCCAACCTCGCCTGGTCGTCGTGGTATGGTTAAAGTTGTGACAGAGGGCTTGTATAAAGGTCGTCCATTCGCAGCTTTAGTAGAAGCAAAAAGTAAAACTGCCGGCCGTAATAACAATGGTCATATCACTACCCGTCATATTGGCGGTGGTCATAAGCAGCATTATCGTATGGTTGATTTCAAGCGTACGAAAGATGGCATCCCTGCCAAAGTTGAACGTATTGAATACGATCCTAACCGCACTGCGCACATTGCTTTGTTGTGCTACGCGGATGGTGAGCGTCAATATATCATCGCAACCAAAGGTATGGCGGTTGGCGATCAGATTATGAATGGTGCGCATGCGCCAATCAAATCAGGTAACTGTCTGCCTATCCGTAATATTCCGGTCGGAACAACTATGCATTGCGTAGAAATGTTGCCAGGTAAAGGTGCTCAAATTGCGCGTACTGCTGGAGCTGGAGTTGTGTTGATGGCGCGCGAAGGAATCTACGCACAGGTCCGTCTGCGTTCTGGTGAGGTTCGTCGTGTGCATATTGAATGCCGCGCTACTGTTGGTGAAGTAGGTAATGGCGAACACAATCTGCGCAAGATTGGTAAAGCTGGTGCAATGCGTTGGCGCGGTGTTCGTCCTACCGTTCGCGGTGTGGTAATGAACCCGATCGATCACCCACATGGTGGTGGTGAAGGTAAAACCGCAGCAGGTCGTCATCCAGTATCTCCATGGGGACAACAGACCAAGGGTAAGAAGACGCGTCGCAATAAGCGCACGACTTCCATGATCGTTTCACGCCGTGGCAAGAAATAAGGGGTAGCACATGACACGTTCATTGAAAAAAGGGCCATTCTGTGATGCCCACTTGGTGAAAAAAGTCGAAGCCGCGCAAGCGATTAAAGACAAAAAGCCAATCAAAACTTGGTCACGTCGTTCAACGATTATGCCTGACTTCATTGGTCTGACCATTGCAGTTCATAACGGTAAGCAACACGTTCCAGTATATGTTTCAGAAAACATGGTTGGCCATAAACTCGGCGAATTCGCATTGACACGTACGTTCAAAGGTCATGCCGCTGATAAAAAGGCTAAAAAATAAGGTGCGATGATGGAAACTAAAGCAATTCTACGCGGAGTTCGTTTATCAGACCAAAAGGGTCGTCTGGTAGCTGATCTCATTCGCGGTAAAAAAGTAGATCAAGCATTGAATATTTTGGCCTTCAGCCCTAAAAAAGGTGCAGCAATTATCAAGCGTGTGTTGGAGTCTGCAATTGCAAACGCCGAACATAACGACGGTGCTGATATCGATGAGTTGAGAGTTAAAACTATTTATGTTGAAAAAGGTGCGGTTTTGAAGCGTTTTACAGCGCGAGCAAAAGGCCGTGGTGATCGTATCTCTAAACAATCCTGTCACATATACGTGACTGTCGGTAATTAAGGAGTCGCGATGGGACAGAAGATACATCCAACCGGTTTCCGCCTTGCGGTAACGCGTAATTGGTCTTCACGTTGGTATGCAGGTAATACCAATTTCGCTTCAATGTTAGGCGAAGACTTAAAAGTACGTGCTTATCTCAAGAAGAAATTGAAGAACGCATCAGTAGGTCGTATCACTATTGAGCGCCCAGCAAAAAACGCCCGCATTACTATTTATAGCTCACGTCCAGGCGTAGTTATTGGTAAAAAAGGTGAAGATATTGAGGTGTTAAAAGCAGATTTGTCCAAACTGATGGGCGTACCTGTGCATGTCAATATTGAAGAAATTCGCAAGCCAGAAATCGATGCGCAATTGATCGCTGATTCTATTGCTCAGCAATTAGAAAAACGTATCATGTTCCGCCGTGCCATGAAGCGTGCCATGCAAAACGCTATGCGTTTGGGTGCTCAGGGTATCAAGATCATGTCTGGCGGACGTTTGAATGGTATTGAAATCGCTCGTAAAGAATGGTATCGCGAGGGTCGCGTCCCACTTCATACATTGCGTGCTGATATCGACTACGGTACTAGTGAAGCACAAACCACATACGGAATTATCGGTGTGAAGGTTTGGGTTTACAAAGGTGATCGTTTGGCCAATGGCGATGCGCCGGTCATTGAATCCGTACCAGAAGACGATAAAAAGCGTCGTGGCCCACGTCGTGATGATGGCAAACCAGCCAACCGTCCTGCACGTGCTAAGCAAACTACAGCCGGCGCTCCGGCAGCACCAGCAGCCAAGCGCGTACGCTCGGCTGCTCCAGCTGCAACCAAAGCGGCCCCGACTGAGAAGGCAGGAGAATAATCATGCTGCAACCAGCACGTAGAAAATATAGAAAAGAGCAAAAAGGTCGTAACAAAGGAATCTCGCATTCCCGCGGTACAGCAGTTTCGTTCGGTGAATTTGGTTTGAAGGCGATTGGCCGCGGTCGTATTACTGCGCGTCAAATCGAAGCTGCGCGTCGTGCTATGACTCGCCACATTAAGCGTGGTGGTCGTATCTGGATTCGTATTTTCCCAGATAAACCAATTTCACAAAAGCCAGCCGAAGTTCGTATGGGTAATGGTAAAGGTAATCCAGAGTACTACGTTGCCGAGATTCAACCAGGCAAAATGTTGTACGAGATGGATGGTGTTGATGAAACTTTGGCGCGTGAAGCTTTCCGCTTGGCCGCAGCCAAACTGCCGTTATTGACTACGTTCGTCGTGCGTCAAGTCGGCCAATAAAAGGAGTTGTAAATGAAAGCATCTGAACTCCGTGGCAAAGATGAAGCAGCGTTGTCTAAAGAATTGAATGAATTATTGAAAGCGCAATTCAGTTTGCGTATGCAATTGGCTACTCAGCAATTGAACAATACTTCACAGCTTAAGAAAGTACGTCGTGATATCGCACGTGTTAAAACGGTCATGAATCAAGAGGGTGACAAATGAACGATCAAGCTAAGCAAGCTCTGAAGCGTACGCTGATAGGAACTGTTGTCTCTGACAAAATGAATAAGACTGTTACAGTTTTAATCGAGCGCCACGTTAAGCATCCGTTATACGGCAAAATTATTGTGCGTAGTAACAAGTACCATGCTCATAATGAAGGCAATGTCGCTAAAGAAGGCGACGTTGTGGAAATCCAAGAAGGTCGTCCAATTTCCAAAACTAAAGCATGGTCGGTAACTCGCGTAGTACAAGTTGCGCAAATCGTATAAATAATTATTGCATTTTGCAAATTTTGATGTGATAATAGCTGGCTGTCGTTTGTTGAGCATCAAAAGTTCAGCAAACGATAGAAAAAATGGCTTTTTTTGCAAACAGTGTGAAAAAAGTGTTTAGAAATCGTCCACCTAATCAGTAAGTTGTTGTATGACTTTCTGGCGGGACCAAGACTGACCATGTCTTCGCATTGTGCGGATTTTATGGATTAAGTTGGGAAAGAGAACATTATGATTCAAACGGAAAGCCGGCTCGAAGTAGCTGACAATACTGGTGCACGCGAGGTTTTGTGTATTAAAGTATTGGGTGGTTCTAAGCGTCGTTATGCAGGTATCGGTGATGTGATTAAAGTCACGATTAAATCTGCTGCGCCTAGAGGGCGTGTAAAAAAAGGTGAAATTTACAATGCTGTTGTAGTCCGCACTGCTAAAGGCGTACGTCGTCAAGACGGTTCTTTGGTTAAGTTTGACGGTAATGCGGCAGTATTATTGAACGCAAAACTTGAGCCTATCGGCACTCGTATTTTTGGACCGGTCACACGCGAATTGCGTACTGAGCGTTTCATGAAAATCGTGTCCTTAGCTCCTGAAGTTCTGTAAGGGGTCGTTATGAACAAAATACGTAAAAACGACGAAGTCATTGTGTTGACTGGTAAAGACAAAGGTAAGCGCGGCGTGGTTCAGCAGTGGGTTGATGCTGATCACGTGGTTGTTGCTGGTGTTAATGTCGCTAAAAAAGCGGTTAAGCCAAATCCAATGACAGGTACGACTGGTGGCATCGTTGATAAAGTGATGCCTATACATGTGTCCAATGTTGCGTTGTTTAATGCGGCTACGGGCAAGGCAGATCGCGTTGGTTTCAAAACTGTGGACGGTACTAAAGTTCGCGTTTTTAAATCAAATGGCGAAGTTGTGAAGGCAAGCTGATCATGGCACGTTTACAAGAAATCTATAAAGCAAAAGTCGTTGCAGCCTTGACGGAAAAATTTTCGTATAAGACTGTGATGGAAGTGCCGCGCATCACGAAGATCACTCTGAATATGGGCTTATCGGAAGCGGTTGCGGACAAGAAAATTATTGAGCATGCAGTTGGCGACTTGACTAAAATCGCTGGACAAAAGCCAGTGGTGACCAAGGCTCGCAAAGCGATTGCAGGTTTTAAGATTCGTGAAGGCTACCCAATTGGATGTATGGTGACATTGCGCGGTGCGCATATGTACGAATTCCTGGATCGTCTGATCACTGTGGCGTTGCCGCGTGTTCGCGATTTTCGTGGTGTATCTGGTCGTGCGTTTGATGGTCGTGGTAACTACAACATCGGCGTAAAAGAACAGATTATTTTTCCGGAAATCGAATACGACAAGATTGATGCTTTGCGTGGTTTGAATATTAGTATTACTACGACAGCTAAGACCGACGAAGAAGCGAAAGCTCTTCTCGCCGCATTTAAATTCCCGTTCAGAAACTGAGGTCGCCATGGCAAAATTGGCACTGATTAACCGTGAGCAAAAGCGCGCAGACTTAGTAAAGAAATTTGCTGGTAAGCGTGCTGCATTGAAGGCCATCGTTGATGACCAATCAAAAACTGAAGAAGAGCGCTACGAAGCGCGTCTGAAGTTGCAAGCACTACCACGGAATTCAAATCCGACACGTCAGCGCAATCGTTGCGCATTGACAGGTCGCCCACGTGGCACATTCCGTAAGTTCGGTTTGGGCCGTATTAAGCTCCGTGAAGTCGCCATGCGTGGTGAAGTTCCCGGAATGACAAAAGCTAGCTGGTAATAGGAGAATAAGCAATGAGTATGAGCGATCCTATCGCCGATATGTTGACCCGCATTCGCAATGCACAAGTTGTACATAAGGTGGAAGTTGCGATGCCGTCTTCTAAGGTAAAAGTGGCCATTGCCAACGTACTAAAAGACGAAGGTTACATTGAAGATTACGCTATCACGGAAACTGCTGGTAAAGCAGAATTGAAAATAGCGTTGAAATATTATGCAGGTCGTCCTGTTATTGAGCGTTTAGAGCGTGTTTCACGTCCTGGATTGCGCATATACAAAGGCAAGGGCGATATTCCGAACGTGATGAATGGCTTAGGCGTGGCGATTGTTACCACTCCAAATGGCGTCATGACAGACCGCAAAGCGCGCGCAACCGGTGTCGGTGGCGAAGTGATTTGCTACGTAGCCTAAGGAGAAGAATATGTCTCGAGTAGGTAAAATGGCCATTGCTATTCCAGCTGGTGTGCAAGTTAGCATCGTTGAATCGCAAATTGAAGTTAAAGGTCCATTGGGTGTATTAATTCAAGCCTTAAATGGTTTGGTTAAGGTAGTCAATGACAACGGTTCATTAAAATTTGAGCCTGTAAGTGAAGCACGTGAAGCAAATGCAATGACTGGTACATTGCGCGCCTTGGTCAACAATATGATCAATGGTGTGACAAAAGGTTTTGAGAAAAAATTAAACTTGGTTGGCGTCGGTTTCAAAGCGCAGGCACAAGGCGATAAATTAAATTTATCTTTAGGTTTTTCGCATCCAGTCGTTCACGCAATGCCACAAGGTATTAAGTGCGAAACTCCAACGCCGACAGAGATCCTGATTAAAGGGATTGATCGTCAAAAAGTGGGTCAAGTTGCTGCCGAAGTTCGTGCATATCGTCAACCGGAGCCATATAAAGGCAAGGGTGTTCGTTATGCTACTGAGGTGGTTGTGCTCAAAGAAACCAAGAAGAAGTAATAGGGGTTGACGATGGACAAGAAACAATCACGTCTGCGCCGCGCACGTCAAACCCGTGCCAAGATCGCAGAATTAAAAGTGAACCGCCTGGCTGTGCATCGTACCAATTTGCACATCTATGCCAACATTATTGGACCAGATGCCAAAGTATTGGCTTCTGCGTCAAGTTTGGAAGCGACTGTACGTGCAGAGTTGGCAGCAGCGTCTGGCAATGGTGGCAACGTAGCAGCTGCAACCTTAGTTGGCAAGCGTGTCGCTGAAGCAGCATTAAAAGCAGGGGTTACCGAAGTTGCATTTGATCGCTCCGGTTTCCGTTACCATGGTCGCATCAAGGCGCTTGCAGAAGCTGCCCGTGAAGCTGGCTTGAAGTTCTAAGGAAAATACGTCATGGCAAAAATGCAAGCGAAAACAGCATCTGATAAACCAGATGATGGAATGCGCGAAAAAATGATCGCGATCAACCGCGTAACCAAAGTGGTTAAGGGTGGTCGTATCATGGGCTTTGCAGCGTTGACCGTTGTTGGTGACGGCGATGGCCGTATCGGTATGGGTAAAGGGAAATCGAAAGAAGTTCCTGTTGCCGTACAAAAAGCAATGGAAGAAGCACGTCGCAAAATGATTAAAGTCACGTTGAAAAACGGAACTTTACAACACACTGTTACAGGTCAGCATGGCGCATCGAAAGTGATGATTATGCCTGCTAAGGATGGTACTGGTGTGATTGCTGGCGGACCGATGCGCGCGATTTTCGAAGTAATGGGAATTGTGAATGTGGTTGCCAAGTCAAATGGCTCAACTAATCCGTACAACATGGTTCGTGCCACCTTGGATGGTTTATCCAAGATGAGTACTCCATCGGAAATCGCTGCTAAACGCGGCAAGTCCGTTGAAGAAATTCTCGGCTAAGGTGAACGAAATGACAAAAACATTAAAAGTTAAGTTGGTAATGGGTTTGATTGGCACACGCGAATCTCACCGTGCAACTGTGCGTGGTTTGGGATTGCGTCGCGTTAATTCAGTTCGTGAATTAGAAGACACACCGGCTGTGCGTGGCATGATCAACAAAGTCTCGTATCTTGTGAAGGTTGTATCGTAAGCCGCAAGGTTTATGATCGGAGCAAATTATGGAATTGAATAATATTCAACCTGCTGATGGCGCAAAACACTACAAACGTCGTGTTGGTCGTGGTATCGGTTCAGGTTTAGGTAAGACAGCTGGCCGTGGTCACAAAGGTCAAAAATCGCGTACTGGCGGTTTTCATAAAGTCGGTTTCGAAGGTGGTCAGATGCCTTTGCAACGCCGATTGCCAAAACGTGGATTTAAATCTTTGGCTACTCCTTATAAAGCTGAAGTTCGTTTATCCCAACTTGAATCATTACCTATCGCAGAAATCGATATTCTGGCATTGAAACAGGCAGGAATAGTTTCTCAGTTGGCTAAAGTAGTTCGCGTAATTCTTTCGGGCGCTATCACTAAAAAAGTGACATTGAACGGATTGATCGTGACTAAAGGTGCCAAGGCAGCTATTGAAGCCGCCGGCGGAACAGTTGCTTAATTTCCATTTGGAGCAATAATAATTGGCGACAACTCCACAGCTAGCTAAAGGCAGTGCCAGTGGTTTTCCTTGGGGAAGACTTTGGTTCCTATTGGGAGCATTAGTTGTATATAGAATCGGCGCACATATTCCGGTTCCTGGTATCGATCCGTCCCAGTTAGAACAACTTTTTAAGCAAAACGCGGGCGGTATCCTCGGGATGTTTAATATGTTTTCGGGCGGAGCGTTGTCTCGCTTTACCGTTTTTGCTTTGGGTATTATGCCGTACATTTCGGCGTCAATTATTATGCAATTGATGTCGATAGTTTATCCGCCATTAGAATCGCTGAAAAAAGAAGGCGAATCTGGTCGTAGAAAAATTACGCAATATACACGTTATGGCACTTTGGTTTTAGCGACATTTCAGGCACTTGGCATTGCTGTAGCGTTAGAGCATCAGGCAGGCTTGGTGATTGATCCGGGTATGGCGTTTCGCTTTACAACGGCAGTGACTTTAGTAACCGGCACTATGTTTTTAATGTGGTTAGGTGAGCAAATTACCGAGCGTGGTTTGGGTAACGGTATTTCTATCATTATTTTTGCAGGAATTGCTTCAGGCTTGCCAAATGCTGTTGGTAGTTTGCTTGAGTTGGTTCGCACCGGTTCGATGAATCCATTTATTGCGCTGATTATTTGTGCAATCGCTGCTTTCGTAACCTATGCAGTTGTATTTGTAGAACGTGGACAGCGCAAAATTTTAGTTAATTACGCTAAACGTCAAGTGGGCAATAAAGTATATGGTGGGCAAAGTAGTCATTTGCCGCTTAAGTTGAATATGGCTGGCGTCATTCCTCCGATTTTTGCGTCATCAATTATTTTATTTCCAGCAACGATTACCGGTTGGTTTGTAACGACGGGCGATAATTCACCTTTCATGCGATTCTTGAAGGATTTAGCATTGTCGATGGGCCCTGGTGAGCCGATTCATATGCTGTTGTATGCAATAGCGATTGTATTTTTCTGTTTTTTCTATACTGCGTTAGTATTTAACAGTAAAGAGACTGCCGATAACTTAAAGAAAAGTGGTGCGTTTGTCCCTGGAATTAGACCAGGTGATCAAACTGCACGATATATTGATAAGATCTTAATGCGATTGACGTTGGCTGGTGCAGTGTATATCACGTTGGTTTGTTTGTTGCCTGAGATATTGAATGCGAAATGGAAGGTTCCGTTTTCATTTGGTGGGACGTCTTTGTTGATTATCGTTGTTGTGACGATGGACTTCATGGCTCAAGTACAGAACTATGTGATGTCCCAGCAATATGATTCATTACTTCGTAAAGCAAACTTCAAAGGTGGAGTTTCTTCACGGTGACGTGAGGAAACGTAGACAAGAATGGCAAAAGACGACGTAATTCAAATGCAGGGCGAGATTCTAGAGAATCTACCAAATGCAACATTTAGAGTGAAGCTTGAAAACGGTCATGTAGTATTAGGTCATATATCTGGAAAAATGCGAATGAACTATATCCGTATTCTTCCTGGTGACAAGGTAACAGTGGAATTAACACCTTATGATTTGAGTCGTGCGCGTATCGTGTTCCGTACCAAGTAACTTTATTAGTTAGTAAAACTTAGCTTAGTAAAATCAAGCAGTATTAGGAAAGAGGGCAACAAAATGAAAGTTCTCGCATCAGTTAAGCGGATATGCCGCAATTGCAAGATCATCAAGCGCAAAGGCGTGGTTCGTGTTATTTGCACAGAACCGCGTCATAAACAGCGTCAAGGTTAATTTAACGTTATTGATCGAGGAATAACGAATGGCACGTATAGCAGGGGTTAATATCCCAAATCATCAGCATACCGTAATCGGCTTAACAGCAATCTATGGTATTGGACGTCCACGCTCAGAAGAAATCTGTGCATCAACAGGTGTTGCTACCAATAAAAAGGTAAAAGACCTAGACGATAACGAATTAGAAAAACTACGCGATGCAATTGCAAAATTCATCGTCGAGGGTGATCTGCGTCGTGAAGTCTCCATGAGCATCAAGCGATTGATGGATCTGGGTTGTTATCGTGGAATGCGTCATCGCAAAGGCTTGCCTTGCCGTGGTCAACGCACACGTACTAATGCGCGTACCCGTAAGGGACCACGTAAAGCAGCACAATCGTTGAAAAAATAATCCAAGTTAGTCTACTTTAATTAGCTAATCTAACCGGATCAAGGAATCAATTATGGCAAAAGCACCAAATACCGCAGCCGCAGCGCGTGCGCGTAAAAAAGTTAAAAAGAATGTTGCAGAAGGTATTGCGCACGTACACGCATCCTTTAACAACACAATCATCACGATCACAGATCGTCAAGGAAATGCACTTTCCTGGGCAACTGCTGGCGGTGCTGGTTTTAAAGGCTCACGCAAATCAACACCGTTTGCAGCGCAGGTTGCTGCGGAAGCAGCTGGTAAGGTTGCTGTTGAATGTGGCGTTAAGAACTTGGAAGTTCGTATCAAAGGACCAGGTCCTGGACGCGAATCGTCAGTGCGTGCGCTGAATAATCTTGGTATCAAAATTTCTTTGATTCAAGATGTGACTCCGGTTCCGCATAACGGCTGCCGTCCGCCAAAGCGTCGTCGTATTTAATAAGCTGACATGTCGAGCCTGTTCGGGTCGACATGCAGACTTAAAACGGTAACACTAATCTGGCCCTAATAGGTTAGAATACGACCCGCAGAAATATGTGCGGGTTTTGTTGTTAAGCCCACCGTTTGGAATCAGGTAGTCCAAACTAGCGCTGCAGAATTGTCTGTTCAGCGTCATTTATTAAAGGAATTATTGTGGCACGTTATATTGGACCAAAAGCAAAATTGTCACGCCGCGAAGGCACTGACCTATTCTTAAAAAGCGCACGTCGCTCTTTAGATTCAAAATGCAAATTAGATGTAAAACCAGGTCAGCATGGCGCAAAATCTGGCGCTCGTACCTCTGACTTTGGTAATCAATTACGGGAAAAACAAAAAGTAAAACGCATGTACGGTATTTTGGAACGTCAATTCCGTCGCTACTTTGCTGAAGCCGATCGTCGTAAAGGTAATACTGGCGAAACTCTGTTGAAATTATTGGAGTCCCGTCTCGATAACGTTTGCTATCGCATGGGTTTTGGTTCAACACGGGCAGAAGCGCGCCAATTGGTTAGCCATAAAGCATTCACAGTAAATTCAAATGTAGTGAATATCGCTTCATACCAAGTTAAAGCTGGTGATGTTATCGCTGTTCGTGAGAAATCGAAAAAACAAGTTCGTATCGTGGAAGCATTGTCGTTGGCGGAACAAATCGGTATGCCTTCATGGGTTGCCGTTGATGCCAAGAAAATGGAAGGCACATTCAAGTCTGCCCCTGATCGCAGCGACATCGCAGCTGATGTCAATGAATCGTTAATCGTTGAATTGTATTCACGTTAATTCTAGTTTTCCCGTAGCCCTTTGAGACCCAAAGGGCTTTTTATCGACATGCCATCAGCCTTATCGGTGTAATGAGCCGAGGGTATTGAAAAGGACATTTCATGCAAAATAGTTTGTTAAAGCCACGTATTATCGATGTAGAGATGCTTGCCGCAGGTCACGCCAAAGTCGTGATGGAGCCGTTTGAACGTGGATATGGACATACATTAGGTAACGCACTGCGTCGTGTTTTGTTGTCGTCAATGACAGGTTACGCCGCAACTGAAGTAACGATTGCCGGCGTAGTACACGAATACTCAACATTAGATGGTGTTCAAGAAGATATCGTTGATATTTTATTGAACTTGAAAGGCATCGTATTCAAGTTACATAACCGTGATGAAGTCACGTTGATCTTGAAAAAAGAAGGTGAAGGTCCGGTATTGGCTTCTGATATCGATTTGCCACACGATGTAGAACTGGTTAATCCTGATCATGTGATCGCTAATTTAACTGCCGGTGGCAAGTTGGATATGCAGATCAAAGTAGAAAAAGGCCGTGGCTATGTGCCAGGTAATGTGCGTCGTTTGTCTGAAGATGCAAACCGTACTATCGGTCGTATTATTCTTGATGCTTCTTTTTCTCCTGTACGTCGCGTTTCTTATTCAGTTGAATCGGCGCGTGTTGAACAGCGTACCGATTTGGATAAGCTGATCATCAATATTGAAACTAATGGCGTGATCACTCCGGAAGAAGCAATCCGTCAATCAGCGCGCGTTCTAGTTGATCAATTGAATGTGTTCGCCGCATTAGAAGGTACTGAAGCTGCAGCAGAAGCGCCATCACGTGCGCCAATGGTGGACCCTATCCTGTTGCGTCCGGTCGATGATTTAGAGTTGACAGTGCGTTCAGCAAACTGCCTGAAAGCAGAAAACATTTACTATATTGGTGATTTGATCCAACGTACTGAAAATGAACTGTTGAAGACACCAAATCTTGGTCGCAAGTCTTTGAATGAAATCAAAGAAGTATTGGCTTCACGCGGTTTGTCGTTAGGTATGAAATTAGAAAACTGGCCGCCAGCCGGTTTAGAGAAGTAAGAAACATTGGTCAGGTACCTGATGTCGGGTGCCTGATTTTTTAAGAGCAGCAACTATAAACACTGTACCGGCCCGCACAACACGTTGTGATAGAAGAGCTGGACAACTAAACTAAACGAAGGAAATACTATGCGTCATCGTCACGGCTTACGTAAGCTGAATCGTACCTCATCACATCGCTTAGCGATGCTGCGCAACATGACAGTATCATTACTGAAACATGAAGCAATCAAAACAACTTTACCAAAAGCGAAAGAATTGCGTCGCGTAATCGAGCCAATTCTGACTATGGGTAAAACAGATACATTGGCCAACAAACGTTTGGCTTTTTCTCGCCTCCGCGATCGCGAAATGGTGTTGAAATTGTTTAACGAATTAGGACCACGCTACGCTAATCGCAACGGCGGTTACCTGCGTATTTTGAAAATGGGTTTCCGCGTTGGTGACAATGCGCCTATGGCGTATGTTGAGTTGGTCGACCGCCCAGAAATTAGCGATGATGCAGACGTAGTCACTGCTGAATAATTTTCGCTCTATGTAAAAAAAGCCAGGTCACAACCTGGCTTTTTTTTGGTTCACGTTTTTGGGCTATAGTACTGAAATGTTTTTTTATGAAAAGTGTCGTGCATATGTCATCACGTAAATCAAATCAATGGTTGGCTTTAGTCTATCAACTAGTATTAGGTGTCGCTCTCTTCAGCATACTAAGTGCGGCATTTGCCGATCCGGATTTTCTGGAGCCTGAAAAGGCGTTTCAATTCAGTGCCAAACAAATCGCTCCAGATAAAATTGAAGTGACTTATTTGATTGCCGACGGCTACTACATGTACCGTGAGCGATTTAAATTTGATGCCGTTGGCGTCAAGCTTGGTGCGCCAATATACCCCAAAGGATCAGTACATTTTGACGAGACCTTTCAAAAAAATGTAGAAACCTTCCGCAAATCAATCACGGTACAAATACCCATTATTTTTATCGATAAAGCGCAGTCGACATGGACTCTTAAATCTCGGGGGCAGGGTTGTTCCGACCAGGGGCTTTGTTATGCCCCCATAGATTCGACGCAGGATTTCGATGCTAGCAAATTTACTGTCGGCGATAAACCTCCCCCTATTGTCTCTAGCGGCGACGAAACTAACCAACTGAAAACATCATTGCAAAGCGGCCGATTAATTATCATCATGCCGCTGTTTTTACTATTGGGCCTTGGATTGGCATTTACTCCCTGTGTTTTGCCTATGGTGCCAATACTCTCTTCGATTATTGTCGGTGAAGGATCTGGTGTCAGTAAATATCGCGGCTTTATATTATCGGTGAGCTATGCACTAGGCATGGCGATCGTGTATACAGCGCTGGGAATTGCAGCTGGATTGTTGGGAGAAGGCCTGGCCGCAGCGCTACAAAATCCCTGGGTGTTAGGTACCTTTGGCATAGTGTTGGTCGCGTTGTCTTTATCCATGTTTGATGTTTATCAACTGCAGGTGCCGGCAGCTCTGCAAAGCAAATTAGTTCATGCGTCGGATCGCCAGCGCGCCGGGAAACTGATCGGTGTTTTTATAATGGGTGCAATTTCTGCTTTGATAGTCGGGCCATGTGTGGCTGCGCCGTTAGCCAGCGCACTGCTTTATATCAGCCAAACCCGCAATGTCCTGATTGGTGGCGCCGCCCTGTTTGCAATGGCGATGGGCATGAGCGTGCCATTACTATTAGTCGGATTGTCAGCTGGCACGTTATTGCCCAGAGCTGGCCGCTGGATGCAAACTATTAAGCAAATATTTGGTGTGTTGATGTTGGCAATGGCTTTGTGGTTGGTTTCGCCGGTGCTACCGGCTTGGCTACAAATGTTGGGCTGGTCGGTATTGCTGATAGGCTATGGTGTATTTTTACTGCGCCATGTCGGAACATTCTCCAAATCTGCAGCAGTTGTTCTTTGTGTACTTGGCTTAATCGAGTTGGCAGGATTGGCTACCGGAGGGCGCGATGTATTTGCGCCGCTTGCGCAGTTCAATTCGACGTCGCACAAAAATTCCGTTCAGTTTGCGCGGATCAGTTCGATACAGGAACTGGATCTGGCCCTGACGAAAGCCAAAGCACAGGGCAAGCCAGTCATGCTTGATTTTTACGCTGATTGGTGTGTGTCTTGTAAAGAGATGGAGAAATTTACATTTACCGATGATCGAATCGGCGCCAAGCTGGCAACTATCGTTTTACTGCAGGCTGATGTGACCGCCAATAATGACGAGGATAAAGCGCTGCTCAAACGCTTCAATCTATTTGGCCCACCCGGCATGATTTTTTTTGATTTGAATTCAAATGAATCTGGACGCGTGATCGGTTTCGAAAAGCCTGAGCAATTCGACCAGTCATTATCCAAAAATTTGAAAACCTGACAGGATAAAACGCACAAATAAGTTTCCCAACTTTAAGAATTATTTGACTCGCATCGAAGAAATGTTATTTAATCAGCCTCACGGGAAGTAGGCTGATTATTGTTTCAAACACGATTTAATTCCGGGTCCAATTAATTCAGCCGACATACGCATATACATAAATCAGGGGACCACAAGCGATGTCTGCAGAACTCAAAAAAGATTCATTAGGATTAGTACATTCAATCGCAATGGGGATTGCCGGTTCTGCGCCAACCTTCAGCATTTCGGCAACCATGGTCACATTGATTGGTGCCGTCGGCGTGCTTGCACCCGCGAGCCTGGTGTATTGCGGATTGATCATTCTTGGAATCGTCTTCGCGTACATGCATCTCAATACCCATTCCCCCAATGCCGGGGCGTCATACACGTGGGTGAGTGATATTTTCGGGAAAAAACTTGGATTTTTTGCTGGCTGGACTTTGATCGTTGCGTCGGCATTATTCATGGTGTCAGCCACCATTCCGGCCGGTTCTGCAACCTTGTTACTCGTTTCACCCGCACTGGCCGAGTCCCAAATTGCAGTAACAATTTGTGCAATACTCTGGTTGATTCTGGTTACAGCGGTGATCGTCAAAGGAATTAAGCTGACTGGAAAAGTCCAGGTAATCATGACAGCCGTCGAATTAATTATTCTCTCAATCGTGTCAATCGCAGCCATCATCGAATTTGGTCCCAGAGCTTTGCACGCGTTATCCTGGCACGAATTTTCGCCCTTTGCCTTTAGCCCGACTTCATTTGCAAACGGTGCAATCATTGCCCTGTTCTTTTTTTGGGGATGGGATGTGTCACTCAATCTGACCGAAGAAACAAGGGACTCAAAAAAGGCACCTGGATTTGGTGCTGTCGCCGCAATGATTATTATCATCGCCGCATTCACTGCCTTCGCTGCAATAACTTTAATCGTATTGAATGACGACGAAATCACCAGGTCAGGTACAAATATTGTGTTCGACGTAGCCAACAAACTTTTTCCAGCACCGTGGAGTTATTTAGCCGTGTTGGCATTGATGCTATCCACGATCGGCAATCTGGAAACGTCCATGTTGCAGTTTTCACGCACCATGTTTGCGCAGTCTCGCGACGGTGTGCTGAATCAGCGTTGGTCACAGGTGCATGCGCAATGGCAAACTCCGCATTGGGCGACATTTTTAATTGCGCTTATTGGATTGGCTCTACTGATTTCTTCATTGATATCCATCAGCATCGCGCAAGTCATGAAGGCATCGATTAATATCATCGGCGTTCAAGCTGCTTATTATTACGGTTTGGCCGGACTCGCCTGCGCATGGCATTTTCGCCGCATTTGTATGCGTTCAGCGTGGAATGTGATCACCATGTTGATCTTGCCGGTCGTATCTGCCATTGCATTGTGGTGGGCAGCCGTGCTGACTATCATGACGTTTGACTGGGTCATGACAGTCATCGCGATCGGGAGTTTGATGTTAGGAATTATTCCTCTGGTGCGACATGCAAAAAAATCTGTCTATGCGATGACTACATGATCAGAAATGAATTACGCTACGTATCGATTTTCCCTCATGCATTAAATTGAATGCGGTATTAATTTCATCCAATGGCATGGTATGCGTGATGAAATCAGACAAAGCAAATTCCCCTTTCATATAGCGTTCCACATAATCTGGTAGTTCAGTACGACCGCGCACACCGCCAAATGCTGACCCGCGCCAGACTCGCCCAGTCACCAGCTGAAACGGCCGGGTAGAAATCTCAGCACCAGCTTCTGCCACGCCGATAATCACGGATTCACCCCAGCCCTTGTGGCAGCATTCTAAAGCCTGGCGCATCACGTTAACGTTGCCTATACATTCGAACGAAAAGTCAACACCACCGTCGGTCATTGCAATAATCGCCTGCTGAATAGGTTGAGTTAAATCAGCTGGATTGATCAAATCGGTCGCACCCAATTGTTTTGCCAGCGCGAATTTGCTGGTATTGATATCGATTCCGATAATCCGTCCAGCGCCCGCCATGCGCGCGCCGATTACTGCCGACAATCCTATTCCGCCCAAGCCGAAAATCGCCACGCTGTCACCAGGTTTTACTTTGGCTGTATTCATCACAGCACCCATGCCTGTAGTCACGCCGCACCCCAACAAACAGACTTCTTCGAGTGGTGCCTCCTTATTAATTTTGGCCAGCGAGATTTCCGGTAGAACTGTGTATTCAGAAAATGTTGAGGTACCCATGTAATGAAAGATAGGTTTGCCGTCTTTATAAAATCGCGTTGTCCCATCGGGCATAACACCTCGCCCCTGAGTCTCGCGAATTTTTTGACATAGATTGGTTTTTCCCGATTTACAGAATTTGCATTCACGGCATTCTGGTGTGTACAGCGGAATGACATGGTCACCCACCGCCACTGACGTCACTCCGCTGCCTATCTGCATCACAATGCCTGCACCTTCATGCCCCAAAATTACCGGGAACACACCCTCAGAATCTTTGCCAGACAGTGTATAAGCGTCGGTATGGCAGACCCCACTCGCAACAATTTTGACCAAAACCTCCCCAGCCTGGGGCAACATTAAATCAACTTCCTCGATGGATAGCGGTTGATTCGGTGCCCATGCCACAGCGGCGCGTGTATTCATGAAAGTCATTGTATGCTCCTTGATTAAGATGTAATTAACTGCGTCGACGACCTGTAACTTTGTCTAGCGGATCGTGTTGATTTAGGTGGGAATAGCAAAGTGATTTGGGTAGTCCGTTTCGTTATGGTGATCAGTTTGCGATGCATTATATTATGACTACGGCTCCGACTAAGGTTAGGTACCAATTGTTAAAAACTGACAGTGCCAACGTGCCGCGTATAATGCATCATCACTTCACGATCGATATTCACCATGGCTAAACTCCTCGCCATTGATGGCCTAAATATAGTACGCCGTATTTACGAAGCCAGTCCGGAACCGGATTCGCCCGAAAAAGCGGAAACTGCACTGCGCTTTTCGTTATCGGCATTTCACAAGCTGCACCATGAACACGCGCCCAGCCATATCGTTGCCGCATTTGATTTCGGTGGACCGACCTGGCGCCATCAGTTATATGCGGCATATCGCGCGCAACGTGCACCAATGCCGGAGCCGTTACGTTCGAGCTTGCCTGATCTATACGCTCAACTGGAACAGTTCAACATTAAAGTGTTATGCGTGCCAGACGTAGAAGCCGATGATGTCATCGCTACCGTAGTGATGCGCTGGTTGGCCGAAGGACGCGGTGACGCTATTGTGGTATCGACCGATAAAGATCTCCACGTATTGATACAGCATGGCGCAGTGATTTGGGATCATTTTAAAAATGAATGGCACGACAGTGCCTGGGTCAAAAATAAATTTGGCGTAGCGCCAGAACAACTGGCGGAACTGCTAGCGTTAATGGGCGACGCCACTGACGGAATTCCAGGCGTCAGTAAAGTCGGTATGAAAACTGCCGCCAAGTTATTGCAGGCATACGGATCGATTGAGGCCATCATGGCTGGTGCCGGCATACTCAAAAATACTCTGGGCGAAAATTTACGTAAAGACGCAGCTATTCTTGCCATGTCACGTCAACTGGTAGCGTTGAAGTCTGACGTGCAATTGGGTGTGACCTGGAAAATGCTCGCTGTTCCGCATGATGGCACACATGAAAAATTTTGATCTGCCTGTTACGCTCCCTTCGCCGCTCCACCTGCTGGCCGATGAAACACTGTTTGGGATGCCGCTTTGGATTAAACGTGATGATTTGGTGCATCCCGTGGTATCAGGGAACAAATATCGCAAGCTGAAATACACGTTGCTGGAGATAGCTGAAAGCAGCAGGGAATCCAAAGGTACGCCCAAGATTGTCACTATGGGTGGGATCTGGTCGAACCATGTTCATGCGACCGCCTATGCAGCTGCCGCTGCCGGGTATCAAAGCCATGCGTTCATACGTGGGCACGCCGCGATGCATAGCGCAATGCTGGAGGATTGCCGTGCACAAGGTATGAATGTTCAGTTTGTAGATCGAATCAGTTATCGCAGTTTGCGGGAAAATATTCAGCACTGGCAAACGTTGATAACTCCTGGTGAGAATCAGCATTGGCTACCTGAAGGCGGCAGCGCTTCTACCGCTTTGCAAGGCGTGGCAGAATTGATCGATGAGCTGCCATTTATTCCTGACGCGATGCTGGTCGCATGTGGCACCGCAGCGACTCTGGCTGGATTATTAGCCGGCTTAAAAGGTCAAAGCCGTGTAATTGGTATAGCGGTGTTAACCAATGCGGACTATCTGCGTGCAGAAGTGAGTCGGTTGTTGCGACAGGCCGGTTTTCCAGATTATCAAAACTATCAGTTGCTGACTGATTTCCATCATGGTGGATACGCAAAAGTCAGCCCAGCGTTGCAGCAATTCTGTAGCGAGTTTATTGAACATTACAGGATACCGATTGAACCTGTGTATACCGGCAAAATGTTTTTTGCGTTGCGTAGTTTGATACAGTCTGGATATATTCACCGCGATGAAACCGTCGTCGCTCTACATACGGGTGGCTTGCAGGGTGCGCGTGGTTTTGCATAGCAAACGAAAGCGTAATGAAAAGTTAACGTTTAGAGGGCGTTGACTAATACGAAACGGCAAAGCTGCCGGCGTGTTATAAAACGATATTCCGGGGAAGTTGTGTAAACCTAAAAATCGTGTTGGAGCAATGATGGAAACTGGCGACATGGAATTTCAACGTACTGCTGCAGAAAACGCATCTCAACAATTACGGCAACTAAAAGATTTGCCTGGCCCAAAAGGCTTACCTGTTCTTGGTAATGCCCTGCAGATCAAACGACATATTTTGCATCAAAAATTTGAACAATGGAGTCGTGAGTTCGGCGACTACTATCGCGTCCAGATCGGTCCAAGAAAGCTCTTGGTTGTTGCAGACCATCAGGCATTTGCCAAAGTGTTGCGTGACCGCCCGGATGGATTTAATCGCACCATACGCCTTGCGGAAACCTGGAAAGACATGGGCTTGCAGGTCGGTTTGTTCGGCGCTAACGGCGACATATGGAAGCGACAGCGGCACATGGTGATGGCGGGTTTTGATCCGGCACACGTTAAGGATTATTTTCCGTCATTGTGTAAAGTAGTTGGACGACTTGAAACTCGCTGGAAAAAATCGATCGATACAGATATCGATTTGCAGGCTGATTTAATGCGCTTTACAGTTGATACTATTACCGGCCTCGCCTTTGGTTCGGACGTGAATACACTGGAATCAGGTGAAGATGTCATACAACGTCATTTGGATAAAATTTTTCCTGCCGTGTTTAGACGCAATCTGGCGCTATTCAAATACTGGAATTACATCCGACTTCCAGCAGACAGACAGCTTGATCGCAGCGTAACAGAAGTCAACGCTGCGATAGAAGGATTTATCGTCAAGGCACGTCAGCGGCTGCAGCAACAACCAGAGCTGCGTGAGAAACCCAGCAATTTGTTAGAAGCGATGATCAACGCAGCTGACCAGGGTGACAGTGGGCTTACCGATAAAGATGTGGCAGGCAACGTGCTTACCATGCTGTTGGCGGGCGAAGACACGACAGCAAACTCGTTGGCATGGCTATTGGCGCTGCTGTGGAAAAATCCGGAAACTCTGCAAAAATTACAGCAGGAAGTCCGGGCCAGTTTTTCTGCCGATACCCCATACAGCATCGAGCGTCTGAATGATTTGGATTATATGGATGCCTGCATCAATGAATCGATGCGCTTAAAACCAGTCGCCCCATTCCTGCCGCTGCAGGCCAATCACGACACAGTGATCGCTGACATCCATGTTCCTGCTAACACCATCGTATTTGGTCTATTTCGACGCGATAGCGTTGATGATCAGTACATACCCCATGCCGCCAAATTTGATCCGGAGCGTTGGCTAACCCAGCAAGGAGAGACAGGTCAGGCGATTAACTCAGTCAAACGTATCTCGATGCCGTTTGGCGCTGGGCCCCGCATATGTCCTGGGCGCTATCTGGCATTGCTGGAAATGAAGATTGCCTTAACAATGCTCTTCACCCGCTTTGAGATTGACGATATCAACACGCCAGATGGGCAGGAAGCGCAAGAATTTATGGCGTTTACCATGGCACCGCTGGGCTTAAAAATGCGCTTGAAAAACAGGAATTAACAGCTATAACTAAGAAACCCCCGTCGGTTACACGAGAATGGCAGGGGCATTTCTTTTCTGTCCTGTTAGTGAACAAAAGAGTAAACTACGCCCCACTTTGAATTCTTGGCGGCCTCACCTTCTGTGACGTCGCTGAATTCGACCATGCGTTCCACCAAACCTGCGAGTCCCGCCATGTCTGAACCAACTCTACCCAGTTTTTCCGATTTAAACCTCAGCGATGCCCTGTTACGGGTATTGAATGATATCGGATATGAAACACCTTCGCCAATTCAGGCGGCCACGATCCCTTTATTGCTGACAAATCGCGATGTGCTTGGACAAGCGCAAACCGGTACCGGTAAAACCGCTGCATTCGCCTTGCCTATCCTGTCGCGTATCGATATCAGGCAGACAGTGCCGCAAGCACTGGTGCTGGCACCGACGCGCGAATTGGCGATACAGGTTGCAGAGGCATTTCAAACCTATGCGGCGCATATTCCAGGTTTTCATGTCTTGCCGATTTACGGCGGTCAAAGCTACGGTCCGCAATTGTCGGCATTGCGTCGTGGCGTGCATGTGGTGGTCGGAACGCCAGGTCGGGTGATTGATCATCTCGATAAAGGTTCGCTGGATCTATCAAAGCTAAAAACGTTGGTGCTGGATGAGGCAGATGAAATGCTGCGTATGGGATTTATTGACGACGTTGAGCGTATCTTGCAAGAGACGCCGGAGTCACGTCAGACCACCCTGTTTTCAGCCACCATGCCATCAGCGATTAAACGCATCGCGCAGACTTATTTGAAATCACCGGCAGAAATTACCGTCGCAGCCAAAACCGGCACCGCAGATAACATACGTCAACGGTATTGGCTGGTGAGCGGCATGCATAAATTGGATGCGCTGACCCGAATTCTGGAAGCGGAAAATTTTGACGGCATGATTATCTTCGCCCGAACTAAATTGGGTACCGAAGAATTGGCAGGTCGATTGCAGGCACGTGGATTTTCAGCTGCAGCAATTAATGGTGATATCCAGCAGGCGCAACGTGAACGTACCATCCAGCAATTGAAAGACGGAAAAATAGATATTCTGGTTGCGACCGATGTGGCAGCGCGTGGTTTGGATGTCGAACGTATCAGTCACGTAATCAACTATGATGTACCGCATGATCCGGAAAGCTATACCCATCGCATAGGCCGTACCGGTCGCGCCGGTCGAAGTGGTGAAGCGATATTATTCATCACCCCGCGCGAAAAAGGATTATTAAAAATCATCGAACGTGCAACGCGTCAGCCGGTATCGCCGCTCGAATTGCCAAGCATACAGGCAGTCAATGATGTGCGTATTGCGCGCTTTAAGGATCAAATTAGTTCAACGATTGCTGAAGGCGCGTTGGAACAATTCCAGGCAATTATTGAAGACTATGAACGCGAACATAATGTGCCGGCAATTGAAATCGCAGCGGCGCTGGCTAAAATCGCGCGCGGAGACGAACCGCTGTTGCTGGATAAAAATCGACGTGAACCGAAAATGGAAACGGCGCGCTCGGATGAGCGGCCAACTCGTGAACGTAGTGATCGCGGCGATCGTCAAGATCGCCCGCAGCGAGGTGAACGTTCTGAGCGTCCTATGCGTCCAGAGCGAGAACGTCGTCCACGGGAATCTGAGCCCGGTATGCAAAGCTATCGGATTGAAGTCGGACATGATCATGGCGTCAAACCAGGCAATATCGTGGGCGCGATTGCCAACGAAGCTAATATCGATTCAAAGAAAATCGGGCGCATAGAAATTTATGATGGTTTTAGCGTGCTGGATTTACCGAGTGATTTATCCAAAGACGTGATGCAGCACCTGAAAACGGTGTGGGTGGCCGGGCAGCAGCTAAAGATTACAGTGGATGGTCATTCAGAGGCACCTGCAACTGCGCCTGCTTCGGCTGCTCATGCTCCTGAACAAAGCGTGGAGCGAAACAGGAAGGAAACGTCCTTTGTTAAACCTGAGATGAAAGAAAAACCAAAAGCCGAAACCAGAGTTGAAGCCAAGGTTGAAACCAGGATTGAAGCTAAATCAGTAGCTAAGCCGGTAGCTAAGCCAGTCGAAACCACAGACGCTAAAGAAAAATCTAAAAAAGAAAAATCAAATAGTAAAAGTAAATTTGCCGTACAGAGCTATCGGATTGAAGTTGGGCGCAAACATGAAGTCACGCCAAGCGCCATCGTCACCACGATTGCCGAACAGGCCAGTCTGGATCCCAAGCACATCGGTCGCATCGACATATTCGACACGTATAGCGTGCTCGATTTACCCGAAGGTATGCCCAAACACATACTGGATAATCTGAAAGTGGTGAAGTTGGTGGGTCAGACTTTGAATATCAGCCATGCCGGAGCAGGATTGATCAATGCGGAGAAGGCAGCGCATCCGGTTTCTTCGGCGAAAAAGAAAAGTGCTGGCGGGGCTGAAAGAAAATTTACAAAAGATAAATCGGATCGCAAATCCAAATAGTAAGGTTTCGAGTGCCCACATAATCAGACCAAGACGAAGGAGTCGGTTTGATTATGTGGTTGTGGAGAAATCAGATTTTACTGTTCTAAAACACCTTGCATAAATGTGGTGAACTGGTAAGAAGTCGAAGTGACGTACAAATTGTAAGAAGCTGGCCAGGCGCGCCCTGCGCCCCAAAGCGTCGCTCCTATAAAGCCACCGGATTCCTGGGTGGCCTTGTTGTCCACAATATATTTGACGAAGCTACTTAAAATTGGCTGGCAGCTTGTGGCGTTGTTATATGGCGTACCGAATTCGGTCACCATCGCCTTTAAGCCTTGCGATGTTAGCCATGTCGCAAACGGTTGCAGGTTGAGTTGCGAAGGTCCTGTCAGATTAAACTTGGATGAACTCAAACAGGAAGCGCCGTTCCCTGAATAATCGTTATCGAGATATTGGTGAACATTGATGACAATGCGATCGCCGTTGGGTCCAAAATTAACGCCACTATTTTGCAGATTGGATTTCGTAAATACCTCAGCGTTGGTGAGAGCACCGTTGCCCGCAACATCTTCACCCCATGAATGCAAACCGCTCCAGTACGCACCTTCGACCAAAATTTTTCCAGTAAAGCCCGCAGATTGCAGCATGGTTACCACGGGTATCTGCGCGTCGTATGCCTGTTGCGGTGTCAAGTGCTCGGATGGTTTGTTGACGGTGTCAGTAGCAGGCTCGTTGACCAGGTCAAACATGATGTAGTTTTGTTGAGCAGATGTCAGACCCGTTTGGATATGATCCCAAATATCTCGCCATACAGTCTTATATGGTTCAGCATTCGTTACCAGAGTCCCGTCCGGGCAATAACCAGACTCACCGCATCCCGAATATTCGCTGCCATACACCGAATAATGCATATACGTATGTAAGTCGATGAGGGTATTGATATGAGCGCTGGTCAGCGTCTTCAATGTCGGGAGGATAAAATTATTCCAATATGATTCATTGAATATCCATTGTGGATTATTGAGCGTCGATGTTGCGTTTAATAATTCCAGATAGCTCCAGGAAATTGGCAGCCTAACCGTATTTACTCCCTGTTTTACATAGCCGTTGGATCCATTCGCGTTAGCGCCCTTCATCGTAACCAGATCAGAATGGTCGGGAGTTGCAGTGGCTGTGGCAGACGACAGATCGGGAATGGAATATGGAGAAATTGTCTTACCGAATTCAGCGCCCGAAAGATTGATTCCAACATAATCCAATTTGCGGCGACCGGACGGAATGTCGGGAGTGATTGCGGCAATATCTGCGCTGTTTGTCACGGGGATTTGTGTAAAGGCGATATTGCCGGTCAGTACGCCGTTGTTGTACGCGACGTTGCTTACTGAAAAGCCAGTGCCAGGCGATAGCGTCGGGACTGCGACGTTGTAGATGAAGCCCACGTATGGATCAAAATTTTCGTCACATCCGCCGAGGCGAATAATCGCAGTGTTAACATCCGGATACGGGCCAGCGTCATGCAACGCCTGCTGCCCGCCAGGCGGAATCGAATAATACAGGGTCTGATGCGGTTCCTGATTGTCGACGTTACAGACATACGGTCGACTCGCAATATAATTTTGTGCCGCCGGTGAGATAGTGCCGCCGAGTTGATTGGTTAATACGGGGCCTGCCCAAGCTGCACCATTTCCTAAAATTGTGGCTGAAATTAAAGTGATAATTGGCGCTATAAAAAATAGATGTGGTTTCATTGTGGAATGTCTGATTTAGAAGGTTGGCATGACGCTTTTGTTTTAGTGTCAAAAAAATCGCTACGTGAATGACGATTTGTATCGATGGCGGTCGAGTATCACACCTCACCCAGGCGCAGCACATCAAGATTTTTACGAGGAGTGAAATTACGTAATGGGTGTGTCGCCCGGACAATACTTTACAAAGACGAAATTGCGACGGGTCAACAAGTCAACTATACTTTTCCAACTAACCTAATCCGGTCTAATCCCCATTTCTACTATGGTTCAAGCGAATAATATCCAGCATCGCTTAGCTTCGTTTCTGGCGTATCTGGTGGTGATGGCAGAGTTGGTCGGCTGTACTGTCGGGCCAGAATATAAACGTCCTGAGTTAGTTATTCCACCTGCCTGGCATGACCAGGCCACATCGGCTCAGACTGCTGAATGGCCGGCCGCAGAATGGTGGCACGGGTTCGGTTCGAGTCAATTAGACAGCTATATCGCCCAGGCTAAACTGGCCAACAATGACTTGGCTGCGGCAGTGGCCCGTATTCGGGAAACGGAGCAACAGGCCAATATTGCCGGTGCTGCATTGCAACCTGCAGTGAATGCGAGTTTTGATGCATCACGAGGGCGCGCCCCAAATGCCACTGGCGGTTTTAGCGACTTCAAGCAGTATTCGCCGCAACTGACGGCGAGCTATATGCTGGATTTCTGGGGCAAAAATCGCGCAGTGCAAGATGCGGCAATCGCTGCCGCACAAGGCAGTCGACATGATCAAGTGACGGTTGAATTGACAGTTCTGACCAGCGTGGCGCAAAGCTATTTTCAAAGCCTCGCCTTGCGTGAACGGGTTGCTGTGGCAGAGCACAATTTGGCAAGTGCGCAAATGCTGTTAACTGGCCTGCAAAAACAGTTACACGCTGGCGTAGCCAATGCGCTGGATGTCGCGCAGCAGGAAACAGTCGTGGCAACGCTCGATGCCGCCGTGCCGCCATTACGCATCCAGTTAAGGCAAACACTGGACACGCTGGCGATCCTGTTAGGGAAAAATCCGCAGGAACTGGATATCGCTACGGAATCACTATCTGATTTAAGGATCCCGCAAGTCAGCCCCGGTTTGCCGTCTGAATTGTTGACGCGACGACCTGATATAGCGGAAGCTGAAGACAAGTTGATCGCCGCCAAGGCAAATATTCGCGCCGCGCGCGCAGCATTTTTCCCAACTATAGAATTAACCGCCTCGACTGGGTTCCTCAGTTCCACTCTGGCCGGCATGACCAGTTCAGGCAACATCATTCGTTCCGTCGCAGGCGGTATCACGCAGCCTATCTTTGAAGGCGATGCACTCAACGCCCAATACGAATACAGCAAAGCGGTATATGACGAGTTACTGGCGAATTATCGCAAAGCGATTTTGTCTGCTTTTGGCAATGTTGAGGATTCCCTAATCGCGGTTCAGCAAAATACCGAGCAGGTCAGGCGACTAGAAGTCGCGCTGCAAAAAGCCGAACGTGCTCACCATATCGCCAAGGCGCAGCTGCAGGCGGGTACGGTCAATATTCTCAATGTCTTAAATACCGAAACGGCGCTGTTCACCGCGCAGGACGCGTTGATCCAGGCGAAATACGCTAATCTCAATGCCTATGTCAGCCTGTTTGGCGCTCTGGGTGGCGGATGGCAAAAGGAGGCAGAAAAACAATGACAAACTCAATTAAATTGACTGGTTCGCGCGTCGTATTCCTCATAGGCGGATTGTTGTTGCTGGCATTGATCATTCTGCTGGTAAAGACGCCGTCAGCTGCCCCAACACCGGCAGTCAGGCAGGCCGTCACCGTAGACAGCGCAGTGGTCACCCGACGTGATATGCCGATTTATATCAGTGGCTTAGGAACTGTGCAGGCATTCTATACCGTCACGATTAGCCCGCGGGTTGATGGTGAATTGATGAAAGTGGCTTTTACCGAAGGCCAGATCGTAAAAGCTGGTGATTTGTTGGCGCAAATCGATCCGCGTCCCTATCAGGCAGCATTGGATCAGGCAGTGGCAAACAAGGCCAAAGATGTGGCGCTGTTGACCAACGCAAAAATTGACTTGGAACGTTATCAGAATTTGGCGCCAGAAGAGTTCACCAGCAAGCAAACTCTGGAAACACAACGCGCACTGGTTGCGCAAACTGAAGCGCAAATCGCCTCGGATCAGGCACAAATAGATAGCGCAAAAACTCAGTTAAGTTATACGACCATACGCTCGCCAATTGCCGGACGTACCGGTATACGTTTGGCCGATCCAGGTAATATTTTGCATACCGCAAATGCGACCGCGATTGTGGTGGTAACGCAGGTGCAACCGATCTCCGTCGTTTTTACTTTGCCAGCCGATGCATTGCAACCGATTCATCTCGCTATGTCGAAATCTGTGTTGGGTGTCGCTGCAATCTCGCGGGATGGCACAACCCCGTTGGGTGATGGGACGATAGGCGTGATCGACAACGAGATTGATCAAACCACCGGCACAATGAAATTGAAGGCGATATTTCCGAATAAAGAAAATCGATTGTGGCCGGGCGATTTTGTGAGCACGAAAGTTTTAGTTGAAACCCGTCGTGGCGCATTAACTATTCCTTCCTCTGCCGTGCAACGCGGCCAGAATGGTGTATTTGTCTATGTAATCAGAGCGGACAGTACAGTTGAGATGCGTCCGATTAAAATCGGTGAAGATCTTAACGATGTCACCATCGTGGAGCAGGGTTTAAAGGAAGGTGAGCGTGTTACCACCAACAACCAATATCGCCTGCAACCGAATGCAATAATAAAAATTAACGACGCCAGTCCCAAAACGGACGGGAATAAAGCTCCATGAGTATTTCCACGCCCTTTATAAAAAGACCAATAGCGACGTCGCTGTTGATGATGGCGATTTTTTTAATTGGGTTGGTGGCGTTTCCGATGTTGCCGGTCGCGCCATTGCCGCAAGTTGATTTCCCGACGCTGTTAGTCACGGTCAATTTTCCGGGTGCGAGTTCGGAAACCATGGCATCTTCGGTTGCAACGCCGTTGGAAAATCAGTTTGCGCAAATTCCCGGCGTAGCGCAGATGACATCCACCAGCGTGTTAAGTAGCACGCAGATCACTATTCAGTTTGATTTGGATAGGAACATTGATGCGGCAGCGCAGGACGTGCAATCAGCGATTAACGCCGCCAGCGGATTCTTGCCCAAAAATTTGCCCAGTCCGCCGTTCTATCGAAAAATCAATCCGGCAGAATCGTCTGTCGTTATCTTCGCAATTCATTCCGATGCTCTACCGTTGACCTCGGTGGATGACTATGCTGAAAACGTAATCCTGCCACGTATCTCGCAAATTTCCGGCGTTGGATTGGTGTCAATCGGCGGTCAGCAAAAACCGGCAGTGCGAATTCAGGTTGACCCGATGAAAATCGCAGCGATGGGAATTCAGCTGGCAGATTTGGCGAACGTAATTAACTCAGCCACCTCGAATGGACCCAAGGGTAGTATCAATGGGGCTAAACATAATTTTGTGGTGTATGACAACGACCAGATCCTAAAAGCGGCACCCTGGAATGATGTAATTGTGGCCTACAAAAACGGTGCGCCTGTGCGGGTACGCGATATCGGGATTGCTGTCGATGGCCCGGAAAATAATCAGCTGACCGCATGGCAAAACGGAAGAAACGGGATTTTGCTGCTAATCTATAAACAACCTGGCGCCAACATTATTGATGTCGTTTCGCGAATTGAACAGGCGCTGCCGCAAGTAATGGCTGCTGTACCTTCGTCAATCAAAATTGATAAAGTCATAGACCGCACCACCACCATCAAATCTTCTGTTGACGATGTCGAATTTACGTTAACACTCACCATAATTCTGGTGATTATCGTAATCTTTATTTTCTTGCGCAATGTCTGGGCAACGATTATTCCCAGCGTCACCATTCCACTCGCTTTGCTGGGCACGTTTGCCTTGATGTATTGGCTGGGATATACCCTGGATAATTTGTCGCTGATGGCATTGACCATCGCAGTCGGGTTTGTGGTCGATGACGCGATTGTGATGTTGGAAAATATTTATCGGCATATCGAGCTGGGTTTATCGCCTATGGAGGCAGCGTATAAAGGGTCGAGTGAAATCGGGTTTACGATTTTGTCGATCAGTATTTCATTGATTGCCGTATTCATTCCCTTGTTGCTGATGGGCGGAATTATTGGTCGCTTGTTCCGAGAATTCGCTATCGTGGTAACGCTCACCATCGTGGTCTCTGCCTTCGTGTCACTGACCTTAACGCCTATGATGTGCTCCTTGTTTATACGCGACGAAAAGCACGCCAGGCACGGCCGCATCTACATGCTGACAGAACGCTTTTTTGACGGAATGTTGCATGCTTATACGCGCGGCCTGGATTTTGTTTTGAAGCATCAGCGTTTGACGTTGATCACTTTTTTTCTGACTCTCGCAACGACGGTGGTCCTGTATGTGATAGAGCCAAAAGGTTTCTTCCCGCAACAAGATACGGGCATCATTTTAGGATTGGCCGATGCATCACAAGACGTCTCTTTTGATGAGATGGTGCGGTTGCAGCACAAACTGACCGACATTGTTGCGCAGGATCCCGATGTGGCAAGTTTTGCGACCTCGGTGGGTGGCAATCGATCATTGAATAACGGTTTTATCGTGATTGGATTAAAACCGCGAGAGCAACGACACGCGAGCGCAGACCAGATCATTACTCGATTGCGCGCAAAATTTGTCAACGTTCCGGGAGCAACGATGTTCCTGCAATCGGCGCAGGATTTGAATGTGGGCGGCAGGTTGGCGCGCACCCAATACCAATATACTTTGCTCGATCCCGATTTGGATGAATTGAACGAATGGGCGCCAAAATTATTGACCCAGCTGAAGAAATTGCCGCAACTAACCGATGTTGCGTCGGACCAGCAAACCAACAGTACCATGTTGTCAGTAGCGATAGACCGGGATCAGGCTTCCCGTTTTGGTATCTTGCCGGCCGATATTGATCAGGTACTGTACGATGCGTACGGGCAGGCGCAGGTCACCCAATATTTTACTCAGCTTAATACCTATCACGTGATTCTGGAGATTTCTCCTGCATTGCAAACCGACCCGAATTCGCTGAATCAACTGTATATGAAATCGCCACTAACTGGTCAGCAGGTACCGCTGTCGGCGTTCGTCAAATTTGATACCCAGCATGTCGGATTCTTGTCGATCAACCATCAGGCGCAATTCCCGGCCGTTACCCTGTCATTCAATCTGGCGCCCGGAGTAGCATTGGGTCAGGCAGTCGAAGCGATCGAACATGAAGTGACTGAAATCAAAATGCCGCGAGCAATTGTCGGCACTTTTCAGGGTACGGCACAGGCATTTCAGTCTTCATTAAAATCGCAACCTTATTTAATCGCCGCTGCCTTGGTCGCCGTGTACATTATCCTGGGAATTTTGTATGAAAGTTATATACACCCGTTGACGATTTTATCGACCTTACCTTCTGCGGGCGTCGGTGCTTTGTTGATGCTGCTGGCATTTCATTTTGAATTGAGCGTCATCGCCCTGATCGGTATTATTCTGCTGATTGGTATCGTGAAGAAAAACGGTATCATGATGGTCGACTTCGCTATTCAGGCGGAGCGAGAGCAGCATATGTCGCCGGAAGATTCGATCCGTCAGGCGTGCCTGTTACGCTTCCGTCCGATCATGATGACCACCATGGCGGCGCTATTGGCCGCAATTCCGCTGATGCTGGGACATGGGACAGGATCAGAATTGCGACAACCACTTGGATATACGATGGTCGGCGGATTGGTGCTCAGTCAGGTGCTGACTCTATTCACCACGCCGGTAATCTATTTATACTTGGATCGATTTAGTCTGCGGATAAATCGACGTCGCAAAAGAAAGTCTATAGCTGCGCATTAAAGGATCTTGGAATGAGCGAGAGTGAAATACATAATGCTGACCTGGTTGCCCGATTGAAGCGCATAGGCGCTGCCATTTTGGTTTTGGGGTTGCTGAGCGCTATTGTGGTATTTATTTTTGTGAGCGAAGCGCCGGGCAATGCCACTGCGTATCAAATTATCGACGGTGTGAGCTATCCGGTTGATGTCAACAATACCAAGAGCTATAACTATAATATGGAGCGCATAGGCGGGAAATCTGCAGTGTTTGCTTCTGATCTGGACGATTGGTTTTCAAGTTTATGGCACGGTAAGAAATTGGGTTATACCTTGGCCGTGCTGTCGATAGTATCAACGCTACTGTGTTATTGGCTGGCATATTTATTTTCTTTGCCGCCACATGAAGATGAAATTAAGGATCAGGATTGGAAGGGATAGATCCAAAAAATGATGGCTAGATCGGCATCCAAATATAAAAAGCCCCGGCACTTGGATAGTGCCGGGGCTTTTTGCGCAGTAAGTTATGACTTAACTGGAGTTATTTTTTTTCAGGTTCTGCGGCTGGAGCAGATGCTGGAGCCGGAGCAGTTACAGCGGGTGCTGGTACAGGTGCAGCAGCAACGATATCAATCTTGGCTTTTGCTTTCATGTCATCCAACATTTTCTTCAGATTTTGCTGTTGCAGTTGTTGTGACAATCCAGCTTTGACTTGTTCCAATGGTGGAATGCTTGCTGTGCTTGGACGAATGTCATCCAACATGATTACGTGATAACCGTATTGGGATTTCACTGGCGTTTCAGTGAATTTGCCTTTTTCTAATTTGGCGACTGCAGCACCAAATTCAGGCACCATGCTGTGCGCATCAAACCAGCCCAAATCGCCACCTTTGGCTTTTGAACCTGGATCTAAAGATTGTGCTTTAGCCAGTGCATCAAACGATTTAGGATCTTTGTTTAATTTGGCAATAATCGCTTTAGCTTCATCTTCAGTTTTCACCAGAATATGACGTGCTTTGTACTGGTTTCCAGAAGCCTGTGCTTTAAGTTTGTCGTATTCAGCGTTTAACTGTTCGTCTGTGATTGTATTATTTTTGATGTAGTCCTGAACGAACGCTTGCGCCAAAACTGATTGCTTGGCCATTTCGATTTCATCCATGGTGTCAGCAGTTTTATCCAATCCTTTTTTTACTGCTTCTTGAGCTACCAGCAATTGCATAGCGATATTATCGATGATCATTTTGCGTGTTTCAGGCGTATCAGGCATACCACGTTGTTGCTTTAATATCATATCTACTTCTTTTTGACTGATAGGTGTGCCATTGACGGTAGCAGCAACAACTTCTTTTGTCGTGCTTGCAGGGGAAGCTGCGGCAGCTTTATCAGCGTCTTTTGGAGTACATGCAGTGAGTGCCAACAGTGCCAATGCGCTTCCAAGCACAACGCGAGATTTGATCAACATCTTATTTCCTTTAAAGTTAAACCACTGAATTATTGGTTATTCATATAAAACGACAAGGGATTTTACTCGTGAATAGGGGGCGAAATCCGGAAATTCGTATCAAAATGTTGCGTCTACCAGGTTATTCGCCCCTGCCAGCGAGGGCATCGCTCTTTTTTGTTTTCTTTCTATTAATTTATTACGATCACGCACTGTAACCGCTAATTTTAACCATAGCATGACATGAGTATCAAAATATTGACGTCGCAGTGGGCTGGCGTTATTTCAATTGCTCAACGCAGAGCATGCACTAAATGCCAAACGAGCAATAGGTGTGCCCCATATCAGCAGATTTGGCTACTCAGTTGGCGATTCCAATTGCTGTGAGTGCGATTGTAGGCAAAAAAATGGCGCGAAATTTGAATTCGCGCCATTCTGTACTTACATGAACCTAGAAGTATTAGGTAGAAAGTCGGGCAGATATTGTGTCTTATCTACTACTCTGCATAAGTACGATTGAAAGCCTCCAACAATTGTTCCATCGCTGTAATCATTGCCGACATCATCTTATACAAGCTATCCATATTGGCATTGGCACGACCGTATTTTTCAGCAACCGTTTGCACTGTACTTTGCAGCTTTTGTTTTTGCGCATCGATTGCTGTTTGCATAGCCTGATATTCGTAAGTAGACAATTTGTCGCCTTTAATGGCTCCGAACATTGTGTCCAAGGGCGAAAGATCCATCTCCACCTTCCATGGTCCGTCGGGATTGTCCTTGTCAACAAGGGTCGCTTTACTGATATCTAAACCTAATTCCTTAGCCCATCTCTCTGCCTCCGCCTTTCCTTCCGCTCCAGTTCCCTGACTGGTAAAAAGTGGTCGTTCGCGATATTTTTGGACGAGTTCATTTATCAAATTTTTTATTTGAGTTTCATCGAAACTCACACTATTGCTATCTTCACCTGGGCCGACTGCTTTAGAAATAGCGGACATGATGTCACTGACCTCGCCCATGAAATCGGTGTAGAACTTCATGATTGCTGTGTACGGATCTATATAGTTTTTTTGCACTCCACTTATGAAGCCGGGGAAAGTCCCAACTATATTTCCACCTGATCCAGTGGTTGTGTCTGCTGCTTTAACGTCACTAGCTGGTTCAGTTGTTGAATTGACCGAGCCTGAGCCTTTGTATTCCTCTGATGTGATTGATTGAGTAGTGATGCCATTCATGATTTGTATTCCTTTGAATCTGAGTCATAAATCCTTGCGCGCGTACGCGAAGATTTAAAAAATTAAAACTATATTTGAAGCCGCAATTCGTAGCGGCTATTTGAATTCCTTGATAATTGCGCCGAATTTCTCATCCAATGGCGATAGATCAATACCGGCATCTTCAACCTTTTCGAAAAGATGTTGCGCTTTCATAATCAGAATTTCAACCGCTGTTTGATAGGTGTCAATTGCATTCGTCATAGACTGTGCTTTGGTTGAGTTTTCAGGCTGTGTTTTAAATTGATAAACGGCCTTTTGCAATCGGGTATAGGCGCGTTCATATGATGAACTTTGTGGGGCTTCAAATTCCTGGTCAGTCGCATTGCGCATGCAATCCAGTTTTTCTGCTATGTCAGAGATTTGTGAAAAATCCGTTGTAGACATGATGTAATACTCCTGTGAATTTCGTTGTTCGATTTATTTAGCGACAAGAGAACGAATCCGCTTTCTTGCTTGCTGATATTTGTTGCCGGCGATTTAAATTTTCATGGTGTCTTGGGTTGCTGTTTTGTTGTCTAAAAATGACTTCAATATGTTGAGTAGCGCAGTAACCAAAGAGTCGTCCTCACCTTTAGATTGTGACGAGGAATCCATCAAACTGTTGCCTAGCGTACCACTGGCAGCATATTCAGTTGCGTCCGCTTGAGCGGCACTTTCTGCCGCTTTGAACGATCCCTCGATCCCGCCTTTAATAACATGGCTTACTGTTTGAGCAAGAAAATTTCCTATGGCTTGACTTCGTTGACCGGATATTTGGTTTGCAATGGCTTCGGCTTTAGTTGTTAAGCCGATACCGTTAGGAGCGAAGGGATGTGCATCGTTAGCAAAAGGATCATCATGATTGTCTACAGCGGCATTGGCAGTAGTCCTTTCATTGACATGTCTGGCCTTTATCGCTTGGAGGTTCTGGTCAGCGATAGTTACTCCTACTAGATCGGGATTATTGGCTCTATCGGCATTAAAGTTTTGAACTTCAATCGCATGTGTACCAGCCAAACCATCTTTAAATCTGATCTTGTCCATACCAGCCTGTTCATGATTTTTCCAGACGTCATGATGTGAACTTCCCGTAACCCCTACGTGAGCGCTGCGAATGTTGCTCAAGGCGCCAGCTCCTGCAATGCCCACAGCTGTAAAACCACTGATCCAGGCACTGGAAACCTCCAGATTACCTTGCTTTACTATTTCTGCAGACTGGAATTTAGCAGCAGATACGATGAGCTCAGCATTAGCTGATTTCAATGCGGTGGACGCTTCCATCATTTGCAAGACAAGAGCGATCAAGCCAGCAAACATTTCAATAGACGGATCTACATTTGTCGGTACCCCATACAAGAAACTTTGTGGAGTTGGCGCGTCAATGGGTGGGAGATCACCATCTGGCGGGACGGGATCTGCCAATTGTGTAGAGAAATAGGAACCGATGGGCTGGGATGTGGCCGCTAACGACTGAATAAATTGCTGCAAATTTTCTTGCGTAATGGCGATATTATTTTCCTTGAAATAGTCAATAATTTTCTTTGCTGCTTCAACATTGGCACCAGTGCGAGGTCTCGGTATGACTATGTCTGCGGACCTCGTTTCACGGGATTTATTCGCAGCATTGTCCGACTTGATGGCGTCGCTGAGTGCGGTATTGTTAATGCCATGCGTTTTTGCTTTCCCTGAAACCGTGTCGCTAGTTTGGGTGGAAGTAGTGCTAGCGATGGTGTTACTTGAAATAGGGTTCGCGATCATAATAGTTGTCCTTAATGATTTAGTTAGTAGATAGTTCAGGCAGCTCTGGGTCCACTGATGCGGTTATTTATTTCTGTCATGGTGTTAGTTTTCTGAGATATATATTTATATAAAAATTGCATCAGCTCAAATGAACCATTATTTGCGCAATACGCATCAACCAGATCTTTGACTATTTTTTTCAGCATGTCCTGATCAGCGTTGTTGAGTTCTGTTTGAGCAATACTGTCTTTACCATCTCGTTGAATTTGTGCCGTCGTAATACCCATGTAGGTTTGAGTCGTGACGTCGGAAAGTCCGGTCAGAGTGGACCCGGCCTCCAGAAGCATCCCCAATCTTGGCAGACTGCCACTGGCAAGACCTTTGAAAGTAGGCATCATGCTGGAAATTTTTGCGCCTAGCTCAGTCGACGCCGCTTTACCAGCAATTTTGGTGGCTGCAGCGCTGGCTACGGCCATCGCAAGAACGGCCAATACCATCCCAACAATCTGCGCTGTCCCGTCGTCAATTTCCGGATCAATTTTTTTGACGAAAGCCGTAAAGCCTTCCATTATTTTAGCCATCGCAGGATCCATGGTTTTGCTGGAGATCGTGTCCATACCCTTGTGCTCCAATATTTCATCAGCGCCCATCAGCAAACCTGTAGATAAAGCGAGCAAGCCACTTAAAACACCGCCGGTAGCTACAGCTGCAATGCCAGCAAGCGCAGTAACCACACCCCCAAATATTTTGGCCGCGAGCTTCATTTTCTTCTGCATCCTTTCAGCCTCTTCCAATTGATGCTTAAATTCGTCCGCCAGTGCCACAAGTTCTTTTTGCAATTGATCTTGTTTGGTCTGAAATAGTCTGTTTGATTCAGCCAATTTATCGTCGTTGTACTTGCTCATGATTTCGTTGAGCTTGATCATGCATTCCATTAATACCTGCATGGCTGTCTTAACAGCTCCATTCGAGACGGTTGGAGTACTTTGCTCAGTTGTCAATACGAGATAATCATTGGTGCACTGAATTAACGCTTCCTCGGCCGCAAGGGCATAATTCTTGGCTTCATCGACTGCCACAACAGCGAGGTCGTAGGTTTGTTGAGCGCTACTCAATTCAGCTTGTGCTGCCGCCGACTTTTGCGAACTGACGTCGACTGCAGCCAATGCTTCTTCATATTTTTTTTGCCGAACAGGATCATTGGGATTTTTATCAAGGTCTGCCTTTATTATTCCTAATGTTTCCCTGTCGACATCTAACTGTTTTTGTAGCGCGAGTGCGCGATCGGCCAATTCAGGGAGCGCCGCTTGGGCATCTTCAAGTTGCTTGTTTTTTTCAACGAGATCATCCGTTCCTTTTAATATATTATTTTTAGCGATATTAATGGCTTCGAGAGCTTCCGCTAAATTGGTTGCACGTGTTGTTATGAGTAGATTGTTGATCGCTAATTTCTCTTGCAGGCTTTGAGAGTGCGAATCGACCAAAACCTGCTGTAGTGCGGCATAAATTGTATAAAAATTTGCCACCGTCGCAGGACCGCTTAGTGTTGTTGATTGAGGAGAAATGTCTGGCTGGGTAGAGCTAACGCTTGCACCCGGCTGTTTGTAGGCGTCAAATCTATCTGCTGTTTCTTGTACACTCGGCGCGGGAGGAACCTGTTCGGTCAACGGTCTTTTGTCTATTGGAACTGAAGAGCTAATTTGCGAGTTCGTCAGTACTTGGCTATTGGTTGGACTCAGCATTGCTATCCCCTTAAGCGGCCACAGTTTGCAACGCAGCCAGATAGGCCTGAGTTTGCTTTCTTAGTGTATCGGGCGCGTCATTTTCAACGACGGCAGTAAAACATTCTTTGGCTTTTGGCTTATCACCTAAAAACAACCAGCATTGCCCTGCATAGAATTTGGCACGCAAGTTTTGCGTATTCAGGACGTGAGACAAGGTGTACATTTGTATAGCTTTGAAATAATCCTTTTGCTGATGAAGCACTGCCGCCATACCCATCATGTAATCCGCGTTGTAAATGTCGTGCACGCATAAAAATTCGAAAAAAATCTTGGCGTCATCGACAAGCCCTTTTTGATACATGTCATATGCATGCGCATAAATCGCATCCATGATTTCAGCGGGGATGCCGCAAATGTCTTTCAGCGTGGCGCCGCTAGCTATCGAATTGAGAACATCTAGTGCAATCTTGGTGTTTAGGTTCTCTTCGTCTGCAGCATCAGTATTGCTGGGCATGGGATATAACTGTGCCATTGTTTTTCCTTGTTTATAAAAAGCTTTGGATTAAAAATAGTGCCATCTATTGATGGCCCATATACAGACCACCGAAACAATGATCATTGATGATGCCTAGGCTATGGTGTTGCAGCGTAATCAGAAATTGCGAATTCCCCTATCGGTGTAATTACCTGTAACGTTTTCAAATCAAACAGCTATATTCCCCAATGTGCCTTTCATTGGCGTCAGTTGTTCACAGCTCGTCAGCGAAGAAATAACTTCTGTCATAGAAAAAATGGGCCTATTGGCGAATTTCCTAATTACATTTGAACTAGCCTTTATTTATTCTGCGGCCCTAAGTAAAAAATAGTTTGTCTTCCATGCAGTGCTGCTTCGATAAGCTGTAAGAACGATTTTGCAAGCAAGGACTGTTGTGACCGTCAGTTTAATGACGCGTTATGTATGAGAAGAAAACGGATAATTGAGTGAGAAAAAGAGTAAACAAACTATGAGCAATCAAACAAGCGGAGCGACAGAATCAGGTTTTGTATTTAGGGTTCTTAACGGTTCTCTGAATGGCATAGAGTTTTCGCTAGGGCCGCACGACTATTTTATTTGTGTCGGAGATGCTGGAGCACAGCGGGGAAATCTGGCGTTTGCAGACCGGACGCTGTATTTGCCAGGAGCGCCATCGAGCAATAACTTTATTGTTAATTTGACGAACCGCATCGACGAAAATGTTTTTGATGTGACGATTTGTCTTCCTGACCAGCAGCAACCACGTCGCCTGGCTTTGAATCAGGTTTGCGATGTAGAGGGAATTTATTTTTCTTTAAAACACGAGAACGATTCGTGGAGTGAGGAAGTGAAAAAAGGAGTACCGTCGCTTGCTGTTGCAACACCGCAATCGGAAGAGATCCCAGTGGCTGAGGAAAAAATTCGCGGCTCCAAGACATGGAAATCAAAATCGACAGTGCTATTTTTAATCCTGCTGTTGTTGATCGGAGGTGCCTGCGCAGCGGGATGGAAAACGATTTTCGATGCTAGCAAAGTTGAGGTCACTAAGCTGCACGACGTTGTTGGTGACCGACCAGGCTATGCGTTGCAATTGGGCAGAAACGATGTGTATTACTTATTCGCATCCGGAGCGCAAGAGGCTGAATGGGTGCAGCAAGCATTGCAGCGAAAAAACCTGACTTCAATGTGGAGAATTATTACTCCGCAGGCCGAGGAGGTGCGTCTGACAAGTTTGTTAGAACGCAACAATGTGGCATTTTTTGCGATTCGCTTTACGAATCCGGATAGTCCGACTTTATTAATGAGCAGTACGCGCAATTCAACCGACGACGCTAATCTTAACCATGTCATGCAACTTATGCTTGCGGAAATGCCTTACGCAAACAAAATTAACATTATTCTTCAAGACGACAATGAACTACTGAACAAGGCGCAACAAGGATTGAAGGCGCTTGGATTTGATTATCAAACGACGCAAAGCGACAGTGGCGTCACGTTGTTGAGTGGCTTACCTTCCGTCGATGTGCATTTAAGTGAATTCAGTCGCTTTGTCACGCAGTTCTATCAGTCGTGGGGGCGACGCTACATTCACTTTTCCGCGGATGTGCGTGATGATGTACTCAAGGATAAATCGTATAAATATGGCGATGATGGCTACATCTCAATGAGCAGATCTCACTGGCTTTTTAACAAAAAAATGGATTAACCGCATCAATATTTCAGGAAACGACTATGTCAATTCAGGCAATAAGCACAGTATTAGAGCCAGACGCAACTGCTGCCAATTCGGACACGCCAGTTCCGTTGAGCCAAAGAGTGGGTGCGTCACAGGCCGCCAACGACACGCCGTCTATCATTCCTATTGAAGATCCAAATCTGGGAGATTTGTACGCCTGGCTTATGGAATTCATAGATATGGTAAATGCTCCGAATATGACAATTGTTGATCGCACGAATAAATATGGCTCAAAAAAAGAGTTAAGCGATATGTTAATGTCGAAGCTGAAATCGTATCGCACTGAAGATGATAAATCAGCCTATAACGGGATCGGTAAAATGTTGACCGTACTGACGTCACTTCAAGATAAATTTGTTGCGCATGGGGTGCCAGAAATGGCAGATTTTCTTAATGCAGAAAGAACCAGGTTGATTGGTGTGAATATGTTTATGACACCATGGATCCAAAGGGCTCTTTTTCCAAGTATCGAAAACGGAGGAAAGCCGATACCGTGGGATCCTGATGACGACCCGTTCGATAATAGCCGCTACATTTGATCGATGATTGAAAAACGTCATCGACCGCTTGATCAAACCATTCATATTTCAGACATGACTATCCTTAATACAGAGCGGCTGCGACTGGAACCGTTCAAAAATTCCCATTTTGAAGAGCTCTATTATTTAAACAGTGACATTAAAGTGATGCAATACATTACGGGTAGGGTTGTCACGTTGGAAGAAACGATTGAACACATGGAATTGGTTAAGAAAAACTGGGCCAGTCTAGGTTTTTCATCGTGGAGTATTATCGATAAGGAGACTAACGAGTTTGTTGGCACGGGCGGCATACAGCATATTGAATTCAAGTTAGAAAATCCACTTGAAATTGGCTGGCGGTTAAAAACCTCTAAATGGAAATGTGGTTATGCCTCAGAAGCAGCACTGGCTATGACGCAATTTATATTTGAGACAGTGGATATCGATAATCTGTATGCACTTTGTCATCAAGAAAATACTTCGTCAGAAAAGGTAATGCGGCGTATCGGCATGCAATATCATGGCATTCAACGTTGGTATAGCTTGGATGTTTCCGTATATAAATTTACGAAACAATCGTTTGAGAACAACCAGTTTTCAACAAACCTGTTTGCCCTGAGTTCCAAGTTGAGTCGTCAGTCAGAATTACATGCATGACACTAGCAGCTATCATGTCTTGCCGATATCGGTGATCTAACGGCACAACGCAGTGATTGGCGAAAGCGTCCAGATTGGGCGCTTTTTTTATTATTGTCGATTTGTAGTCAAACATCGTAGTGAAATAATGCTTCTGAATGATGTTAACGCCTATAGATGTTCTCCAACAAAGCGACTATCGTTCAACCAATCGCAGCCTACAGAAATTACCTAAGTAAACATACCAATAGAAAAATCAAAGGAGTTAACGATGACAATGTCCATTCAATCTGAAGATATAGTTCGCCAGCTATCAGTTGATGTTGCCATGACACTGGAAAAGCATCAATATTTTGAGCAGCTAACGAAAGAGCTTAATAAACAGCATGATGTTGAAAAGAAAAGGTGGCCTGAAGATATAGTGGAATCGCTTGCATTCATCGCATCTGTGGCCTGGTCCCAACAGCCTCCTGACATAAAAGCATACGTCGAACAAAGTTCGGCCTTGGACAATAAGCTCAGCTCCACGGTGAGCAAAAACGTGAACCAGCCCAGTGCGACGAGTCAGTCATCTAACATTTCATCGACATGTTCATCTGCGCTTGGAAATTCCAATGCGGCGTCAGAAGCGTTCATGCATCGAGCCGTCGAAAATAGCAAGATTGATCCAAGAGCAATACCGAATTTGTTGTCATCTGCGCCCGGTAGCGAAAATAACACAGAACCTTTTTATTTTTCGCCGGACCAGACAGGGACAAATTCGAAGAATTCAGAGAAATCTGAAAGCGATGCTCCGCTTGAAAAGACTTCGCGCGGCGATCATGTCTTGGAATCTAAATTTACCGTGACTCGACGTTATGAGAATGAGTATGCTCAAAGTGAAAAAATTCGTCAAAACGTAACCGCCGCCCATGGCAAGTTTGTGATCTCCGAACAAGGCGTCACACTGTTAGCGCCGCATGCCCAGGACATGGTGACTCCGCAAAAGCAGGGATCTAATCTTGAAACAGTCTATGGATCCAAAACAATTTTCCGCATTGACGGCGCTTCGTCTAGTCAGCCACGAACAAATGAATTTCGTGACGGCGTCCGTGAAAAAGACATGACGTTGACATCAGATGCAACAGACAGTTTAAATTTAAGTAGAACAAAAACTTTGAATTCAACAATAAAGCCTTCTAGGGACAAGGAAGATGATCGAAATGATGCTGCTTTGCCAGTTCCTATGATGGCTCCGGTTCCGTCGACACCGGCTAATTTTCCAGATGCGATCCAGCAGCAGATGTTTGCCGGATATTCTCACCAACAATCAGCCAAAGAAGCATATGCAGCTCAATCTGTTCAAAAGACCAGAACACCTGAAGGAATTAGATACAGCCTAGATGCCGATAAGTCGGTTCAAATTACCGGGTCAGCAAAAAAAGGGTACGTGTTGCACGCCTCCGATAGGGAGGTCAAACGCATTCTTGATAAGCATGCTGATGCTACTTTGCAAGTTACGGTTGCGGATTTAGGTGATGAATCCACTACTGTACATTCGGATCAATTGGCTACCAAAGCATTTGAGCCCACAGACAATAAGAGTGAAGAGTAACCATGTTGACCGCGTTACGTTCTGTGGACGTGCAAGACCAGGCTCAAGGTAATTTGTGTGTCAGGCTAAGTTATCTAGGCTACCAACCACAACAAAAGAGTATTCCTGTCAGCAACCTGTATTTGCACTTTCACGCCGAATTCAATGATGCATCGCAGATTTCGGGCTATATCGATATAGGTACCTGGCTGACCCAGACTCTACCAACAGTGGAAGGCATTGACTGGCTAAGTGTGGATGAGCAAGTCTTGCCATCGTTAATTGCCGGCTACCCATTGCACCTTGAATTGATTAATCAGCATACTGAGATGAAACATTGCCACGTTATTGAGATGGTGACGGATACCGCAGCGCTTGCAGATTTACCTAGCTTGCGAATCCGGACTGGTGTCGTGATTGTACAAAGTCTTACGCGATGTACCCAACATTATGTGGAAGAATTTGCTTGCGAAGCGATGAATCCAGAGTTACGTCACCTTTTGCTCATTCCTCTGACTTATTTAGTGGGAAATAGTTTTTTGCCTTTGCAATTTCTCGGCACGCTAAAAGTGGGCGACGTACTGCTACTCGATCAGGTAGCGGGGCGTATCAATAGCAACAATAAAACACTATTTAAATTTGAATTAGAGCAGGAGTCTTTGATGATTTTAGAACATAACGAAGAATTGTTAGCTGGTCAAGCAACTACAAGTGCTGGGTTTGTGGATGTCAAGAACGGATTCAATAATTTACCGATAGAGCTGAGTATCGTATTGATGGAAAGAACGGTCACACTGGCAGAATTAAAAGCCATTACACCAGGTGAAATTATGTCGCTCCCTAGCGATGTCATCATGGATGTTGAGATTAGAGCGAACCAATGCAGATTTGCTCGCGGAGAGTTAGTACAGCTGACCAATGGTCAGCTTGCTGTTGAAATCCGACAGATAGGTTGCTAGGGCTTTACCATGATAGCAAATGATTATTCGCTTATAGCCTTAATTGCACTGACAGCAATCATTCCGTTTCTAGTCGCTGCCGGGACTTGCTATATTAAATTTTCCATTGTGTTTGTATTGATTAGAAATGCACTTGGTATTCAACAAGTTCCTTCCAATATGACATTAAACGGTATTGCGTTGTTTTTGGCGTTGTTCGTCATGACACCGATCATACAAAAGGGCTATGAGCAATATCAGAGTGAGCATGCTCAATTCAACAGTATCGAATCTGTCGTCCATTTTTCTAATACCGGGTTATCCGGTTACAGAGAATATTTAAAGAAATACTCTGATCCAGATTTGCTTGAATTTTTTGAAAAAGCTCAGGCAGGTCGCCTAAGTGAAGACGTCTCTGAAAAAGCGCAACCAACTGATGAGCACTCTATAGTTGCGCTATTGCCAGCCTATGCATTAAGTGAAATTAAGGCGGCATTCAAAATTGGCTTTTATTTGTATTTGCCATTCATTGTGGTTGATTTGGTGATCTCCTGTATTTTGTTGGCACTAGGAATGATGATGATGAGTCCGGTGACTATTTCAGTACCGATAAAACTTATCCTGTTCGTGGCGATGGACGGTTGGGGATTATTGTCCAAAGGATTGGTAATGCAATACATCGATTTGGCTAAATCTTAGCAAAGGATCATATGGACGAATTAATTTATGCCGGCAATAAAGCGATGCAATTGGTGCTGCTTCTTTCTATCTTCCCCGTCCTGGTAGCCACTTTTGTTGGGTTAATCGTTGGTTTATTTCAGACCGTTACACAAATACAGGAACAAACTTTGCCGTTCGGAATTAAATTGGTTGCGGTGATATTTTGTATTTACATGATGTCAGGTTGGACTGGCGAACATCTAATGAGCTACGCACATGAAGTAGTAGAGATTGCTACTGCCGTAAGGCATTAACCTATATCAAACTGGGTCGACAATGAGACTGCTGCGCGGACTAACCACAAAATGATGCAAATATTTTTTGAGTGGCAAGATAAACTGTCGACCATCGCATTAATGTACGCGCGCATTGGCCCGATATTTTTTATATTGCCAGTGTTAAACAATAGCGTGATATCAAGCACTCTAGTTCGCAATGCCGCTATTTTGGCCATCATTATTGGATTGTGGCCAGTATTGGATACTGCAATGCCAGCATCCGGTTTGGATCCGATCGAATATCTTGGATTGGCATTGAAAGAAGGCATTATCGGCGCATCAATAGGATTTACGCTGTCGCTACCATTTTGGATTTTTAATGCCCTTGGGAATTACATCGACGTTGCTCGCGGATCGTCGATGGGAAGTTTACTAGATCCTACAAGCGGGCAGGAATCAACAGAAATTCAGAATTTTATAAATTTCTGCGTTTGCGTCATGTACTTTGAATTGGGAGGCATACGTGTGGTTCTCCATGCCCTGATCAAAAGCTACCAGAACATCAACATGACGCAAGGAATCAGCGTCAACCTTGATTTTATACTGCCTTTTCTCGGGCAATTATTCGAACATGGATTTATTCTTGCGGCACCTGTCTTGCTCACCTTGCTGTTGACAGAGGCGCTATTGGGATTGTTGGCGAGGTTTACGCCTCAGTTGAGCGCATTCTCAGTTGCTATGACGATTAAGAGCACTATAGCGATTTTTATATTGTCACTCTATTTCTGGCAAATGCTTCCAGATCAGTTGCCTCGCTTCATGAATGAATATTCGCAATGGGAATTATTAATCGCGGCTGGTAAATAATGAGCGACGAAAAAACCGAAGAACCCACCGATAAAAAACTACAAGATGCTGCTGAGGAAGGGCAGTCTTATAAGAGTCGCGACTTCGTCGCTGCATTTATTATTGCTGCGGGCGTTGTGGGACTATCGATTATTTCTCTCGGAGAAGTGGGAGATTTATTTAAAGATTTTGTTACTCATAGTGACAAAATATCCACCGATTACGTCGTTGATCGCGTGTTTAGATTGTTTTTAGAATTGGTGATGCCTTTCGTTGGTATCTGTATGGTAGCCACCATTGTCCCCTCTCTAATCCAAAGCAAATTTGTCTTGGCATTTGAAGCAATAAAGCTAAATTTTGATGCTTTGAATCCTGTCAACGGATTTAAGAAAATATTCAGCTTAAAAACCGTCAAGGAATTTGTTAAGGCTCTCATTTATTTGGTGACGTTTGTAACAGTCACCTATTCATTTTTTAAATTTTATCAACGCGTGTTGCTGGAATTGATTTACGTCCAAACTCCATCAATTGCCAAAATTTGGGTAAAGGCTGGAACAACTATTGTCCTACTTTGCCTATTATCGTTTCTTTTGATTATTGTTTTTGATGGAATGGTTGATTACTATCTTTATATAAAAGAACAAAAAATGGATAAGCATGAAGTAAAGGAAGAACACAAAGAGCAGGAGGGTAATCCTGAAATGAAGTCACGTCGTAAAGAAATGCATCAGGAAATTCTATCTGCGCAAGACCAGATGGATGTTGAACAGTCTAATTTTATTTTGGCCAACCCCACTCATATCGCTATTGGTATTTATGTAGATATCGAATCTAGTCCACTACCTTTCGTATCATTGCATGCTAAAGGCGAGAAAGCACTCGCTATCATCGCTTATGCTGAGCGCCATGGAACACCAGTTGTCCGCGATATTTTAGTGGCACGACGCTTATTTAAAATGTCGAAGCGATATACATTTATTCCAATGGATATGATTGATCCAATTTATCGAATTTTGGTCTGGCTGAGTGAAGTGAAGCTTGCGCATTTCAGAGAACAAAATCCTGAGCTTGTGCAGCAAATAGAAGCCGACATAGATAAAAACAATACCAGTACCTGAAACGATGCGACCATGATTAATGAGAGATCTAAATGTCTGCCATTGGCGGACCTCAACGCTATTCAAACTTTCATACCACTCATTGCGTCTCTACGAGCTGAAGCAAATTTTTTAAATAATTTTCATAAAAAAATCAAGGCAATAAATTTGCTCTCTAGTTGTCCTGTGTACCTTAACCATTGGTGTTCTTGGCATTAGGGCAAGTCACAATATCAGGGCAGATAAATTGGTTCCATACTGAAGTGGTATTGATGCAGCAACCAGTACGAATTCGTCGATATTCCTGCATTACTACAAATTTTATTATGGTCACTTAAAAAGGAATTTTATTATGTCACTTTTCACCCCTAAAGATTACTACGGATCTACACCAACTGATATTACGCCTGTAGGTAATCCGGAAGACAATACGTTAGTCGGCATTCAAAGACGTTTCCAACCAATGTTAGCTACGCACACTCAGGCATTGAACAACGCGATGGCCGCATTGGAAAAAGATTCAGGCGACCTGGGTGCAGCAGCGGGTGTTCAAGCAGCACAGGCTTCGTTAACTACCGGCTATGGTGCAGTAATGGCGATTCTTTCAGGTCTGAACAAGGCACAAGAAAAAGCTATTCAAAATATTGCTTAATTCGCGCGCGCAGTACCGTCGATTGCCTGAGAAGATTAAATATAAAAGACCTGCTTTTAAGCAGTACGTCTTTTGTGGCTAATCTCGAAGGCTTTCGTTCGCCCCGGTTTAGGAGGAATTTTCCTAAACGGGGGGGGAGCACAATTAAGTCAAGATTAATCTTCCTTAACGGATAGAGAAATATCATGACATCTATTTCATCAATCTCGCCAACAAGTAGGGCTGTTCAATCGGCATCTTCTGTTGAATCAAAATTCGAACAAAACACAATTTCTGTTCAATTAAACCCTGACCAAAAGTTTGATGCAGAATCACCATCTAGTTTGTTAGGGCTAGGCGCACGCGCATTCGCGCAAGATGCGATACAGGAGACAAAAAAAAGGGAGGCATTCCTTGCCAAAACAGCAGGTCCGATGACTCTTCAGCAAACATTTGAATTGCAAGCTATTTCGAAAGATTTGGCGATGAAGACTGAGTTAATGGTTGCATTAGCTAAAACCGCTCAAAAGACATTTGAAGGTGTAGTAAAAGCACAATGAAAAATTATTTCTCTCGTATTGCCCTGTTATTTTTCTGTGTACTGCTCTCGGGCTGTGATCAGGAGCTATTGAAGGGCTTGGACCAGCGCCAAGCCAATGAGGTTTTGGCTGTTTTGCAGCAGGCAAATATTTCAGCCAAAAAGCAAGATGGTGGAAAGTTAGGGTATAGCATTCAGGTTGAATCCTCTGATTTTGCCAAATCGGTTCAATTGCTGAAAATTAATGATTTACCTACGAAGGCGCGAGTTGAAATCTCACAAATGTTTCCGGCAGATTCGTTGGCAACTTCACCTCGAGCCGAAAAAGCGCGCTTGTATTCGGGCATAGAGCAGCGGTTAGAGCAATCGTTGCTGGTATTGCCTTCGGTTGTTAAAGCACGCCTGCATATCAGTTACGACGTGGAATCATCTGCAACACGACAGCAGGCAGCGCCGTCGCATTTGTCGGTACTGATTGTTTATCGCAGTGCCGACGATGAATCCGTGATGATTAATAACATCAAACGATTTTTAAAAAACAGTTTGCCTTCGGTGAACTATGAAGACATTTCGGTGGTATTGACGAAGGCAAGCCAGGAATCACAAATAGTGCCGCAGCCAGCAGAGCCGCACTTCACAGCAACACCGATATTCTATGGAACACTGTTGATGTCTGTGTTGATGGTTGTCGGATTATTTTCTTTCGCATTCAGGAATAAATTTTCCAGCGAAAAAAATAATCAGGATCATTAATGATTACGTCAGAACTACTTCGGATAATGTATGCGCCATTGGATTACATCCATGAGCGCCATTTTTCCAAACCGACATGCGCCATGCCATCTGCATTGCAGCAGGCGGTAAATCATGAGCTGATTAGGCGGTTTTCTCTTTCTACGGCGATAGATTTTCCTTTGCAGACTAGTGATTTCAGCCACCGTCTGGTGGTTGAATGGAAAAGTGTTCCAGAGGTTGCTTGGCTTTTGGGTTGTAAATTGGCGCGTGGCACTTTGGCTAGATACGGACAACTGGCAACGCTGCCAAATATGGCGCGACGATTTGTGGAACTGCCGATTGCTTGCCCTGCTGTTGAATTGACCATGCCGGTCACGAAATCTAGTTTAGAAATGCATGGCGCACGCTATCTTTTTTTGTTGCAACAACAGCTTCCAGCAGCATTAGGGCAGCGCTTACATTTGGTCTTCGAACCGGACAAGCAAACCAATTATCTGGAATGTACTTTAAATCGATCATTACTTACGTTTGCGTTTGATTATGCCAAGAATTCTTCACATTGACCCTCGCGTCCCAACTCAGCACGGTGTAGTAATACCTCGTGAGGCAGTGGATGAACATATGCGTGCTTACACGACAGTACAGGATGCGCGTGCGCATGTGCGACGCATTATTAAAAATTCACAACTGATGGCAACGTCGCTGGAACAGCAGGCGATGCGAGAGGGATTTCAAGCTGGTTGGTTAGAGAGCTTGAATGCGGTTTATAACGCGTTGGCGGAAAAGGATCAGTTCTTTCAGAATATTGAAAAGTCATTGAAAGAATCAGTGCAACATGCACTTGAAGCAGCATTGCAAAAACCTGATTTGGAACTGCAATTATTAGACGCATGGTTCGCTTCCAGTCCGCGTGGCATAAAAAACTTGCAGATTATTTTACCTAGACGCGCAGCGACGCAATCGGAGGCAATTAAACGTCGTGTCAAAGAAGCGATGGACATTGAACCGTCTGTATCTTTCGGAGAAACAGATAAGGTGACCATCCAGGCTGGAGATCAGGTGTTTGAATTTTCTCCCCAAAACACTATGGCAGATCTAAGTAACTTGGCGCAACAATGTTTTAATCGTCTTGAGGTAAAAAAGGAAGCTGCCAATTGGAGTGCGGAAATTGTCCAGTATTGGTTATCAGATTTACGGCAGCGTTCCGATAGAGACCTCGTTGAAAATTACGGATTTGAGGCAGACTTTGATGGAGAATTCTCCAATGAATTTGAAGATATATCTGCGCAGCAAATAAAGAGGGATGATACTCAATGAAATTGCCACACATCACCAAATTAAAGTACTCCACATGGATATTTCCCTTGTGTGCATTGGTCAGCAATGTGAGCTTCGCCGAGATTTTTGCGTATGTTGATTCAAATGGAAAGCTAGTGGTTTCGGACAAACAGATTGATTCTCGCTCTAAGGCATTCGATCCGCTCAATTATAAAACAGTGAAGAATCGCACATCCACCGCGGTGGCTAAGGCGAGTACCGACCTGCATGAAAAAGCCTTACGATACAGCTCGTTGATAGATGACGTCGCGAAGGAGGTTGGTTTGAATGCGCATTTGATTCACGCTGTGATACAGGTTGAATCTGCTTATAACCCGATGGCAATTTCATCCAAAGGGGCGAAGGGGATGATGCAATTAATTCCGGCAACAGCTGCACGTTTTGGTGTAGATCAGGTACATGATCCTGAATCCAATATTCGCGGTGGTGCGCGATATTTAAAAAAATTGCTTGGGTTGTTCAATAATGATCTCAAGTTAACCTTAGCAGCATATAACGCAGGCGAAGGCGCAGTACAAAAATACAATAATAATATTCCGCCGTATCCAGAAACACAGTCGTATGTGGGGCGTGTGATTTCTATTTTTGAAGAACGAAACAACAGGGAAACGCATAGGTCACAAGTATGACCTATGTAACATTATGAAAATACAAAACTCTTTTTTATTTTTTTTATGCTTATTGGTTATATTGTCAAATTCAACATCTGTATTAGCAGCGAATAATAATGTTGCTGTTACTCCGATCGAGAGCTCAGCACCCAAAAGATCCAACAAGTACGTAGCCAAAAATGAAGGCATACAACAGTTTTTAAATGCAATTACGCTGGAAAACAAAAAGCCGTATGTGGTTAGCCAGCTCGCAAAAAAGAAAACCATCGCGGGCGATTTTGATATGTCGGATTCAAGTGCGTTGATGGATCAATTGAGTTCGCAATATGGATTGGTCTGGTATGACAACGGCCAAACCACATACGTCTACGACAATAGCGAATTAAAAAGCATTGTTATTAATTTACGTAACGCCTCACTAACTAATCTTACTGATTTTTTAAATCGTGCAGGATTGGCATCATCGCGTTATCCCATACGTGCAGAGCAGAAAAAGAATGCAATCTTTGTTTCTGGCCCACCAGCTTACGTCGATGTAGTGTCCAACGCTGCAACTTATCTAGATGACTTGTATAGCAGCGCCGACCCAGATATGCAAGGAATTGACATTGCCCCACCGAAAGGCACTGCAGGGTACGTGGCTAAAAATGAAAGCATACAGTTTTTATTTAATGCATTATCGAGCGAAGCTCGCAAGCCCTACATTTTAAGTAAGCTGGCGCAGAAAAAGACGGTGACTGGTGATTTTGATATATCAAACCCAACGCGCTTTTTAGATAAAATCAGTGCTCAAATCGGCTTGGCTTGGTATGACGATGGGCAGACTATCTACGTTTACGATAACAGTGAATTGAAAAATGCAGTCGTAATGTTACGCAGCGCGACATTAACAACGTTGAATGAATTCTTACAGCGCACAGGTTTATTAAGCAATCGTTACCCTATCCGTGGCGAGGAAAAAAACAATGCGTTTTATATCGCCGGGCCACCCGCGTATGTGGATATCGTAGTAAATGCAGCAGCTTATTTAGATGACTTATATAAAAATGTCGACCTGAACAAACAACGTATCAGCATCATTAAATTGCACAATACGTTTGTGAATGATCGCAAGATGAAAGTGCGTGACCAGGAAATAACAGTAGTCGGTATTGGAAAAGTAATTGAAGCTATCCTGCTCAATGATAGAAGAGAGTTAATTACTGTTGATTCGAAGCCTGCTACTCCGTTGGCTAGTGGAAGTGACATTTCTGCATTTGCTCCAGCGGAAAAAAAAATGACAAATGACACCAGTCAGATCAAAGTAATTCCATATCCGGACACCAATAGCTTATTGGTCAAAGGTACACAGGAACAAATCGATTTGATCCAGACCTTAGTCGAACAATTGGATATACCTAAACGTCATATAGAACTTTCCTTGTGGATTATTGATGTCAATAAAAGTGATTTGGATAAATTAGGTGTGGATTGGCAAGTGGGGGTCAAATTGGGAGGTAACGCGCAATTCAACCTGACTACCAGTAATGGCGCTGCATCATCAACGATCGATGGCACCAAATTTCTGGCACAAATTTATGCACTTAGTTCTAAGGGTATGGCAGACGTTGTGTCCCGCCCGATTATATTGACGCAGGATAACGTACCGGCGAGCTTCGATAACAACAGCACATTTTATACAAAATTACAGGGCGAGCGTGTCGCCAGCCTGGAAAGCGTGACTTATGGAACGCTGATTAATGTGTTGCCACGCTTTTCACCGCGAGGCGATGAGGTAGAAATGATTCTTGATATTGAGGATGGGCAACAGCAGGATGCGACGAATGACGTCAATGGTATTCCGTTAGTGACAAGGACGAAATTAAGCACGATAGCACGTGTGCCGAAGGATAAAAGTTTGTTGATAGGTGGCTATACCCTGGATCAGTATAAGCACGACAAATCTAAGGTGCCATTTCTGGGAGACCTGCCTTTTATTGGTAGTGCGTTCCGGAATGAAACGGAGACATACACGAAAAAGGTTAGGGTATTTTTGATTCAACCTAAGCTAATTGAGTTTGGCGCGGCGTGGGATCCTAAACAGTTTGGCGCACCAACTTTAGCACCCGACATGCCGTTAAACGACACATTGCAATTGTTAAGAGCTTATTCAAACTCGCAAGATGCAAAATATTAATCATGTTTCAGTCGCCAGAACGCCGGCGACTATCGAGAAAAACCGACAGGATCAAATACAAAATGATCCGGTCGAGCAAATATCAACTGATAACAAAGCCAATGCACCGGGAGCACCAGAGTATTCCGACCTGTATTCGATTGCAGATGATATGGCCGCTGTGTTGGCTCAATTCAGGCGTCGTGCCGATGCGGAAAAGCGGGCGGCGAGCGCGACAGATCCGTTTGAACGAATTTTGGAGGAGGAGTCAGAAGTAAAAGTTGATGGCTTGAACGCCATCTCCAAGTCACCTGAAGTTTCTAAGGAAGCTTTTTTGAGTCTGGCTCGTGCGATGTTTCCCGACGATAGTGATTTCGTCCTTGTGTTACGTGAGCTAATCAAGCGTCGTAAGGTCGGCAATGTCGATACGGTTGAGCTGGAAGAGTTGCTTGAAGAGGTCTGGGAAAAAAGTAACAAAAAAAATTGTCAGGCCGGCTTGAATGTAGGACTTAAAGCGCGTCTATATTCAAAAAAAATGAAAGTATCGGCAAAGGCGCTTCGTAATACCTATCGCCGATTTTTAGAGTGTGATGAAGATGAAACATTTCAATATCAGGAATGGATAGAGCACTATGGTTTGGACCAACGCAATATTGTTGCTGAATTTGTTGAGACAGCCTTAATACATGACATTAACTCGCACGACCCAAGTTGTTCGCGCGTGGAATTTGGTTCCTTGCTCGGTCACATAACAACTTTGAAAAAGCTGCAAGAATCAGATTCGGCGTTTTTACAGGTTTTTTTACGTGGTAATTTGAAATTACTGTTAATTGAAAAAGAATTATTGTCGTGCTGGTTTGACTGTTTGCAACGTCCATTCAAAATTAAAAAAGAAATAGAGAAGAATGATATGAACAATCTGACACATGCATTGTTTTTAAGTAAACCAGAGCTACAAAAAAAATTATTGATGGCGATAAGACAGATCCACAGCGATTTATTTTTAGAGCCTGAAGTTAAGCAAATATTGATCGATTCACTGCTGGGTTATCCGTACGCCAAAGTAGAGATTGAACAATCGAAAAAATAATCAGAGTAGATGGAATTAAGATGAAAAATAATTTATTGGTCAACATGAGATCGCATCCCGAGCTCATTTTACTGCTCCTCATCGTAGTTATTATTTCGATGCTGATCGTTCCTTTGCCAACGCCATTGGTGGATCTTTTGCTTGCAATAAATATCTCAATTGCTCTGCTTGTGTTAATCGGTTCATTTTATGTCGATCGCATTTTAACTTTTTCTTCGTTTCCCTCCATCTTATTGATTACCACTCTGTTTCGGCTCGGCCTGTCAATAAGTACCAGCAGGTTGATTTTATTAAACGGTGACGCCGGTCACATCATCAACACATTTGGTGAATACGTAATTGGAGATAACCTGGTCGTTGGCTTCGTCATCTTCCTAATCATTACAGTTGTTCAGTTTATTGTTATTACCAAAGGTTCGGAGCGAGTAGCTGAAGTTGCCGCGCGTTTCTCACTGGACGGTATGCCAGGTAAGCAAATGAGTATCGATGCCGATATACGCGCCGGTACGATAGATGCCGCCACGGGGCAAACGCGTCGTAGCGACCTGCAAAAAGAGAGCCAGTTATACGGATCTTTCGACGGCGCCATGAAGTTTATTAAAGGTGATGCAATTGCCGGCATTATCATCATCTTCGTTAATTTTATTGGCGGCGTCTCGGTTGGTATGGTTCAGCATGGCATCAGCTTTTCTGAAGCGTTGAGCACATACACCATATTGACAATTGGTGATGGCCTGGTGGCGCAGATCCCTGCTTTGCTCATTTCTATCAGCGCAGGTTTTGTGGTTACCCGTGTCAGTGGTGAGGGCAATAATTTGGGTCACAGTATCGTGACGCAGTTATTCAGTAACTCCTACGTTATTTTGGTCACAGCGATCCTGATTTTTGCGATGGGTTTGTTGCCAGGCTTTCCGTTACCCGTGTTTACGGTATTGTCGGTGGCGCTATTCTGGTTTTATTGGGTCAGACGTAAAGCGAAAAATGCGGTCTCTGAATCAAAAGACAGTTTGGGTACCACGGTGAATCAGGACGGTACTTTGGAACAGGCTAACGTAATCGATTCCAATAAAATGACAATCGAGACCGTTCCTTTGATATTCATGGTGGCGGAAGAAAATAAACTGCAATGGGAAAAGAAAAACATTCTTGATTTGTTACGTAACCGATTCTTTTTGGACTACGGTGTGCGTTTGCCCCAAGCTGTAGTGCGTTATTCTCCCAAAGGAATCAAGAACAAGATAGCGATTTACATTAACGAAGTCAAAGCACAGGAAATCAACTGTTTATTCGACTCTTTCCGGGTTGTCGATTTTCGAGAAGAACTCAATTTCCTCGACCTAGGATTAACTACTATAGACGAACCGCTAAATGAAAAAGCCGTCTGGGTGCCAGCGGAACAGGCTGCGCAGGTGACCGATATGGGCTGTACACTTAGAAAAGATATTGATGATTTTTACATGAGTGTTTCCTTACTGCTGACCAGGCATATTCATGAATTTTTTGGCGTACAGGAAACCAAGAATTTATTGGACGAATTGGAACCAAAATATCCAGAATTGCTGAAAGAGACTTACCGGCATTCCAGCGTACAAAAAATGTCGGAGGTATTGCAGCGTTTGTTGGGTGAACGTATTTCGGTCCGAAATATTAAATTGATTTTGGATGCCATGACGAAATGGGCTCCTAAAGAAAAAGATGTCATTACTCTGGTTGAGCATATTCGAACTGCATTGAGCCGGTATATTTCCGATAAATTTTCAGGTGGCGGAAAAATTCGCGTGGTGATGGTTTCTCAAGGTCTCGAGGATATTGTGAGGAATGGTATCAAGCAAACTGCGATGGGCACCTTCCTGAATCTGGAGCCGCACGAGATGGGTGAAGTAATGGACTTGTTTGAAGCAGGCTTGGGCAGCATTTCAATACAGCACAAAGATTTGGTGATATTGACGTCAATTGATGTACGTCGCTTTATTAAAAAGCTACTTGAAAGTAAGTATACCGATTTGGAAGTATTGTCCTTTGGGGAAATTACCGACGCCATTCAAATTGACGTCCTTAAAACGATTTAACCATTTAATTAATAGTTCGTGAGGAACTGGCAAGCATGAATAATCTCGCCGCATGGAAAGAATATGCCCATCCGACCAGCTTGCGTGGCTCGGTGTTGGAAGCGCCGCTGAAAAACGTATTTATCGGCGAGATTTGTGATGTGCGCGCCTCCATCGATAAACAAGAAGTGACCGGACGTGCGCAAGTCGTTGGATTCCAACATGAAAAAACCATATTAAATATGATGGGACCGACAGCGGGCGCATCGCGTGAAATGGTCCTCATGCCAACCGGAAAAAGTCTGCATATTCCGGTCGACTTCTCACTATTGGGAAGTGTCCTTGATGCAACCGGACAAGTTGTAGAGCGCTTTGGTACAAATGAATCTGGTGGGATAGAAATGTGCAAGGTAGATGCCTTACCCCCCCGGTATTTGGACCGCGGCTTAATCGATGCGCCATTGGAGACTGGGGTTCGCGCGATCGATGGTTTATTGACCTGTGGTGAAGGTCAACGTATCGGTATCTTCGCGCCAGCTGGTGGTGGAAAAACCTCATTAATGCATATGTTGATAGAACATGGCGATGCAGATGTGTTTGTGATCGGCTTAATTGGTGAGCGTGGTCGCGAAGTGGCTGAATTAACAGCATGGTTGAGATCATCCGCGCATAGTGATCGAACTGTTTTGGTTTATGCGACATCAGATTATTCGCCAGTTGACCGCATGAATGCGGCATTTGTCGCGACCACTGTAGCGGAATATTTTAGAAAAAATGGCAAAAAAGTCGTGCTGCTACTTGATTCGTTGACACGGTTTGCACGCGCATTGCGCGACGTCGCGCTCACCGCTGGTGAAATGCCGACACGTCGGGGTTATCCGGCGTCCGTTTTTGACGCCTTACCAAAATTGCTGGAGCGTCCCGGTAAAACCAAAGACGGCAGCATTACCGCTTTTTATACTGTACTGCTTGAAAGCGAAGATGAGGTTGATCCAATCGGTGATGAGGTTCGTTCGATTTTAGATGGGCATATTTACTTAAGCAAAAAGCTTGCGGGTCAGGGACATTTCCCAGCTATCGATGTACTGCGTAGTGCGAGTCGAGTATTTACCCAAGTAACCAGTCCTGCACATCAAAAACTGGCTACAAAAGTCAGATCGACGCTGTCCACTTTAGAAGAAATGCAAATCTATATCGATCTGGGTGAGTATAAAAAAGGTGAAAATCCTGAAAATGATCACGCATTTGCGTGCAAACAAAAGCTCAATAAATTGCTGCGCCAAAGTCTGGAAGAGTCCACACCATTTGCAAAAACACTGGAACAAATGAATGCGGCAATTTCGTAAAGGCAAACGCTTAATCTCATTATGCGAGCAAAAAATACAAAGTGTTCAGCGTATTATTGTGCGCTTGAATTCTGAGCGGAAAAACCTTATTGAACAAATCAACTTGTGTGAATCTGAAATTAGATCTTTGGAGGAGGTACTGCTGACATTGCAATTCAACGAGATCTCGGTAACCAAGTCACAAATTTATAGTCAGTTAAAGCAGAAGGCATTTATTTTGCACCAACGCCAAAACATCAGTCTCGAACGCACTCTTCATTGCGAAAACCTGACTGAGGTTGAAAATGAAATTGACCGTAGTCAAAAGCAGCTCGCTTCAGTAAAACGCAAGGAGATGAAGTTCACCAAGTGGATGCAACAAGGCAAACAGCAATGGGCGATGCGGCAAGAGTCGATAAGCGAAGATGACAAGCAGGATATTTTTCCATGGGTGATGTGACAGTCCTGAGATAAAAACGATAACTCACCGCTTCTCCTCGCGAATTATCTTCAACCGTATTACCTTCTTCAAGTGATAACCAACATTCATGGCAATAATTTAATATATTTTGATTAAGTTAAAAGTATTATTTGCTATCGAAATCTTAAAAATCCCGAATAAACAGCAGTAAAAATGGCCTGAATTGGGCATAGCTAGATCACGATGCCGTTCCTGGCTAACGAGAGGTGCCGGGACTTAATGCGTAAATACTGCATAAAAAATCAGATTTTCTAAAAAAACAAAATAGTATCTTCCGTTTCCTGAAAATATTACTAGAATGAATTGTGCAAACAAACTTGGCGCATCTGCTTCTTCGTCAAGTCCGAAGGGCGATATCTGCGGTACGCCATGTTTGCAGATAAAACATCTGTAATTTTTCAGGAAGATGGTCGATGGTCCGAAATCTTGACGCGATACCCATATCGCATAATATTAATCAAATCATCCGTGATGATGGGAATATTTCCACAATCGCTGTCCGCAGTCACGAAGGTGCTTCGCCCCATTATTCGCTACCCTCAATCAAAAGTTCTCAGAGGGAGTGATCATCAATACCACCACGATACTCATCATTGATGATGAGCCAAGCAACTTGGCGACTCTCAAACAAATACTCGGGAGCGATTACTCCTTGGTTTTTGCGCGCAATGGTACCGAGGGTCTGGCCGCAGTAAAAAAACATCGTCCGTCATTGATACTACTGGACGTTCAAATGCCTGACATGGATGGCTACACCGTCTGTCGATTGATCAAGTCAGATCCGGTCACTGAAAATACGCCGGTGATCTTCATTTCTGCTCTTAGTGACGTGGGTGATGAGACGACAGGATTTATGAGCGGGGGCGTGGACTACATCACCAAACCGGTTTCCCCCGCAATCGTGCGTGCCCGCGTGGCTACACATTTGTCTCTGGTACGAGCCAGACAGCTGGAGATTGAACAAACCAAAACAGCGCGGCTAAGTCGCATACTCGCGGTGCTGAGTGGCACGAATTCAGCGATCGTCCGAACTCGCGGACCCCATGCGTTAACCGAAGAAGCGTGTCGCATTGCCGACGTTCATGGTGGGTTTGGCATTGCCTGGATAGGTTTGCGCAGCGATCAGGTCCCGTTCAGGATTGTGGCCAGTCACGGTATCGAACTCGAACAATTGAGTGCTGCATTGCAGGTGAATTATCCAACCACCAGGCTAAAAATTTTAGATCAAATTCTGGAAACGGGTCAGACCTGTATTTTTAACGACGTCCGCATCGACGCAGCCAATAGCGTCACCTGTCGCGACGCATTGAATCGCGGTTATCTTTCTCTCATCGGTCTTCCGTTGACGACTAACGACAAGATCATCGGCGTGATGGTACTTTATGCTCGTGAAATCAATTGTTTTGACGATGAAGAAGTCAAACTGTTGAGCGAATTGGCCGGCGATATTTCATTTGCCCTGCAAGCTATGGAAAACGGGAAAAGGGCCAGCTTTCTTGCCTACTACGATGCGCTCACCGGCTTGCCGAATACGACCTTGTTTCTGGATCGACTCGCGCAGTTAATCCAAACCTCCAGACATAAAGACAATGCAGTTTTTCTGATCATCCTGAACCTGAATCGATTCAAAGAACTAAATGATACGTACGGGCGCCACATCGGCGATAAAGTTCTGGTCTCGGTCGCCAAATATCTTGATGAAGAACTTTTGTTCCCCTGCAGCGTTGCGCGTATCGGAGCAGATAATTTCGCATTGGTTGGCATTAAGTCGAACGATGATTTCGTCACCAAACTAAGCGATCAGATTTTGGATATGTTGAGCAGGCCATTTAATATAGACGGAAAAGATTTTAACGTGTCGTCACGGCTCGGTATTGCCATCTATCCGACCGATGCCGACAATGCCGAGACATTATTTAAAAATGCGGAATCGGCACTCAAGCAGGCCAAATTATTAAAGATTTCGTTTTCGTATTATTCGCCAGAACTCAACGAGCGGGTTGCCGAAAAAATCGAACTGGAGAACATGCTCAAGCATGCGTTGGAAGACAATCAGTTCGTGATGCATTACCAACCCAAGGTCGATCTGATCACCGGGAAAATTGTTGGTGCGGAAGCGCTGATACGCTGGATGCATCCACAGCGCGGCATGGTCCCGCCGATTGAATTTATCACGCTGGCAGAAGAAACCGGACTGATCGTTCCAATGGGTACCTGGGTCATTCAGGCAGTTTGCGCCCAGCAGGCGGCATGGAAGCGCGACATGATTCCAGTAGTCCCTGTAGCACTGAATTTATCTGCGCTGCAATTCAGGCAAGGCAATGTTTTACGCATCGTGCAGGACGCGCTATCTCAACATAAACTCGAATCGCATGAGCTGGAATTGGAACTGACTGAATCGTTGGTGATGCAAAATCTCGACGAGGCGGAAATTATTATGCACTCGTTTAAAAAGCACGGATTGCGTCTGTCGCTGGATGATTTCGGCACCGGTTATTCGTCGCTTGCCTACTTAAAACGTTTTCCTTTCGATACCGTCAAAATTGATCGTGCCTTTATCACCGACGTGACCCGTAATGCTGAAGAGGCGGCCATTCCGCTGGCAATTATCGCCATGGCACATAGTCTGCATATGAAGGTGGTCGCAGAAGGTGTGGAAACCGAAGCACAGGTCAACTTTCTGCGTGCCAGACATTGTGATCAGATACAGGGATTTTTCTTCAGCCCTCCGGTTCCCGCAGATGAATTCGGAGCGATGTTAAGGGCCAGAAAACATATACCACCCGTTGTAGAAACCGAAGGTCAGACGCTGCTCCTGGTGGATAGCGATACCGCCAGCCTCGCAGCGCTATCGCGAACGCTGCGTGGACAGGGATATCGCATTCTGACAGCGTCCGGCGGAAGCGAAGCGCTGGAAGTATTGGCGATGAATTCCGTGCAGGTGATTTTATGTGAGCAGCTGATGTCCGCGATGACAGGGGCAGAATTCTTCGCCATTACCGCCAGGTTGTATCCGGACACGATGCGTATCATTCTGACTGGATACACGGAACTGCAGTCCGTATTGGATGCGATAAACAGCGGTGAAATCTATCGCTTTCTCACCAAGCCATGGGACGATGAGCTCATCAGAAAAAATATTTCCGACGCATTCAGGAGATATCGACCGCTGATGTAATGTTTTATTGAAGGCAACCGGAAGACGAAATGAACGACATGGTTCAACCATTTTTGATTTGCCGCAGCGCCAGCAAGTCATGCGGATTTCCACTACCGCATGTCGTTGAAATCATGCGCGCGCTTCCCGTTGACGTTTTGCCCAATATGCCATCATTTATGGCCGGTGTGTCGATGATACGCGGAGCGATGGTGCCTGTAGTGAACTTGGCCCTGTTACTGGGAATGTCCGGCAATGGCGATGCATCGCGCTATGTAACAGTCAGGCTGAACCAGCGCCGGGTTGCGTTTGCGGTTGACAGTGTGGCCGGTGTCGGACAATTGGCCACACATTCATTTCAACAATTCCCAGCGCTACTTGGAAACACGGATCAAAGTATAGTCGCGGCGTTAGGTACTCTGGACGCGGATTTGTTTATGGTGCTGGAAGCATCGCGTGTAATTCCGGAATCCGTCTGGCAGACTCTGGATTTACAAGGTTCCTCGTCATGATGCTTTTTCCCAATGTGCAGGAAATTGTGCGCTTCCGCACTCAGATTACTGCGATGATGGGTTTGTATTTTGACGAATCCAAATTCTCGACGTTGGCCAAGGTTTTGCACAACCGCATGCTCGCCCATGAATCGGATCCGGTTGATTATCTTGATAGCCTGGAGGCGCGTTCTGCCGACGAAATTCAATCACTGGCACGTGAGCTCACTATCACGGAAACTTATTTTCTGCGCAATATCGCGCAATTCAATGCGTATGCCGAAATTGCGTTGCCGCAGCGACTGACAGTTCGCGATGGCAAAAGAAAGATCCAGATATTGTCGGCAGGTTGTGCATCAGGTGAGGAACCGTATTCTCTGGCGATGACAATACGAGAACACTGTCCTCATGCTGCCGATAGCGTTGCGATATCTGCGCTGGATCTGAATCCTGCCATGTTGCAAAAGGCGAGACGGGCGCGCTATTCGAATTGGTCACTACGCGACATGTCCGATGAAATGAAAAAGCGCTGGTTTAATGTTGATGGCGATTCCTATAATTTGTGTGAATCGATTAAGAAGGCGGTGACTTTCGAATCCCGTAATCTGACTCAAGAAGCTGTCGACTTTTGGGTTCCGGAGCGATTCGATATCGTGTTTTGTCGTAACGTACTGATGTACTTCAGCGATGAGCAGGCGCGTTGCGCCGTATCGCGCATTGCACGTTCCATGGCGCCTGGCGCCTATCTGTTTCTGGGGCACGCTGAGACCTTGCGCGGACTCTCCAATGATTTTCATCTTTGCCATACTCACGATACTTTTTATTATCAGCGCAAGCAACAGATTGGACTGCCGGTCACATCCGGATCACAGCAACTCAGCCTGGAGCAGATGCAACCGCAGCCGCAAAAACTGGCGCGTTGGCAGACTACATTATTACCGACCGACACCAGCTGGATAGACGCGATTCAGCGCGCTTCAGATCGTATTCATGCACTGACTATTACCCCGGTTACGGAACAGTCTGACCGTCCGGCTGACGTTCTTGAAGCAGCTGTGGGTGCTGCCGAATACAGCAAGGCGTCAGATCTGCGTGGAGTATTCGACAGTCTGCATAAGGAAAATTATGGCCACTCGCTAGATCAGCTTGATGAAATGCCGACGCAACATGCGCGCGATCCTGATGTCCTGTTGCTTAAGGCTGTCTCACTAAGTCTGGCCGGCGCGCTGGCGGCCGCAGAAGCGGTGTGCGAAGAATTGCTGATGTGTGATGAATTGAATGCGGGAGCACATTATGTGCAGGCGCTGTGCCGGGAAGGTGTCGGAGATCTGGCGGGCGCCGCCGAGCACGACCAGACCGCTGCCTACCTTGATCCCAGATTTGCGATGCCACGCCTGCACCTCGGTTTGCTGGCACGTCGCCAGAATGAACGCGACAGCGCGCGTAACCATTTGGAGCAGGCTCTGTTATTGCTGCATCAGGAAGATGCGGCCCGCATCCTGCTGTTTGGCGGAGGATTCAAACGTGAAGCGTTAATGGCCTTATGCAATGCGGAACTGGCGACTTTGGGAGCGAAACGATGAACCACACCTATCCGTCAGCCAGCGCAGAATTGCAAGCCATGCGAAGCGAGTTTGATCTGGGTTTTGCCCGGGCCGCGCAAACGCAGGCGGCAGCGGTACAGAACTTTCTGGGCATACGGCTGGCTGGCGACGCATTTGCAATTCGGGCCGGCGACATTGCCGGCTTATATGTCGATCGCCGCATCATGCCTATCCCGACCGATGTATCGACTTTGCTCGGCGTCGTTGGATTCCGTAGCCTGATCGTGCCGGTGTTTGATCTTGCCGCGCTGCTTGGTTACACGCGCACCGCGTCACCACGCTGGATCATGCTGTTTCGCACCGGCGAACCGGTAGCTCTGGCGTTCGAACATTTTGAAACTCATTTTTCTGCCGGAATGAACAACATCGTCGGCGCACCGCAGCTGCCCGCAGCTATGCCGGACAGCGCACGCGCTCACTTGTTTGATGCAGTACGTACCGATGCAGCAATCAGACCAATTATTCACATGCAATCACTACTTGAACCTTTACAACAGCCACTTAATTCGCCCCAGCGGCAGCGGAGTACATCATGAACAAAGACTGGACCTTCGGAAGAAAAATTGCATTTGGTTTTATCGTCTCTTCCGTCTTTTTGATTATTGTCGGCATGGTCGGCTATTGGAGTACCTACAAACTGATAGACACCAGTTACGCGGTAACCCACACGCAAAAGATCATCGAACAGATATCACTTTATCTGAGCGACATGAAAGATGCCGAAACCGGACAGCGCGGTTATATTCTGACAGGTGATCCGGCCTACCTTGAACCGCACACGTCGGCAGTTGAGGCCGCACCCAAACTGCTCAACGACCTGCGGGCGTTGATTGTTGATAATCCAAACCAGCAACGCAATCTCGATCGACTGGAAACTCTGACGGATAAAAAGTTTTCGGAACTTAAGCGTACTATTGATTTGCGCAAAAATGGCCATGGTGATGACGCGTTAAAACTGATCCTGACGAATGAAGGTAAAGACACCATGGATGAAATTCGAAAAACCGCCGAGGAAATGAGCAAGGAATCGCATGATACGCTCGATAAACGGGCCACCGAGGTAGAGGTCACCGTGGAAACAGCCAAGAAGACAATTCTGATCGGCACCGCGATATGTCTGTTGTTCGTCACCGTTACCGGCATAGTCATTACCCGCTCGCTGGCGACGCAGCTCGGTGCAGCGGTCGGCCATGTGCAAAGTTCATCGACCGAGCTACAGGCCGTGGCAACCCAGCAGGCATCTGGTTCTAAAGAACAGGCCCGGGCCATGAACGAAATCAGCATCACAATCAGTGAACTGGGGGTGACATCGCGGCAGATAGCGGAAAGCGCCCAACAGGTCGCGCAAATTGCCGAGCAGACTGCAGTCGCCGCGCGCGCCGGCGAAGGTACGGTGATCAAAGGACAGGAAGCTATTTCCGGCATCCGGCGCCAGATCGATCAGGTGGTCAGCCATATGCTGGATCTGGGACGTAAATCGCAGGAGATCGGCGCGGTACTGGATATCGTGTCCGAACTGGCCGAGCAAACCAATATCCTGGCGATCAATGCCACCATAGAAGCGACCGGCGCCGGTGAAGCCGGGCGACGTTTTTCTGTCGTGGCGGAAGAAATTCGCAAATTGGCGGATCGTGTCGCGAATTCGACCAAGGGTATCCGCACTCAGGTAGAAGACGTGCGCGGCGCAGTCAATACCACCGTGATGGCAACGGAAAGTGGTGCCAAAGCAGTTGACGCCGGGGCACGTCAATTCACGGAAGTCGCGGTCGCCTTCAAACAGATTGCCAGTTTAGTGAGCACCACGACGGAAGCCGCACGCGAGATAGAACTATCGACCAAACAACAGGCCACGGCAGCGGAACAGGTACGTATCGCCGTCACCGACGTTGCTCAGGCAACGCAGGAGACTGAAGCCAGCGCGTCGCAAACCTTGCAAACCGCGTCACAATTGGCCGGATTATCGTTTGATTTGCGGCGCCTGATACAGCCGCAAGCTGCAGGTTGAGTGAATAATCCGGAGCGATGCAGATTATGGCAAAAGATCCCTACCGTTATTTCAGAATAGAAGCCAACGAGCTGTTAGATCAATTGGCCAAGGGCGTGCTCGATCTGGAAAAAGGCAGCTTTAGCGCAGCGCTGGTACTGCGCCTGCTGCGACTGGCACACACCTTAAAAGGTGCTGCGCGCGTCGTCAAACAATCGGACATTGCAGAACACGCACACCGGCTCGAGGACCTGCTGGCACCATATCGGGAGGGGGCCGAATTGCTGCCCCGTGAGCACGCCGACAGTATCCTGACCGCACTTGATGCGATTGCGACTCACCTTGCACAGCTTCCAATGCCCGACGGCCCCGCTAATAATCCAGGCAACAATAACGGCGCCGCGGTTTCAATGCAGGCAAACGGTCAGGATAGCCAGGTGCGCATCGTCCGGTCCGATCTGGTTGAAGTCGACATGATGATGGAAGGACTGGGTGAAATCGGCAATGAACTGGGCGCTATGCGACACACTTCGGATTTGATTGAAGGCATACGTAACTTGAATGCACAAACTCTGCAGCAGGCTGTGATGCCGCCGGCAAAGTTGAAATCGGTTGCCGAACAAATAGAGCTCATGCTGTCGAAAATTGAATTGACCATGTCGATCGGCATTCAGCGTATCGACCGCGAACTGCGTGAAGTACGCGACGCAGCGGGACGGTTGAGACTCACGCCGATATCCGGCATCTTCAATACACTGGAACGCACCGCGCGTGACGCTGCGCATAGCACCGGCAAGCAAATACAATTCTCGGCCACCGGCGGCGAGGTACGCATCGACGGAACCGTTTTGGATACCGTGCAAAGTGTGTTGATTCAATTGGTGCGCAATGCCGTGGCACACGGGATCGAGACGAATTCACAACGCGAGACACTTGGCAAACCGGTTGCAGGGTTGGTGACGTTGACCGTGGAACGACGCGGCAATCGCGCCTGGTTTTGCTGTAAGGACGACGGCGCCGGCATAGATATCGACGCAGTACGGCGCGCATTAATCAGGAAGGGTACGCCGGAGTCCGACATTCAACGATTGAACGCAGATGCGCTCATGGCCCTTCTGCTTCAGGGCGGCATTTCGACGAGCAGTGTCATCACCGAGATTTCCGGTCGCGGAATAGGACTTGATCTGGTGCGTGAGGCGATGCTGAGACTAGGCGGTGAGATAGTCGCAAAATCTCTGCCCGGACACGGCACGTCATTCGAGCTCAGTGTGCCATTATCATTGGCGGCGCTGGATGTACTGATCGTAGAAAATGGCGGATATACTACTGCGCTGCCGCTGGATGCAATACGCCGCACATTGCGCGTCACAGCAAACGAAAAGCTGCACACGGCAGAGGGTGATTTTATTTTGTATGAAGAAAAACAAATACCCTTTACGCCATTGCACTTTGGTGCTGCGTTAAACGGCGCGCAGTCCGGATCGGCGTCGAATTTACGCGCGCAGACTACCGTGGTGGTGGCTGCAGCCGGTACCCTGGCCGCTCTGGCAGTTGAACGTCTGTGCGGAATAGAAAATATCGTCTTGCGCGCGTTACCGCTATCGTGCCCGGCCGACCCGATGGTGTTAGGCGTATATCTCGACGATGAAGGTAACCCGCGCCCGGTGTTGGACCCGGATGTTCTGGTAACCCGGCGCTGGTCCGGCAAAGGCTATGTCGCACCGCTTACACACGAGACAACGGCTGTATTGCCGATCCTGATTATCGATGATTCGCTGACCACCCGGATGTTGGAGAGCAGCATATTGGAATCGGCCGGCTATGCCGTAGAAATGGCAGTATGCGCCGAGGACGGAATGGAAATGGCACGCAATCGACGCTATGCCTTATTTCTGGTTGATGTCGAAATGCCGGGTATGGACGGATTCACGTTTGTTGAAAAAATCCAGACAGATCCCGCCTTGCGCGACACACCCTGTATATTGGTGAGTTCGCGCGATGCAACGGAGGATCGACAACGAGGTTTGGCAAGTGGCGCCCGCGCTTATATCGTCAAGGGTGAATTTGACCAGATTGGATTTCTTGAACGAATTGCAAAATTGGTGCAACGATGAATCGATTGCGTGTCCTGGTCGTGGAAGATTCGATAACGGTGCGACATCACCTGTGTGAAATACTCAGCATGGACGCCGGTATCAATGTGGTCGGTGAAGCTGGAGACGGCAAACAGGCGATTGAATTATGTCAGTCATTGCGCCCCGATGTCATTTCTATGGACATGATGCTGCCGGTGATGAGCGGTCTGGCAGCCACTGAATACATCATGGCGTATTGCCCGACGCCGATACTGATTGTTTCTTCATCGTTTAATCGAGGCGAGATATTCAAGACCTATGAAGCACTGGCGGCGGGCGCAGTCGAACTGATGGAAAAGCCCAGGGCCGACGATGTCGATGGAGGGTGGGAGCAGCGTTATCTCACAATGCTGAAGCTGGTCGCGCGCATCAAGGTCGTGACACATTTGCGTGGCAGATTGGGTGATAGTAATGAATATTCCAGCAGGTCGGTGTTTGTGCCGGATTGGACTGTTGCAGCCAGACCGCCGCGATCCATGCAATTGATTGCGATAGGTGCCTCGACCGGCGGACCCGGTGCCATCGTTCAGGTTTTGCGCGGATTGCCGACAGGTTTTTCTTTGCCGGTGTTAATCGTCATCCATATCAGTGAGCCATTCGGGACCACGTTTGCAGAATGGCTGGACACACAGACGCCACATCGGGTGCGGATCGCCACAAGCGGACAAACACTGGACAGGCCCGGTGTTTTTATTGCACCTGCCGACCATCATCTGGTTGTGCGCGATCGCACGCTGCGCATTACGGATGACCCGGAACGCCATTCATGCCGGCCATCGGTAGACGTGCTGTTTGAATCGGTGGCCATTGAGTATGGCGCAAATGCGGCCGCCGTTTTATTAACGGGTATGGGGCAGGATGGCGCGCGCGGACTGCTCGCCGTGCATCAGGCCGGGGGCGTCACCATTGCACAGGATGAAGCAACTTGCGTGGTGTACGGCATGCCGCGCGAAGCGGTATTGATGGGCGCTGCGCAACGCATATTGCCGTTACCGGAAATCGGATCGGCAGTAGCGAAGCTGGATGCAGCGAAGAAAGGGAAATGATGGCAGACACGATAATGATAGTGGACGACAGCCTGACAGTACGGGCAGATCTGGAAGAGGCGCTGACAGCAGAAGGCCTGCAAACTGTTTGTTGCGCCACCGTTGCGCAGGCACGTGCAACGTTTGAGTCGCAGAAAATCGGCCTGATCATTCTGGATGTCTTGCTGCCAGACGGCGATGGGATCGAATTGTTAAGGGATTTGCGCTTGACCCGCACGGGTGAGAATGTTCCGGTATTGATGCTGTCCAGCGAAGCGGACGTCAAGGACCGGATACGCGGGCTGCTGACCGGATCCAGCGATTACATCGGCAAGCCCTACGACAGGGCCCACGTGATTGCGCGGGTACATGAATTACTCGGGACCCGGCAGCCGCAGAAGAGATTGGATCAAGCCGGCGCGAAGACGGTAGTGCTGGTGATAGATGACAGTGCGACGTTTCGCGAAAGTTTCGGCGATCTGCTGCGCGAGCAGGGCTTCGATGTCTTATGTGCAGAAACCGGAGAAGAAGGATTGCGCAGCGCTGCGGCAAATCGCCCATCAGCGATCGTTGTCGACAGTATTCTCCCTGGTATCGACGGCCCTGCCGTAGTGAGGAAACTGCGTCTCGATGTGGCTTTGCGCCACACGCCGTGCATCATGCTGACCGGATCCGAATCATTCGCCGACGAACTGAGTGCACTTGATTCCGGGGCCGATGCATTTGTGCGCAAGGAAGAAGATCTGGACATGATACTGGCCCGCGTTACCGTCGTGTTGCGCAATGCCGGAAAGTATGAAGCCAGACACGAGACTGCCAGCCTGCAAGGACCGAAGCGCATACTGGCGGTTGACGACAGCGTCACCTATTTGCACAGGCTGCATGAAGTCTTAAGCGGCGAAGGGTACGACGTCATACTGGCGCATTCGGGAGAAGAAGCGCTGGACATGCTGGCCGTGCAGGTCGTGGACTGTATTTTGCTGGATCGGCTCATGCCCGGGATCGACGGCAACGAAACCTGTCGGCGTATCAAGGCATCGCCCGCAACCCGTGATATCCCGTTGATCATGTTGACGGCGATGGAAGATCGTGAGGCGATCATCGAAGGGCTCAGCATCGGTGCCGATGATTACGTGCTGAAATCTGCCGAAGTGGACGTCCTGCATGCACGCGTGCGTGCGCAACTGCGTCGCAAACAGTTTGAAGAAGAGAGTCGGCTGGTCCGCAAGAAAATCATGAACCGCGAACTGGAGGCCGCCGAAGCACGTGCTGCGCGGTCGCTCGCGGAAAGCCGTATGGAGTTATTGGCTGCACTGGAACGAAAAAATATCGATCTGGAAAAAGTGGTCGAACAATTGCGTCAGAGCCAGCAGGAAATCGAAACAAGAAATCAGCAATTGCAGGTGGCGAATCGCCTCAAGACGGAATTTGTGTCGAACATGAGCCATGAGATCCGCACCCCGATGAATGCCATACTGGGATTCGCGTATCTGCTCGATCAACGCCGCCTCGAGGGCGATTCATCGGAGCTGGTCAAAAAAATTCGCAACGCCGGACGTACTTTGCAGTCCATCATTAACGACATACTCGATTTTTCCAAGATCGAAGCGGGATGGCTGGAGATCGAGCGTGCCCCGCTGCGGATTAACGATATCTTCGACAACCTGTCTGACATTATGGCGGCCAATGCCGGGCATAAAGATCTTGAACTGGTGATTTCTCCGGCTCCGGATGTCGGCGGCCAACTGTACGGCGATGCCTTGCGCATCGAGCAGATACTCATCAATCTGACCGGCAACGCGATCAAATTTGCCGAGCACGGCGCAATCCGGGTAGACATCAACCTGCTGGCCAAAACGGACAATATCGCAACAATGCGTTTTTCCGTCACAGATTCCGGCATCGGTATTCCCAAAGAAAAACAGGCCTCCATTTTCACCGCCTTTTCGCAGGCAGATGCGTCCACCACGCGTCGTTTCGGCGGTACCGGATTGGGACTGACCATCTGTCGTCATCTGGTGAATAAAATGGGCGGTGAAATCGGCGTCGTCAGCGAGCCGGGCAAGGGCAGCGAATTCTGGTTTACGGTCCCGTTTGAATGGGGAGCGAACACCGAATTTGCGCCGGCAGAAATGGTCACCCTGGATGTGTTGATCGTCGACGACAATGAAATTGCGCTGAACAATCTGGCGATGACGGCCAGATCTATCGGCTGGAATGTCGCCAAAGCAGATTCTGGTGCAGTCGCCCTGCAAAAACTGCAGTGCAAACGCGAACAGAAAGGTCACTACAACGTGATTCTGGTCGACTGGAAAATGCCGGGCATGGACGGACTGGAACTGGCGAAAAAAATACGGACTGCACATGAGATTGAATCCACCGCTATCGTGTTGATGGTGGCCGCATTTTCACGCGACGAATTGCTGCGCCTGCCGGACACCGAGGTGGTTGACGGCATATTAAGCAAGCCCGTCACCAGTTCCACACTCTACAATTCGGTGGTCGAAGCGCTGCGCAGCATAGGGCGACGCCTGCACGGTTACCATTACCAACACGACGCCAACGACATCAAGAGCCTGGACAATTTGCGGATATTGATCGTCGATGACAGCGAAATCAACCGCGAAGTCGCCATGCGGATAGTTGAAAAGGATGGTGCCATCGTCACGCTGGCGTCGGATGGCAAAGAGGCGTGCGAATGGTTATGCGGTCATTCAGATGAAGTCGATATCGTATTGATGGATGTGCAGATGCCGGTGATGGATGGCTATGAAACTACCACCTACCTGCGCACCTTGCCGCAATTTAAAGACTTGCCCATCGTTGCGCTGACCGCCGGTGCATTTAAAGCGCAACAGGAAGAGGCGTTGCTGGCGGGGATGAATGCCTTCGTCTCCAAACCGTTCAACGTCGAAGAATTGCTGGCGACCATACAACGGCTGACCAATAGCCCATTGCAAACCCAGTCCCAGTCACCGGCTGCAAGAACTGCGCAGACAGCCAGACAGAACCGCAACCTGCCCGGCATCGCAGTTGAAAAAGGTTTGGGGATGTGGGGCGATGAGGCGCAGTACAGCAAATTTTTGAACAAGTTCAGAAATGACTTCGCCAACAGCGGCGATTTGCTCGACGGTTATTTTTCCGCCGGTGATCAAAAAAATGCGCGTGCGCTGCTGCATAAACTCAAAGGCGCGGCCGGCACATTAGCGTTGACCGTGGTTGCACAATGTGCTGCCGAGCTGGAGATGATAGAACCATCTACCGACACTGCGCCGGGTTTGGCACGCCTCAAATCTTCGATGGAGATAGCCTTTGCTTCGATTGAACAATATGCCGCACAGATAAAGCCACTGCGCAACGAGCCTGTGCCCCAAAACACCAAACCGTTGCCCGAACTGTTAGAGGAACTGCTGAACGCATTGGACAGCGATGCGCCCGACAATGCAAACCGGCTGATTGAATCGATGCAAACCGTATTAAGCCGCGACTTCGCGATTCAGATACAGGCCTGCATCGATAATTTCGATTTTCGTGGCGCGGAGTCGTTGGTACGTCAGTTGGCGGACCGACCACAAGATCGAACAAATGAATAATTAAGTTGAGTTGCGTAGGTTGGGCTACGCTTTATCAGCCCAACACTCCACCGTAAATAAAGAAATATTCAAATTTTTGCGGTTGAATGTTGGGCTGATAAGGCGCAGCCCAACCTACGCAATGGGACGACTACTCTGTTTAACAGGTAGATAAATAGTGAAGCGCGTACCTTTATCAACGACACTCTTGACGCTGATATCTCCGTTGTGTTTGTTGATGATACCGTAGGCCAGCGACAAACCCAGCCCGGTACCGCTGCCGATAGGTTTGGTGGTAAAGAACGGTTCAAAAATACGATTTAAATTTTCCGGCGCAATACCGCCGCCATTGTCGGTGATTTTGATCCAGACATAATCGATCCCTTCTCTCGTTTCGGTCCCGGTACTGATCGCAATCACACCGCGTTCCTTGATCGCATGCGCGGCATTAATAAACAGATTCATAAAGACCTGATTCAACTGCGAAATAATGCATTGAACCGGAGGCAAGGTTCCATAACGTCTTTCTATGGTTGCTTTATATTTGATCTCGTTTTGAACGATATTCAAGGTGCTGTCCAGCCCATGATGAATGTCCGCTTCCTGCCACTCGGTTTCACCGACATGAGAAAAATCCTTGAGCGATTGAACAATGTCTTTGACGCGCTTTAAGCCATCCAGTGATTCCTTGATCAGATCCGCCGTATCTTCTTTAACAAATACCAGATCCGCGGTTTTGTTGATTGCGGAAATGGTATTTTTTGCGTCCTCACCCACAGCGGCTTGCAGCAGGACCACGTTGTACTGATCAATGACATCGAACAAGGTGCTCACGTAAGTATGCAGTGTATGCATGTTCGAATTCACAAAACCGATAGGGTTATTAATTTCATGCGCCACTCCGGCGGCCAGCTGTCCTACCGACGCCATTTTTTCGGCCTGCATTAATTGCTCCTGGGTTTCCTGCAGCTTTCGGATTAACACCTGCTGCTCTTCACCGGTACGGCGCAAGTCTTCTTCCATATTTTTGCGTTCAGTGATATCGGTCAGCGATCCAACTACTTCGAGTGGATTGCCATCATCGTCACGCACCAGGTGCAACATATCGTGCATCCAGATATAGGTGCCGGAGCTAGCCAGAAAACGATATTCGTAGGTACGCTGACCTTCCGTAAACAGCAATGCCAGGCTGGAAAATATCTGCGCGGTATCGTCGGGGTGGATATGGTCGAACCAGAAATTGGGGTCGGCTATCATCTGTTCCGGGGCATAACCCAGAACATGGATTGCATTGCTGCTGACAAAGGTCATGCGAAAGTCGCCGGTGGGAACGCTGGCGTAAATAATGGCAGGAGTATTGTCGACCAGATACTGCAACCTCGAATTGCCCGTATCCTTTTTGGGCGTGGCGGTACTTTTCGCCTCCGGCGAGTACAGTGCATCGAAATCTTCGAAATCCAGATCCATCACATAATTCTTCCATCGTTGCGGATTTTTACAGTCATCTTCCCGCCGCTCGACCGGCTATATAAAATCAATTTCTCGATGATATTTTCGTTTAATCTGCAATTTGCCGGCACCAGCAAGGTACCTTCACGAGAAATAAGATCGGCATAGACCACCATATTCACCAGCAGATTTTTCGGTACGACTTCATAGTATTCCAGCGCAGCACTGTCATGTTGATGAAACACTTCTTTAAATGCGTTGACGACTTGTGGATGATAGCGAGTACCTGAAGAGCGGATAATGATCGCCTGCGCCTCATCTTCATACACCCTGCGTTGCACCATCCCGCCGATTTGCAGATTGTCATAGTCACTTGAAATCGCCAGTATGTTGGCGCTAACCGGTACCGCGTCACCGAACAAGCCATCGGGAAATCCCTTGCCATCTACGCGCTCCTGCTGCGAACGTAAAATCCTGGCCGTGACCTGTAAATCTTCCAGCGGCAACAGCACCTGCTCCGCCCGGTAGGTGTGTTTGTGATATTGACCGAGCTGTTCGCCGGTCATCTGATTCAATGGGATGGTCAATAACTCGTCGGTGAATCCGATCTTGCCGATATCGACCAATAAGCCGGCAACAAAGATGTCCTGAATTTCTGCCGGGGACAGGCCCATTGTTAACGCGATTCTTCTGGCCAGGTCAGCGACGCGCCGGGAATGTCCGGCCAGATTTCCGCCGCGCATATCAATCAGCGACGAAAATACTTTAATCGAAGTTAAAAAGCTTTCTTTTAATTTGTCATTCGCCGATCTCAGTTCCACCGTACGTTCCATCACTTTCAATTCCAGACTGGCATTGAGATCTTTCAGCTCCTCATTTTGTGCCAGGGTCAGATTTTCCAGACGCAGCTTTTCGTCGAATAAATACTTGCGTTCCAGCGCCTGTTTGACGATCAGCAGCAGGTCATTTTCTTCCCACGGTTTTGCGATATAGCGATGAATTTCGCCGCGATTGATGGCAGCAATAATGGAATGTACTTCGGAGTATCCCGTTAACAGTATCCGCACACATTCGGGCCATTTGGTACGCACCTCTTCAAGGAACTGCGCGCCATCCATGACCGGCATGCGCATGTCTGAAATGATGAGATCCACCGGTTCCGATTTCAATATCTCCAAACCGTCTTTGGCGCTCTCGGCAATTAATACCTGATAACCTTTGGCACGGAAAAGCCGGCGCAGCGACGATAAAATATTCGGCTCGTCGTCCACACATAAAATTTTTGCCGGCGGGGCAGTGTTATCTTCAAGACTCATTGCTGTCGCTCTCTTGATCTGATATCGCGTAATCGTGATGGATTGGAAGGGTAATGCTAAAGCTGGTTCCTTTACCCGGTTCGCTGGCTACTTCGATGTGTCCATTATGTTTTTTGATAATGCCGTACGACAGAGACAAGCCAAGGCCGGTACCTTTTCCGATAGGCTTGGTTGTAAAAAACGGGTCGAATATTTTGCTGATAATTTCCTGCGGTATGCCAGACCCGTTATCTTCCACGACGATGCGTACGTTATCGTCGACCTGACTGGTTCTGATCACAATTCTGCCGCGCCCGGAACCGATAGCGTGGGTTGCATTCATCACCAGATTCATAATGACCTGATTAAGTTGCGAGGGCAGGCATTCAACATCGGGAATCACGCCGTATTCCTTGACCACATCCGCCTTGTATTTGATTTCATTGTTGACGATGTTGAGCGTGGAATCCATGCCGTCGTGCAGATTGCTCCATTGCCACTCCTGATTGGAGTCGATTCTTGAAAAATCTTTTAAATCCTGCACGATTTTTCTGACCCTATCTATACCTTCTTTGGACTGCAGCATCAGTTCAGGAATATCTTCCTTTAAATATTTCAGCTCGATTTTTTCTTTGAGGTCATTGATCTCGCAGATCATGACCGGCGAGGTAATGTACTGCTCTATGTATTCATACGCCCTGATCATTTCAAACAACTGTTTGATATAGCTTTCCAGCGTCGTGAAATTGGAAAATATATAGCCTATCGGATTATTTATTTCATGCGCGACACCGGCAGCGAGCTGACCGATAGAAGCCAGTTTTTCAGATTGCACCAGCTGTTCCTGCGCTTTAAACAGCTTGGTATTTAATTCGGTCAGATCGTTGTTACGTCGTATCAGTTCAGATTCAATTTTTTCCCGTTCGCGGATGTCCACTTCCAGCTGTTGATTGGCTTCGGCCAGCTGTGCCGTTCTTTTCTTTACCAGCAGTTCCAGATCGGCGTGCGCCAGTCGCAAACCTTTTTCGGCCTCTTTTCTTTCGGTGATATCTTCCAGAGTCTGGATGGCACCGATAATTTCATCCTGCATATTGAATAGGGGGGCCGCGGTGAAATGCAGCCACAAACCATTTTTCCCCAGGTTCTCAAAATAGGCATCGACTTCATAGGCGCCTTTGGCCAGAAAAGAAGGTTTTACTTTGTCGCTATAGAGACCGTAGGTATCTTCGTCGACTTTATTGAGCAATATCAGATCCGCCAACACCGGGCGTTGATAACGATAAAACGGCATCCACTGATTTTTTGTGGCGAGCATATATTCGGATGTATAACCGATCACGTGCTCACAGGCTTTATTCCAGTGCGTGATAACGTGATCATTGTCCAGGACAAAAGTCGGTACCGGACTACAATCCAGAAAGTTCGCAAATTCAATGCTGTTCTTCTTCGATGCTGCTTGCGTAAAGGCGTCATCGGCAACGCTATCGGCACCTGGATCTGGGTTGGAGTTGGTATTTGCGTCAGCGGGAAAAGTCATGGCAGCTCCCGGCTATTCAATCAAAATTTGAGAAATTTCCTCAAACTTTTTCTCGGCGTTGCTAAAAATCCGATTGCAGGTCGCTTCATCCAGCTGCATTTTTTCCCACACCGTTGCTGAAATTTTTGGAACCACCGCGTACTCGTCGCCTGCAAAATCAAGCGCGATAGAAAAAATATCGGCTAAATGAACCACGCCGGCTAACTGATGTACCGGCCCGGTTTCAGATGCAGCTCCATCTGCATGCTCAACCTCAAGCAGATGTTGTTTAGCCACCGCCAACTGCATTTCTTCGGGAAATTTCCAATATTTAACGACAGCTTTGCTGATTTCACTGTGATCAGTCCCCAGAATTTCTCTTTCGGCGCTAAGCGAATCGCAGCCGTGACTGATCTGGTATTCCAGCGCTTTCTCGTACTGCTCCGCATAATGCGTGACCAACACCAATTTTCCTATGTCATGAATCAGGCCGGTGATAAAGGCATATTCCTGGTTACTGCCGATATGCGCTGCAATTTCTCTGGCGCATACCGCCGTACCTATCGAATGCTGCCAGAACGACGAGAAATTAAAGTGTTTAATTTTGCTTGATTTAAAACTCCCGGTAATTGCCGAGCTGGCTATCATCATTCTGACGTTTCTAAATCCGATGATGCTGATTGCTTCACTGACGCTGGAAATTTTATGCTGCATGCCGTAGAAAGACGAATTGGCCAGACGCAGGGTTTTGACAGTCAACACCTGATCGAACGCTATTTTTTGGGCGATGGAGTCAACGTCAACATCCTCCTGGTCCATGCTCGTCAGCAGTTCAGTCACCACCGACGACAGTACCGGTAATTTTTGTACATGCCGTACAATTTCATCGCTGTCGATCAGGTTCACATTGTTCTCGATGTTAAATAATGAATGACGTAGTTTTTTAATTGCAGGTTCAGCATTTCATGCTCATGCGCTTTAAAGATGGTATTGACGCGCTCTATCGACTTTTCCAGTTTCAACCTGTTGTTTTGTTCTTCTTCAGCCTGATCGACGTCTTTTAAGACGGAGATTTCATTCACCTGGTGGCGCTTTAAAGATGCAATCATTCCCGCAGTCAGAACTGCTCCGGCCGGCAATAGCACTTCACCGCGACTCCCAGATAAATTGTCAGAAAGAGTCATGCCGGCTGTTGCGCTATCAAGTGGAATAATGTGATGTGGTTTCATCTTACTGTTCACCAAAAAAGGTCACTATTTTTCCTCTGGACTTGGAACTGATTCCCATCGTTCTCCAATTGGCAAGATAGTTGAAATCGGGGATATTCAAAGAGAAATTGCATCCTTCTTTGGTCTGCGCTGAAATTTGGTTAAAGCAAGGCAAAATTTCATCGATATGCACGCCGAGGATTTCTGTATTTTGAAACAGCAATTTTTCACTCGCCAAATTCGCAAAAGCGATCATGCCGTCTTCATCGATGCCAAGCATGGGTATCGGAATATGCTGCAGCGCTTCCCGTGCGATATCCAAACTGGTTTCATCGCGGACCAGCTGCTTTTCTTTCATTTGTAAAATTTCTGCCAATTGACGATTCGCCGCAGCCAATTCCTGATTGGCAGTCTGGATTTTCAGTCCCAGTTTGCGATTTTCATCCGACATTTCTTTTTGCGTAAACGCTTCCATAATCTGATTGCGCAGCTGCACATCATCCCACGGCTTGGTCAGAAATTTATAGATCGATCCTTCATTGATCGCGTCGGTAATCGATTGCAATTCGGTGTAGCCCGACAAGACGATACGCATCGTATCGGGATATTTCGCTTTGGCGTGTCGCAAAAATTCAACACCGGTCATGGACGGCATGCGTTGATCCGAGACGATGACATCAACATGATGTTCTTTGAGTACTTCCAGTCCCTCGGCCCCGCCATTGGCGATCAGGATCTGATAACCGTCCTGGCGAAACAGTCGTTTGAGAGCGGACAGAATATTCGGCTCATCATCAACCAGCAGCAGCGTCTGACTCGCTTTGGTCATGCGCAGCAAATGATCGGGAAGCTTGAATTTTTTCGCGATATATTCTAGGGCCTGCTGCGCCGGCATCGGCTGCGATAAATAATATCCCTGAATATGGTCGCACATGTTCTGGCTTAAATACTGGCATTGCGCTTCGGTTTCCACACCCTCGGCAACCACCTTGATGCCCATGCTGTGCGACATCGCGATGACCGCATTGGCGATGGCAACGTCACCCGGACTTTCCATAATATTCTTGATGAATGACTGGTCGATCTTGACGTAGTCAAACGGGTAGTGTTTCAGATATTGAAGTGCTGAATATCCGGTACCAAAATCATCCATCGAAAGATAAAATCCGCGCGCCTTCAAATCTCTGATGGTAATTTCCATCTCGTCGCTATGTTGCATCAACAGGTTTTCCGTGATTTCCAATGTAATGGCGTTCGGCAGGACATCTAATTCACCGAGCGTATTCAGCAGATTTTTTGTGAACTGCGGATCCTGGAACTGCTTGGGTGAAACATTAATGGCAATGCGCGGCACCGGAGTTCCTTGCCCACGCCAGCTGCGTATATCCAGACAAACCTGGCGTATGACCCATGCACCCAATTTATTGATAATCGCCAGCTCTTCGGCAATGGCAATGAACTGGTTGGGAGGGAGCAGTCCGCGTACCGGATGCATCCAGCGTACCAGCGCTTCCATGCTGATAATTTCACCGGACTGTAAATCTGCAATGGGTTGGTAATGCAGACAGAATTGATTGCCTTCGATGGCGTTAACCAGTTCATTCGCAATGGAAGTACGCTCCTGCGGGCGATTCGGTAGTTCGGCGCTTAACTTGTCATCACTGCGACCCGGCATAGGACACTTTCCGTATTAATAAAATTTACTCATGGCATAACCGCAAGAGTGAACGTGACTAATTCAGACCGGAAGAATTTTTGCTTGGTATTTTTTTAATTAATATGAAAATTCTTGTGAAGGCCTCTTTGAACTATAGGTAAATTCGGCGTATTGTCCATGTCTCAAATCATGGATTTTGTAACGACTGAAAAAATATAAATGCAACTTAGATAAGTTGCACAGCTTGGGCCACGCTCTGTGGGTCGGGCTAGGCTCTGTGGGTCGGGCTAGGCTCTGTAGGTTGGGCTACGCTTCATCAGCCCAACATTCAACCGTAAATAAGTGGTGATATCAGCCCAACATTCAACCGTAAATAAGCGGTGATATTTGGTTATTTTGGTGTGGAGTGTTGGGCTGGTGAAGCGTAGCCCAACCTACAAAGGTTTGCCCAACCTACGATTTCATCAAGATCAACTGTGCCGCGCGATATCCCCACCACGCCGCTTCTTCAAACACCGAAAATCCGGAAAGATCGGAATGCGCAAACAGTATCGGGCCATCCAGTTCGCGCAGCGCCTTGGCACCTGCGTTGGAACGAAACCCGGGCAGCGGCGCAGCCATCGCATGACCACGCAACGTGATATCGACACGTTCAACGCAGGACGCAAACTTCCAGCCATAGGCAGTTTTCAAATCGACACTGGCTAATGCCAGCAATTCTTCTGCCGAAGCACTGTCCATCCAGCGACGCGCCTGCTCCGGTTTTTGGCCGGACAGCGCGACGTAAGACGTAAACACGGTCTTGGGCGGTGGGGTGCGACGGATATCCTGATGGGTGGAATCGACATAACCCAGACCGGGTTCCTGATACACCACGTTGTCCCACGATAGCGGCGGATCCTGCGGCCCCGTTTGCCGCTCTTGCGGAAAATCTTTCATCAGAAAATTGGCGACCAACCATGGCGCGTAGGCAGGCATGTGCAATGCCGGATCAAATCCAAGATCTTGCATTGAGTCCACCACATGCGCTGCGACAAATAGGGGCATGGCGCAGATCGCCCGTTTGGCTTTAACCCGGTAGGTGGTGGCAACGCCGTTGACCAGCACAAAACACAGTGCTTCAACGCCCGTGTCGGTTGTGCGTAATTTGTAGGCCGTGCCGGCTCTGCGTGGCAGCCCGCTAGCCATCGCGGTTGTCAGCGGCGACAAACCGCCCGGCCAGGTGAGCCAGGCGCCACTCTCGGCGTTTTCAGCCATGCCGAAGCGGCTGCAAAAATAATGCAATCCGGCCCAGGCGGATACCTGATCGAAGCGCGTACCGAAATCGTCGCGACAACAATAATTTAAATACCAGTGCAGGGTAGGCGACCGGTAACCGTTATGAGTCAGCCAGTCTTTGAATGTCACCTTGTCTAATTCCAGCCATTCGGGGTCGGGAGACGACAGCATGCTGGGAATGGTAAAGATCCGTTTGCCGCTGGCGTCATGCAATTGGCGCAAGCGGGCTATCTCTGCAAAAAAGCGACCATGCTCTGCCAGTTCGTCGGCTGGCACGCCCTCGGTCGGCAGAATATTTTCCTGCCACCTGCCGTTGTATAACAAACGCTCTTCGGGGGCGTGCAGCAGATAGCGTTCGTCGTAATAGGGACGCTCGGCGTGCGGATTGCGCAGCAGGACGCCCAAGTCGGCCAAAATTTCCCGCACATGAAACGAATCGGTGGACGGCACCGGCAAATAATGCGCACCGGTCGGATATGCCAAATCGCCGAAATGACCACCTGCCGTATTTCCATACAGTTCCGGGCCTTCTATCATCAGAAAGTCTTTAAAGCCCTGTCTGTTCAATTTCCATCCGGCGGTTATTCCGGCCACGCCGGAACCGAGTATGACCACCTCGGTTTCTATGGTTTCGGTGGGAGCAGGCAGCGCGTGATGATCGCGCAAATAATGACCTTCGGCGCGACCAGGATAAGCGACGCTGGCGGCCATCTCCTGCCAGCGCCAGATGCCGGCTGCAGTGGCCGCAACGCCAGCTCCGGTAGCGCCGGCCCACAATAAAAACGATCGTCGCGACAGGCTGTTCGTCATCAGCGTATCACCTGGCGCCAGTCGCGTTCAAATTCACGTACCAGCGATTGCGTATCAAGACGATTCGGTTCCATAGGCAGGCGCTGCATATCGGGTGGGAATACGAACATCTCATGCGTCGTTTCTGCATTGAGATAGCGCATCGGCAAGCGATAGGAGGTTGGCGGTTCAAAAGGTGATTCAAGATGCGGTTCCGGCGCGGCGATCACAAAGCCCCATTCACCAAACGACGGCACATACAAATGGTAGGGGTAAGTCGTGAATCCCACCTCCTTCAACGTGGCATCGATAGTCCAATAGGCATGTGGCGCAAAAAATGGTGACGTCGATTGCACTACCACCAGCCCATGTGCGGACAGGTGTTTTTTCACCATGCCGTAGAACGGCACGGAATATAGCTTCCCTAATGCAAAGCTGGACGGGTCAGGAAAATCGATCACCACGGCATCAAACATATCCTCATTTTTCTGCAGCCAGATCGCCGCATCGGCATTGATCACCTGCACGCGCGGATCGCTGAATGAGTTGTGATTGAGTCTGGTGAGTTCGGCGCGATGGGTAAACGCAGCCGTCATGGCCGGATCAAGATCGACCAGCGTCACCTGTTTGATATTCGGATAGCGCAGAACTTCGCGTAGCGCCAATCCGTCGCCGCCGCCCAGTATCAGCACCGAACGCGCCCACGGCAGCGTCTGCAAGGCAGGATGTATCAATGCTTCGTGATAGCGGTATTCATCGCGCGATGAAAATTGCAGATTGCCGTTAATGTATAAACGCAAATCGTCTTTCCAGCGCGTGATCACTAGGCGTTGATACGGCGTGGTGGTGGAGTAAATAATTTCGTCGCCATACAAACCATGCTCGCCCCAGTACACCATGCGATCCGACAGCGAAAAACCGGCCAGCAGAAAACACAGCAGGGCGGCGGCGCGCAGCAATCGTGGACCGACGTTGTTAAGTTCAAGACGAAACGTGTGTATGGTCCACAATGCGACCGCGATGTTGAGCATGCCAAATAAAAATCCGGTGCGCACCAGTCCGAGATAAGGCGCCAACACCAACGGGAAAAGCAGCGACACGGCCAGCGCACCCAGATAATCGAACGTGAGCACGCCGCTGACCAGTTCGCTGAATTCGGTCTGTCGCGAATTGAGAACCCGCATCACCACCGGCACTTCCATGCCGACCAGTGCGCCGATCAAAAATACCAGCACGTACAGCAGGATGCGAAACGGTGCCGCCATCCAGGAAAATGTTAAAAACAATAATGCTGCCGACACGCCGCCTATCATTCCTACCGCCAGTTCGATATCCACAAAACGCGCCAGCAAATCAGCGTCGCGTATGTATTTGGACAGATGCGCGCCCACTCCCATGGCAAACAGATAACAGCCGATGATGGTAGAAAACTGCAGAATAGAATCGCCCAGCAGATAGCTGGATAGCGCACCGGCGATCAGCTCATACGCCAAACCACAGGAGGCGACAACAAAGACGGAGAGGATTAAGATTTTTTTAGGCATAGGGTTTTTTTTGGTTTAATATAGTTCGGTTGTTGTCTCGTATCAGCATTCAGGTAGTTTAATTCACGGTGATCGTGGGCCGTCACGATTGATTGATTCATTCACTATTGAGAGATTACCTTGCCACCATTTATCAGCTATGCCCTCCACTTATTGACCGCCAGCGCATTGCTGGTCGTTTTTTTTCTGGTCTACACCTGGTGCACAACAATTGATGAAGTGCTGCTCATCCGCCAGGGTAATAATGCTGCGGCGCTGTCACTGGGCGGCTCCCTGATCGGTTTCTCGCTCACTATCGGCTCCAGTCTGCTGCATACCTCCAGCTATCTGGAATTTCTGATCTGGGCTGCCGGAGCGATGGTCGTACAGGTGATCGCAGAGGCCGTAACCGTCCGCTTATTACATATTTCAAAAGACCATATCGAGTCGGGCAATACAGCGTTCGGCGGATTGATGGGAGCGATATCCTTATCAATAGGCGCTATCAATGCGGCCTGCATTTCCTGACCATCTTTTCCAGTTAAGTTTTCTAACCAGGTTCCTTTACTACAGGCGAATATCATGAGCTTTGGATCATTCATCAAAAAGCAATTCATCGACATATTACAGTGGAACGAAGAGGTCGACGGTGTTTTAGCGTGGCGTTATCCCATGCAGGATTTTGAAATTCAGAATGGCGGCACACTCACCGTGCGCGAATCGCAGGTCGCGGTATTCGTCAACGAAGGGCAAATCGCCGATGTGTTCGGACCCGGCAATCACAAGCTGACCACGCAGACCCTGCCGGTACTGACCTACCTAAAAAACTGGGACAAGCTGTTCGAGTCGCCGTTTAAATCCGACGTGTATTTTTTCAGCACCCGTATTCAGACCGGGCGCAAATGGGGCACCGCGCAACCGATCACGATACGCGATAAAGATTTCGACATGATACGCATCCGCGCTTTCGGCATGTATTCATATCGTATCGCCGATGCCAAAAAATTCTTTACCGAGATCAGCGGCACACGTGACCAGTACACACGCGATGAAGTCGAAGACCAGCTGCGCGGCATTACGCTGGCAACCATGGCCACTTCGCTGGGTGGATCGAACGTTCCTTTCCTGGATATGGCAGCGAATCAAACGCTGATGGCGCAGCATGTCAAAGGCGATCTGGTCACTGCATTTGAAAAATACGGTCTGGGCCTGGATGAATTCAATGTTACCAGCGTCAGCCTGCCGGATGAATTGCAAACCGCATTGGATGAGCGGATATCGGCAGGCATGAAGGGTGGCCTCTCGCACGACAAGATGGCCGGCTTTACGCAATATCAGGTTGCCAGTTCCATACCGCTTGCCGCGCAAAATGAAGGCGGGTTGTCTGGGCTGGGCGCCGGATTGGCATCGGGTGTTGCATTCGGTCAGGTCATGGCGCAGGGGATGGCAAATGCAAATCCTGCTGCCCCTGCTGCCCCCGCTGCCACTGCAGCACCGGCCGCCGTTCCCCCCGCAGCCGAGGAGCCGATAGAAGCGCGTTTGGGAAAACTAAAAGGTTTATTGGACAAAGGATTAATTTCGGCAGCGGACTACGACAGCGCCAAAGCCGAGCTCCTTAAAAAATTAATCGGCTAAGGTTTTCCCGCCCATGCAGACTATCCCATGCCCGAGTTGTGGTGCGCAAATCCAGTTTCGATCATCCGCGTCGGTGATGGCGGTCTGCGAATACTGTAAAACTACGGTATTAAAAGACGTCGATTCGGTAAAAAATCTGGGCAAGATGTCCGATGTGCTGGAAGATTATTCGCCTATCCAGTTGGGAACATCCGGCATATTCGGCGGCCGGTCATTTACTGTCATCGGACGTATCCAACTGCGATATTCCGACGGCCTGTGGAATGAGTGGTACGTCATGTATGACGACGGTAAAGCCGCCTGGCTGGGCGACGCTTCCGGGCAATACATGCTGACTTCAGAAGTGCAGGGCGGCAGCAACGTGCCACAATTTTCTGCACTAATTCCCGCGCATTCCTATTCGATAGGCGGTCACAGTTATATCGCCTCCGATGTGCGTACCGCAGATTGCATAGGCGGTCAGGGCGAACTGCCGTTTAAAGTGGGCACCGGCTATCAGGCGCGGGTTGCCGATTTACGCAGCGGACGCAGTTTTATTTCGCTGGATTATTCGGAAGGCGATGTACCGAAAATCTATGTCGGCCAGGCAGTCACGCTGGACGAAATCAAGTGTCAATTATTGCGCGATGACGATCAGGTTAAATCCGGTTCGGAAAAATTTCGCGGCAAGCTGCAAAATCTGGCCTGCCCGCATTGCGGCAGCAGTACCTCATTTGTACCGGGACTGACCTCAACCATAATTTGCCCCAGTTGCCATTCGCAGCTGGATACCTCAGGTTCCATAGCCCAGGTACTGGCCATTGGAAAAAGCGCGGAGCAGATCTACACCACGTTGACGTTGGGTGCGGTTGCGACTATCAGCGGCAAGCAGTTTGAGATTATCGGCATCATGCGGCTGACGGACAATGAAAATACCTTGTGGACCGAATATCTGCTGCACAATCCCAAAGCCGGTTTTTTGTGGATAGTGGAGACCGATGAAGACTGGGCCCGAGTGATGGTGATGGATGAATGGCCGATCTGGCCGCAGGAAGACATGGCGGTGCTGGGCGCAACCTCATATCGCAAACTGTACCGCTATCCGGCCAGGGTGATATACGCTATCGGTGCATTTAACTGGCGGGTTTGTGTCGGATACCAAACCGAGAATGTGGAATTTCAACATGGGCAAATCAAACTTGCTGCGGAAATTACCGGCAACGAAATCACCTGGTCGCAATCGGCGCCGGTCAGCGCAGATCAAATTCACGCCTGGTTTGGTGATACGGTCAACGCGCATAAACAAAACAGCACGCCGAGCCTTAAGGATACCTCCACCAAATTTATCTGGATTATCCTGTTATTAAATATCATTCCGCTGTTGTTGGCGCCGATCGCCATGATACCTATATTGGTCGGTTTGGCCGCCATCTACTATCCCGCCAAATTTTTGGATTCTTTCGATCACAATGAATAAGAAATTTATTATCTACGCGATCATCGTTACCGTGCTGACCACCGGAGTGAGCTGGCAAAAATTGTTCGCAGCGCAATCGAATGATCAATACCGTTCCGGCGCAAGTCGTGGCAGCGGATGGAGTTCATTTATGGGTTCGGGTTCATGGGCGGGCGGCAGCGGTGGACATAAATGACCAATACAGTATGTGAACAGGTTATTGAGCAGCAGGTGTTTCAACCATCGGGCCAGCATATTTTTGCCGACCTGCACGGCATCGATGCAAACAAACTCAGTAATCCTGCGACAGTAGAGCAGTTGCTGTCCGACAGTGCAAAAGCGGCGGGTGCGACGATTTTATCGAGTCACTTTCATACCTTCGGATCGGGGCAGGGTGTGACCGGCGTAGTGCTGCTGGCCGAGTCACATATTTCAATTCACACCTGGCCGGAATCCGGATTTGCTGCGGTGGATATTTTCATGTGCGGCAATTCACAACCGCAGCGTGCGCTGGAGGTGATGCAGTCGGCATTTGGGGCGACTACCAGTACCGTGCGAACAATCGCGCGTGGGTGTGTCGATCAATGTGAGAAAAAAATTCATGTCGAATAATTTGCGATTGACAGCCAATTGATTTGTAGGTTGGGCTACGCTTCACCAGCCCAACACTCAATCGTAAAAAACGTTAAACCCCAAAATATTTTCCGATAAATATATTCAAAAATTATTATAAACATTCAACGAATGTTGGGCTGGTGAAGCGTAGCCCAACCTACGCGTTACGCTCCTGGTATCCGGTTGTTTTCCGTCAAATCATTTCTAAGGCGCTCGCGCCGGAATGGAGAAACTGATGAAAGATGAAATGACGTACTTGTCCCCGGATATTGGCACTTCGCCACAATGCGGGCGCGTCCGGAACGGTGGAAAAAGCACCGCATCGCCCTCTATCGGTTTCATTTTCAAATTCTGATCCACAAAGCTGGTCTTTTTCAAAAGACCAGCCCTTAAACCTCGCTTGCCAACGAGCGAATCACCAGTAAATGGTAGCCTGTAACCAGAACCGGGTTGATGATTTCAACCCGTCGGCGTCGCTACCATTTTGGCCGGGATTGGGATTGTTGCCGACTTTGGTCGCCACGGATGCCGAGACCAAATAGGCGTTCTCTTTATATAAATTCATACCGACACCGACACCGGCAAGCGTGTACGTGTTGGGTATGCCGGCTGCCTGAAAAGTTGCCCAGGTCGTATTGTGCAATTGCACTCTGCCGTAGTCGTAAAACAGTTGGTACTGCAAAGAGCCCAGATCGTGGGGGGCAAAAGAGTTATATCGCAGTTCGACAGTTGCTAACAAACCTTCATCCGCCGGTGCTTCGCCTACCGGATAAGCACGTACGGAAGTCGGTCCGCCCATTGCCAGACTCTCTGAACTGGACATGTTTTTATTCGATACCTGATCGGTGAGTGAACCATACGCAATCAGATTGTCCGTTAGAAATTGCTGCCGAACCAGTTGCACCAATAATTTCTGATAATCGCCCGCCGTCCTGGCGGTTGCCTGGTCGCTGGCGGCATCTGCGGCATTGGCGGACAGATCCAGATTGCCGTAAGTATACGTGAAGGAAAAAGTGCTTAACCCGCCGCCCAACCAGCTGTCATAGTCGTCGCCGTGTATGCCCAGCGCAATTTCCTGAATGTGCTGATCGCTGATCTCACCGGCATTGGAGGTGTTATAGAGGCGCTTGTCATCGACATCCACGGTCTGGTAAACATTAAAAAAGCGTGATCTGATATACGGATACACAGCAAACAGGCTGACATCGTTGGTGTTTCCTTTCAAACCGGCCGACTCAAACGGGCCGCCCAGACGGTAGTCACTGTATGAATCTGCCAGACCGAGTTTTAACCCGCTGCCACCGGCCGGAACGCTCCAGGATACACGTCCGTAATCGAATCCCTGAAAACTGGTTAAGCCTCTGACGCTGAATACGTCGCCCAAACCGGCCGGTGACGAAATGTTGGCTGAGCCGCCGTACCGTCCGGTACCACTGTACCGGCTGCCGAAATTATCCGCATCGACGGTGTCATTGGCGAACCAGCCCTTTTGGGTCGCTTCCAGTACCAGATCGGATGTTCCGACGGATGCACCGGGAACCATGGTTGCCACTGCCTTCACGTTGGGCAATTCATTTTCGAGCAGTAAAATTCGCTCAAGTTTTGAGGTCTCCAGCGTGCCACCGGGAGGAATCTGGTCGGTCACAAAACTCGTCAGCAGCTCGTCACTGATCTTCGGTCCGGGCGATTTGTAGTGCGGAATTACTTTACCCAATTTTCCCTCGAGAACGGCAATCTCAATCGTGTTATTCGCTATCGGCTGTTCCGGTAAATAAGCACGCGCGACGATGTAACCGTGGTCGCGATAATATTTGGTGATCAGTCCTGCCATGTCGGATAACTCGGCAAAATTGAGTTCCTTGCCGATTTTGTCTGCGACCAGTCCTTGCAATACGGATTCAGGAAAAGCGTGCACCCCGGAGAAAACCACCCGGTTAACCACGATCTTCAGTGCAGAGTTTTCATGCATTGCCGGACGGGGCTGCTCCGGCACAGTGATCATGTTCTCAGGCGGCTTTTCCGGCTGCTGCTGGATAGGTTTGACTGTGTTCAACAAGGTCCCGGCGTCGGGGGGAGGAGGAGGCGAAGGAGTAGCGGCGACTGCCGTACCTGCGCCAATCAATCCAGCCAATCCACTTATTCCAACTAAGCCAACATTGGCCGCAACGCTGATTTGCATCAATCTGCACTTAACTGAAATCATGAATTACTTCCTCTCGCGTTTGTTGATCGTCATAGTCACTGCAACCCGGATTAAGACCGTCACAAACAGGCAGGGTTGTTGGCCGCATTATCCTTGCTGCAAGACTGAGAGATTGCCGATTGCGACTGTCTGCCATACTCGGTAGCGTTACCACCTTCTACCGTTGCCGGTTTGGTGTTAAAGGTTTGATCCTGAACATTGACAACCGGGCCCAGATCATCCGGCAGTGTCACGCCAAATCCGGACACATCCACTTTCATCGGTTCACTGGTGCGCTGAACCGTGCCGGCCACGATAAATGGCAGATTCAATGGCGCGCCCATTTCTTGAAACGCGATGGTCGAAAATACCGTCTGATTGGATACGCCCGCAATCGCTGGCATCTGCGGATAGGCCGTCATCGGTGGCAAGGTATTTATCCACACCTGCGTTCCGCCAGGATTTGGCGTTGTTCCACCGGTGGCGGCCACGGCGCCGGCCACCCAGATCGAGTCATCGGCAGTACCAACATGGGTCGCTGCATTCAGTGTCACTGTTCCTGTTGAGGTGATATTCGGATTGGCCAGGCTGGCATGACCGCTGATGCCATCACTGATCGCGCCGGTAGTCGACGTAATGGTGACGTCACCGGCTCCGGCGCTTATCTTGTTCAGGTTGATGGTTCCAACCGACGCGATGGTCATGTCGCCGCCTTGCAAATTCAGCATAGCCAGCGTGACCGGACTGGTCGACGTATCGCTAATCTGCATGGCACCTGTTGAGGTCGCGCTGATCGTTTGGGCATTCATCCATAACGGCGCCGTGCCGGTTCCGGCTATGGTTCCTGCCGAAGCGATATTGACACTGGAGGCGGTCACAGTCGGTGTGGTCGAACTGCCGTAACCATCAATGATATTCGCGCCACCCGTGATGTCTACGCTTGTCGCGTTGACGGTGTTGTTCAGATTGATATTGCCTGCTGCAGCCAAACTGACACTGCTGCCGCTTGTGCCGACCTGTATAGCGCCGCTTACTGTCAGCAAACCGGTGCTGGTAATGGCGATATCACCATTCGAGGTAGTCATGCCGCTGAGTGTTGCCGTATCTGACTGCGGTGCGATGGCCAGATAGATGCCACCGTCACCACTGACATTGGCACCGACATTGTTGACTGTCAGAGTCAGCGGTGTGGTGGCCGAACCGATGGCATTGAGCGTATTGAACATAATGCTGTTGGCACTAACCCCTGGCGCAGAAAACTGACCCAGATTATCCTGAGTGGCCTGAGCAATACTTCCGGCGCCTGCATTCAAGGTGACTATGGCGTTCGGCATCGTATCCGTGACGGCATAAATATTCAGATTGCCCGAATCCGGCATGCCGATAGCGATATTGCCGTTGTTATTCGCCGCGCTGATGACGGTGTGGTTATCGGTATTGATGGCCAGATCAGTAGGCGTAGTACCGGTCACGATAACATCGGCGACATTGCCGGTGGCATTGACGATCAGTGAATCCGCAGTGCCTGCGGCACCGGTGCTACCGGCTGCGCCGGTTTTGAGCACCAGATCGCCCGTATTGATGTTCAGTGTGTGCGGTGTGCTGCCGTTGTCGGGTGCCATAACATCATTGCCACCGATCAGTGTCAGCACACCAGGGAACGCACTATTGCTGGTATTGAGCGTATCCGGCAACAACAGGTCGTTCACCGCTGCCAGCGTTACGTTGGAGCCGGCCCCGGTATGCAACCAGGCCGTTCCGGCACCTATGCCGCTCAGGTCGAGATTATTGCAGGCCTGAATATCCACGCTGGAGTTGGTGCCAAGTGCTGCGAACGAGTAAGCGCCGCCGCCGACTGCCTGATTGGCGACGGACAAGACAGTGGACGCACCATTCGCTGTGGTCGATGTACTGAGCGACGACGTGTCGATGCTCAGTGTTTGCGTGGCGTCGCTGCCGCTGCTGTTACCATTACTACCAATATTGTTCAGCGCGACCAGATTGGCGGCACTGCCGGAAACATGCGGATCGGTGCAGCAATCGCGTGGTGTAGGCGAGCCGTTAGGACTGTATGAACTGCCATAGCTGCTGTTGTAGGCATCACCCAGTATGGAGCCGGCAGATGCAGTCAGGTTGACTACGCCCATCGTGGCACCGGCAATCGCCTGATTCACCGTCATATCGCCGCTGCTCAGCGTAATGTTGACATTGTTACCGCTGGCATCCGTAGCATGACTGTCGGCCAGATTGACGAAGGTGTTGCCGGCCACCATGGCAGTGATGGCACCATTGGCGGTGGTCAGACTTTGCAGGATCACATCACCGGTCTGGCTGAGATAAATATTGCCTGTTCCGACCGAGCTCGCCGAAATCACACCGGCGGAGTTGTTGGTATTGTCATGCGCAGCAATCGCGACAGGATCCACACTGCTGCCGATATTATTGGTTGCGGTCAGGTTCACAATCGGTGCCTGAATCTGCGCACCTGGATTGCCGTTGTCCAGAATATTGGCGCTGCTGGTGAGGTTCACGCTGGTGGCTGCGCTGACGGCGTTATCCAGATTGATATCGCCGGTCGCAGTCAAATTCACATTGCCGCTGCCGCTTGTACCGGCCTGTATGGCGCCGCCTACCGTCAGCAAACCGGAACTGGTCACGTCGATATCGCCGTTTGCAGTCGTCATGCCGGTGATTGTTGCGGTACCTGATTGAGGTGTGATGGCCAGATAGACGCCACCATTATTGGCGACATTGGCGCCGACATCGTTGACTGCCAAAATCATCGGCGTAGCGACCGAGCCGATGTCATGCAGTGTATTGAAGGTAATGCCGTTGGCACTGACTCCAGCCTGAGAGAACTGACCCAGATTATCCTGCGCAGCCTGAGCAATACCGCCGGCGCTGGCAGTCAATGTGACCATGCCATTCGCCATCGTATCCGTGACGGCATAAATATTCAGATTGCCCGAATCCGGCATGCCGAT